>JAABUK010001423.1_pt1 | contig 45705 bp, 71 predicted proteins | sample 5559141 | NCBI WGS metagenome assembly JAABUK01 (sample SAMN10711869, study PRJNA513367) | rock metagenome | isolation source: Antarctica rocks | place: Antarctica: Victoria Land, Pudding Butte nord | collected 2016-01-03 | reverse complement strand
AACAGGTCAGCCAGGATGCCCTCAAACAGAGGAATGTCAGGCGCCAGGAACTTGGGCTGGTTCACATCCCTGATGGAGCGCAGCATGAGCAGCTCCTCGGCCATGTCGCCCCACTTCTGCTTGTTGGCCCCAGCAGCTCGCAGCACACTGATGACGGCCCTCATGCCGTAGTCATAGTGGGACTGGCTGGACAGCTGCTCTGAGCACAGGCGGTAGGTGGCCACCAGCTTCCTGGCCAGCTCCCGAGCTTGCAAATACCTGTGGCCAACATGTGCTCAAAATGACAACAATGATAATCATAATAATAACAATAATGTTAATAATGATAATAACAATATCGCTTTGCAGCTCATACCTGGCCAACATCTGCTCAGTATTCATGCGACCTGTATACCTTCTGGTCCTTTCTGATGCGTGAACAGCGTGGGGCCAGAAAGGTGCTCTGCGTTTAGGTGTACATGCTACGGCTGTCAGTAAGACTGAGATTTGTGTTGAAGCAGGGCTTGCAAGAGTGGCTGGATGCATCAGACATTTGTTTTTACGCTGTGGCTGGCAGGGGCTGTATTGCGTCTTGCACAGCAAAGGATAACATTGAGCACGGGATAGGCTGCTGGACAAAACACACAACCATCAACATGTCTCACAATGTGGGCTGGCTTGAAAAGCAAAGCTGCCCAGGACCACTTGATGTCAAACAAAGCTCAGACAGCGTGTACTCCAGATACAGGTGTGCACTCAAATATGTTAGTCTGAGTAGCTTCACAGCTGCGAAACAGGGAGGAGTGCCTCACCCACTGGAGTACAGCATGATCTCAGAAATGAGGGCATAGTCAGGCACCATCATAGCCACAGTCCTGAAGAGGGCCTTGAGGTTGTCAGGCAGCTCTGACCTGCCTGCGTAGCCTGGGTTCATGGTGATGAACACGCTGCATGTGGCTCTGCACACCATGGACACTTTGGTCAGAGGCTGATGCTGACTGTGCGCGTGTTGCAGCAGCTTGATTGAGAGCTTACTCAGGAAGAGTCAGTGTTGGGTATACAGATGTGGGTTGGGATTATACCTCTTGATGTGACTATGATACGAGAGACCAGCTTGTGTGGCAACATGAGCAAGGCCTGTCACACATGAATGGTGCCAATGTTTTGAGATGATGCACTCGCGCCTTCACCAGCATTCTGAGGTGGACAGCTGCGGTGAAGTGAGAGGTGCAACTGCCAAGCCTACCTGAGGGACAGGCGAGTGCCTTCAAACTCAAACGTGGCCACCTTAGCAGCCTTGGCCCTCTGGATGGTCAGGATCTGCTGAGCAATGACGGACAGAACTTCCAAGTCGATGCGGTTGAATTCATCAAAGCAAGCCCAGGCACCCGCTGAGGCAAGGCCTTTGAAGAATTTGCCCTGCAAGCAGTCACCTGACTCATGAGTCCTGTGTCACTGCCCATCCCTACAGTAATGCTTCTAGCCTGTACCTCCATAGGCAACCACGGCTGATGATTTCTGAGACTTTGCATTCCACAGATGCAAGTTACATCACCAGAAAATAGATTTCATGCAGTTTTCCAGATGTTTTGGTAGCATATCAAATGTTGAGTTGCCATGTTTAGTGCTTTCAAGCCAGAATGTTTGATGAGTCACAGCTGGCTCCACACCCCAGACTGTAAGGTGTTAACGAAGACTGAAATGAAATGAGTGCATACCATGGCTAGGTAGTCTAGGCCATCACTGCAGTTGAAGACCACACACTGCATAGCCATGGCCTTTGCCAAGTCCTTAGTGGTCTCGGTCTTGCCAGTGCCTGCTGGGCCCTCTGGGGCACCCCCCAGGTTGAGATGCAGGGCACCCATCAAGGTACGGTAGCACCTGCAATCATGCACCCCTCCATTGAGGCAAACCCAAAGTCGTCACACACATTCACACATGGCGACCATGGCACATGTTGCCCTGAGAGAGCTGGCATGGGTGCTTTGTTGTTGTAACAGGGGCACAATCAAATGCCGATATGCCTTCATAAGTGTGAGCTTGTCAAGTGGTGCAAAAGGAGTGGCAGGCACCATGCTGTTTAACTTGTTACTGGGTGTGAAGGTCTACCTGTCAGTCAAAGGGGTGATGACCAGGCGAGAAGAGTTTCCCAAGTACTCATAGCCGTAGCCAATGGCAGCATTGATCATCCTGACCATTACTTCATCACTCTCCCAGTAATACCTGAAGCATGGGTGCATCTGTTCAGCTGCTGCTGGAACAAAGACAACGATCATCAAGGTTGTATGTGCCAAGAAAGCTTGTTACTTGAGCTGAGCAGGAGTGGTTATGTCTCCAGCTTGAAGATGCTGAGTGGACAAATTCGGTACAATGGCAACAGGCTGTCAGCATGCATGGCTAGGAAGCCAGTCATGACAAGAGAAAAGCTGAGTGACTGAAGTCATCACAGTGGCATGCCCCAGGCCTAGGGATGTACTGTGCTGGGGAGTACAGACCAGATCTTCCATGATGCATAAATGCTCAACTCACCTGAGCTGGCTCATCCACTGAGTCAGTCTCTGAGGAGTACAGAGCAGATCTTTCATGATGTATGAATGCCTAACTCACCTGAGCTGGCTCATCCACTCAAAGTCAGTCTCGCTGGAGACTCCCTGGGCTGCCAGCTCAGTAGCAACATCCCGAGCATGCACATCTACGACAATGAGCGCACTCAGAGTCTTGCGCTCTAGCTTGCTCAGCTTGCCCCTCACCTTGTTCACAACCTGCACATGCACATGTGCCTTAGAAGAGTTGGTTGATTGACAACATCTGTCTTCTGAGACATGGTGACAGTGATTTGGAAGCCCAGCAAAACAGCTGTGATATGTCTGGAGCAGTTGTGTCCTGAGATATGGTGACAGCAATGTTAAGCCTAGCAAAAGCTGTGATGTGTCTGGAGCAGTGAGTAGGGACAAAGCACAGATATGGGATGCATGAGATGGAGGGATGTGGCTTACATCCAGCAGGTCGTCTGTGCACTTCTTGCTGTAGGCTGGCAGGGCGTTACTGCGGATGGACTCAGCCACCTCCTGAGTCCAGAACATGCTGCCAACACAAAGCACCACCTGTGGCAACACACCAGATGTGAGGCTAGCATTCACAACAAAGTGGCAAATTATGAAAGTTGCAAGCTCAAGCAAAAGTGTTTCTGCCACACTGCCATGTTCAACATTGTTCAGCGATTAACCATCCTAATCAAGCCTGAACAAGTGGCCTGCCTCACGGCAAATGTCACGACATACAAAGGCATGCATAGCACTGCTGCTGCACATTGATGTTCTGGCAAAATGTTGAATGATTGGCATGAAAGGTGTGAGATGATCACTGCATGTTGAATGCAGTACAAACAACAAGGGGGAACTTTGCACTAGGCTTGATACAGGTGTCAAATGATCACCAGAGGGCAAATGCAGTACACTCGTCAAACAGGAAGTAAGTACCTGGCCTAGAACTTGTGTCAAATGATCACCAAAGGGCAAATGCAACACACACACACGTCAAGCAGGAAGTCAATACCTGGCCTGGAACAGGTGTCAAATGATCACGCAAATGTAAAAACATGTCAAGGCGGAAGTCAGTACCTGGCCAGGCCACTGCAGCACCCAGTCAATGCGCTTGCTGACAGCATGAGCGTCAAAGGACTTGCGTGTGACATCCCTGACTGTCTCCCGCATGGCTGCCTCAGCCTCAATGAACCACTTCTCCACGTTGCCGCCTGCAGCCTTGGGGTTGAAGGTGGTCTTCAGACTCAGCTTCTCACCCTCCTCACTCAGCATTGCTGTCACCTGCAGTGTGGTGCAACATCAGGACAGCAATGCTGCGGCCTAAAACCTGACAAGCTGTCTGCAGCTTCATTTGACTTTCTCGCTCAACAGTGATGTCAATGGCAGTGTGGATGCAACATCAGACAGGCGTGCTAAAGCCTTGACTTTGACGGCAGAACTTGAGCTTCAATACTAAGCTGATATCCCAAGTAAAACCCAAGCTAAGCAACAAGTCTTGAAAGGTTCATAATCTAGAGGCCATGCTTAGCACGCCTGTCACGTGCATCACCGTGATGCACTCCTATTGCGTACAGCACATGCAGCCTGTGTTGAGACTTGGGTCAAACCTGCATGAGAATTGCGTTATGCAAGCAAGGCTGCCTTGCTACAAGATGTGCTGCAAGCAGTGGTCATGCCAAGATGTCAAGATTTCATAACCTGGTAATGCGCAAGGTGCGTGTAAACTTGACTGACATGCGTCGTGGTCTTTGACAAGCCTCCATGCTAATCACTGAAGGATCACAAATATGCTCTGTGGTGACAGATGCTAGCATGCAGTCAGGCAGACACGATGTTGGCGACCGGAAGGCATGCTAAAGCAGGAGGACCTGAGCAGCTCGGTATTACACTTGGCTAATCATTAAACTGTCGCCGAAAGGCGCAGTCTTTTCTTTTCTTTTCTTTTCTTTCTGAAGCAGGAGGACTAAGTCATGACATGAGCCAAGCAAGGCTGCCAGGCAGAGGGCGTGCACACCTCCAGGTCAGGTGCAAACTCCAGCTTGTCAATGCCCTCAAAGATCTTGCGCAGGAAGGGCTGCACACGCAACGGGTCCTTGGTCTCGCTCAGAATTTCCAGCAGCTCGTCATTGGACAGGAAGTAGAAACGTGGGAAGGCCAGTCGCTTGGTCTCCAGGTAGTCATTCAACCCCTTCTGGACCTGCAGTGGGGCAGAATCCTACTCAGCATAAGCTGTCGCCATCAATAACATGCCGACAGTGTTGGAATATGCCATGGCAATGACTGTTACTTGCACAGACAGCAAGGAGAAGCATTCACATGCTCCCCCATGGCATTGATGCTATACCACAGCATGCAGCATGCTTGCCCACAGCCCTCAGCTGCATGCATCAGCATCATCCACAGATCAGCAATGCCTGTGAGGTGAGCATGAATGCAACACCTATCAATACACACTAACTTGCAGTCATCAAGCACTGACTGCATAATCTTGCTAGAATGAAAAGGCCTTGGGTAAGTTGCAGTCAATTATGGTGTCTATCACAGCACCTGCTCCAGGAAATTGTTGGCCTCAATGAAACTTTAGCAGCTCATCACCAATGCAAGATGCTTGCAGTCAGTAAGCGGTGATTTCTTTAGCCTCTTCTCTAGAAACAAACATTCCTAGTAAGTCGCTGTCCAACAAGGTATCTATCACAGCACCTGCTCCAGGAACTTGTTGGCCTCGATGAGGTTCTTCAGCAGCTCATCATCATTGCACATGAGCAGGACCTCTGGGGCTTTGCGCACTGCAGCCATGATGCGGCGCCAAGTGGCATCCACAGCCCGGAACTTGCGCCCCTCGTTGGGCATCTGCTGCAGAATGTCCTCGCTCCCAAAGATTGGCTCCAAGTATAGCCAGCCCTGCAATTTCAACACAGTCAGCGTCACAAGCAGTGATTGCTTGCATGTCTTGTCGTTGACATTGGACTGCCTTGACTGTTTACCCGTGTAGTCAATCAGTTTCCATTTTCTCTATTGGACTAATCAGGGGAGTCACCAGACAATAACTGGGAAAACAATGCAGGCTCCAAGTTAAGCTACACATCATCAGCCATGGGCTGGCACTGCACCTGGTGAACTCCGACGATCTTTCTGTGCAGTCAGTGTTGCACAAAGTTCAATGGTCTGATCTGAAGCAACAGGATGTTGGCTCACATGCAGCCAACACTGCAGATGCGCTGCTGCTGCCAATGCTGTAGCAGGATGGAATCACACAGACAGACAGGGTTGAGCCGTGCAACCGTGATCTGCTGTGTCTTGACTTCCTGTTTCTCATAGGCACAGCAGCAATCAGCCTGTTCTTGTGTATAAGAGCCAACCTGTTGGCATTTGAGCCACTCATCCATGATCTCCTGCGTGAGGTTGAGTTTGGCCTCCCACAGACGCACCCTCTCCTCAAAGGGACCAATGTAGGGGGAGGCGCGCATGCCTTGAGTCTTCACAATCTGGTCATCCAGCAGTGTCTGGATGTCGTCCAGGCCACGCAGGATGTATGTGCCAGTTGCACGCCACTCAAGGGTGTCAAAGGCCACTCCTGTCCAGTCACCCTGGAATCAGCACAAGGTGTTGAGTTCCCAAGGGAAGTAAAGGACCAGCATCCTCATTGTGTTCAAACAACTTGGCAAGGGTCAATGGTGTGACAGACTTGCAATGTGGTATGCAGGAAGCAGGACACAAAAGATCCAGCTCATTTAGCTTGCAGATTAAAGGATTATGTAATTGCATCCAGTAAGCACAGGGCGTCATGCATGGTGGATGCTCAGCGTGACCAGACCTGCATTTTATCCAGTGCACGCTCTAGGGAGTACTCCCTGCTGGCGTACTCACTGACTTCCTCCAGGATGGCCAGCTGCTTGGGCAGCTGCAGCTGCAGCGCCCTGCTGACACTGAAGCTGGCATCAGCCTTGACTGGCACTCCCACCTCTGCAGGCAATGTGTGATCATCGATGTGAGTATTTACACGCTTGGAAGATGATGAAATAGAGTTTGGCTTGAAGGTGTAGGGACAACTGATATGCATGAGCGCTGTTGCAATCAGGGGTAGCATGCCAGGTATGGCGCTTGCGTGAAAAGTTCAGCGGCCTCTTCTTACTTCTGCTTCTCAGTGAAAAGCACGTGTGTGTCATGCTGTGGCATGAATCTTCCATTGAACAACACAGTCTTCTTGCTTCTGCCTCTCAATGACATGCATGCCATGCTGTGGCGTGCATCTTCCAAAATGGTGCCATGCAAATGGAGAACAACCAGCAAACACACAAAGGCCAGAAAAGGGTTCAACAGGTCTCACTCTGGCTGATCTTGTCCCAGTGCCGGTCTCGCAAGCCAGGGTTGCGCAGGGCCTTGATGAGGGGCAGGTGCTCCTGGAAGCCCTCCAGTTTGCCCCTCAGGTTGGCCAGCACCTCAGCTGCAGGCCCAGCCATGGCCTTCCCAATCTTGGCTGTCTGCCTATACCTGCAACACCACATATAATGATGATAATAATAACAATAATAACAATAATGATAATGATAATGATAATGATAATGATAATGATAATGATAATGATAATGATAATGATAATGATAATGATAATGATAATGATAATGATAATGATAATGATAATGATAATGATAATGATATGAATAATCCACACAACGATTAGGCAATGTCTGTAATAATAGTTCACAGGCGTTCCAGCCAGTTGTTCTTGCCAGGTACCTACTAGCTATGCTTAAACCCTAGTCCTGTGAGCCAACATGCACCCACATGAGACACCTATGTAAGGGTGACAATTGATACCAGTGTTGTGCTGCAAGCTGGTCACATCCAGGGAGGTATGCCCAACCTGGACCATGTACCTTACACTAAGGTTTCAAGCATTGCATGGTGGTACAGTCAATCTGCAGAGTCATATCTCGCCTTGGGTCCAGAAACACTCTAGCAAGTCTTAGTGAATTGTGATGACATTGATCCTGGTGATTTGTTCAGCCTAATGAAGTCCATCTGAAACTCAGAATGTTTCTTACGGGGCCCCATGTTCACATCAGTAGGGCCTGAGACTACAAACTGGCGCTCAAACAGATCCACAGCTGAGCTGTGAAGCCTGACTGCTTCTTGCACTTACCACTTCTCACAGTCTGTGGCCACCTGCTCAGCGTTGATGGCCACAATAGGGCCATCCATCCAGTCCGGCAGGTGGTGGGTGAACTCGCTGCACATGTCCCACAGGCTGGACAAGGGCTCCAGCATCTTCTGAATCTCTGCATACACTCACCAGCAGCTTCTGAGATAAGAGACCTGTGTAGCTGATGCAACCCTATGCTGGACAGCATGGCTCAGCAAACAGCATCTCACAGCTGTTTGGTACGACAGTGAGAAATGATTGCAACGCTTTCTGGCTCATGATGAGCTAGGTATGTGCAGGGACAAGTCTTGATCCCACTGCTTTGCATCTGTGCCTTGACCGCACCTTGATGCTTGGTCACTGAGTCTGGAGGCACAGCAGCTTTGAGGGCTGCAAAACATGCTTACATTGGCAAGCTACAGAACAAAGATGTATCACTGCTGCTGCTAATATATACAGCAGCACAAGCAACAGTAACAGCAGGCTGCTGCTGCTTACACTTGTCTCCAGGAAACCAATAGGAGAACAACAGACAACATTTCTGAGAGCAAACAGAAACGCAATGAACAAAAGGACATGATGGGATGGGGTTGTGATGTACCAGCCAGTGCAGGGAAAGGGGAGGGCGGCAGGTCAAAGATGCGCTCCCGGTTGATAAACAGGTCTGCCATCTCCTGGCTTTGCTTCAGGCGAGCCTCCAGGTCTTGCACTGCTCCAAGACGCTCATCCACCTGCGTTGCATGCACAAGCTTCTGTCAGATGTGCTCCAAGCTCTTAGCCTCAGGCAGTTGTAGCATCCAAACCAGAGCTAGCAGCCTTTGACTGCTTCTGATGCAAGCATCTCCTGGATAGTGGGCAGGGTAGTCACTCATGCAGTGACATTGAGTGGTTGTAAGGCGTGCCGCCTGAAATATGCTACTGAATCGAAGCTCCAATGGTAAGCACTCGCAACCTAGAGAGTCGCTAGTGGTCTGTGGGTATGACAGGCGCCACATACTCTACCTCAGAGTGCATTCTGATTGCCCACTTCGTAGCCTATCTACTACTAGGCTTGAGCCAACTGAACCAAGAACCCATGAAACCTTGAAGCCAGAGTCATCAGCAGTGACTATGCAACCCTCTTTTTGCAGTGCATGCCATGGTGTCTCAATAGCTCAGGCATATACCTGAGCAATGTCTCCCAGCTCTGAAAAAGACTCGACATCAGAGCGCAGGACCTCCAGCTGGGCACGCAGCTTCTGCTGATCCACGTGCAAGTCGCCCAGGAAGCGCTGCTTGTGGCGCTTCAGCATCTTGGCGGTCTCCTCAAGCACCTGTCACACCAGGCCATGGTCAGCTTGCAGCCGTAGAACATCTACTGAAGCACGTGTCACACCAGGCCAAGATCAGCTTGCAGCCGTGACGCAACTCCTGAAGCGTGCGTCGAGCCAGGCAAAGATTGACTTGCAGCAAAAACACATCTACCAAATGCTAGGCAGCATCACCTAGACCTGGCATTTCCCCACCTGTGCACCTAGAACACAGCAGCATAGAGCGTGGTGTCATTGCAGCTTGATACAACTCATACAGCAACAGCAAACAACTAAAAGGCATTGTGTGCGACAGCTGCAACTGCTGGAAGTGTCCTCTGAGGCATCTGACAGCAGGGTCTGAGACCTCGATTGCAATCGACTGTAAAGCTGAACAGAAGGGACTCACCTCGGCAAGCTTGTTGGGCCATCTGCGCATGCCCCAGAAGACATCACTCTCTTCTTCCTCAGTGATGTGCTGGCTGCTCTGCAGCACCTCAAAGGTGTGCTGACTGGCAGCAATCTGCTGTGCCAGGCTGCTGAGCTCAGCTGCTGTTGAGGCCATGAACTTCTCCTGCTCATCCATGGCTTCTGTGGTCTCAGGGTTCAGCTGGAGGAGTGTGCACATAGCATTGTACCTGTTGCATGGCAATCATGCTTGCTATGGACATCAACCTGCAAGCCTTTTGTGTGGTGCTAGAAAGCCTCGGCTATAGCAGCCAGTCAAGACCACGATCAGCTGCAGCAAACCCCAGAGCAAGGGGCTTCGCATAGCCATTGATGACGGACGTTTGTCATGGTTCAAAACAAAAGACTGATCAGCTGCACCCAATGTCATGCCATAAAGCATTGCAAATCTGGTTCCGTGCCTGCTGGACACTTTTGCTTCATCACTGCTGGGCTACAAGTGTCATGATCATGGATGGCTCCATGTGCATGGCAGAATGGAGTCACAGTTGAACAACTGACTCAATCAAACACAGCAATTTCAATGTCACAGCGTACCTGACGCTCACAGCTCGGTTGCCGTCAGTCCATGCAGCAGCAACTTGGCGCTGCAGGCCCTGCCTGAGGGTCACTGCCTGCTGCAGTATGCTGGCTTTGGCACTGCTGCAATCCACCTACACAGGTCCAAGTCGACTATGCTTAGGCTTACATGTGAACACCTGGTTGGTTGCTCGGGCAATACCTGACATGGGTACTTCTGAGTACAAGCAGTGTTGCAAGTGCTGCAGGTGCTACTCACAAAGAGTAGCAAGACTTGACACACAAATCAGGCAACTGTGCACAGAGGGCCAGCGCTTTGTTTGCCAGGAAGACACAGCCAAGGGCCCAAGTATTGATGACAGCAGGTTGTGTAGTGTTGGTGTCTGTGGTGAATCAGTAAAGTTGGAAGCCAATGAGACCCAGCCGTGTACCTGAATGAGTCGGAAAGTAACTTTGGGCTCTGCAATGTTGAGAACTGCATCTGTCAGACCCTGAAGACGGGCCATCTCAGCCTGAGTGTCCTCGAGGCTGTGATTGGCAGCTAGCCATGTCTGCAGGGAACAGGTTTCATGTCTGCTGGGCAGAAGACATCCTTTCCAGTCAATGCATCCAAGAACAAATTGGGTGTCACTGCACGTCCTTGTGCAGGCCCAGGGCATGCAATGGCTGGCAGACATTCAAACCATGGAGGTTATGACAGAGATTTTGGGATTTTGCAAGGTTAGCAGCCAGTGGCTCATGCGGGTGGTTGTGAGCTTGCGCTACTGTTCTTCAACAAGCATGCGAGACACGAACAATTTCCTGCTTGCAAAATCAACAGTGTAACCCTCAACCAGATGCTGTTCTGCTGACGCGTAACACCTCGCTGAGCCGAGTGCGCCAGCATATGTACACTGTTCCACAGGCATGCATGATGGCCATGCAAGGGTAGGTGAACTCCCCTGCCCCTTGATTTTGACAACATGAGCAACTCACGTCAAGGAAGTCCTTGGTGTCTATGGCCAGCAAGGCACCAAAGGCATGCTTGAAGTTTGCGCACAGCTTGTGGGGGCTGTCCAGATTCATTTGGATGACATGGGCAATGCGGGCCCTTGGGGTCTGATTGCGGGGGTCCTGGGCATCAATGGTGGCCATGCCTTTCTCCTGCCCAGAGTATGTGATCTGCACGACACCATGTCTTAAGTATTCAGGCCACTCAATCGATACAGGCAGCGTAAACAGGCCTCAACATTTGAATTGACATGACTGATGCTTGGTGTTTACTGCACACACAAAATTGACTCGTCAAGTCTTGTAAGTACGGTTTGTCCTGATGCATTTGGTCAGCATCCATCTATCATGACCGCGTCATGTGAAAGCATTCTCAGGCTGAGCTGCCAATAGCCAGCGGCTCCTGTGCTGGAATGATGGTCCCTCTGGGCTTGATGTTTGTCACATCATAATCAACGTGATGGAGAATGGCTGAGCCATTGCTGTGAAACTTCACAATTGCAAATGGGTTAGCTCATGCACACCACAGATGCTACAGACATGCGTGCACGTGCTGCCAAAGCAAGGGGGCACATGTCATGCAAGGTGTGTGGGCTGGTGTATCAGACTTGCTGCTCATGCAGCTCTTAGACTGACCTTCGTTGTGATCTCATCAATGTTAGCAGAGCGAAGTACGATGGCATCAAAGGCTTCAAGCACTGCTTGCTCTATGGTGTCCAGTGGGGGGTCATACATGAGCTGACCAGCCACTATGACTAGTCTGACCAGGAACATAGGCCGAGGCACTGGGCTATACAAGTCCTCACCCCATTTGCCCTGCAGCATACAACAAGCAGCATATGTCTCACACATAATTGATGCATGCTTGATACACAGGCCTTTGGCATGTGCATCTCCAGACTGATTGTAGTCAACTGGACTTTGTTTGAAAGAAGCTACCTGAGCAGCGATACAGCTTGCGTGCTGTTTGATATATTGTGACTTGAACAAGATTTTGCACCATTTTCTGCACTGCTCAAGTGGTACACGGCATAAATTCCACTCGTTGGCCCAGGATTGGAATCATCTCCCTGAAGTTGCGTTATGTTTGATTGCCAGGGCTGAGTTAGCTGACCCAAATAACTGTGTGGTAGGTATTTGGACCTTGTAAACAGACAGATCATATAAGGCAGCAGTAGAGGATACCAAGCTGCATATGAAGCACTTATGTGTGGCTCACGCCTCATGCCACTACTGCTTGAGAAAGGCTCCAATCATGGTGATTGACCGGCATTGACCTCTTTTCTGTGATATTCACACTCACCTTTAGCATGCCCAACATACCTCACCCTGACGCTTTCTTTACTCTGCTGCACATTAAACATGGTAAAGGCATGATCTCCTCTTCTATTTTCTTTTCTTTCCTTTTTTTTTCTTTCCTTTCCTTTCCTCTCGTTTCCTTTCCTTTCCTGTCCTTTCCTTTCCTTTTCTTTCCTTTTCTTTTCTTCACGCTCACCTCTACAGAGCCGTCCTGCTTCATCAGTGGGCAGCCAGCAGAGGCAGCGTGGGGGTCAGCCGCCAGGTCAAAGGCATCCCAGAGGCGGCTGAAGGCATTGATGGAATTGAGCACCACTGTGCGCAGCTGGTCTGCCATTACCAGAGAGATCATGCGCACAAAGTGAGGGATTTGGACCTGAAAGGGAAGCACACAATTGCGTTGAGCAGCATGTTTGAGAGTATGCTGGCAAGCTTATGGTCAACTGGTCATGAATGCAGCTCTGAGCACTTCAGGAGCGTTCACGCTCTGCGTGACGGACTCTTCTGACAGCATCCGATTTGATAATCTCCTGTTCAGGGCTGAGACTGTGATCAAAGTATCTCTGACAGATCTGTATGCTCTGCAACGTGCAACTCAGTGCTGTCTGTTCAGCAATATCTGGCCACTCATGATGGCAGGCACGTCATCATACTCATGCCTTGCGCTGCTGCAAATGCAACAGAATGTTTGCACACTGAAGTGTATATGTGGACACAAGCTAGCCTACAAGGAGCTTACCTGGGGATCTGCTGGGTCCACATTCTCGGCGTCCACAGGATTTGTCAGGGCCATCGCCAGCTGCTCTGAGGGCCAGATGCTCTCTATCATTGCCATTGTCTGCAACAGACCCAGCAGGCATGATCAGCTTAGACCAGCCAGCTGGCATGAACTGCTCCTGATTCCCCCAATGTGACAGAAAGCTTGGCTTTGACAAAGTGTCAGGGCTTAGCTTGCATGGTGAAGCAGTAATGGTATTTCAAACACCAGTTGTTAATGAAGGGTCAAAGTCGCAGGAATGGGTGTGAGATTCTATGCCTGGCCTGGCATCCAGCTGTTCCTGAAATTCTGGAAGCACAGGAGCTGATGCCTGGCCAGGGCTTTAGCCATTGCATAGATCACAACCATGCGAGTGTCACAGAAGAAGATGTTGCAGCACAGAAACAGCATGTGCGCAGCATCAGTCAATATGGCGCAGAATCAAGAGGGGCGAGCCACCTTGAGCAGCCAGTCACTGCGCAGAGCGTCCACCACGTCCCCCAGGTGGCCTTCCTGGCACTGCAGGAAATCTGACAGGGCCGCTGGGCGGCGCAGCGTCTTCATCTGAGTGTCCACCAGCAGCATGCCTGCACATGTGCGCAACAGTGTGTGGCAGCAGTTGCAGCATGTCTGCACATGTGCTCAGCACTGTATGGGCAGCCCGGTATAATACTTGGCTTCTCATCAAACTGATGCCAAAGGCGCAGTCTTTTCTTTTCTCGGCACTGCATGACAGCACTTGCAGCATGCCTGCACATGTGTTCATGAGCACATGGCACAACATGCCTGCACATATGTTCACGAGGTCATGGCAGCACGCGCAGCATGCCTGCAAAAGTGTAAATGTATCTCGGTGCATCTGGGTGTGTGCTAACACCCTGCAGCCGGCACATCTGAGTGACCATGAACAGCATGCCTGCACATCTGTATAGCAGTATATGGTAGCATGCGCAGCATGCCTGCACATGTGTAATGTATAGCAACACCCTGCAGTCCGTGTCTGACTTGACAAAGCTTGTGCTTGCAACAGCAGATACTTGCAAGCTGCATCTGCAGAGCACAGCTTGTGTGCTGGATTCAGCTGCAGAATCTACACAGGGCTTGCTGTACAGCACATGTCAAATGTGGCTGATGCGGCCAATCAGTCAAGCCAGGATGATCACAAGGCAGAACAGCAACTTGACCAGCTTAACCAGGAAGATTGCTCAGGTACTGGTCTGAAAATTGAAACCATGCAATGAAAACAGCTCAGTAAAGCAGACGAACAGATGTGCCCAAGATTTATGCAAAGCGGGCCTTACTCTGCACATTCAGCTCAGCAAAGTACAGCTGAATTCCCTTGAGCAGCTTGGGCTGGGCCAGGGGCAGGGTGTGCTGCACGTCGCCCTTCAGGTCTGCCCAGGACTCCCTTGCGACCTCCTGACTGTCTGCAGCTGCACCCTGCAGTGGCATGAACGTGGACGACAATAAATCAAGGCTGACAAAGTGCTTGCGATCTGACATCATGACTGTGCATGGTGTCATCACGATAAAGCCTAAAACCAAATGTGCGTGACAATTCGAGTAGGCGCTCTTGATCAAGCGGGACACCAAACAACAGGGCCTAGCATTCTCCCAGCTTAGCTAATCAGTGGGTGATTTCCCGCATCACATCTTGTCTAATGATGCACGCTGCTTGTGCTGCAAAGAAGCAAGTACACATGTAGGGATGGAATCAAGCGTCACACAATTATGTCATCGGTTTCATTCAGGTTCATGGTAGCAATATGGAAGGGATATCTGTGCATGCGCATCAGCAAAGAGTGAAGGCACTTGTGCTAGTTACCTGCATGCCAGATACAACTCTGCCAGAATGCCCGCATGCCTTGTCCAGGTTGATGCAACCCTGCTCTGGAATGGGGTGGACAACTTTGACCTGGTCAATGTGGTGAGCAGTCAACTGAGCTGCCTTGGAGGGGTTCTGAAAGCCCAAATCCACTATGCCCTCCTTGACAGCATGCTGGTAGTCAGTTTTCACCTGAAAGCAGAGCAAGTGCGCAATTCGGCGGATGCATTGCGCGCAGAGGTGAGGTCCATGCATGGTTGAAGCTATGTCAAGGTACACAACATTTATACGACGTACAACCAGATTGGCATAAAGATATTGAGAGCAGGTTGTGTCTCAGATCATGGACAAGATTGGAGCCCAGTGACTGTGTAATCAGATCAGGGACTAACAGATATATGTACATGTTATGCTGTCCTCAGCTGTGTAAATATGCAGGCGCATAGCATGATCCGCTCAGTAGACTGGCCTCACCTCAGAGAGGAAGCTCTGAGTCAGCACAGGCAGCTTCTGAGGCAGCTCCCAGCCTGCCAGATGCATGACGCGTTGCTGGAAACCCTGGTCCAGGGTGTCCATGTTGTGCCAGGGCTGCTGCTCAACATATGCTTTGTAGCGTGCATCCCTCTCAACCTCTTGCCTTCGCCTAAGGGCAGCTTGGATGCGCGACTTGAAATCGTCTATGCTTTCGTCCTCAAATAGCAGATTGAAGCGTTTTACCCACTTCTGTTTGCCAGAGTCTTGCCACTGGATCTGGAAACGCTCCTGTGGTCTGCGTGAACAAAATGCATGGTCAAGGAGGTTTTGGCACAAAAGCACTAGGGAGACTGCCAGCTGGACATTTAAGATCGTGTATTGAGCAGGTGCTTGCAGTCAAGCAGGTGACCGCAGTCAAGCAGGTGATTGCAGTCAAGCGACTGTAGTATGATGTGGCATGCTTAGCTGAAGATGATGTTATCACCATCAATATTGACTTGCTTCTGTACAGCCTTATGCAAACGACATGTCTGGAAGCCAATCAACCAATAAACTGTCTATTTCAAGTATAGCTTGTGATGAGCAACAGCAGGCTTGCAGTCAATCTGTGTTGAGCAACTGTAGACGTTTGTTGATAGCAAGGTGGACTTGTTGCAAAGCAGATGCTACATGCCTGACAAGCATTGCATACCTGTCATATGCAATGACATGGCAAGGTGCCCAAGCAAATTCTCCTTTGCTGTCATAAAAGCGTGACCGAGCTGATGCCCCAGGTTGACCACTAGGCCTGCCGCTGATGCGATCCTCAGGTGGCACAACCTCTGTCTCAGGATTGTCAAAAAGCTCCAGAGGCAGGGCTTTGTTGTGTTTGATGGGCATTTCAAGCGCCCTTGCATCATTTGCAGACTTGCCAGTCTGTTCAACTGCGTTCTCTATTGCAGAAGCGCTAGGAGCAAAGCTGCGGGACTGGCTGCCGTGCACGCCGTCTATGGTCTTTGTCAAGGCTGGCTTCGGTGGAAAGCTGCCAGTGTTGAGCGGGTCAAAGAAGCAGCGCTCAGCTTGTGGCAACACATCAGCACTTTCTGTTGCTGGACTGATTGCTATCTGATCAGCAGCTGGCCGAGGTGACAGAGCTGCTTGGATGCCAGCTTTGGTTGATCCTGCAAAAGATATTGAGTTACGCCAGGTGGGACAGTCCAAATTTCATCATGCCTGCAGAGCATGTGCACAAAGCCATGGGCATTTATTTCAGATCACGCACCTGTCACCGAAGCTGCAGGACCTCTCTTTGTCGGTGACTTGCTTGGACTTCGAGAACCGGCACCTGGCAAGAACGCCCTTGGAACCCGAATCTGCACGCAACGTTCCGTGAGTTTGCTTGCACACCGAGCCAGCGCAGCATCAAAAGAAATCTGGCAGGCGGCGCACCTTCACAGGAGCGTCAAACCTCCTTGAGGTTCCCATGCTGTATCGTGTCTACAACTACGTTTGCAGGTGCAGATCAAGCTGACAAGGTTCTCTGTGTTCTTTGTGTTCGACAGACTGGAACCAGCTGCTGTGTACAATCATCACCCGCCAAGCAGACCTCCATGCTCCGGCAGATCTCAGGCCACCCTTTGCAGTGTTGTTGATCGAGAGAAAACCAAAGCAGAATCTGAATCTCGGTCAAAGCACGGAGAAATGCATACAAAACAATTCCATCAAGCTCGAGCGTGTCGTCTGCCAGCCCCATCAAGATTTTGACACTCGAACAAGCGCAACACCGCTTGGGTGCGCTCCTGGCAGTGCGCACCGGACGTGGCATGCATCAGAGGTGATCAGTGGGTCACCTCCTTCAAAGAGCTATACAAAGTCTCAACAGTTGCATGCCCTCAGTTATCAGGAAGGAAACCTTTGCGGTGCGTGAGTCACGGAGAGCCACACCAATGCCCTTTCATTAGTGGGCAAGCAGGCGACCTACGAGTGGGTATTCACACATAGGTGTGACACTCTGTGCAGGTGGCGGGGATTGTCATAGTGATCTGCGCAGCCCTGTACCCGACAGTAGTTGCGCCAACATTGACTGCTAGTCAGCCAAAGCAGGCAAGCTATTTGCTTATTTGCTTACTGCTTACCTTACTTCAGCTGAGTGCTCAAATCCACTGTACCTGCAGAATCAACACAGCACAAAGGCAGATGCTGGGTTTGTGAAAAAAGGTACAGGGTAACAATAAGCTAGATGCGTCTGCACACAACAGTTCTCTGTCTTGCAGTACTGTACCAGCGTCGATGGTGTTCAGGTGTAAGGACTGAGATGAAGCAAAAGCAAGACCAGAACACATGATGATCACTTTCCATTACTCACCCTCAAACTGTTAGTCACTCAAAGAGCTCTGCGATGCACCGCTGGTGCTGCAATGCCCTTGCAAAGGCATGTCAACAACTGCAAAGGCCACTGCCATGCAACACCGCTTCCGGCACGCAGCTGACTCAATTTAGGAAGAGTAGCACCAACAAAAACGACCCATCGCAGGCTGCTGTTTCCCTGGCAGCCACATGTACCAGAGGCACATTCAACAGAACACAGCTTAGCATCCCTGAAAGTCAGCTTCGCAGTCAGTTCTACAGGTTGGCTATGCAGCAGCCTGTGACATCTAAGACATTCAGACATGCAGCACACTTATGCAAACATCATGCATCTGCTGCCAGAGCACCGGGTCTGTTCGAACCTGTTGTACCCAAGCAAGGTCTTCACAGCTGTGTTCTCAGCTTTGCACAGTCAGCTTTGCCAGCTCGTCAGCTCATGACCAAAGCAGCACAGCCAGGGCTGATGTCACACCAGCTGCAGTCTCAGTCCAGGCCTGCACTCAAACAACAGAGGCCTGGTGAGTTGCGTATGATCCTTGTCCATGTGCGCCCTGAACCGACATGTCAGTCATTGCGTTCTGAGGTGATGATCAACCACTGATCTGCAGGAGTGGGCTAGCATGCCCTGAACGCATTTCAAAGTCTTTGACAAAGTCCGGTGTTCAGCCTACGCATGCATGCCAAGCTGCATGTTTCAAAGTCTGTTGTACAGACATGTGTGGCTCTTTTTACATCTGCGTACACTAGACGATCTGCTTACAGCATTTTTATATGCCATCAACTGTTCTGATCCCAATTTTGCAGGTACAATGTTCACAAGCAGACTCAGCTCAAAAGCGTCCTCCAACAAGGTGGACGCCGTGCATCAGGTAGATGCAGCCAGCCTTGCAAAGGCACATAAGCTGTCAGTGCCAGTTGGTGTGCTGGCTGGGGTGTTTGGCAGCTTTGTGGGGGTGGGCGGAGGGGTCCTGATCGTCCCCCTCCTGACTGGTGCTTGCAAAGCACTGCCACAAAGGTATGCAGGTATCAAAGTTGCAGATTGACCTTTCTTTGTAGCTTCTGCCTGCAATGCAAGGCCTACATTGACGGCCTTGTTGGTCCACCAAGAAGTACTGCACATCATTCATCTCAGCAAGTCTCCATGCCTGGGCTGCACTGCCTTTTCGATTGCTGCAATGCACTGCTATTGTGACCATATTATGGTCTGGACTTGCCAAAATAAAACCCACAAGGACAATAGGGTGTTTGCAGAAAATCAATGGTGTCTGTGCACAATGGTGCCTCAAGCTTGGCATGTGTTCTTGTATAGCAGCAGTTTTGCTTGTTCTATGTCTTTGTACAACTCCTTATTGTGATGGTGGCACCACACTGGCGATCTACCATTTTCTCAATTCCTTTGCTTTCATCTGCAGGCTTGTCTCTGGCACTTCGCTTGTAGCTGTGGTGAGCACAGCTTTGGCATCAAGCTACACCTATGTATCACATGGTGCGGTGGACGCGACCGCAGCCCTAGTGATCAGCTGCTGTGCAGTGTTGACTGCCCCTTTGGGTGCAAACTTGACAGCCACTCTCAATGCAACAGTGAGTTGCAGCCCAGAAGATCAGGACTGCATGTGTCTCATGAATATACTGCTGTAGCATGATGGTGCATGGGCAGGGCTGCTCATCCAATGAGTAAGGCGCTTGGCTGATCACGATGAAACTTGCCCAGGTTTTGCTTACGCATGTAGGGATAGACAGTCGACAGAGCCTTACTGTGGTGACAGCAACCTTGATCATTGTAAAACATGTCTGATGCAATGCAGGTGTTGAAGAAGATCCTGGGATATTTTTTGGTTGCGGTGGCTTTCTTAGTTCCTCTGAAGGTATGTGTACAACAGCAGTAGCAGCCTAATTTGTGACTGTCATGGCTGCATGCTACTTGGACGGTCATGCGGCAGTGCATGATGCCTTTCACTTACAGTGGAGGAGTCCAGTCCACCCCTCCAGCAATCACTGAAGTACTTCTTTGCAATGTGCATGACCTTCATAAAACGTCTCCACAATGTGGAAACACGTCACCCTCCCCAGGCGTTTCTGAGTTTAGATGTTCAGTGTAGGGATGACGTTTCTGGATTCAAATAGGCGTTTGGGATTACAAAGAGTCATCACCCAACTAACATTGCTGCAACACTGTGCATGTCAGCAAAGGAAACTACACAGTCACTCAGATGCACCCATCACTCAGCAGCTCTGTCTCTGTGCCTTGCAGTCGTTCCTGTTCCAAAACAGAACAGCATCAGTCACTTCAGAGAACACCACTTTGCCTTCTGATGCCGATGCCCCATCTCAGACGTCAGCAGGAGTCAGTTTGTCCCAACTGAGCCAGTCAGCAGTCTCAGGCTTCAAAGACATGTCGTGGACGACCACAATCCTCTTGGGCATCACAGGAGCAACTGCTGGAGTAGCCTCTGGTCTGCTCGGAATTGGCGGTGGGACAGTTGTCACTCCTCTGCTGGCCATTCTGACACCCTTGAGCCAGGTGATTGTTGTTACCGTCCAGCAGACACCTAGACTGGACAGGAGATGTCAAAGTCGTCTCCTCTCTCTTGCCTGCAAGTCTGTCTGCACACCTGAGGTGCTCTCCTGAGGTTTTCTTATTCGGTACAAGCATCAGGATTTGTGCATACAGACACCTTCATCTTTGCAGATCATGGACAACGCAACTCCCATGACATGCTACATGGCCCCCGCTGTGCTCCAGGCTGCTGCCTCAGGAGACTCGCGTTAATGCTGGCTGAAAACCGTACACTTTTCTTGCCTTTTCTTTACATGACCCCCAAGACATGCTACATGGCTCTTTGAGTGTGCTGGATTGTTCTCTGAGGGCTGTTGCAGTGTAAGGCACATTCTTCCGGGACAGACAATCACCTAGGCAGTCATGTCAGCACTTGCAGCCCTTTTGCCATATTAGTTCATGTCCTGTGATGCATCTACACAGGCAGGACTGCTGGGTAGCTTCATGCTGATTACTGAGAACTGTTCAAAAATGGCTCTGGTGCAGCAGACCAGACCAGGAACTGCTGTTACTTCCACACCCCCCCCTTGCCCTCCACCAATGGTTGAGGCTGCAACAGTCCTGTCAGCACTGGTCATGTTCTTCAGCAGAAAGTTTGCATACATTTGGAAGCACACTCCCAGCCTGCATACCTTGTTGAAGTCCATGCAGAAAACAGATTGGACAGATCTATCAGACAGTCTCTTCCCTAATTGTATACAAACTGTGCAAGGAGCTGCTCAGGACTGTATGCACCTAACCCCAGGGGAAAGCACAGGGTCAATGAACAATGATCTTCTTCTTCTTTTTGTTTCTTGAATGAACAATGAATGGATGTAGCATGTTATCAGGCGTGACACTCCATATGCTGGACTCTGCGCAGGCAGGTGTACTAGGCAGCTCCTTGCTAGCCATGGTGCCCCCTTCATGTGTGGGGCTGGCACAGCATGCCAGATTAGGCAACGTGGACTGGCGCATGGCTGCAGGCTTGGCAGCAGGCACTGCTGTCGGTAGCTTTGCTGGCAGCAAAGTTGCTGTAGATGCTCCGGCAGGCGAGTGTTGCAGATGTGCTTTCTGCCACTGAGACAGCTGGATGCACTGCATTTGGATGAGCGGCTTGCATCAGCAGTATGCTGAAATGCTGATGACGCCAAGCATGACAGGACTGACAGGATGATAATTTGCAAGCGTGTAAAGATCAAGCCAGCAGTACACCCAGCAGTGACAGGCCATACAACACAGCGTTGAGTATGTGGGATCTGTTTCCTTGATTTCTGCACAGTGCTTGATTAATGCTGTGTGTTGCACGCAGGTGTTTTGGAGGGCATTTTTTCGGTGGGCATGCTGTTTCTTGGCTGGCGTACTCTTAATGGAGCCAGGAAAGCTGCGCAGAAAATAGCTGTGCCGCAAAAAATGCCAAATTCAGCATAGCTTCTGATTCAACGAACCGAGTCACCAAACAGCAATCTAGAGTGATATGTTCTTTCTTTGTTGTCAACCCAGTTCTGGATATGATGTGCTCACTTTTGCATCTGAGCAAATTGTACTGTCTGCAAATGGCAAAGCTCAACTAGTGCCAAAGTGCTGTACTGGTGCTCAGCTAGCCTGACCTGCTCATGCATGCCAGCTGATGTGTGAATGCATCATGGGGACAGCCAAATAAGTGAATCATACATAAAGATGATGACACTGTGAGCTGAATTGATGGGGACACCTGCCTAGAAATATGCTGTAGCCTGTATACAGTAACACTTGCATCGTATTCACCTAGTAGATTTAACGACAGACAAACTATTACTGCGCCACTGAAGCTGCAACCGCCTGCCTTGCCCTGTCTATAGCCCTGCGCAAAGTCCTTCGCTGCCTGCACCAGATGAGCCAGGTTGCTTGATCTGTGTGTAGACTTCAAATGCAAATTGAAGCATCATCAGCACTGAATGCAGTTTGGGCGGGCTATTCACAACAAGTAAGAAATCAATTTTGGGTACAACACACTAAACCCTGCACGCAGCTTGAGGACAACATGTAGTCATGCATGAAAGCATCATAAGCCACAGCAGTCTTGAGCAGACAGAGCAGAATGCACAGTCTCAGTGCCTCCAAGGATATGCAAAACCTGTCTATCAAGGACATGTTTCTGCGGTACAGGTGTTGGTAGCCTGCATACTCAATGCCATACTGCCTCAGTAGATACATGACAGGTTCATACCTTGCATTCAGCTTGTGTGGAGTGGAGCCAGGAATACGGAGAGCTGCTCCTGGACTGGTGACTTTTGCTGTGCTAGAGCCCTGCATTGACAGGATCGACTGTCCTTAGTGTGGCTTTGTAAAGCAGCTGCTGAAGCTGCTGATTGTACAGCTTTGGATGATGCGGCCTTGCACACCAGAAATTAACCCAAACATCATCACTTTACATTGTGTGCTGCTTCACCTATTCACCTATGTGATCTGATGTCCAGTTATGTTTGCTTCCCCTGCCGTAACTGGTACATCAGCAAAAGGTATGGTTTGGCAGCATGCTGCATGCAGCATTGCATTGAGGCCAGTTTGCTGTTCTTTGCATACCGTCCATGCAGATGCTTGAGTTCCTCCCGCTATTGCTGCGCTGTTGCTCTGACATTGCTCGGATGTTATGCTGCTGCTGCCTTGCTGTTCAACAACTGCTGCCACACATACCATGCTGTCCATTGGAGCATATGCCACATTCAAATGAAAGGTGATACTTGCCGCACTACCATGTCCAGTGAAGGGCGTGACACATTCAAAAGAAAGGTAGTACCTGCCGCACTATCATGTCAGTATCTCCATGACTGTCAGCTCTGCCCGGGCCCTCTTCTTCAGTCCAGCCTGGAGTGGCGAAGCCATAGCTCTGCATGAGCTCTGCCAGATCAGTCAGCTGCTGCGGGGCTTCCTGCCACCGGCCCTGCCCTCTGCACACCCCACACAGCTCCTCAAGCACCTCAGCGCTCTGAGCCTCATCTGTCATCCCCAAGCCTGTGCATCATGAATCCATTTCAATGCTCAAAGTCAGCCAGAGTTCATGAACTCGATCAGTCACTCAATCTTTCAGTCATTACACAGGTGATCTCTCCCTGGGATGGGTGTACAGCAATGGGATCAAATGCAGACAAACTTTCGTGGTTGTGCCACCTCAGCATCATGAACCTTAGTCAGAATGCTTACACATGGCTCTCCTGGCACTTCTACATGTCACAACCTGACTGAGCACCCTGTCATGGGTTTGCAACAGGCTTACTCAATGCCTTCTTTGTATGAGAACAGCATGTCACACAGTTATGCCTCAAGGCCTTTGGCTCAATCTGACATTTCTGGAGCAACCTTTCAATCTGACATCTCTGGAGCAACCTTTCAATCTGACATCTCGGGAGCATCCTTTTGAGGCGTATAATACTCATAATGGCTGAGCTGTATTACCTGATGTGCTGGTCCCATCTTCAGAGCTGGCGCTGTAGGCCATTGACAACCCAACCCCAGGGCTACTGCCCTTGCCCACCATAGGGCTGATGCGCCTCTGGGGTGACGGCATCCTGCCCTGCTTTGCAGCAGCCAGGAAACTGCGCTGCACCCTCACACTCACAGTTGCATCTGCCTGCAGCATCAGTCAGGCATCTGCCCTTCAGCTGTGTAGCAATGCTCCCATTTGGCTGCATATCAAGGTAATTGTGACTGCTGAAGCTCGGAGATTGGGGGCATGTTGCTATGATAACAGGTGCTCACTTGCATCCGTGTGCAAGGTCCATGAACGCAAACAGAGGACCAAGAATGGAGACCAGAGGTCATTTGCAGGCATCACTCTTTCATGGGATAATGCTCAGTTGATTACTCTTCTGCTGAACCATGCTTCTGTAAGTTGTTGTTGTTGCACTTACCTGCATTGCAGAGTGGCTGCTGGTTGACTTCCCAGCAGGGCTGCTGCCAGTTGCCCCAGGCGGGCTGTTGGCATACGGCCCAAAGGGGCTTGCTGGAACACGCCCTGGATGCTGAGCTTGGCTTTGTGAGGCTCTGGACAGAGGGGACCTTCTTTCTGGACTCTGAGTTGAGTCAGCTGAGTTAGATGTGTGATGACTGGACCCTGACTGCATGTCTGACATGTGCTGACTGGATGCTGGCTGAGGGTCTGCGTAGCCCTTTGGTGGTGAGCGTGAAGGTGTTCTTGATGGCGACCTGCTTAGCACAGATAATGTATTGGCAATCTGTGACATGATGCAGGGCCAATTGCACTACACATGCTCCTTTGAAAGGCTACAACATGCTTGGCACTGAGATCTGATATAATTTGTGCTTGTTTCTTTGCTTGCATGGCGCACTGTGTTGTGAACTGCTCGCACTGTGCAAAACACCAAATGATAATTCTTGGTGAGTCAAATAAGGTGCAGACCCATTTGCATCAGGCTGATTGAATGCAGCTGTCCCTCAACATGGACATGAACTGAGTTTCATAGCCCTGTTCATGGCAGTAGATGTGAACTGAGTTCCTTTGATTGGAAAAATTGGGGACTCCATTTGCCCTGACGCAAGTATGCTGACCTGTATGCTCTCATGGGCTGACCGTACCCCACCCCCTGAATGAACCCCTGCTGCCACCCTGGCATTGACTCATGCTGGTAGTGATAGCTGGGATACATGTTTTGATTAATGGCAACCGTCTGTGACAGACTGTACAAGCTGTGACCATGAATGCCTGCAGCTGCTGCAGCAGCTGCGGCTGCTGTGGGACTGTAAACTGCTACAGGGCTGCGAGGGCTGTTAGGACCTGCCCCAATGCTGCTGTTACTACTGCCTGGACTGCCTGCAAAGCATCTTTGCTGAGTGGTTGAGACATCACCACAGCTGTAGTCTGTTGTTGCCAAGTGCTGAGCCTTTTGTAGTGTCTGCCTGATGGTGCAGATGTGATGCAGTGACTGTGGGATAGCTCAGCAGCACTTGCTGGCAATCTCCGGGGTAGCCTTGTACAATAGGCCCATCAGGACAAAACAACAATCAAATGCAGTGACTGTGCACACTGCAGTATGATGTCACAGAGGACAGCGTGAAGAAGCAAGTGTGCGGCTAGCAGAAGAGCTCCCTCAAGCATTTGACACTGCCTGTGTCAGGTGTGATGTCCTGGCACATCATCACCGATGGACTGTCACACATTGCAGCTGTGGCAGCCAACCTTTGTGCATGCAAAATGACTATTCAAAACTGATGCTGCAGAATGTGTACAATTCTGACTGGACACTTTTTGGGGCATATTGGTTTTCTTACCTGAGGAGAAGGTATGTGAGGCAGCATACTGGGTCTGCATGAAGGTCCCCAGGGGGGCGGCCTGGGGAGACAGGGGGGCCTGAGGCCAGTACCAATGGGAGTAGGGGTAACTAAAGTTGGGTGAGCCACTGCTCTGAGACATGTGAAACATGGAGGCAGCACTGGCTAGGCTGCTGGACCCATGCATGGGGGACCCCGGGGACATCTGGCTCAAGAACTGGTGCTGCTGCAGCATTGCAAGATTCTCCCTTAAAGCAGTGTGGATCTTGCAAAGCATACAGGGTAAGCTTGAGGTAGAGTATAGACTTGGTGCTGGTGCATAGGCAACGGATTCAGCTCACATATTGTAGTGTGATGGGTGAGTAGTCCTGAAGCAGGTATGAATGGGAAAGCATGAATGCAGCTGATGCGCCACAAGCAATCAAGGCTGATTTAATTCGTTGAGCTCGTGAGGCAGGACTTGCCTTTGTGATGCCCATATGCTCATAGATGTTCTACACTGATGCTCACATCCAGCAAGCAGCGATAGCGTGTTGTGTAAGCAGCAGAACAGTGCTGGGTGTTGTGTTAATGGATAGTTACCGCAGCGGCTGCTGCATCTGCATCATGTATGTGATGGTGTAGGTGCATGTGGCAGTGAGCTCACCGGACTCCAAGCTGAAGCGTACATTCCAAAAGGGTCAGCAAAGCCATACTGCGCTTGGTACCAGTATGCAGCCATGTTAGTAGGAGACGGTGTGCATATGCCCTGTGTAGGTGTGAAAGGCACTGCAGAGAAACACAAATGTATATAACTGCCAGTGCAGAGTGTGTCAGCTCCCAAATTGGCTTGTTCTTCGCAATAGCGCACATGAGATTAACATTGTCTGTACATCACGTGCAATTCGGTTCTGCCACCACCTTGGTCTAAGCTCTTGTACAGTGAGCTGCGAGCGGTATGAAGTTTCGGCAAACGCTTCTCAAGGGCTGTCGACGCTGTGGATGAACCAGATGTGCTGGCTTGCGCTGGAGGGGCACTGAGTGCACGAGTCTGCACGCGCACACGCTTCAGCTCTCGCCATAGGGATTGCAACAAGATACCGTGTCTCACCAACTGCGCAATATCAGTGGCAGCACAGGAGCCAGAAAATTTGTACAACGTTCAAAAGGTTCAGTCGACAGCTGACGCAGCAGGAGCACGATTCATGGTGTGCATGGCGTGCAAAGTCACCTGAGGAACAAACGATGCAGCGTGGACATTGAGGCTGCCCGCCCTCTGTGCTATCTGACCATCTTCCGTCATGCTTCCTAAAGCAGGTTATACGTCACATTGCTGTATTGCCTGCCGTTATTCCGCCAGCTCCGACAGCAATCCCGGCTCGTTGGCCTCGGACCCTCACTCGGTCTGGTCAAACCTGCTTTTGACTGCAGTGCCTGATTTGGCTCGTATATTGACACATATATATCGTGAATCTTCAAAATCCTCATGCTGTGCTCAGCTGGAGAGCGCCATTGCGTCTGGCATAGTCTGTATCGGTATTAAAACTGAAGAACACTGTCATTGCTGCATATTACGAGCAGCAGTGTGCAAGTCAGTGTCTACGCCAAGCATGCAACACATATACAGTCCATGCATGACGTTTGCCCCTAGACTACCCTTAAGGGCTTGTAGGCGGCCTTTTAAGACCGCAACCTCAACTGTTTCGTGCACATCACAAATGCACAATCGGCAGGGCATGAGTCTGCAGTCTCCGCACAGCAAACCGCAGCATTCCAAGCTACGTGCTCTGAATAGCAACCGGTGGCCGTGTCTCGGTGCAATGGCTCCGCTTTTGATTGCTTCTGGACCGAGCAGAGCGGACGAAGTTACAGAAGCAGCTACTGACGCAGCTGCAGCGGCGAGCAAAGCCACAGCAGACCTACCGCCCACAGTAACTTTTGGTGGAAGCTTTGGTCAATATGACCCAATCATTGCCGTATTCTTTTACGCAGTTGTTGCAGCGCTGTTGGTCTTGACACTTGGGGTGGGTCATGTTGGCTTGCATGCATACATGCATGCATGCATGCATGCAGCGTGGTATTCTGGCTGCTTTTATATACAGCGTAGTGTTGCACTGTTGAAATGTGCTGCTGACATTTGTGCACATTGCCCACTGCAGGTGACATACCTATCCATCAGGAACTGGCAGGACAGCACGGACGAAAAGAAGGAGAGATCAATGTATTCTAGATCATCACAAGACAGGTACTTGTCAAATACAAAGATACCTACACCACATTGTCTTTGGCATACATGACTGACACAGAAGTAATTCAGCTAGGTCATGGCAATTGTGCTGTGTATTGCGGCGAGCTGATGTGCTTTAATCTAAAAACAACTTGATGAGCATTCTGAACAGTGTTGTCACACCTGAAGGGAACTGGCCGAGATGTCCGGGAAAGCTAGAAGCAGGCGACAACCCCCTAAGAGCAAAGCAAGCAAAAGCAACAACAAGGGGTTTGGCTCATGAACATAGCACAGACACTATTTTCTCAGTTGTACACGATGACCAAGGAGCAAAACAGCGGCAGCTGGGCCCAAAACCAGCCTTAGGATGACAGGTGAAAGAGACAGCTGAGGTTTGACACGCACAGCTCACACCTGGGGTAGTTTCTCAATGCTGCATGAGCCTCAGAGAAGCAGAAGGCTTGAACCAACTCAAAAGTTCTTGTCGTACAACTGCCCAACAGCGTGTTGTTTGCTTCTCTTTTTATCTTTCTTTCACATATGCGATTTGCAAGGCAGTGTAACAGTGCTGCCATCATTTGACCAGCAGTGTCACTTTGATATTTACTGCAGATGTAAACCAGCCCAAAGTATTAATCCTAATTGAGGTAGCTATGGCAGCGTCTTCAGCACATAGTCTGTTGCCCGCTGCTGGAAGTTCGAAAAACTACTGAGACTCAGTGCTGACTTGCTATTGGTCGTTAAATGATGTTGAGCAGGAGTGCCAGTTGTTAAACATAAATGGCATCAGTGTACTCGAAGAGCGCATATTTCGACTTTCCTTGAGGTGCAGCATTCATCAGATGCTGTCAGTTGCGTTGACAGGTGCTGATTCTAAAATGAGTATCAAGGCTTTGAGCTACCACATTGCTATAATGGGCAATGCAGCCCCTCAATAATATATCATTGCGTGTACGTTTACCTTCAGTGCAAGATGCCCTTTATTTTTGTGATTACGGACCATCGTCAGTGAGTGAACTTGCATACCCCAGACTGTAAGACTTAACTTAGTTGTACAATGAAATGAAAATACCCAAAACTTCGACAGGACAGCAGACTTGCCCACATCTCAGCGCAGCTTTGCGCAGTGGCATGCTGCTACTCCTTGGACGCGTTGAAACACCAGTCTGTGTCAGCAGCCCCCACTGGGGCTGCAAGAACCTTCGCGGTTGGCCGCTGGGGGGGATTGAGGCGAGCCACTTGGACAGGGCTTAACTGCATTTCCAGAAGCGTGCCTCTTGATACAAGCGTAAAGTACTGTGAAATCAACGATTTGCCCACATTTCCTGTCAATTTTGCCAGCCCCAATTCGACAAAACGGAGCCGACTGTACGGAGACTCCACTGCTTTGCAGCCTGTTTTCTCGGCTCACTTTACCTTATTTCCCGTCGCTCGCAGCTTTCCTCCCGCAAAGATTCGGTCTTCTTGTCCTCGCCTACGGGCGAATTTTTCACAGCAGTTTGGTTGTTGGATGGTGAACTGCAGCTCAGAGGGCTCAGGCGTTAACATTCTGGCAGGCGCTCGGGTCAGGCAGGCAGCCTGCTTCGCTGTTCCAGGCTGCTTGGGATACTGCTGCGCTTTCTACAGGTACTGAGCTGTTTTCAACCAAATCTTGTGCCAGCACAGCTGTCCTATGTATACTGGGACCAGTCCTGCTACACACACCGCTCACCTGCGTCGGTGATCATGCAGCAACGATGAGCCAGTCGGTGGCTTTGAAGTGCCTGGACAGGTATGGGTTTCCTCTGGCGGGGTTGACTGCTGCCGAGCAGGCCGTCAGAACCGAGGCTGCTGCTCGGGAGACTAAGTTGCTGGATAAGTGGTCGCGACAGGTAGGATAGCTGCCCGTCTTACTTTCGTGTGGTCAGTTTTTCTGCTGATGCACCTGTGTGCCCTGTGGAAATTTTGCTCCCAGTGCCTTCTCCCTCTCATCAGTTTTAACTCACTCCAGTAAGCCTGTTGAGTGTTACCTGTTATGCTGCAGACCATCTCATGGCACCCATTGAGCAACACACCTCCACCAAGCAAGCTCAAGGCCCTTGCTCGTGACGGCATCCCTTTGTCTCTGCGTCCCACCTTGTGGTATCAGCTCTCAGGTGCTGCAGCCCTGAAGCGCACTGAGCCAGCAGAATACTACACATCTTTGGCCAGTCTTGGCAAGCTTTCAGACCAGGACGGTCCAGAGCTTTCACTGGATCTCTTCAGGACTTTCTCCACCCATCCTCTTGTTTCCAGCTACAAGGCTTTGGAGACAGTGCGGCGCATTGTCACTGCCTTTGGCAGGCGCAATCAATCAGTCTCCTACTCCCAGAATGTTAACTTTGTGGTGGCATTCCTGTTGGTGGTCATGGGCCTCTCAAAGGAGGAGGAAGTGTTCTGGGTCCTGACAGCGCTCTTGGAGAGGCGCCTACCTGCCACCTCAGTAGTCGAGGTCAGCATGTGACTGGTGTCTTGCTTTGTATCAACATATTCTGTTTCAGTGTACACCTTAGTACAGCACATCTGATTTGACAAACACATGCAGAGCATGGTATCGCAAACAACTGGTCATGATTGGCACAGCTGCTGGTGGCCTTCTGCAGCCCTCATTCTGGAATTTCACCGACCTCAATTTACCCAAACTATCTGCTGTGCAGGGGTCATCTGGTCTAAATGTAGAGCAGCGCATGTTTGATGTGCTTGTGGAGCGTAAGCACCCACGCCTGATTGAGGTGTTTGACAGGCTAGAGTGCAGCCTGGGGGGACTCACAGGGGAGTGGTTCAGCCGCATGTTCACCACAGCCTTACCTGCAGAAACCACAGCTCGTGTGTGGGACTGTGTCATGGTGGAGGGCCCAAAGGTGCTGTTCAGGGCAGCGCTGTCCCTCATCAAGATGAATGAGCCAGCTTTGCTGAACACCTGCCATAGCGTCCAGGTGTCACGCATCTTGAAGTGGCGTGTAGCGCGCAGTTACCAGGCTGATGTGCTGCTCAAGGTGAGCCACCCATCACAATTGTCACAACAGCTGCTTGGAATCAGACCCAGTTTACAAGTGGCATCATCATTTTTGCTGAAGTAGTGTTTAGTGACATCTATTCCCAGCCTCCGCAGTCATCAATAGGGCATCAATGTCTGGACTGCTAATGCTTTTGCTGGTTGATGCAGATTGGGTTCAAGAGCATTGGAACTCTCAAGACAGACATGCTGCACCAGCTGCGCATTGCTCAGCAGGCAGCCTTATCTGTGGAAGTTGCAGCCCACAAGAAGCGTTTGGAGGACATTCTGTGCACCAATGCTGCAGCCAGAACACCCAAGACTGCTGGAAAGAGCGACAACCCTCTAGCGGCTGCTTTGGGGCAGTGCAAGGGTCAAAGTCTACCCCTGCCAATCAATGGCATTGCAAGTTCCAAGTTGACCACCATTCTGGAAAGCCCTATTGAGATGTGGGGTGAAGATTATTGAAACGCTGTGCTGGTGTTTGATTTGGCCAATACATTAGTTTCACTTGCACCAGCTTGTTATGTGTCTGGCGACAGCTGGTCTGTGCCATCTTCTCAGCTGTTTTGGCAAGACAAAACACTCAACAAGCAAATGGGGCATAGTTGTTTTTGTAAGTTACAGCAATTGGTTAACTGTCTGCGTACGTTGCACGTCTGAAATGCAAAGCACAAGTGCATGATCACAGGCTTCAGCGATTGGGTTATGGTCACAGACGCTCCCTCAGGGGGGGATGACAGGCTGTCACAGGTACAATGACTCAGCAGCCTAGAACGTCAGGTACTCAAGTATAGTGCCAAGTGTTGAAATAGCATTTTGAGAATCACAGCTTCGATTGCTACAACGGTTAGTCCCCTGTTGTCAAGATCACATTGGATCAAAAGCAACAGATGCGGCTAGAACATGGGGCGGTACAATTCCCGGACGCTTACATAATCAGGAAGACATTGACTGTAAGGAGCATGAAAAGCACCTGGGTCCACCAGAAACCTACAAGCACAATCAGCCATGCCTAAAAACATATCTGCTTGCAAAACAACAAAATGTCGACAACATCACAGATGGGTTTGCATGTCATTACTTATGTTATGGTACAGATCTCTGGGTCGGAGCAAAACAGTGCCGCCAGCCAAGACTTGAGGAAGCTTGCCCCCAAGGCCTTGCTGACTGTCAATTTCCATGTGCGCTTCTCGCAGTTCCTGCATGCTTACACCACCAACAACAAACAGTATGACCATCGAGTGGTCTGCTGGATGTGGTTGCTTCTGCAGGCCAAATCGCCCCAAGCCACTCTTGAATAGCCCTCTCAGGGACGCTGTTGCATGGTGCAGCCCTGGAATGGTCTGCCTCTTGAGAACCCGACCTGCAAGCGCAAGCTTTGCTTGGCTGTCATGTGATCAAACCACGAGTCTCAGATCATGCAGTTAAGATGTATGATGCCAAACATACATTCAAGCCCAAAGAGCAATATCAAGAGATAGCATTCATGGCAGGGTGCTTGTCTTTACAGCTCAAGTGACGCAGCAATGATGTAAAAGGCATGTTCTTAGCTCTGAGCACACCAGTGAGATCCAGTCATGGGTTTTAGTGCATCGTTGTTTTTGTCACAGTGCACAAAGCACCAAGGTGCTCACGTGTCACATGCCGCAGCAGTGGCAGCTTCTCTGCTTCATCGCCAGCTTCCTCTCGCCCCTCACCACTCTTCTGCATCCTATCCTGCACTCGAGCTTGCAAGGCAGCAGCGCTCCTCACTTGCACCAACATCCGCTCACTTGACTGCTGCAGCTCAGCCTTGAGTTGCTGTCTTTCAATGTAAAGACTGCTGCCGTGATCCTGTGAATCTTCTTCATCCCAGCCCTCCCGCCGCTCTTCCTCTTCCTGGTGGTCACTGTCAGCTGGACTCAGCTGCTGCTGTCTGAGCTGGTGCTGCTGTATGTGCTGTGGCAACTCTCCAAGCCAGGTCAGTTGGGATAGGCTGCTGTGATTGGCGTGCAGCAGGGCATCTACAAGAGCCTCCTGCTCACCAACAGCAACTGGATTTGGTCAGTGACTCAGCAAGGGCTTGCAGACTGCACAAACTGACAAGCTTAAGGATGGAGAGCAGCACTATGACACACACACAATGCTTGTCAGGTTCAATTTTGCTGCAAGGCCGGGTCAAAACCTGTGCTGACAGTCATGATGAATGCAGCTGACGGATCAGAAAGGAGGCGTTTATGGAGCCTTGATACCTTGATTGCTGATTCCTGATCTGAGAACCAGGGACTGTCGCCATGACTGGGGGGGTGCTCCTGCTGTGCATGGGCATGGTTAGCTGCCAAGCAGTATGCGACGCACATCAGCAGCAGAGCGTCCTGCAGTTCTACATGGGATGTGGGCTTCCTACTCAAGCCCCTGAATATGTCAATGACTGCATTTGCCAAGCCCTCTGTGCCTGCATATAACATTATCAAAGTGGGATCTTGTATGACTATGCAAGCCCTAGCCTGCGCTTGTTATGTTTGACCAAACAAGTGCAACCTTGATACAGCTCAAGGCACCACTGCTGTGCTGTTTGATTTAGGCATTGCAGGATAAAGGGCAATCTATGGCGGCGGCAGAGGTTTCTGGTACAGGGTCGCTGAAAAGGCTCCCGATTGCCAGATGAATGGCTCCCAACTGCCTGCTACAGGGTCCTGACTAATTGCTTGTTGAACAGCTCCCAATGAGGAGCATGCCGTTGCTTCTGTTGTCTTTTCCTTGACCCGGCGACAAATCTTGCACTGTCACTGAGCATGCTAAGCAGCAAACGCATCAAAAGACACATGACCAATGACACAGTGCATGTGTGCATCATACCATCAAGAGCATGTTGCAGCAGCTGCTGCTCCTGTGACTCAACGGCTGCCCAGTTGGCAGAAGACTCCCCTGTCAGGGCAACCCGATTGGCAGAGGGATCCCCTGTCAGGGCAGCCTGATTGGCAGAAGACTCCCCAGTCAAGGCATGCACAGCAGCACAAGCCAGTTGGATGATGCCTCGCTGTCGCAGCATCACATCTGGCTTTGCCATCAGAGCATCTGCCCATGCCTTCACTTCTTCAGCTATCGCTGCTTTGTCTGCAGCATGCAGCCTGTCAAGCATTGACATCTCAGTGTGCAGTGCTATGCAAAGGCACAATGTGCGTTATGACACATGGCCGACAGAATCGTCTTTGGTCTTGCCATGAGGGCTGTGTTGCAACTGAATGTAGTTGGCCAGAATTGTAGCTTACGCGCACTGAGCATCATCAAATCCAGGACAGAGAAACATCAAGTGCACCACTGTTTGTAGGGGCATGTAAAAGCAGCAGGAGCTGTTCTGTACAGCATTGCCAGCCACTTGCATTCTGGCGTCCAATGCTCAATAAGTGTTACAGCCTCTATGCTTCAGAGAAATACAGTACTAGCACAATACCTGTCAGCTTACTGCGGGCATTCTTGAGCTGTACGTTCTCCTTTCTAGCAGCTTCCTTGAGCCATTTGCGCAAGTACAGCAGCGCATCTTTGGGCTGGCGGCCCAACAGGAACTGCAGCCATTCTCGGGCCTGACCTGACCCCAGCACTGACCCATGCAAGCCTGGGAGGCCCTCTGTTGGGGTCAGGGGCACCTCCACATCAGCAGACCTGAGTGGCACTATGGGTCATGCAAAGTCAAAGGTCGCAGCTGCCAACTCAGAAAGGACACAGAGCAGCACTTGCCGCTAACAGCTGCAGCTGTTTGGCAGTTTACTCTGAAGCTGTAGGGCTGGATGTGGTGCTTAGCGATCAAATGGATTTCAGTCAAATAGCTGCAATGTTCAGGGTTGAACCACAGCTGAATGCATGCAAGAGCAACCCAAGTGTGATCAGTTGCAGTCCATATACCACGATAGGAATCTATAACCAGCTGCTGCTAGCCTTGTGTCATGCCATGCGCTTCCAGATTGTACTCACCTCAAACCGTATATTTGACCAGCTCTGTTGTATGGGAGCTGCCGTTGGTGCTGCTGATGAGGTAATCCATGCACAGCAGCTTCTGGGCCAGTTCTTCGATCATCCAGATCATCATGATCAACATCTGACCACCCTTCCTCGACAGCTTCCGCATCGCCTGCTCCAGCAGCTGCCTGCATGGCTTCTGCAGCACTGTCTTCAGAGGCTTCCCTAGGCCTTTTTGTTGGGCTGCTACCTTGAGTTGCTGTCAGCTGACTCTGCCCAACAAGCGGCGCATGACCACTGCCATGATGTGTACCAGTGTGCTTTGCCTTGAGCTGACCAAAGATGCGGTCCAGAACATGTGCATGGTGCAGTGCTGGAGTCATGATGTCAAGCTGTCTGTCTATGAGAATGATGGATGCTGGGGTGGAGGGTATGGCTCCATTTGGGCCGACTGGGGGTGACAGGGCACAGATCTCATCACCTGTGCGTGAGAATGAAGCGCCGTGAGAATGAAAGCGTGTGAGTAGCCGAAAGTGTGGCAAGGTTCAAGGACAGCATGAGAAAACAGGAAGCTGAAACCCAAGAGCAAAGAGGAGAAAGAAGAGCAATGCAGCGTCAGTGAAGTCCAGGCAGGGCGTGTGTGTCTACGAAGGACCTTCAGTATACCTTCAACACTCAAGGACGAGGAGAGCCATATACTCATTCATGCCCTCAGTCACTCATTCAAACATGTGCCTTCCTGTATTGATGGGTACATACAGTCGCGAGCAGCTCCTTGTACAAGGTCCTGTTCTGCCAGTCAGCGTACCAACAATAAATTGTGTTGATGCCGTCTCATTCTGACCTGGTAATGTGTGTAATACTGTGCAATGGGGGTGACCAACACTCCCACAATGAAGATACTTACAAAAACACCACTCTTTCCTCAACCTGTCTTCAAGTGCCTTTCAAGTGCTGAGAAAAGCAAACAACAGAGTTGGGAGTGTAACAAGAGCTCATGATGCAGCCCCGGTGACAATATTGTGCAATATAGCAAAGACAAAACTCCCACTATGCAAATGCTTAGAAAACACCATTCTTGTCTTAAACCTGTTTTCAAGCGCCTTTGTAGTGCTATCAAAAAACCGGGTTGGGACTTTACCTAAAGCTCCTGATGCAGGCCCCATTGCAAAGCTGTCCAATGGCTTTTTCAAGTGCTGAGAAAACCAAACAGAGTTGTGACCTTACCTAGAGCTCGTGACGCAGGGCCCATGGCAAAGCTGTCCAGACGCAGGTTCTGCTGTGCAGCAAAGCCAACCAGGCTGTGAGCCAACAGCCTCAGATCTGCTGTTTTGGCTTGACCATCATCGTCATCATCATCACCATCAGTGGCTGTGTGCGTCTGTGGCCCTGCAAGACAGTCTGCGCCTTGGGCATCAGGCAGGGCTGCAATGGAGAGACAAGATTTGTCCTGCATGTACCTAGCTCATCATGAGCTGGAAGGCATTTTGATTATTATTGTTGATCTCTTGGACAGTAGAATATTGTTACACAGCTGTGCAAGTCCTACAGTAGACTCCTGTTTGTATAGACTGTGCTGCAAAGTGTTGTCTGTGCTGCAGCATGCCGCCACAGATAGGCAGAGTGTACCTTGTACTTGAGCTTCAGAGTTGCTGTAGCCAGCAAGCTTACCTCCGAATCTGCAACACACACACAGACAAGCTCTGGTACACAGAATGGCTGATGCTTCCAGTGACCTTCATAGGCACATTTGAAAGCGTCGAGCAGCACTCATACACAACGAGGCCAACCTCGCCCACACCTCCAACAGGCATCTGCTGCACTAATGATAATAATAATTTGCAGGCGTTCCAGCTAATCCTTTTTGCCAGGTACCTACTAGTTGTGCCTGAACCCTGGTCCTGTGAGCCGACGTGCACTAACATGAGACAGCAAATTGCACCCAAGGGGTGTGCGCTGACATCTGCTGCACTGATGTGGTCAGACATGCAGATTGCATGGAGAAAATAGGGTATGACTAGGACAGCATCATGACTGACTTGCACCTGGCTGCTGTGATTGGTGAGCTGGCTGGTAGCACAAATGCTGAGTCTGTGAGTGGGCATACGTGCAGCGGAAAGTACTGCACAGTGACCGCTACTGGATCTGCTTTGGTCCTATCTGGGTTGACCTCCTGCTCCTCTTCTTGCTTCTGTTGCTCAAGAGGTCCATCTTGTTCCCAAGCCTGATGGACACAGCAAAGCTAGTGGTGATTTTGCAAGCACAGCTGACATTTTGGGAGAGACATGAGGCGCAGGATACATTGTGCGTAAGTCACACGTGTGTGTGCACATGCAACTGTGTGCAAGGGTGACTCACATGTTGCACAGAAGCTGCAAAATGCTGGTAAGCATTTGAACCTAGACCTGCTTCCAAAGCATGAGCGTCCTCAGAAACTGAGCACAAGATATAACACTCTGTCATTTGTTTGTGTGCCTGCAAACATTAACATGACCTGATCACTGAACCTGAAATGGAAGTTGGATGTGGCAAGGTCGAAAAGCAGACTCTGCATCCGGCTTCGTAAGGACATGATAAGCAGTACTGAAAGTAAGAGCCTTACTTGCAGTGCACGCATGATTGACGCAAAGGCTCTGGTGAGCAACTGGTTGACGATGATGACTACTTTGTGTATTGGCTTGCGGCACAGAAAGCAGGCGGTCTTGGCATCTTGAGCGCTTGCTGCTTGCAGCTGTACCAGCAAAGCAGGCTTGGCCGCTGCAAGGCATGTGACTCAGCTTGTTGTCGTATACAGCTTTCGTCTTGTGTGCATTGCAGGCTTGATGCTGCAGCCAAATGTGATGGGAGGTGACAAGTGGCATGCCACATGCAGAAAAGCACATCAGAGTCTTCAAGGACAAGGATGCGCAACTGTACCCTAGCCGCTGATTTGATACTCAACAGTTGAGCTTGCCATTGTGTTTCAGCTGATGTCAGCTGATTCTGTGACCTCAGCAATGATGACATCATTGCTGAGGCTGTGTAACATGCAAGGATGCTGTGTTGGCAGGCAATGAGCGTGTGAGCAGCTTGGTTGTCCAAGCATGCTTGTGCAGAGCTGCAAATTTGCTGTTCCCACTTTGCAGGCTATAAGGAGAGAGTGGACAGCCACTGGAGGAAACAATATAAGCATGCAATACCGTCAAAAGTGGTCTGTCATCTTGCGATGCAATGAGATTCACTAGACACACCTTACCAACCAGGAGGTCACACTCAATGCTACCGTACATGGCTTCCATGTCCAGCTCATGCAGATGGCTTGCTCGGCTGTACTGAGCCAAGGCTCCTTGTACATCCCCTTGAAGCAAGGCCTGGTAGCCTGCTTCTACTGCATACTGAGGGCTGCCTGGTGCAGCCTTGCAGGCTCTCCCCACAAGGGCAGAGCTCAACTCAAGGATGCTGCTGTCTTGGCCTAAACACACATAGCATGCTGTCAGCAGTCAAACAACTGCATGTCTTCTTACGATGGGCTCCTGTTGTCCTGCAGTGAAGTAGGATGTTCTGCCTGCTTTTGTCTCACGCAGCATATGCAGCCTGCAGCCACAACATGAAAGCCCAAAGTGCTGTTGCCTTGACCTGTGCAGTTGAGTGACTCATCTCAGCCGCTTTGAGTCACGCTGTCACCTGCTTTAGCATTGCCTTCTGCACCTTTGCATCTGTCTGGACATGTGTAGGTATCTCGAGGCAGAAATAATGTGCAGAACTGATGTGATGCAGCGTTGCAAGGACGGACTCATACAGAAAGCCTTGGGACAGCTCTAATTGCAGCACACCACAGTCCCTGGACAATCTGCTGTAGCATTGCTGTGTCTTGCACTGAACTGTGAACAGCCTGACCTGCCAGCCGGGCGAAAGGCTGAGCCAGGTGCAGCCAAAGGGCAGGGTTGCGGGGCTCCTGCCTTTCCACAGCCTGTATCAGCGCCTTGAGTTGATTTGCAGCTCCTGCACTGTTGCCCTCCCTAGCCAGCATGAAGATGCCTGCAGTTCAACACAGTCGTCATGAATTCAGGTCAGAAAAGGCACATGAGTATGATTGCCTCATCTGTGATGTGAAAGGGCTGTGCCTGGAGGCAAGGTGAGTGACTCTTTCAGAGTACCAGAATCAAAACAAAACCAAAATCTAAAAAACTGGGTGTCACCAGCGACAAGGTATCTGTACTCATGTCTATGCCCAAATCCCTGAACAAATCCAACTCTGCTTCATGAAACGTGGCTAAGATTCGACTCACCATTTCTGCTACAGTTATTGCATCCATTCCAGGAGAGGGCCGTGATGCGCAAGACCACTCAATTCGTCCTGACCTGTCTCATCCACATAATCATCAGCAGCAGAATCAAGTGCTGACCTGACAAATGCAGTGCCTGGATGTTGTCTGGTTCCTGCTGCAACACCTGGCCCAGAACCTCCATGCCTTGCTCCCACTCATGCATGCTCACCAGCAAGTTGGCCTTCTCAACTAAAGCAGACAGGAACCAGGGCTGCTGGGCAACGACTGCGTTGATCAGCTCAAGTGCAGCAGCAGGGGTGCCTAGCAGCTGCAGGCACTGGGCTTTGCCTAGCAGAGCCTGCATTCAGCAGATAGACCAGATCAATGTGCGCTAGTGGTGTAACTAGTGCTACAGAAGAAACCAGGTTTTGTGGCTTTTGTCGTGGACATCTGTTCAGACTCAGATGCGACATGACATTCACAGAATGATCTGCAGGATCGTACCAAGCATGAGCTGACCTCCAAAACATATTTTGTGTCATTCTTAGCTTTGCTGCTGCATGCAGGAACCACTAGGCACATTGTAACTTTGCAGGAGGTCAGCAAGGCCATCTCAGTAGATGTATCGCTTTAGGCATCAGCAACACAGCATTGTATGATTGTGTTCAGATTTTGTGATGGTGGCGTTGATGGTGGTGGACTGAATCTGCAGTATTGTGCGTCAACAGCAGCAGCTGGTCACCTCTGTATGTCTTGGCTGCTTGAGCAAGACTTGCTCAAACAAGCCTGCAGCCTGCTCCAGATCCTCAGGCTCAATGCTGCTTGGTTCTGTGCCAGCATGGGGATGATATATCAGGATCCAGCCTAGCAAGGAGAAGCTTGCAGCATCGCCGGGTGCTTGCTCCAGAGCCCGCTCTGCACAGGCTCGGGCACGCTCCTGGGAGCCAGTGTGCCACAAGAACATGGCCAGCTGCAACAGCGCTGAAGCCGGCGCTGCAATGCTTTGATCCTGGCAGGACACGCAAGCACATGCTTATTTGGGTGAAGGAGGGCGTCACAAGCCTGAAACTGCTGTTGCAGACGCTCCAACAAATGTGGAACTGTTCATTAACATGCTGGATCAAGGAAACAGGCTCACATCAAGCTCTGCAGCCATCTGAATGACAGCCACCTCCTTGTCATGATCCTCTGCGACACCACTGGCATGTATGAGGGCTGCCTTGGCTGCCAGTCCCACTTGAGGAGACTGCAGCAGCGGCTGTAGCTCCCGTAGTGCCTGTGAAAAAATTGTCTGTCAGCAGCTTGGCAACTGATTAGTGAGCCCTTACTGCACCAAGAAGAGCCTTGCCTCAGCAGTTCTGGACTCTAGGAGCAGGCCCACAGCTCTCCAGAACAGGGCAGCGTGGTCATTGGTGCGTACTGCCAGCGCTTGGCTGCATATGTCTTGTAGTTTGCAGATGTGGCCTTGCCTCAGTGAGAAGTTGACGAGCAAAGAAAATTTCTGATTGTCCATGTTGCCTGAAGCAAGGTGGGATCCCTGCTGCTGTGACGTGCGGTGCAGCGAAGTTGTGTCCGCTGACGGGGGTCAGAGAGCGCAAAGTAAGCCTGATCACTGAGAGGGATGGTTCCTGCGAGGCGAACGGGCAGGGCTGAAGTACGTGAACCTCGTTGAGCGGAGCCGAGAGGGAATCAGTTGCGGAGGAGCTTGCAAATGCCGAGACCGCGTTGCCATGCCTGACAGGCCGATCACGCTCCTGCAGGCCGCAACGTAGAGATCATGTAACATCATGTTACATGTACATAAGCTAATTATACATCAATCAACCAACCAACCAATCAATCAATATGTTCAATGTCCTAGGGGCCAACTGGGACCCAACGCCCAATAGATCAGTTCAGTGAATTCATACAGACAAAATCTGCTATGAAAAGCATTCCCTAAGGAAATCGTTGCATGCACTTGGTTTACAAACAGACACGAAGACTGTAGTACACTGTACAAGAGTGCTGCAAGAGTTCCACATGCTGTAACCTGATATGACTGTGCGCTGGGAAATCAAAAAGAAAGTCCTGCTCATCCTCCAATATGCACAACTAATGTATTGTACACTGACCATAATATTTAGCAGCTTGACATCTCCGGATTCAGCTGGTTCAGTCCAAGGCCTGGTGGCTCAACGGTAGAGCATTCGATTCCAGCATCAAAGATTACGTAATGGAGCCATCGAAAGGTTGCGTGTTCAAGTCACGTCCGGGTCAATTTTGGGGTGTTCTGGGCTTACCCATAATTGTTTTTGTCAAAATTAGGTCATTTTGGGCCTTTTTGGACTTGCCCACAACTGTTTTTGCCAAAAATGGGTCATCTGGGGCTGTTTTTGGCTTACATACATTCAATCGGAGGTCCTGTTAGCCTGATCAGGCACTGCACACCTGGGATGGTGCATACATGCAGCATACTATGTTATTGTTCTCCTGTTTTACTAACATTGAATCTCCTTAAACAGTCTGTAGCTTGGCTAGAAATAACTAAGCGCTCTAGGGACATTGCACATCAATGCCAGTCAATATCACAAGACCTAGGCCTGCTGGCAAAGCTGGTTCATTGGCCTTATGACGCTGTAATTGATCCAACTGGAGGTTTTACACAGCCCTGTTGGTAGTCATGCCTACTCATCAGGGTTGATGCTCAACTTACTAAGCCCAACAGGTGAATCAAACACCAGTCAATTACTACGTACATGATTACACCCAGATGGCTGTGCACTACCATGCAGTTGAAGGCCAACCCATCACCACTACAGCATCAGGCCACTGGGAGCAGAAACCAAACCATTTGCTGAATATTGTTACACGCAACAGCAACAGCATCTGCAAAGCAGGAGCATGCAAAAGCAGTGGCAGCATCATGCAAAAACAGTACCACAGCAGTGGCAACAGCATGCAAAACTTAGTAGCATCATGCAAGGCAGCAGCAGCATGCCAAAGTAGCAGCACGTGTAGTGGCAACAACACATGCAAAAACAGCAGCATGAATAATGCAGCAGCATTATTCAAAGCCAGCATGCAACGGCAGCAGCAGCAGCACATGAGGTGACAGAAGCACCCGCAAAGGCAGTAGCAGCGTGCTAAAACATCAGCAACAGCGGTGTGCAAAGCAGCAGCGCATGCAGTGTCACAACACATGCAAAGGTAGCAGCCTGCCAAGGCAGCAGCATCACGCAAAGTCAGCAGCAGCAGCATGCAAAGGCAGCAACATCAGCATATGCAAAGACAGCAGCCCGTGTAATGGCCACAGCACATGCCAAGGCAAAAGCAACTGATGTACCTCAGGCTGCAGTGCCCAAAGTTGGGCCTGCCTCTGCCTCTACCTCTGCCGGTTTCTACCACAGCTTGCCCCAAATTGCACCAGCTTGTTCAAATGCATATCAGCTTGTCCCGCTACACATTGGTTTGCACCAATAGCGCAAGCAGGGCGGCAGGCAGGCACACGCACTGGCCCAGCCATGTCACTGATAGTGATCTTAGGTTTCGCTGAGGTTGGGCAGATGTCTGTGGCTGTGAATGCTGCCATGACTGTGACAAGGCATGTGGGCAGGCAGGCAGGCAGGCGGGCGGGCAGGCAGGCAGGCAGGCAGGCAGGCAGGCAGGCGGGCGGGCGGGCAGGCAGGCAGGCAGGCAGGCAGGCAGGCAGGCAGGCAGCAGCCTGTCCCAGCCAGCACAAGCTTGTTTGCATCATCATCAGATGGCAGCTTGTCCCAGTCAGCATAAGTTTGTCCCAATGATCAGGCAGGCCGGCAGCAGCAGCAGCTGATCTTGAACCCCAGATCCCTGACCCCAAGCCCCCTGAACCCAAGCCCCCTGATACCAAGCTCCTCTACTGTTCCCTGCTCCTGGGTATTAGGCGTCTGGATTGGCATCGCTCAGAACCTGGTGGTGTAACACTGTCATGCAGTGCCTGCAGCACATGCAAAGGCAGCAATATGCACAAGTCAGTAGCAGCTTGCCAAGGCAGCGGCAGCATGCAAAGACAGCAGCATGCAAAAGCAGCAGCAGCAGAATGAAATTGCAAAGACAGTGCCGTGTGTCATGCTTGTAACCACTCTGCTGAGTTCCTACTCTGTACGCGTTCCCTGCATTGCGATGCATACATATGCACTTGCACAACAATGCCAGTGAGCAATACCTGTTGGCAAAGCTGGTTCACTGGTCAGTCTCAAGGCATACATATAGTTTCAGACAGCATGTGCATAGATGTGCAGCAGCTGAGCGTATGCTCATGTGTGTCCTCCCGGCCAGCCTATGGGAGTGGCTCTGACCTGAACTGTCATTGTCAGCTTGCATGCTGCGGTGCACGGCTAGTGTCATTGATCTTGAATGCATCTGTGTCATGTGACGTCCAGTGCATTGTATGCAACAGCTGCACTTTCAAAAGCTAACAGGCGGAGTGTTTGAACAGCTGAAACAGTTAAATGCTGTTTACACATAAATTCCATGGATTGACACAGCAATTGCTAGCTTGTCACCACAATGCCCATCAGATGTCTACGCGCAGGAAATTGCAAGGATGATCATGAAAAGTATTCTCACCAAAACATGACATACTTGAGATGAAACAATCTGATCCTACACAGCTGTGTTCAAGTGAAATTTCATTCTGCAATTTCAAAAGGTAATAGACAGAGTAACTGACTAGCTGAAACAACAATTGGAGGTTCACTGACATGCTGTGAACGTACACACATAGACTCTGTACAATGACACTTCAATTGCTAGCTTGTCACTGCAACACACACCAGAGATATGTACAGACAGGGAGCTTGCAAGAAGGGTCAGGTAAAGAACTCTAGTACATCACTACCGCCCAAAAGGAGCTTGACTGATGGATGCTGTCTAGCAAGATGATAAGTCAAAGCACCAAAACATGACATGTTTGAGGTGTAATTACAGTCTGATACACTGCTGTCTTCAAATGAAATTTGCTGCAGCTTGTCCAGTTCCAGCAGACCGCGAATACGACGGCCAAGTCGCATAGTACAGTTGCATATGGACAGCTCTTGCAAAGCCCGCAGCTTGTGCCAGGCAATATTGATATTCACTTCTGTTTCTTCACAATCACCCAGACCTTTGACAGCCAGCCTTGTGAGATTAGTCAGCAAAGTTACACTCTGCATAATGTCTTCGTCACATTTGCCAAACGACATGCTAAGGTCTGCCAGGGGTATCATCTGAGAGATCCCACAGAGATTAGCAACACCACAAAGATCTTCTATCTCGCCTGTGCTCAAGTGTAGTTTGTGCAGCTGAGTCAGGAACCTCATCCCAGTGGGGATCATACTGAACACGCCTCTAGTAGAATAAACAGTGTTGTAGTATGGTGCATCGCTGCCATCATCCCATCTACCCCATGCATTAACATCATCACCTGATGAATAATCATCATCATCTGATGAACAATCGTTGCCAAATGACAAGCAAGCTTTTTCAAGAATGAGCTCTGTCAACGCTGTGCAGGCAGCCACTCCCTGTGCATTAGGACCCATGAGAGTACCTTCGTCAACCACAAGACGCCGCAGAATTGGTGCAAACTTGCAGATTTGCCCGCCCATGACACTGCCACTGATACATTCCAGGCCAGTAAGAACTGCAAGGTGATGCACCCTCCGAAAGTTCCCTCGTAGTATCAGATCCTTCAACTTTGGTAAGGCTTGCAGAGGCGCCAAGTCCAGGTGAGCAGCACGATTGCCGAGAGCACACTTCTCTAAGTTTGTGAACTTAGCCACTAGGTCTATCGAGCGTTCACGCACGCGGCAAATGTCGATGATCTTCATGCTACTGAAAGCTGACACGAGCCCGTCCAGCACTCTGTCGACCAGCGGGTTTTCGCAACGCGACTCAAACCTTTGGATTGGACTCTTGTTTTGATCTAGCCAAGCTAGCAAGCCAGGCAGCGACCTCACCGCAAAGGCCTCGTGTACATACAGGCGTGAAACAAGCCCAGGATGATCCTTGTAAACCCCTTTAAACTGCTTGCACACGAGCTTAAGCTGAAGCAGTTGTGCTTGACTTTCCCTCTCTCGGTTGTCAGCCAAGTATCTGGTGATCCCCTGCCCCTCGTGCAAGTGCACGAGCACTTTCGCCCATAAATCCGAGCTGAGAGACAATGCACTCCGCCGCTTGTTTTTACCCATATTGCACAAGCGCTGTGGTTCCTCCTGCAAAAGCACAATAGGGGACGACAAAGCTTGAAGTCTGTCTGAACGTCAAGCCTTCGAAGCCGGAGAGACTGTAGCACCCTGGCCAGCAAGCTAGCCCCAACTGGCGGTTCGTTGCAGGAGTAGCGCATCAAGCAGCTGCAGACCCTGCCTGGTTTTCTTGTACAGCAAGATCAACAGGGTACAGAGTGTGTCATGAACTGTGCCAAATTCTGCACTGCAGCGGCAAGCAGTTGCTCATCAACAAGTTGGGTTTGTGAGGGACGCAAGAGTCTAGATGCTGAGCAGACACTTAAACAATAAGCAGCTGAGTATTTGTTCAGACGCTTCTTTTAATGTCAATTGATCGCATCAGATGATGTAGCTTGAAGTTGCACACTGTCACCGCTTTTTGTCTGCTGTAGTCAAATGTGCAGCTGATGCTGTAGCCCATTTAGCATCAGCCAAAATAAAGCAGTACCAGAGGTAGATCAGAGGAACCGTGCATAGATGCCACAGAGCGTGAGCATCCAGAAAACCAATGATGGGTGGGAAATCAAGAATTTCCAAGCTCAGCGCAGCGTTGATGAGCACAACAAAGGCAACCAGCTGTCTTTTACAGGGGTGACTATTCATCAGAGCCCATGTGCACCACATGACCTGCTGCAAGACACCT
>JAABUK010001421.1_pt1 | contig 45844 bp, 71 predicted proteins | sample 5559141 | NCBI WGS metagenome assembly JAABUK01 (sample SAMN10711869, study PRJNA513367) | rock metagenome | isolation source: Antarctica rocks | place: Antarctica: Victoria Land, Pudding Butte nord | collected 2016-01-03 | reverse complement strand
GGTACCCTCACCAGCAGGTGATTTCCTGGTGGTGATGTGAAGAACCTTGGTGGGCAGCCTCACAGGGCCCTTCACCTTCAACTGCTTGTCCTTTGCTCCACTGATAAGGTCAGCGCACACTGCAGAATCACAGACCTTGTTGCAAGCTTGTCAGCTGGGCGAAGCCGGCGTGACAGCACCTCTTGAGTCTGTGGCAATAGGCAATGTAATGAGATCAAGAATGGTGTTCTGTCTGGGGCGGCGTACCTTTCTCCAGGTTCTTGACATTCCTTGAAGTCAAGGTAATCCTGATCCTGTGGATCTGGCTCCCTTCCTCCTCAAGCCCGGGCTTGCCAGCAGCTGGTTTGATTGCAGCCATCTGCGAAACACAGAGCAGTGTAAGTTCGCCGCTCCTTCTCAAATGCAACTAGCAGACCAACTCGTTACTTTGCCGCACCTTTCACAAATCCCCGAGTCAGCACCTGGTTGTCCAGGCCTGTGCAAACTGAGGGATGTAGCTTCTGAGCTTGTAGTCTCGAGAGCTAGTGCGCCGGGGCGGCCATAGGTTTAGGTTCGAGCAAGGGCTTAAGGCGCTTCACACTCGCCCTCAAGCCCTTTGTAGGGGCCATAGCCATAGCGTACGTCTTTGAGCGCATACACATGTCAGGCAATGGAAGCGACGAGCCTTCCGGAGGAGTTACATCAACAAAACAATGCAGATGTCTGTGCTGCAGCATGTACACATACCTGTTTTGTGGCTGAGCAAAGTTGGTGCAATGCTTGCCATTGGCAAGCTGTACATGTATAGGTATGCTTTGACATCGTGATGTGAACAACTGCGGCTTTCTTCATCTGTGGTGCCAAGCGGCTATGAACATACTTCTGAATGTCCATGATTCTGTGCAAGACAGACAGCCAGCCATCATGGTGTCATGACCAATATACTGTACAGGCATGCCGAAATGGAGTATGCATCTTCAGGTACTCTTTTCCGGCAGTAGTGCAGCTTGGGTGTGGTGCTTCCAGATGCTTGCAGGCATCATGGCAAGCAGTAATAACACTGAAGCCAGCTCTGCAAATTTATAGCAAGCTGTGCAGCAATGTATTAAAAGGAATCAACATATTGCTGTACAAGACTTCACACAAAGCAAGCAGTTTCAGTGCTGACAGAGTCTTCGTAAGCAGGTCTTTGACTTGCATATGAGAAGTCAGCTCTTGAAAGCTAGCTCATGAGGCTAAGTGGCACTTCCTGCCAGCTCAAATTGCTTTCATTTCTCACATCATCCTGCGGAGCCTGCAGCTGCATCCAAAAATGAGAAAAGACCAATTCGCCTTTGCAGTGCAGAAAGACGCCATTGAAATTGCTCTCACCAGAAGACATACAGATTGGCTGCTAATTTAATTTCCTTCAGTTGCTGCCTTGACTCCTGCTGCTGTTGAGGCAGCTATGTTGTCATGTGTTCCACTTGATCCAGCCTCGCGCTGAGCTTGAGCAGCTCCGGTGGCTGCCTACAGGTATGCGCGAAACCTGAGCTGTTTTGCAAACATAAGCAAGAAAGTGCATGCAAGGTTGACAGCTGCATGCTGATAGTAGCATGCATGCAAGTTGGTTTCGTTTCCGGTACCTTCTCTCCTGAGCTGCCTGCAGCGTGCTTTGAAGTTGCGTCGTAATCATCCTCGCGTGGCTTGAACTTCTCTGCTTCCTTGTCGCCTGCGTGCGTAAGGTCAACTTGATCCTTCAAGGCAACCTCAGGGTCCATCCCACCGCCACCAACGCTGTGATCCTGTCTGCCTGCCATGCTGGGAAGATACTGTAACTACAGTCGAATGTGAGATGAATTACACTAAGTTATGGTCTGCGACAGAAGTATTTATCCAATGCGGCGGTTCTGCGTTACAACACTTGTCGAAGATGTGTCATCAGACTCATGTTATAAGAAAATATAAATCAAATTAAATTATAAATTCTCAATGCATGCAGAGTTTCAAAGTTCTTTCAGAGGTCAAACGCACAATCCAACCTTGCCAGAACACACCTCGCATTGCAGCAACACGGCGTAGCATCCCATGCACTGCTCATTTGTGCATCGTGATCTCGTGGACGCTCAGTGTGTGTTTGTTTTCAGGCGTGGAATAATGCATTTCGATAGAAGCACTTGTTATTGTTTAATGGGAGTGGTTTCACCCCTAGTACAAGCTTTGAGCGCCAAAAGTTGCAGCATCTAGCAGGACAAACTGCTGAAGTGTGATCCTGACTGCCAACATGCAGTGTTCACAAACACACGCAGCTCAGTGCATCCTTGGGGACGTGTATCTGAAATCCAATTTATCAAGGAAACACATGCAGCAATGCATATGCCTCTGTGGCTACTTTGTACAGCAGTTTGTAAAATTATGGCTACATGCGCAGCAAAACATTGTGTTGGTCTTGACAACCTATGTCTTGCTCAGACCTCTCTTGTGCGCCAGCATTAAAACTCATCAGGTACACTGGGATCAAAACTGTACTGTGGCATTTCATGATCCGGAAGAGAGTCATCATCTACAAAAGCTGCATTCATAATGCCCTGCGAATGCGCATCTCCACCACCCAGTCCTTGGTGTACCTTCCAAGTCTGTGCTGTAGGCACAGGACTTGCAACACTTTCATCTGCGGACTCATCAGTCTCATCAAACCAGTTGTCCTGCAGAGACATCACCATCTAGCACAGTGCTTCAAGCATAAGTTGTAGATGCCTTGCCATCTTTGCTCAACATTGTATATCTTTGTGGTCAAGCATCACTTGCACTTGATCAAGCAAGTGATGCAAGTTCTCAAAGCTGTGCCAGAGTCCACCTTGAGTGTTGTCAAATCTGCATTACACTGGCTTGATCCAGCTATGTATGACTTCATGAGTTTGCTATACCATCAAATGATCCATAGCAACAGCAGCAGCAACATACTGCTTGCTACAGTCCAACAGGATACGCATGGTCATGACTGCACCTGTTCTCGAAGTTCCTTCCTGATTTGTTCAGCAGACCTGCGCGAAGGGGATGCTTGCAAGGGAGCCAGGGGTGGCAACCGTGTAGCCAGCCTATGACAAACCAGATTTATCAGCACCAAGTGATGACAGCGGCAGTGAGACCAGATGTTACGCGAGTACAGAGACTCTGCTACACATCGAGTGTGGCATTCAATTCCAGACTGCACGGCATAGATAACCTAGGTGTGAATATTCCAGACTGATGTTGCAGAATTGATACTATACTCAAAGGTTTCAGCTTGTATGGGAACTACGCAATGCTGGAGAAGTATTGACAGTCATACTGCATCGCTTGCATGCAGCCTGTTTGGCGTCAATGTCTTGCACAATATTGTAGAGTTGTCTCACACCAAGCTGCACACTTGTCTCTGGCGTAAGCACTTCTGTAAAAGCAGACAGCTGAACTTGCCTGAATGTCAAGCTTGTCTGTGCATCATGTACAGGTGAGCCAGGCATGCACAGCAGACCTGTTTGGGGTGAGGGCAGCTGTAACCTGGCTGGAAGGCCCACTGGATGCAGAGGCTGGGGCACCGCCTGGGCTCAAGTTGGGGGCAGGGCTGGTTGCAGGAGAGGGGTGGCTTGACTCATCTCCTGTGCCATGCCGGCTAGGGCTGCTCTTGGCACTTGCACTCAGGCTGCACCCACAAGTCTGTCCAAGCTCAGTAGCATGCGTGCCCTTGATGTACGCAGGGCTTAAGGTGTTGGGGTTGCTAGTGTGATTCAAGACAGACTGAAGAATGGTTGAGGGAAGGGTGACAACATCTAACTGGTACTGTGAGTGTGCACTCATGATCGTGCACAGCCCACAGTCGGAAAGACTGGTAGTCACACAGCATCAAGGGCAGAGCTGAGCATTGAGCGCAGATCTGCAGTCCATTCAGCACATAGGCCTGAGGTGCGTTGAAAAACACCATGACCTGCATACAATTATACTTTGTATTGTTCAGGCAGCCTGAGGATGTCTATTACCTGTCAGGCTCATAGACAGTGGAGTTATCACCAGGACTGATGAGCCCTCCTGGGGATTCTGGAAAGGCCTTCCTGTTGACCTCTGTGGGAATGGCTACCTTGATTGGCGTGGTCTCAGCCTTCTGTTCTGCAACATTTACTATCCACACTTGTGACCTGTACATTGACTGGGCATGATCATGACTGTAAGCTGCGTGACAAGACTACTTTGCTCTGCCACTGGCAGTAAGCAGAATTTGCAGCAGAAGAGAGCATGTGTACAGATACCATCCCAAGGTACAGGTATGCACAGTAGGATGCATCGAACAGCACCTGTGAAGATCTTCCTGTTGGCCTCTGTTGGCACAGATAAGGACAAGACAGGGTTGCTTGGTGACACAGAAGATCCTGGGGACTGCAAGCCTGCAGACTGCAGGTGCTGCTCTGTATCACGACCACTGCTGGCTGCAGTTGGACCGGTGTGCTGGTCTGTGTGAGCCCTCACAGCTGCTGCAGTCTGTACAAAGCATCAATTCCAGACTCAGCCAAATATTTGACTTGCATGATACCAGCTGTCAATGGTCAATCATGCAAAACTGGCAACGCCTCAATGGGTGACATTGCCTTGCACATCTGTGTGGCGCAGCATCTGTGCAGCACTTCCAGGACAGCAAGTCAACAAGCAGGCCAACCAAGCTGTGGTCTAGGCTGCGTTGAGCAAGACGGTGGAAGATGCAGCAACAAGGGAGAAGCACTCACCAGTGCAGTGCTGGCCAGCAGATTGCTGCCGGATCCTCTGCTATCCTCAATCTCAAACTCAATGTCCTCACTGCATACAAGGCATGCCAGTGTTGACTGTCAGCACATCAAGATTGGTTGCTGTAGAAATGACCTTTAGGTTGTAAGCTACACTTGTGAAGCATGTGGCCACAGAGCTGATGCCAGAGTGCAGACTTGTTACAAGTCAACAAAACATTGACACATGATGGCTGTTCCTGGGTGGGCAGTTTCTGACACATGGCTTGCTACGTTGATTGTTGCTGCTGGTAGACTCTGCCAGCAGTGATGGGTGCAGGTGTGGTGCGCCTGTTTAATATACAACCTCCGAGCTAGCTCCACAGATTGTTGCCCAGCAACCTACCGAGATAACCTAGCATCAGAGCTGTATTGCCGAATCAATATTTTGCATACATCATATCATAAAAGAGATAAAAGCTAGCATGTTGCAGCACATTGCAGATCTGACTAGACAAGTGATGCACAGGCAGAGGGGCAAGCAGAAAAAACCTGATGATGGACGTGCCAGATGTGGAGGGCTGCAGGGAGGCATCACTGCTCTCAGGCGCAATCTGGCGAATCATGGGCACCTCTGTGTGGCTGGTTGAGACAGCATCATGAGCACCTGAGCCTCTGGTACTAGCAGCACCTTGGTTGGCTGGTGTTGTGTGAGCATCATGAGCACCTGAGCCTCGGGTACTAGCAGCAGCTTGGTTGGCTGGCGTTGTGTGAGCAGCAGCAGCAGGAGCAGCACCACCAGCAGCAAGCACAAGCTGTCTGGGGCTGACCTGGGGTGTCTCACCAGGGGCAGCAGGACCTGCTTACAAGTCAGCACAGCATCAGACCTTGCGAAAGCCACAAGTTTGCAAAGGATGGCTCTGCACGCTTTGCATTGCAAGATTAGTGACAAATGCTCACTGTGTCCCAATGATCAGCACCAGGTGCAGTATCATCGTCAGTAGCAGGAACAAAGATGACTCTGGTGCAGCAGTACAAGGGCTGATGCAGATGTACCAAAGCAAGACGTTTGTTGCTGCTGAAACACATGTACACAATGCATGTGCATCCAGCATGTATATCATGGCAGCTTTACCTAGGGGGGAAGGGCTGCGTGATGCGACAGGGGGAATGCTGTGTGGGCTGGTGGAGCCAAGCTGCACCCCTGCAATGTTTTGTAGCTGGCTGCTTCTCTGCTGCTGTGCACCAGAGTGCATGGCAGCAGCAGCAGCTGCCGCTGCAGGAACCGAAGGTGGTGTGGGGTAGTGAGCAGCCTTGATGACATCAGCGGCCTGCCGGAGAGGGGCTTGCGCTGCCGGAGCTGAGATGTTCACTGTGTGTCCTGCATCATGCATGTCAGTCATTGTTTCTGGCTTGCTACGGTTTAGTGTATGTGCAACCTGGCAGGAATGCAGGGCATGAATAGTGTTGCTCCCTGTTCAAGCAGGAATCAAACTCTTTATGGGCAAGCGCAAAACCAACTCTTGCAGGCTCCTCACCTCCAGGCTTTGCGGCAATGCTGCTCTTTGCCTTTGCAGCTATTCTGGGTGACAACATTGGGTCGCCATGAGCTATGTATCTGTGCAGTAGGGACAGCAGCAGAGGCTCCTCTGTGGTATGCTGCAGTCCCTGCTTGCGCATGACAACTGCTTCAGGACTAGACAAAGGGGAGAGAAATGTAGCTGCAATTGTAGCAATGCGCACAGCTTGCAACAGCTAGGCCTTATTCAGCCAGGCCTGTATGTCATGAGGGTTTGCTGATGAGTTGAATCATTGTACAGCTATGATCATAAGCTTACCAGCTGCTGGCTCAACTGATCTCTTGCAGCAGCCTCTGTTCCCATGCTAGCCTCAGCCTCATAGACCTGCACAAAACAGTAACATGGCCATGTAGAACCTTTCAATGCTTGACTTGGAGCTGCAAATGCACATACCTTGAGAGTATAGGTCATGTTTGTCCATGCCAGAAATTCCCGCACCAGCATCAGCAGCAGCATGCCTGTGTTATGACACACAACATGAAGGTCGTTGCTGAGGCAGCAGTCTTAGAGGACAGGCATAGGCATTGAGTGTGCCTAGGGGGTCACAGGGCCTGTCATCACCTTCTGAGGTGCCAGTCAGCTTTGCTTTTTGAGGGTTCTTAGCTCTTTGTTCAAGATCTGCAGCCATAGCACCCTGTGAAGTTTGCCACAGATTTGATGGCACAGCTCACTGTGCGTGAGGGAGCGGCTGAGAAGCAGCTGCACCTGTTCCATAACTTTTGCCTTCTTCGCCATCTACCACAGCAAAAACGCATGCTCGCAGTTGTGCCTGTCGATGCCACACGCACATACTCGTATGTGCTACTGTCTGATGGTATTTCTGCAACCTTGCGTGTACTTTTGGCTGTATGCACAGATCCTACCTTAAGAGTTGCCAAGACTCCTTGTTTGTCCAATACCTGGACCACGGTCTGAAGCGCATGCAAACATTGAGTAGGCACAACTGCGTAGAATCAACAAAGAGCTTGATGGCATCTGTGACGTTGTACCTCCTTGATCTCTTCCATGACCTTGACCGGTGAATTTTGTGAGTCTAGACTCGAAAGCAAAAGAAACCAGACGTGTGCATCTACTGCGACATCAGGCTTCGGGCTTATTTCAACTGTGGGCAAATGCAAAGCCTGGGCAGTAAACTTATGCAGATCGCTACGCTGTGTTGGTCAAAGGCATTTTGAAATGTCTTCATCGTATTGCGGGTTTGGCAATCTTCTTCTTCCTGTAAAATCTCTGACTGGCTGACAATATCCAATCCCGGATGGTACGCTCAGTGGTCTTTTCATTTGCTGGCAGTCAAGTGCAACGATTACAAACAACAAAAATGCACACAGCTTGGTGCGCTGAGGCCTGTGAATACAGCCAGCAAACATGGGAGTGCTCATGCTTTGGCTGACCAGGACGACCTCTCCTAGGCAGCAGCAGCCTTTGATGCCTTTTGTCTAACATAAAGTACGCTTGTGCGTTTACAAACGTTTAGCTAATCTGTATCCAATTTATCAAGGAAACGATTAGCTAATAAGCAACTCATCAATGGAATTCGAACTCTTCCAGGTCTTGCCAGAATTGATATTTTGGACCTTTCCAGATGCACAGCAATTATTTCACTGGCCTGTAATTGACATGAAACGCACCCGTGCCCATGATGCACAATGCATGACTCACACTGCCCTGTTTAAGCAGTCCATGAAAATCATTGCGTAACCCACGGTCAAACCGTTCCAATTTGGAACCCTCTGCAGCGGCATCGCCATCTGCATAAGCACATCGCGCCCGAGTCTGATATCCTAGTTCACTGCGCCTGCTGAGCAGATTTGTGGAGATGGCGCGCACCAGCAAGAGCAGCATACCTGCAGTTGTTTTTCTAGCGTACCTTGCAGGTCGGCCTCGATCACTGCACGCAGTGATCGCAGATAGACTTGATAAGCTTGTTCTTCAAGCACAAACTGTCTTGAAAAAGCTGCACATGCGCTAAAATGTAGCAAGCGTCGAGATCTGTGTGCAAGCGATCGAATGCATGTTTTGCTTGTCGACTTTGTACTTTGAGTTTCGTAGCCTTGTGATCTGTTTCATGGTTACACTCAGAGCAAGCTATTTAAGTAGACATCTTGTTGAAACGCAGGATGTGCAGTGCAGCCAGCAAGTGCTGGCCGAGAGATGCTGCAGGCTGCGGCGCCTGCTGCCTCCCTCACGCCAGCAGAGACAGACCTCACAGAGTTGACCGCAACTGCAGCTGTGGCTTTGTTGTGCTCGCGCAACGTCACAACGGTCGCATATGTTCAAGCTCTTCTTGATCGTCTGGACGCCGGCTGGTCATGCATAAACTCTTTCCAGACCTTGAACCGCACCAAGGTACAACTTTGTTGACTTGCAACTTGAACTCATCAGTTTAGGCTGACTAATATGTGACGTCAACCAATTGGGGTGCCTGACACAGAGTCGTCTGCTGCAGTCTGCATTTTACTGTGTGGGGCAAAAGGCGCACCAGCACAGCAATGTTGCTGCACCTGTCATCAAGACCTGGTATATGTTCATCTGTTGATATGGTGACAGGTTTCTGTGTTCTGCAGCTCATGGCAGATGCAGCAGCCATTGATGCAAAGGCAGCCAGCGGGCAGAGCATCAAACCTCTGTGTGGCTTGCCGTTAGCTGTGAAAGACAGCATTGATGTCCTAGGATATCCAACCACTGCTAGCACCCCAGCTTTACTGAGTACTCAGCTCAATGCCTTCCTCCTTACGCATACAGTCATGTGACGTGGCATGTCGTGCTTTGTGCTATTAGATATGTACCAGCTGCATGCGCAACCCAGCGTGAGTGAGACTGGCTGCACTGGCTGCAACGGCTGCACTGCCTGCAGTATGTGTTACCATGTCCAGCAGATATTGATGTGCTTGCAAGCCTTCTCTCAGCAAGCTTGTACTAGTACCCACCAAGTTGTGGGAATTGCCTTGTGTTTCTCAAGAAGCTTGTCACACAATCATGTCGTGAACTATATTCATCTATGCAAAACGACTCATGCCCTCCATGCTTGCCTTGTGCTGGTGCAAAGCTGAAATATTGTGCCTAACACAAAGAATCGTGATGACTGCAGATGCTTATCCCACCAGCAGTGCACCCTTGATCAACTCATACCTGGCAGCCAATGGTATCATCATGGGCAAGGCTGCCCTGGATGAGCTCCAAGATGGTGGCAACTCTGTCAACCCTACCAACCAGTATGAATACGGCTTGATCACCACTATGCTGAATGCATACAACCAGACCCGCATTGCTGGAGGTAAGCTTTATTGCTGAGTCACCCAAAGTTGACCACAGGGAAGTCTAGGCCCACCCCATGTTCTGTGTTTGGTACCTATCCCTACTACAGTGTCACCAAGTAATGAACTGCTTATTGCTGTTGTCCTTCTCACACGGTCTGTCTCTAGACTAGGTGCATTTCCAAGTAGGCATATGTTTGTACACCTTGGTTTGCACTGCACCTTCTTTTGCTCGGTTTTGGTGCGCACAGCCCTCTCCCAGTTCAACTGTTGACTGTCCCACTCCATCAAGCTAGAGCCAATATGTCCTGGTTGGTGTTGCACAGGCAGCAGTGGGGGCTCAGGCAACTCAGTGGGGGGCAGGATCGCCCCTCTGGCTCTGTGTGAGGACACAGGTGGGTCCTGCCGTATGCCAGCCTCAGCAAACGGTATCTATGGCTTCAGGCCCTCTCTGGGCTGCTACAACTTCACCACTGGCATGGGCCTTGTGCCTGCTGAGTTCACTAGGGACACTGTGGGTATGCTCTTCTTCCACCTGACTCAAGTGACTCAAATGCGAGAGTCACCTCAACTGAGTTGCTTGCAGCATCTAAGGGGCTTTCGGGTCCAGTTGCGCATCTCTAGTTGACAACAATGCTGTCTGCGTTTGAAAGTGAACTGTGGAGTCTGAAATGTGGTCCACATCCCCATTTCATCCTATGGGTGACACCATTGACAATACTGATTGTTGCATGCAGTATGGCAGACAGCTGTTGCCTGCAGGGCAACTCAAAAATGCTGGTCATACCTCATTGCAGGTTGCAATGTCAGGACCAGCTTTGGCCCAAGAGGCATTCTTTGGGATCAACGTCTGTGTGTTCTGTTGCAACTCTCATACCACAGTTAGCCTTTGATTCAACTGTCTTTAGAAACTTGACAGTCGCTTGTTTCTTTCTTGTATGCATACACGAGATACATTCGTACATTTTCTGTACTGTACTCATACACACAATACCAATGAAGGTCATTCTCACCTCACGCCGACCACTTCTGTGTCTGCTGCAGGTTCAATGGCCCGGGAGATTGATGACCTGATCCTGCTGGACAGCATTGTGCGCATGCCCAACATCACTACCACTGGGCATGGCATGATCCCACAGCCCGTCTCCTGTGCTGCTCCCATCACCAACATCAACCTGAATGGCACTCGCATAGGCTTGCCCAGCACCTTTGGCTGGGTCACTGGCCTGAGTGGCGAGGTATGCTTCATGATCTGACACCACTTGGCTCCGAAACCAAATGTAGCGTTCAGCGGTATTCCAGTGAGGTGACCATGTCAGATAAGCACAAGTTGCCAAAGGAAACGTGTATGCAGCACAACAGATAACAGCAGACCTAGGCCTGCATGCACACTGTAGCCCCCCGCCAGGGGGGCCTATCTTGCACTGTCTGTAGCACTGTACAGCACTGCAAGCATGTGTGGACAGGCCAGCCCACAGGGCAGCACATGCTTAGTCTCTGCAGCTGCAGCATGCAGCTGAAACACGTATTTCCCACCTGGTCCTGAAGTTGCTCACTTCCGGTTTTGCGTGCTGTGTTACCTGCTGTATTACCTGCTGTATTATCTGCCGTATTACCTGCTGTATTACTTGCTGTATTACCTGCCTATGTTACTTGACTGCCCAGAGGCCACCAGGTGCATAGGCATCAATGTGCATCATTATGTGAAGCGTGCAGAGTCAGCCTCTCTTTACCATGATGCCCGATACAAACCTCTATATGCCTGCTAAACAAGGCGTGTTGGCACGCAGATTGTGGCTGCCGTGAATGCTACGATGAATGCACTGAAGGCAGCAGGTGTGGTGTTTGTGCCCTTTGACAGCGGAGACTTCACGGATGCCGCCAACATTGCTTGGGCTGGAGTTCCAGAGAGCGACAACTACATGGAACCTGAAGCCACAGCCAGGTACTGTGTGTCACAGTTACTGTGCTGTACTGTACTGTACTGTACTGCCTGGACGCATTGTCAAAACACCGATGTCACAAATGGCAGGGTGGGATAAAGGCTCAGATGCTTCCAAGGAGCATTTCAATTCCATGCTGGCCAGCCTTTGTAAACCCTGGCATAAAGCAGAATAAACATCAGACCTCAATCCATTGAGTGATGACATGGCATGGGAGTGTGGTGCATGCATGCACTGCAGGTACTTGTGGCTGCACAACTACAACCTCACAGTGACAGAGGTGTTTGAAGCCATCAACCGGCCGGACCTGCGTACCCAGATGATGGCATCCCTGCAGCTCAACGCCAACACTGCTGCCGGAGACTTTGATGCCTTTGTTGAGTTCCTTCAGTACGGTGAGCTCTTGTGCAAACAAACGTTTTATGCATGCTGCATGTTCACAAGGCACTTGATACCTTTTCAACTTGCCAGCTGGACTGAAGTTCTTTGTGCTTTGTGCATGACTTGACACAATGACAGTCTTGCCAGTCTCAAGTGTGGGCAGCGTCAGCCTGCAGATTGACCTACGTCTCCAGATCTGTCCTGTTGTGTGTACATGTACCATGCACAATGACAGCATCTCATGGCTATACATGTTGTGTGTGCATGATGACTGTATATCACCACCGTACATGATCACTGTACAAGATGGCTGAAGATGATCACTTCAAATGATGGTTGTGCATGCTGACTGTACATGATGGCTGAAACCAAAATGTTACAAATGTTGAGTGGTCATGCAGCAGCAGCGTCCGCAATGACATTTCACTTGACTGCATGGAATATGTCAAATCTGACACAACGCCATTCATTGCATGCCAGGCTGCAAAGGCTTTTGTAAGTGTCATGAGGGCTGCATGTGTGCATCTGTAGGGCGGCCAGCTATTGGGGCGCAATGGGCATTGGCATACAAGGCCCACAATGTGTCAGCCTTCCTGTACCCGGTCTTTGCAATCTCTCCTAGGTACCTCACTTCTTCTCTTCTTCCATGCACTTCTCCTCATGCATAGGCCTCAATGCAGAGTCTACATCAGCCTGTCATCTATACTGACAGCAAATGTCCTTGTATGCTGACTGCATGTTTCATGATTGCCCAGTTGCATGGTCAAAGCGTTGGCTGTATGAAAGTGCTGTGTGAGTTGTTATGTGCAGCACAAAGGGTCCTGCAAGTGCAGAGATTGGGGCTTGCCCTTTAGGGGGGGGAAGGGGTGCCTCCACATGTGTACATGCACTGTATGGTCACTGCACAGCCACTGCACCTGTACTGGCCCTGTACAAGCAGCCTGAAATCCCTGCCCATTGGCAGCAGCCCTTAGCTGCTGACATCTACGCTTCAAAGCATGCTCATGTGCATGACTGTCAACAAGGGCGGTGATTCACTGTGCTGTCCGTGTGGAAGGATCATGCTTCTGGTCTGAGGGTTGTGATGACTGCAACATGTACGAATGTATGCATGCAGGGTTTAGGCACACCTAGTAGGTACCTGGCAAGAACGATTAGCTGGAAAGCCTCCAAATTATCATCATTATTATTATTATTATCATTATCATGCAGGGAGGTGGATGGCTACAACCCATATGTTGAATTTCAGAATGGCACCTTCATTCCAGCACAGTCTGCCAAGTTCTGCAGCCAGGATGCTCAAGCAACACAGACAAGTAAGCTGACTGACCCTCTTCCTTTTCCTTCCTCCTCTTCTTGGTCCCGTTCTTCTTCTTCTTCTTCTCCTTGCGCTATCAAGCTTGCTGACATATGTGAGCTACAGCATGATCGCAAACACGTAGTTGAGCTGGATGCAATCAGCGCTCACACAATACACATGTGTGATGTTGCATCTGCCTTCATGGTCAGCCGTCTAAAAGTGGCACAGCAAGGATTGCAAACGCTGTCAGGTCGAGTGTGGACTATCTCAGTCTGCACTGGACCCAACTCTCTGCATGTTTAAGACCTGCCAGGCTTGATGGCAAGATTGTGCACATGTGGATGCCGTACAGCATCACAACAGCCTAACAGGAGCTGCAGCTGCTGCTCCTCGCAGCACGACATGTCATGACTCCCATCTGACGCATCTGCTGGTTCGCAGTTCTGGCCTTCCCAACAGGGCAGTTCTCAACAGATGGCCTGCCGGTGGGGATGCAGTTCTCTGGTCCCCCTGGGGCTGACGGCCTGCTGCTATCCCTAGCCAAAGCAGTGTCCCAGGTGTTACCCACTCTGCCTGCCCCAGCCTCTCCCCCTGGCTGCACTGGGTGCACTGCAAATGTGGCTTTCAATCCGGTGAGTGTCTCCAGCTTTTGTTTGGTACAGGTGGTGCGTGTGGCTTTATGAGCGCCCTTGCTGTACATGCACTTGCAGCGTTGCTGTACATGCAGTTTCAGACTTGCTGTACAGTGCGCTGTGCATGCAGTTTTAGACTTGATGCACACGTGCTGGTAAGCAGAGCTGCACACTCAGTTCTCTCAAATATAATTTTGCAGCTCGTGCTGACTAGGAAGCACATCTGCACATTGTGTTCACATGTTGCAGTGCAGTGTCTTTTGGCATGATTCATCGGGTTCATGTGCATGTACCTCAACGGCTGAAGTAGTGAACAGTACAGTTGCAAGATTGTGATCCAGAGTGGGATGCATTTGTTGGTTTCTTGCAGGCCACCTTCACACAGGTGGGGAACAGCATACCAACGAGTAATCAGACCTACACCAACTTTCACCTCACCTTCAATGGCACCTGCAACTCCCCCAGCTTGACCAGCTACGGCCAAAATGGTGTCTTTGGCATTGGCAGTCACGGCTTTTCAAACGGCCTCACAACAGTCGCCATTTGATTGTCTGACAACTGTCAAGCTGTGATCTGAGCTAACGTTTGATGGCTTGATGCTTTGCGCAAGTAGTATGCACAGCAACTGATTGCTTCAAACGGTGCAACAGTCATGTGATTGTCTTCAGACTGGATGGTATGCGTATATGAGACATCTGGTGCTGACCAACTACTATACAGTGTATTTGTACAGAAGGCTATGGTATTGCATATGTATGTTTCAACAGGATCTCCGACTTGACAAGACTATGAGGACCTTGAAAAGCCTGCATGAGTGTTTGTTGACGGATCTCTCTAGAGGGATATCTGGATATTGAACAAGGGACTGAAAGGGTCAAGAGTGTAGTGAATGCTTGCATATTGTACTGGCAGGACATCAGTAAGCTTACAAAGATGTATATCAAACTTGGTGTAACATGCTGATCAGAGATATGCATACGCAATCTGTGTTGTTGAATGCATTCACTGAGCTCATGAGGCCCAGCTTATTTGTGGATTCAGGCTTGACATGCAGTTGGCCAGCCATGGTGAGCAGAAATGAATGGATGTAAATGGGCTGTGCTTAAGTCCTGAAAATGGACGGTAAATAGCGCAATTGCACCATCAGCTGCGGCACAGCCTGTATACAGATTCTCTATAGACTCTTGCTCACAGTATTGTTTCTGCGCGTGGGTCCTCAGAACTTTTCTCTGTAATAATGGCTCTGCAGACTTCTATCTGTTGCTGAGCACTTGAGCCGCTTGAGTGGCTCACCAAGCAGCTGCTGCGGAGCCCTTGGGCAAAACTCTTTATGTTGTGCTGAGAGAGCCTCCTTCAACAGCATTTCAAGAGAGAGAGAGAGGAGTCCTCTCAGAGGACTACAGTTTGGGACAGGTGTAGGCCAGCATGACTAGGCTGATCAGTTGTATGTCGCAATGAGGGCTGAAATCAAGAGCCTACATGTGGAACAAAGCAGGCAGTCGGAGACATATTGAAAGACCCTGAGTCGAACTCTAGCAGAAAATAAGATTGCGCCATTAGCAACCCTGTCGTTGTCATTAGTAATCGCCGGTTTATCTCCTGAGATGGCTTAGAAAGATTTTGGGCTTTAAACGATACATTGAAGTCGGGCCCACTCAGGCGGTGAAGTGCATTTCTGCGAGAAGACAATATGGGCGCTGGCATATCGCATTGCGAGGAGCAGCACGAGGAGCCAGCCAGCGGTCAACAAGCTATTCAGAGCAGCGATACGGTATGGCGAGTTGCATTTCGTTGCACGCAAGCGGTCGACTGGCACCAGTCCGATGCTGTATAAGCGTGAGCATGCGCAGGCTAGCAAAAGGAAACCACAAAGGACATGCCGAAAGACGCTGGCAAGTCCAAGAGCAAGAATGATGACGAAAAATCAGCCCCAACTAAACAAGGCAAAGACCTGGGCACAGACGACAGCAAACCGCCACCCAAGGACGGAAAATCTGGGAGCACATCCGACAGCAAACAAGAAAGCAAAGCCGACGGCAACGCTGGAGGTAAATCTGCCAGCCAGCCAAAGAGCAAGGACAGCAAGCCAGAGAGCAAGGACGGCAAGCCTGAGAGCAAGTCAGACAACGAGGCTGACAGCAAGTCAGACAGCAAAGCTGACGCCAAGGTGAACAGTAAAGATGACAGCAAGGATGATAGCAAGGATAGCGGAGGCCAAAGCAAGCAGGATGAAGACAAGGGCTCTGATGATGATGCCAGCGATAGCAAAGAGGAGGAGGATGAAGAAGAGGAGCCTGAGGAGCCCAAAATCACAAAAGAAGATGTAGGCAACATCCCTGACTTCACCGTTGCCTGCAAGGTTGCCTGTATGCACATTCTATGCATGTAACACCTATCCTGCTGTTACAGTAGTTGTGGGTATTGCATGCACCACACAGCAGTTGATGCACATCCTGTTTACTACATTTACAAGCACCAAATGATTCAATTGATTGTAGCATCCACTTCAGTCCTGCAGAAAATGTACATTTGCCCCAAATTGATTCAACTGTGTGTAGCATTCACTTCAGTGCTGCAGAAAATGTACATTTGCCACGGAATGTTTCAACTGTTTGTAGCATTCACTCTAGTGCTGCAGAAAATGTACATTTGCCATGTTGATGCAGGTAAAGAGTACCCCCTATGATCACAGGTTCCCCTCATTCAATCAGGCGCGCCATTGCTTCACCAAGTACAACGAGTTCTACAAGTAAGACAAGCAGGCTACTCACATGAGTTACGCTCTGGGTGCTGCTTTTGCTATCACACATATGTCAGCTGAAGGTATGAGCTCCATCTGATCTGGTATGTCATGGCAGGTGCACAGCAGAGAAGGGTGATGACAGCAGCGATTGCAAATTCCACCAGAAGGCGTATCGCAGTATCTGCCCCAGTGAATGGGTAAGCTTCTGGTCTTCCTTTCTCTTTCGTTGCCTTCTGGTCTTGTTTTCGCATTTCCGCATCACCCCTTCTGCTGCACACACACACAAGTCACTGGTCAGCCGTATCAAAGTTGTGACGTGCTGTGCTTTGCTGACTCACGATTTGTTATTTGTGCAGTTGGAGAAGTGGAATCAGCAGCGAGAGAGTGGCACGTGGCCTGGCAGATATTGAGCTTCAACCCTTGTTTTTCTTCATGAGGGTGACATTTTGGTGTCCTGACGCTGTTTGAGTGTTTCTGTTCCTAACATTGTCAGCTGGCAGTTTGATGCAAGAGTTATTACCCCAGGTTGAGACAGCACGTGCCATATGGCTCAAATTCATGTCCTCTGGTAGGTGATGCCATTCAGTTGAGTGTGACCGTACAGAGTGCAGCACAGCAGTTGCAAGCAGTTCCACGCTTCGTTAAGGTGCAGGAACAGGCCATTGACAGCCAAACCGTCTGGTTCAGTCCCAACATAGGGAGCTGTGCGTACTGAATACAGTTCTCAGTGCATGACTAAATTTTTGCAACCACTGACATTTGATTTTCCACTTGAAGCCACATCAGTGTAAACATAGTGCGCAGGCTTTGCATCACAGAAGACATTCCATGTACTGCTTTGGCCTAGCCTGCGTATGAGAAGGAGTTACGTGGTAAACAGTCAGACCCATCTGATTACAGCAGACAATTACACTCATTTCAGCAAATCGGTTCTCCCCTTATCATAACACGACTCATGTTTTCATCACATGTCAAAAATCTAAAACTCATTTCACTACATCAACCTATGCTTGTTCCTTAACATGGCATTGGCAACTTGTTCTAGAAACTAATGTTCACACAATCAGCCTTATAATGTGACAAGTTGCAACACAGAGCAGCAGAGTGGCAGTCAATCATCTCATAATGTGTGTACTTGACACACATTGAGTCAGGATTGACGAGACTAAGTCATAGCAATTCAAAACAGGAAAACAGGCTCAAGCACTTGTTTGTGCAACTTCACAAGGTGACTTCACACAGCCTCCTTGCGAGCAGCAGTATTCGGGGAGTGCTTGAGGTTGCCGTTAACTGGTTTGAAATTGATGGGGTCAACAGGTGTGTCAGAAACCTCAGCTGCCTCGAGCAGCTTCTCTTTTGTGGAGTCCTCGCTGGCTACCTTCACCCTGGGTGTTCTACATCACAGCACGTCTGTGTGTAAGAGACAGAACATTGTGGAACATAGCATATCTGAGACACTTGAGGCAAAACTTGATGTCAAATGGATGCTGCAAACAAGCAAACAGCAATGCGTATAGTAAAGCATCGGGAGACAGCATGAAGACGGTAAGTAGCAGCCTGTGGTGAGGGTTCTCATGCAATGCAGGGATGACAATGTAGAAACGGTGGGGAAGAGCAACCGATTGCAATCTGTGGTTGGTAAGGTGACTGCCGCAACAAAATCTTACACAGGCAGCTGCTCAGGGTTGCATGTACCTCACCCTAGAGAATGACATATGTGTGAAAGTATGAGTGTGTGCATTGAGCCCAACTGACAGGCATAATTGCTTACTTGGAGGACTCAACGCCGTATGCTACCATGCCAGCAACAGCAAGGCACATGCCACCAAACTGGCGGCCAGAGATGTGATCCCCAAGGAACATCCAGCCCCCAAGCAGCACCAGAATGGTCTTGGTGTGGCCAAGCACCTGCAGCAGCATGTCAGCCATGTTGTACAGACTACACTGTTGCCATGCACAGTACGAGAAGCAGTCCTTTTGAGTGCAAAAACGCGGATTGTAATAAAAATGTCTGTGTGATCCACAATCAGCACGTTTACACCTGTCACTCACGTTGAGCCTTGCACGCACTTGATCTGCACTTGCAAAAGTTTGTTGAGCTGCATCACAGAGGAATGGGGACGCTACCTGAAAGGAGACTGCTGAAAATCGTCCAAGGCACATGAACTGTGATATGTTGACAAAGACTGCCATGCTGCAGGACAGCACTAGGAAGACCAGAGCAGGAAAGGTGTAGTTGAAGTCAAAGACCCAAGAGCTGCTGACATAGCGATCCAGGAAGGGACCAATCAGGAGCAGCGTCCATCCCTGCAGACAGCAAGCAGGTCAGAAGAAGAAAAGAAAAGACTACGCCTCTCGGCATCAGTTTAATGAGAAGCCAAGTACTATACCAGGCTGCCCAGGTGCAAGCAGGGCACACATCAATTGCTTGTCCTACCTTCTTGTCTTGGGACTAAAAACAAGCCCAAGCAGTTGCAGCGCTGATTGTGACTTAGGTTTATGACTTGTGTGATCTAAATGGTGTGAGATGTACCTGAGCAGGTGCAGTGTTGGCCAGAAGCTCATGGGATGACAGTTTGTGCTTCTGCTGCATGGTGCGGCAGAAGATCTGCTGCATGCCACTTGAAATGACAGACATGGCAGCAACAGCCATGCCTGCTGGATTATCTCCAAGACCGACGTCTGTGATAGTCCTGCAAGATTAGTGAGCAGCTATTACAATGAGCAACAAGGCCAGCAAGCATACGCATGATGCCATAGTCACGACGCAGCAAGAAGTGTTGTGAATGCAAGGCAGTGGCCAGCATGATCGCAACATTGACTGCTTACACAACGGCAACTCCGGTCACAACTATCAAAACTGAAGTGATCACGCCTCTGGTGAACTCCTTGCCAAGCCAGAACTTCTCCACAAGACAGACAAACGGAATGATGAGCAGCTTAGCTATCTGCAAGACGCAGTCCATGGCTTTGAGTGTTCAGTGCTTCAGAGGATGCAGCTTTGTGATGCAAACCATAGCATGAGTTGTGACAGCATGTGCTGCGGTAATGTCAACCTTGCTACACATCTTACCTGGTATAGACTTACAGGATTCAGCATGAGTGACAGATTGAGGCAGACAATTGAGAGGTTGGCTGTGACTGTGAACAAAGCCAGATCTGCACACAGATGACACAGGTTTCAACCATGCGTAATGATCAGCACCTCAAAGCATATTGCTGCCAAGCCTGGACTTGAACAAGCAAAAACAGTTACTTGCATCAATCAGAGGCAAAGTACTATGTGGCGAAGGGGGACTTGCTCACCATTCACTGGAAGCTTCACTGCCTTGATGCCTCCCATTGCTTGAGTTAGCCAAATGCTGAGAGTACAAACAATGTAGTGGAAAGCACACAGCGTTGTGGCTGCGCAACAAGAGTCAAGTTGACAGAGGGAAACTAGCAGCTAAATAACACATTGGCACCAGAGGAAGGTATGCAGCAACTGTATGCTGGTGAGTTTGTAGATACTGGTCCAGGAACATGTATAGTTTGAAGCACAGCAGCTGCACAAGACTGACCATATCGAAAGCCGTAGCCTGTCCTGCTCATAAGAACCTTATTGATGAAAATGATCAGAACAGATGTGGACACATTGCCGAACCAGGCTGCAGTGTCCATGACCAGTTTTTTGTCCTGAGTACCCATGGCTCAGTCACTTCGCCTTATGCTGCTGAACGTCAAAAGCCGTCACACTGGGGTTGTAACTTGAGCGGCAGTTTTGCAATCAAGATTATGCCAGCAGCTCCACGCTGCAAGGAAGGCAGCCGGGATAGTCAGCCCGGACGAGTGTCACTAGCCCCTGGCGGATCGTACAGCTGTGCGTCCGGGTTCGCCTTCAACGCTGTTCTTGCCAATAGTTAACTGTGCACCGTGTCAACTATATCGTGCCGAAGCGCAGGTGAAGATGCTGCCGAAATGCTGGAAGTCAGCGCCAAGGTAGTTGGGATCAGCACTGCAACCCCGCAGAGCAACACAGCCCTGAATTCTAAATGCCAACCCCCTGTCTTTTACTTCAGCTTTGCGTCCTGCACATCACAGGCAACTGTTGCACCCCCTCAGCGCTCGCGGTCACCTTGTTGCCAATCAAAGCTCGCAATTTGCCTTGTAAATCAAACTCAAGCAGAGCGATTACAGAGTAAAGCTCTTGGGTGAGCTTCGAGGACAATCAGATCTGTATTGATCAGCGCAACTAGCACAGAGCGTGATCCAGTTGGCCAGCCTGACTGTAATCTTGTCTGAAAGCCGCTTTACATCATGGCAGAGGTCGGAGACTTCACAGTGGTAGGCAATCTGTCGCGCACGAAAAGGGTTTCGGAAGGCTAGAACTCGCTGCAAAATTGAGGGACAGCAACATACCTGCGTTTTATGAGTGCAGGCCAACATAGCTATGGACGAGGATAAGAAAGAGGAGCAGAAGAAAGCCAATGTAGACCGGTCAAAGCTTGAAGCAGATATCAAAGCGCAAAAAGACCTTGCTGGCAAAGTAAGGAGTTTGCTTCTAGTTTTGCATTCACATTCAGCCTGGCCGTATCTTGACACAGTTGGCATATGCAGCAACTCAAATGAAATTGTGCTCTATGCAGGGCAAATCCAGTGAAGCAGTGGAAAGCTTGTTGAGTTTGGAGAAGCAGTCTAGGCTAGCTGAAGACATCACCAGCACTAAGATGTGTTGCAAAGCTATCCTGGAGGTTCTCTTTGATGCTGGTGACTGGCAACAGCTCAATGAGAACATCTTGTTGCTGGCCAAGAGAAGGTCGCAGCTGAAACAGGCAAGTAGCCAAGGCAAATGCTTACTGTGTTTGCTATGCTTTGTCGTCAGCAAACCCTTGTTTTATTGCAGGCTGTGCAAGCATTTGTCAGGCAAGCAATGGACTATGTTGAGAAAACCCCCAATGAAGAGACCAAGGTGGAGCTCATCAAGACTTTGCAGTCTGTGACAGAGGGCAAGGTACCTATCCTTGCTCAAAATGTAGTCTGCTCTGAGCGCATTGACTAATGCTCTCACCAACCATGTTCTACACAATTTGTGCATCTGATGCCAGCATGACAAACTACTTTGAATGTGACTCCGTCATTAGGCTTGAGACTTACCCTGGCCGCAAGGGCCTGCTGCTTTGCATCAACACTTGTGTTCGGTGCAGATTTACGTAGAGATAGAGCGTGCAAGACTCACACGCAAGCTTGCACAGCTCAAGGAGCGAGAGGGCAACATTGCAGAAGCTGCTGATGTCCTGCAAGAAGTGGCTGTGGTAATACTCTTCAGCCATGTCATACTTGTCATAATTGGCTCTTACAGATGCATTGTCACATCAAACAGTTGCCATGCCCAGCTTGCACTTTGACTAAGACAGAGCACTTTGACTCCTGATGCATGCCTGGTCTCTACCAGGAGCACACAGAACTTGCAATGTCTCACTCGAGATGTCTATGTCTTCTGTGAAACAGCTGCCAGGTCAGGCATGGCCATGCAAGCTGCATACAGGCTGCTCGGTTATTCAGCAGCCCGCGGCAATACTACCGCAGCTTGCCTATGTCTTCTCTGCTTGAAGTTGCTGCTGTGGCTGCATAGGAAACCTTTGGCGCCATGGCCAAGACAGAGAAGATTGCCTTCATCTTGGAGCAAGTCCGTCTCTGTTTGGACCGGAAAGACTATGTCAGGTGAGTCGCATGCTGAACAGGTTGTCCAAATTTTGGCCTTTGATGTGTTGCGCATGCTTATGTAGCTGAGAGGTCAATAGTGGTTTCCGTCATTGAGTGGGTGTCAACTTTGCAGTCTCTATTGAGCATGTCTCTATTGAGCATGTCTGTATTGAGCATGTTTTTATTGAGCACGTCCCTACTGAGCATGGATGTGCATCCATACTGAGTCCATAGAATGCGGGTGACATGTACATAGGCTTGATAGCGGCACTCTTGACATTAAAATGCATGTAAGGAGCTGCTCCCTGGGTGCAGAGCGCAGATCCTAGCCAAGAAGGTGAGTGCACGTGCCTTCAAGGTTGTGCCTGGCAAGCAGGGCGAGGCAGCCGGGGAGATTGGCATTGAAGGCACCACCATAGAGGCTCCTACAGAGGTGCCTTTCTTGTAATGTGCAAGCTTTGTACACATTGTATACCTTAGCACACGTGATGTCAGCTTGAGGCTCCTGTGCATGGCAACGCTACAGCAGCTGATTGGATACAAACGGCATCAGTCAGAGTGCTGTGCTCTGTCTCACCACAAAGCAGCTGCAAACCTGTCAGCCGCTTGTTTATGGTAATTCAATCTGTGATGGTCAATCACAAGTCAGCCTGCAATAGCATAGCACCCCAGAGCTTGATTAGGGGTCTCTGCATTGTCTCAGGCAGTCTTGAGATGCTGTGGTCGCTCACTTTATCCTGTAGAAGCTGCGCACCGCTGGTCTTCTTTCAGAACATAGGCAGGTTATTTTCATAGTCACTCAGCCATGGGTGACTCAAGGTTGCAACTGACACCGCCTGCTGTGTTCCAACAGGACACCCCATCTCTGGAGGAGTTGAAGCTCAAGTACTATCAGCTGCTCATCCGGTATCACTCACACAACAACAGCTACATTGACATATGCCGTTGCTATAAGGCAATCTACGAGACAGACAGCATTGCAGACGATCCTGAGAAGTGGAAGCCGGTGAGCGCGTACTTGCAGTGTTCAAATACGTGTTTGATCATGTCCATCAACAATCCTTTTCATTCCCAGCTCCTGACATCAATGCAGCACAAACAGTGGAAGCTCCAGCTTGAGTTGCAGCAAAGCACGCAAAGCAGATGTGTTGTGGCGTGTACTATTCATGTAGCACACAAACAGATTCTGGACTTTGCAGGACAAGCTTGATGTGCATGCAGGTGCTGCAAAAAATCTGCTGGTTTGTGGTTCTGGCGGCAACAAGCAGTGACCAGGTCACCTTGCTGAATGGCACTGCTGCTGACAAGAAGCTGGATGGTCTTCCTGACTACAAGGAGCTGCTACAGACCTTCATCACTCAGGAGGTATGCCTGCCTCACACATGCCCTTGCATCCTGCCCTTACTACACTGCCTTTGCATGTTCCGCTGCTGGTTGTGCAGCTGCATCAGCACATTGTCAAGGACATATGTGAGCACTTGCAGAAGGCAGGTTGCCTACACAATGATCTGCCTGTCACCCAGAATCTACCAGCACTGCTGATGATCTGCCCGCCATCCTGGAACAACTCCCCGACGTAGAAACGCGTTTTTACTGTCCCTGGACGTTTCTGATTTGGGATCTCCACTGTAGCATGGATGTCTGCTTTACAATAGACATTTTGTGTTTGGGAAAAGCTGAATGCATCTGCACTGCTGTCAACTTGACTGTCAACTAGACATACCTGTGTCCTGTCAATGTGTTTGTTGCCTCAAGGGTACTTGCACTATTGTTTGTGACTATGCAGCCCAGGTGACTATCTATTGCTGAATGCGCACCACTGTGTCCAGCACATAATTCACCTTCCCTCGGATGTGCAGGTCGTGTACTGGGATGTGCTTGAGAAGAAGTATGCATCAGAGATCAGCCAGCAGCAAGAAGTGTTCAATTCTGAGCAAGGGGACCAGAGGCAAAAGGACTTCAAGTAAGCTCCCAATTTTAAGCACGATTTTGCCTCATCAGCATGCTGACCTACATGCGACAAGTTATGATTCCATCAAGCTCCAGTTTAGTCTTGCTGATCAATTGCGTCGTGCACGCCTTCTGCTGAGTGCTCTGCATCCTCACCCAGTCGTTAAATGGTCCCTGGTAGGGCTGCAATCCTGGCATGATTTTACACATCTCCCCAAAATGTACTGCCCTGCTGCGCCCTGGACCTGTCCTTGTGCAGCAGCCCGCCAGGTTCAGTCTGCTGGCTGTTACGCACGCACGTGTCCAGGGCGCTGCAGGGCAACACAGCAGACTGAATCTGGCAGGCTGCCACATTTTACTCTGTGACCCAGCATGAGCGGTTTGCACAGTACTAGCATGGACTGGCATGCAGGTTACGGGTAGTGGAGCACAATGTCCTGGTCATCAGCAAGTACTACAGCCGCATCACCACCAAGCGTCTTGCCACCCTGCTGTGTTTGAAGGAGGAAGAGGTAAGGGTGTTGAGTCATCATGCATGCACCCTGGCATGGCACACTGACTTTGCAAGCCACTTTCTTGCACTAGCACACCTTTGACCCTGTCTGCTGCTCATTTGCTGGTGCAAATTGTACGGCTTGTGGCCACTTTAGTAGGAGTCTGTGTTTCATCTATTGATCAGTGCTACTCTGGTTAAGCCAGCTTGCATTCTGGAGGACCTAGGGTTATGCATCTGTGATTGACTTGCCCTTTTTGCGGCCAGTGCATCAAGACGTAAAACATCTCCACAATGTAGAAACGCGTCTTTACTGTCCCCAGACGTTTCTGCATTTAGATTTCCAGTGTAGGGATGACGTGCAGTTGACGTTTCAGGATTGGAAAGAGCAGCATGGAAGCATTCATCGTGTTGTGCTAGTGCTGAGATATGGCAAGACAGCAACTCGGCCTTATCATCTCGACAACAGACAAACCTCTTTGAGAAAGTTGTGAAGATGTTGTGAACTGTCCACTTGCAACCTGGTGCAAACATGATGCAGTACATCGCCTTCATTTGTGTTTTGCGTCGTGCAGGCAGAGAAGCATGTGTCAGACATGGTAGTGGCAGCAGCATTGTATGCCAAGATTGATCGGCCAGCTGGAATTGTCAGATTTGCCAAGAGGCAAGACCCAGATGAGCTTCTGAACAAGTGGTCCAATAACCTTGCAAAGCTGCTGGAGGTTGTGGAACGGAGTTGTCAGCAAATACAAAAAGAGTCAATGGTTCAAAGGTTCCCATTGGTGCCAGCTAGCTCCCAGCTGTATGTTGCTGCTGATGGTGCCTTAATGGTTTTGTAAATTGGCAGCAGCTTTTGTCAGTTTATTGTATATGCTCAACAATATTGCCTAATGCAACACACAATGGGGTGTCACATTGTCACTCAGGCTTCTCTCCTACCACTAATTATATCCTTGTGGTAAGGATACAGTGAATGCATGAGCTACTGTTCATCACATTATTCAGCTTCAATGCAGCTTCCCCACACTCTAGGTCGTTGTTGAGCTGGCTGAACTATAGCCTGTTTGACACACAATGAGCCAATGTACTACACCGAAAAGTAGGTGCAAAATCGTTTGCCGCAACTGATGTCTACCGACTGGCACTGTTAAACACTTTCACCGAGACAGAAACTTTCACTGAGACAGCAACGGCATGCCAGACCTGATGCCTTGTGCACGGGATTGCACTCCCCTGCTGACGTCTGAAATTGCCTGAAAACAATACATTATATCGTAGAATACACGATTCAGCTAGCCCATGAGGTACCAAAGCTCAGCGGTGAAGGCAGCAATGGTAGCTGGGTATGGCAGCCATGCTGTCCAAGGCTTTGATGTAAGCTTCAGAGTCAGCAAGGCACTCAGACCTGCCCCTGCCAGCAGGGTTGAGTGCTGCAGAAAAGATATGACTGCTGGATGAGGTTCAAGTGCTGGCATCCATGTGCTGCTGTCCCACCCAATCGTAGCAGTAGCAATCTGCAAAGACAGCTCTTCATCATCAGCATCCTGACATGCTAACACTGCACTTGCCTGAGCACAGGATGAAATGTGCAGAATAGCGGCAAGGCCATGGAGAAAGCTTCTCTTCAGAAGAAATGCCTGACGGTGTTGCCTTTCTTCCCTTTTTCTTTTCTATGCACTGTGGCAGGCAGCAAAACACAGCAACATGCTCAAGCCAGCAACTGATACAGCAGAGGCAAACAGCTGTGACACAGCAAGTAGAAGGCTTACTGGCAAGATGTGACCTCCTTCCTGTAGGGCAGGGCCTAACCAGAAAGCCAGCGTAGCCCCCCACACCAAGGGCATGTAGCTGTAACTAGTCTCCAGAAACGGCTTCAGCTTTGGCCTGTCAGATGCTCTGCCTGCATCGTACAAGGACAGCTGCATCAGACTGAGCAAGCCCTTGCAGCATTCACGCTGGCTGTAACCCTTGGGGAGACTGTATGATGCAGAATACCAACTATAACAAGGCCAGGTGCACATCACGCTATTACCCTTCCTGCAATGTAACACAGTAACATAGGGCAGATCATGCTGCAATACTGGGCTGTCAGTACAGCACAGCACAGCGCAGCACAGCACAGCACAGCACGGCACGGCACAGCACAGCACGGCACATCACGGCACAGCGCGGCACAGCACAACACAGCGCAGCACGGCACTGCACAGCACAGCATGGTACAGTACAATACATCACAGCACAGCGCAACTCCACCTGCAACCACAGGAAGCAGCTCACCAGCAACAAGCCTCATCAGGCCATCAGTAGCAGCAGCTGCAGCTCCTGGCAGTGTCAGCACAGCCATAGTTGCCAGAATGTGAACAGGCGTGTTGGTGTCCAGCAGCAGTGGATCAAAGCCCAGCTGTGTCAGCAGCTGGGGTAGGTGGTGCACATATACGGCACCCAGCAGCAGAAACATGAGGCTGACTTCTGACTGCAGGGCCTTGTGGCCGGACCACAGGTCTGTCCCTGGAAACCTGAGTCTCAACTCCACACTGCAGCAGCCAAGCACATAGAAAGAGAAGGAAAAGAAAGCACTACACCTTTCGGCGTCAGTTTGATGAGAAGCCAAGTACTATGCAGGGCTGCCTAGGTGCCAAGCACACAGCACTCAGGACAGCCCCTTCAGGCTGCCAAGGCATGAAATGTTGCATACATGCAGCACAACACAGAAAGTGATGGGGCATAGTGGTTTTGAATTATCCTCTACCACATGCAAGATGCTGTACCAAATGTCAAAACATCATCTCAAGGCAAAACACGGGCAACTACATGGATCTGGTCAAAGAAGAAAGCAGTTTGATTGAGTGGTAGCGCAAAGCAAGTGTACCTTTTGTGAGGGCATGCTTTGAGGCATGTCATGCACAGCACGCAGTTACGGTTGTCTGTGAGCTGGGCTGGGTGGGAGTAGAGGGGGCACCCCCCCGTTTCCATGCCCTCAGGGGCCTCAGCTGGTCCACCCTTGTAACATGTGTAAGTCGAGCAGTTTCCTGCAAGGATCATGAGCAACAGTGAAACAGCAGAGAGTCAAGACCTCATAGGAGGTAAAACAGCAACACTGTTGTGAAGCAGCAAGACCACAGTCAAAGTCGCAATAGCATGATAGTCTGGCAATCGGGAAGAGCAAACACACATGTAAGCCTTTTTCAACAAGCCCAAATGTCAACAAAGACACATTCACAGGATCATACAGTTCAATATGGACATGAGAAGAGAAAATTGCTATAGTCTGGTCGCATGAAGTGGTGTTTGAGAAATCTGTACAGCTGTTGTCAAGCAAGACAACATGGTTGCTTGGTCAAGATCACATAAAGCAGGATGCATACAGGTGCTTGAGGAGATGATGTAGTCCAAATTGGCTGCTCAGCCAGTGCTGTTGGCTAGCAGAGCTGCTCCAAAACCATTGCTGTATTCAGCTGGCCTCATCCCAGTCCTATACTTATCATCTGTGAATGCAAATTCGAAGCAGACGGTGCAGAGAGAAAAAGAGAAGGCAAGAAAAAGAGAGAAAGAGAAAAAGAGAGGGACAGACAAAGAGAGAGATTACCTGAGCAGACGCCTTGGCGCGAGCGCAGCTCAGTCATGGAGAGCTTGGCAAACATGCCGTTCATGCCGCCGATGGGGCACAGGTGGCGACACCACAGCCGCCGCTCAAAGAACCTGCAACATTGCTGTTCATATTTGCTACTGTTGTTACTGCTTGAGACATTTGCTGTTGTTGTTGCTGCTGTTGTTGCTGCTGCTGCAAGTGTTGTTGCTGCTGCAAGTGTTGTTGTTGCTGTTAGTCTCATTACTAAGGCTATTTACTTTAACCGCCTGCATTATCACCACACTGCGTCCAGCCAGCATCTGCACATGAGTCACCCTGCCCAGACCAAGCCTGCCTGTAAATCTGACAGGTGTTATCAGCATATGGATTTGCAATGCTTACATCATATTTCTGGAAAGCTGCAGGATAGCGATTTAACAATACATTCCAGGGTTTTGGCTTGACTTTGAGGTGCAGCATGCAGCCAGCATCAGTTGTACAGGGACTGGTGCAATTGTCAGCTAGAAGATTTATATCAGCAAAGAAACAGCAGAAAAAACCGGATTGGACGAGTCTTTGAAGTGGTTTGAGGGTTGAGTACCAGGAGCAGATCATGGCGCCAGCAGTGATGAGAAGAAGAAGCCAGGCTGACAGGGCAGCGCTGTTTGGCAGGTCCCATACTTCTTCCCAGGTCAGAATGGCCCCAAACAGGGCCAGCAGGAACCAGCCCCCCCACTGCTCAACTGCACATGTATCAGCAGCTCAGGCCAGTGCTCATGCTCACGGATAATAATAACAATATTGATGACAACAATGAGATTTGCTTTCCAGCTCATGATGAGCTAAGTGTGTGCGGGACAAGTCTTGTCTCTTCAAAGCAGTCTGTCCTGTGCATCTCACGGATGATTCCCTGATAACACGCAGTATGGTAGCATCATGCTGCATCAAAGCAGAGCGTACAACATGACATGCAGGCAGAGTAGTTAGATACAAGCCACAAATTAAGGTAAAAGTGGACAGAGGCCCTCCCGGCCTCTTCCATCCTATAGACTGTTCTGCGTTTGACACTTGGGCAATGTTTCTGCTGATGTGAGACAGGGCTGTACCTGCTGCATGGGGCCATTTGCGCAGGGTAGCCCCTTTAGCAAGGCGCCACTTCTGCACCACCTCCCCATAGATCATGAAGGGGCAGACTGCACATCATACAGGCTACATTCTGAACATGCCAATGGACCTTGCGGGGAAAGCAGCAGCTAGCCGTTTTGAGATACAGCTCATACTCTTGAGTCAGAATGGTTGCACATAGAGAGCCTGAGCAAGTGAGGCAAGACAGAGCAGGCTGCAAAGGCCAAGTTGATGTGCAGTTAAGAGGTGGTCCTTTTTAGGTATGCTGGTTGAGTGGTGATTTGCAGGGTAGGGCAGCTTTGTGGGGGCAGTATGGGTCTGGTAGGGTAGGCCTTGTCAGGGGCAGGGCAGGGCCGGACAGAGCAGGGCAGGGCAATAACAGGACAAGCAGTGGACAGGGTCTTTACACCGCAATCACTTCAGACTTGGCTGCTCATGTTCTGCCTAACAAACAGAACAGCGCCACCACGCCCCTTGTGTAACTTAAAGCAGTGCCATACGCCCTTGAATGACAACTTGCATGGATGGAAGAAACCAGGCAGGCTTTCAAATTCTGCAGTGTCACTGCCACAGTCACAGCACAAGCATGTGCTGTCAAGAGCCAAGACGCATTAGGCTCTTCTCAATCCTGAAATGTCTGTTTTATATCAGAAACGTCATCCCTACACTGGGAATCTAAACTCAAAAACGTCTCGGGACAGTAAAAACGCGTTTCTACATTGTGGAGATGTTTTAGGAGAACACGCTATCCACATCCAGTGTCCTATGATAGGCGGAGGGCTTACTTGAGCACCAAATGCGGCCAAGGAAGGGGTAAACCAGAAAGATGCCGGGCCACCAGTAGCCCCAGAAGGCGGTCAGGGCAAAGTTGTGGGGGCGGTCCTGGGGACCCAAGAAGAGCACCGCCACTATAAAGGTATACACGTAGATGATGAAGTTGTGGTTCAGCTGGTGCGGCCAGAAGTCACTGCATGCATGCAGCAAGGTTCAGCAGGTTTGGCACACATCTCAAGTACTCAGCAGCTGATATCAAAGCATGTTAGGAATGAGGTGCATGTCAGGAGTAGTTGGCTTGCATGACTGACAGCTGCATCCCCTGGGAACAAGTGTAAAATGTGGTGGATGATGCACATGGACAGACGTACAACATCTGGAACAAACAGGACCGTCTGACTACAGCGTATGCATGCCTTTACAACAACAAGCAAGTCAGGAAGAGAGCAACAGAAGGGCTGCTGCACTTTCGTGACTCAGACTTGTACTATCAGCAAGAGCCGCTGTTCAAGCATATGGCCGCCTCTGCAATCTTTGGCAATGGAACACATATATGATTGTATGGGCAGAGCAACTGGTTTGTAGAAAGAAAGAAAGAAAGGAAAGGAAAGAATGTCTTGTGCGTTGTAGCGCTTGTTTGTACTTCAGAAGCTGTAGCAAGCAGTCTTGAGTTGGTGCTGATTGTGTCTAGCCCAGAAGGGTATGGTGCTCCCTGGGGTATGGTGGGAGAGGGAGAGGGAGCGGGAGCGGGAGAGGGAGAGGGAGAGGGAGAGGGAGAGGGAGAGGGAGAGGGAGAGGGAGAGGGAAATGCACCTTCGTAGGAACGGCTTGAGCCAGGGGAAGGCGCCAGGTGACAACAGATTCCACTTGAGCCTGTCTTTAGGCTGGGTGGCAAACCAGAAGACCTCCTCAGGCAGCTGCTGGGCGGACTCGGGGCTCTGCAGCGCAGCCCTGCTCACAATGGCCTGCAGCTCCTGCACCCAACTGACAATTTCTTTAGAATCCAGGGCAGTTTCTGACGTGTCTATCGTACAAAAGTAACAAGCCAGCTTGTGGCTATTTGCATCACCATTTCCTGAGCTACTAGCATCATCACAGCAGAAAGAAACCAGGATAGAATGCGAGATTGACTTAAAATTCTACTTCATTTGCAACGCCCAAGAGTAGCTTTGTGCTGGCTGCTGATCAGCATTCCAGTAATAATGATTACTCCCTCATCTGCTATGACAATGTGGAGCCTCAAAGGCAACAGGTCCATGTGCATTGATCACGTGCTGGGCTATATCAGCATATGCTAGGCCTGGTATGACATGCAGACTCATTGGCGAGTGCTGATGTGACTCAACACCTTGATGTTCCCAGGGAAGCTGTAGCTCTCCAGCTGCAGCACAGCTTCTGGGGTCAGTGCCAAGGTGCCCTGCCCTCGTGACTTGGCAATGCCCCTGACAAACAGCTTCTGAAGGTCGGCCACGTCAGCAGGCCTCACCCTCAGTGGTGCAACCTGAGTGCACATGCTTGAGTCACGTGGGTGAGCCAGCAGTTTGGTTACAACATGTTGCATGCACCGATATGTATACAGTCTAGCATTGAATCAGGTCGGAATGACCAGCAGCTTCTGCAATCACTGCACCATCAGATAATGAGCTGCCAAACTGATGACAACTCTTGCTTTGCTACAAATAGCATCCCTGCTTCTGCTGATTCCTGTGACACTGCTTGCCTGCTGACTATGGCCTGAGCTATGTCAGAGTTTCGGTCCTGGCTGCTACTGCAGCCAAAATTTCAGCTGACCGTCAGAGGCTCTTGTGATTGTACAGCAGCAGAAAGTTTTTATTTTATCCTGAATCTGGCTTTTCCATGTTTCCTGCTTGCCTTGATTTGGGTGGCCAGTTTCTCCAGCCAAGGCAGGGGCTTCTCAGAAGTGAATACCAGCCTAGCCGCACACTCTTCCACAGTCCCTGCCTCCCCTTGTTCACCACCACCACCACCACTGGAAGAGGCGGCACCAGAATCCAGTGAAGATGCCTGGAAGGTGCCTTCAGTCAGCAGGCCTTGAAGAAGAGGAAAAACACTAGGTTTGACCTGGAAGACACATGACATAGTTTAGCTTAGAGTGCGTCAGCTGTGAACATTATGTTTTCATTAGTGCTTTAGAACAGTTGGATATTTTGTTTGACATGTTCAGACTATTGGCCCCAAGACCTCAAAATCTAGTGAATGGATAATGAAAGACTGAATGAATGAATGAATGAATGAATGAATGAATGAATGAATGAATGAATGAATGAATGAATGACAGCTTGTGCACATGCAGTGTCCCAAACGAGCTTGTGAAGTCTCAGTGTCTCAATTAGCTTGAGAAAGGCTCCCAACACACATAAACAGCAACCGATCCAACAACTCATACTTGGCCAAAACAAGAAGATGAGACTAGTTATGACCGCAGGACGGCCATCTCATGCCTTCTTGCTTGTGCCTTATGCTTCTCAAATCAATCTGGAACACATGCATGGATCTCATACCGCAAGAGCTGAGTTCTGTATAAGCAGCAAGTGTATGCATCTGCTACTGCCAGAGCTGAGGTCTGTAGTGCCATCCAGCAAGTGAGGCTTACCTTGTGGACGTTGGTAAGCAGCAAGTGAGGCTCACCTTGTGGACATTGGTCAGCAGCAAGTGAGGCTCACCTTGTGGACGTTGGTGAGGAGCAGGGTACCCTGACCCACCCAGTGCAGCAGCCCCTGCTTGCTGCCCCTGCCAAACAGCTGACTGCCGTAGCTGTCCAGCTTGGAGCAGTCAAAGCGTGCTATTGGCCACTCCTGATGCTTGCTGGATCGGTAATGAATCTGGGCTGCTATGTTGTCTTTCTCCAGACCTGGCTCGCCAAATATCAAAGTGGGCCGCCTGCACAGAACCATATAGATGTTGTGAATAAACGTGTTGCTCACAAGAAAGGGGCATTGCATTGCAGTGTTCGTGACCATCAACAGGTGGTTTTGAGGTGTGGTGGAGTCGGCAAAAGATGAGCATGATAAGCTGTGCACGGAATCATGCTTGGCATATGCTGAAGTTCCATTCTTTCTTTTGGGTTTTGTCTGTCTTCCACAATTGGCCTGGTGAGGTAAGCTGCTATCATGGCTCCTTGTGCTGCCCACCCACCACCTCCAATTTACTCACGTCATGCTGAGTGGGACAATCACATCAAATGAAATGTGAAGCTGCAGGCCATCCAACAGAAGCAATTCAAAATTCTGGTCACCACATGATGAAGTAGATATGTGCCGAAGATAGACCATTCACACATTTTTTTGGAAACTCAAATGTGTTCATCCATATTCTTTTTGGTTTAACAAATAGCAAACTGCAACACAGGAGAGTAAAGCACAGCTCAAGCTGGCCTTCATGGCTTTAAAGCTCCAGATGGCATGCCATAAACCCTCCGTCTAATAAGCCTTCAACCTTTCTATTGCAAGTACGCATGGCTATCAACGAGTAGGTGGTTCATAGTTGAGGGCATGACAATAGGGTTGCTGGGATTTGGAGCACAATGAGGGTTGTTGGGAGTTGGGGCAGAAATCACCTGGTGGGATCTTTGGCTGCCTGCATGACCTGAGCCTTCATGCGCTGTGCAAAGCGGGAAGTGCCCACAATACCCCGGGAAGGGGGCGCCACAATAAAGGGCTGCAGAGCCTGGCTCCTCAGCTGTTGCTCCTGTACATGCATGCAGACAGACCAGCTGAAGCGAGAGGGTGATGGATGCCAAGCAGGGCGTTCAGAACCAGGCTGGTGGGCAGTAGTGACAGCAATGGATGACAGGCCACAGAACCTGTGACCTTAGCTGTTGCTCCTGCACAGAGCAGCTGAGACATGAGTGTGATGGTCCATGCCAATGTCACCACTCACTGCTCTACCTGGTGGTGTCATCTCCTCTCATTCCTGAGTGTGTCAATTATTACATGTCAACAGTCAAAGTGATGCATTGGCATCATTACATGTCAACAGTCATAGTGGTGACGGTCAGTAAAACACCAAAGACATCTGGGGAAGCTTTCAGGATACAGGCAGCGTTACCTGAACAGTGGCTTGTGACAAGGTCAACTGCTGGGACAACTCTTTGAATAGAGCCTGCTGCAGCCCTGGGTTGTCCTGCAGCACCTGCCTGAAGGCCTCGGCTGTGACTGTGAACACCTTGGTAGCAGCAGCCAGGCTGATTGTGCTGCTGCATGTTTCACTCAGGAGAACCTCCTTCAAGTTGATGCCAGTCCCGACAGGGGCTTGGTAAGCTGCAGATCACACCATGCATACGCACAGCAAAACTTCAGATCAGGCCAAATGTAGACCACTAACTATACATGCCATGGGTGGCAGCATGTGGACACACATATGTTGTCAAGCTTGTCAAAGCAGCATGCTTGCAGCATAGGCTTACCTTCATTGTTTTTCTTCAGAAAGGTACCATGGCTCAGCAAGAAGTGGCAGGCTTCAGGTGCCATGCCTTCTCCTGCCAGCTTGTAATTTGCTGGCAGCTCTTCCTCGGCACCTTGCTGCGCTATTGACTCCAAAGCTGCTGTATCCGCAGTCTTCAGCGCTGTGGCTCTACCGAGCATGGACACAAGGTCCTGGGACTTGCCTGTAACGGTGGCATCCTGCTCTGGCGTGTTGTCAGAGCTGGAGCAGTTGCCGAGAATCAATCGAGACCTTCTGCAGCTTTGTGCTTGACGGTATTTGGTGGAGTGCAAAGGCTGCCTACAGGACTGTCGCGGAACGCAAGCCCTTTTCACAGGCTGTATCGTACAGTACGGCGTTCCGAAGACTAGCCGACTGCTTGCAACGTTTGCAAGTGATCCCGGCATGTGCTGTCGAGATCAACAGTCTGGCAAAGCGCGAAAGCGTCTCGCTGTCGCAGTTTTGGACAGGCAATCACGATATGCGGGCTTTTTGGCTAAATATTCCTTGCGCACGACAAGCAGTACGCGGGCTGACTGAACATGAGTGTCGAGTATACAAGAATGCCAGGCTGCTTGACTGCTTGGTGACCCCTGGCTATCCTTCTGTCAGGTGTGCTGACTTTCACGGCGGGCTAGATGCTCTGACTGCTGATGCGCTTCTCGGGTCGTAACAAGAACCTCGTACCAGCGTCAAGATCATCGCGGTGCGTCGTTCTTGTTATGACTAAGGCCATCTTGAACTGTCATATGCATTTTCTTAGGCTTGATGAAGTGAGTGTCACTTCGGTGTCACCCACCCTCTTGATGAAGTGGATGGACAAAACAAAAGTACATGCGTTTATATGGGCAAACCAACGTCGGTGCCACCTACCGATTGCAGCGTCTGTCAATCTGTGGTTGTATCACACAACACAAAGAGGACCTGGTCCAACAAAAAATGGAGGTAGCATGATCATCAATGCAACACAAATTTGGAGCTTCGGCCTGCAAACCTCTACACAACTACCTATGACTCAGGCTGCTTGACAACACGGTACAGCTGCAGCACTGTCTCAGTGCCAACAGGCTGTGAACAGCTGGAGAATGCATTTGTTCCGGACTAGAGCTCTCAAGATAAAGCAGCACCAAAGACCTTTCTATCTACGCTGGTGCCAGAGGTTAAAAAAAGCAAACGAATTGGCTCTGCTGATGATATCATGAAACCTAAAGAACAAAGCAGAAAACACAAGAGTCCCCTAACTGCCGCTCTGATGCTGGCTCCTACCCTTCCAGCCGCTGCCGTATGTAAACTTTGATCCTCGTTTTTCACACAACAGCACCCCCTGTGGCTCTTGCACGCTTTTTCTTTTTCCTTTTCTCCTCCTGCTCCCTCAACTCCTCTTCCTCAGCACGACGGTCATCCTCTCGGCCCAGGCGTGCACTTCTGCGCTCCTCAGCCTGTACAAGCAACAAGGTCCAGGTATCAAAGACATGCTAAAGGGCGGATGTGACAACATATTTTATGGGCAGCTTTTGCACAGCAGCCACTCAACAGGCATGCTCAATCTCAGGCTGGCTAATCCTGACTAGCACATCAACCAAGTACTCGGTTTTGCCCACAGAGCAAGCAACATGCAGAGAAGGTTGCACAGCATGTGAGTATGATCAGCAGCCTGCCTCAGATGGGGTCACGTCAAGGCATCTGTCGTGAGAATTGCAATGGTACTAGTGTCTTGTAGTGCAGATATGCAATGACGTCGCCATTCAAACACATAAGCACAGGTCAAGTACCTGGATCTGCTTGTAGTTAGCCTCCATAGTGCGATCATCAAAGCCTCTATCGTCAAACCTGCCGTTATGCAAGGGCAAATAAAGAATTGCATTACCTTGGTGGCAAGAACACAAAGCATGCTGTGGAGGCGGCAGACATACAGGCAGGACACATCAAATTGCAGATGGCAACACTCAACATAAGCTGTAGCATGACACTTTGCAGCACATCATCACACAAAACCACACAGTTCTATAATGCAACAACTTGCAGTTGCGTCTGATGCAAACAGAGACACTGGCAGCAGTGGTGCTTGCTCACTTGGAGGGGTCATATTTGGTGATGCTCTTGAGGGCCTGGCGCCAATCTGGCTCTTCTTCATCATCAACAACAAAGTCATCCTCATACTCCTGCTCCTCTGGCCTCATGCGCTTTGCTCCTCTGCCTGCCAAAACTGCACCAGGAGCACATTTCGCATCAGATGCAATGCATGGAAGTGTGCACCTCTGCAATGCTGAGAATTCAGATGCCAGCCAGAGTGATTCAAGGAGACTGCAGTGAAGCAACTATGGTAGGGGAAACAGTTCTTCTGCCACTCAGCGAAGAGAGACACGCACAGTCCCTACCAACATGTGTGCACGACACTTTCCGTTACTGACACACATAGAAAAGAAAAGAAAAGAAAAGAAAAGACTACGCCTTTCGGCGTCAATTTAATGAGAAGCCAAGTATTATACCGGGCTGCCCAGAACTGACACACATATAATACAACAGCATGGTCTGAAAGCATACTGGTTTTGTAACGGTAAATTGAATAGGGCTACGAGGAAAGTGCCATAAAAAAAAATGGGCCCGGGAGCAGATCCTGCCAGACAAGCAGAAGGCTGGTTGAACGAAAAAGGGGTGCAATGCGGAACCTGAACCTGGTGCATATCGAGGCTGGGCACTTCTTCCGGGTCTGGGGTTGCTGAAAGGCATTGCTTGAGCCTGTGGTACTGGAGGTGCTGGGCTACGCAATGTCAGAACTCCCCTTCTATGTGCATTTGACAAGTGAGAAGACATGGGTGCTGTCACACTCCCTCCCAAATACTCAGCACTGCGATGCGGCAACTGTACATGCCTGAAGGCAGCTTGGGAGTCACCCACACCTGCTTGCTTGGCCTTTTGAGCCCATGCCGGCATGTGACTTGAGCTGTCAGTCATGTGCCGATGTGCAGTAAGGCCTGAGCCATTCAGTCTATGAGTGGTGCTGGAGGGAGTGGGGGCAGAGGAGGTGTGGGAGGATGGGGGTTGTGGGGGTCTGCCAGATGTGCTTGGGATGGCATGAGAAGATCTTCCAGATGGGCCAGCAGTAGCATTGGATTGCTGCCTTTGTGATGAGATGGAGGGTGGGGCTTGGCTGCGAACCGAGTCTACTGCTTGCCGGATTCCTCGGTCAGCCATTTGTTTGCGAGAAAGGGCTATTGCCTGCAAAAAGTGCCGGTCCACACTTTGCACAATGATAATTTGAAGGCAAACAAGCAGACGCATTGTTTCACAGTAAGAGCATACAACATCACAGCTCATGCTTGACACTGACCACCAAGGTTCTGAAAAGCTGCTGAAACAGCACGCAAAGACTTAGCTGTATGGTGTTCAGTGCAGGCAGGTGGGCATCATGAATCACACAGTGCACAGACAACTGCAAGCACTATGAGCACCAACACACACAATTAAGACAACCACCTGAGGGGCGAGAGCCATGTTCCTGGATGCTGCCCCGGCCTTGCCCTTTGGCAGGACTGTACGACCTTTGCTAGCAACAGCTTTGCCTGATGAACTGTATGGTGACTGATACGCCTGCTGCTGTTGTTGCTGCTGCAGCAGCAGTGCACGCTGCGCTTCAGGCGCACAGCGCTTAGCTGCAGCATCTTTCTCAGCAGCTGCAACCCTTTGCTCGAGTTTGCTAAGATTACGGCTCTCTCTTGACCTCTGCCTGTCTGGTTCGGTGTCAGAGTCTGAGTCAAAGTTTCTGTTAGCTTTGAGGCGCTCCTTTTTCACTACAGTGGGGTCAGGACGGGGCGCTGGTGCAGCTTTGGGTGGCACAAAAGCCTTTGCTGTGTTTGCTGCAGGAGCTTTGGAGGGGACACTTTGGCCTGAGGCTTTTTCAGCAACACCTTCTGCAGGTTTGGAGGGCTTCCAAGTTGGAAGTGCTGACGCCTGGCGAGTTGACACGAAACCACCAAAGAACGAGGGTCGACTGCGATCAAACAAGGCCGACAGTCAACTGTGAGTGCAGCTCTGAAAGCTTTTCGTACACAGCTCCAGATAGTCACAATATCTGTGCGAGCTTCTGGCCTCGCACATGCGTCCAAGGCATACCTAGCAAGACTTGCGGATGATTGCTGATCTTGAAATGCTGTGGACATCTACCAAAGCCCTTCAGCAGCCTATGCAGAGGTTGCGACCTAGCAGGAATCAGTCAGAAGCCAAGCTACAAAATGCCAACTTCGATGACTATATCGCAAGTGTGCAAAGCGCTGTGTGTTCAGCACAGCAATGAGAGGCAATGCGCTCACGCAGGGCGGGATCACGTCCAACAGTAGGCCATTGACGCTATATAGGTTTGAATGAATGCAATTTAACGAAGTGGTCTCGGAGCGATAGCTTTCAATCACGAGAGAACGTACCTGACCTCAAGCAAAAGTCAAGATCGTCATTCACCCTGCTTATCGACTCCAAAAATCGAATGGAATCTCATGAGCAGCTGCTGTTGTTTCATTTGCCGTAGTGTTGTGAGCAGTGCTGTCAGACCCCTTCAAGCCAGGCTTCATGATCACGCACGTGTCGGTGTTCTCTCAGGTATATTCCAATAGGTCCCTGCAGACCAAAGCAACTAATAGAATGTTTGCATGTGACCTTGGATGGCGATTTGCAGGCATCCAACCGATTTAGCTGGACTGAAGATGAACCTGCTGTGACCGAGGTGTCAGCTGCAGTTACTCCTGATGCATTCTACCTGCTTTGCAAGTTCAGCCCATGACAACCCAGCAATCTAAACAGGTGTAACACGTAGCTAGGCTCAACTTATGCTGATGCTTGCTCTGGTAGCTTGAGCACAAGGAGTCCTCAGTGCTGTGATGAGGCAGTTTTATTTCTGACGGTGCAGCTGCAGTCAAACAACACCCAACTTCTGGAGCTGAAAGCTGTGCCTGACAGCACCTCTGCCCTCTGTTCCTGGGACAACTACAACCTGTGAGCAGTGGAGGTACTGTTCCATCTGGGAGCAGCTGGAGATGTCTCCCATGTCCACTGTTCTCACAAACTGGGCTGGATGAACCAACAGCTTTGTCAGCCGTTGTCTCCAGACAGCTCACAGAGCATGATGATTAGAAGATTGCCGAAACTGAAATTGCAGCAATATTTGGCATTGGTGACAGATGGTCCTACTGATGTCAGCCAGTGACCAGCATAGGCGTTGGTCTGTTGCAGCTGATGTTGCATCATTGGTTAGTTCATCTGCATCTGCTGCTTTAGCAAGTGTCAGTATGCGTTGAGACTGCTGTCCAGTCACTTTGCCTGGATCAGGCTCTATGCTTTGTCCAGAGTTCAGACATGGACAAGGATGCATATGAACAATGTTGCGCTTGGGACCAACCCTGCTATATGTGACTGCCTGCAGGGGCTCGACCCAGTCTGTTGACCAGCAATACGTGATGCATGTTGATGGGTTAAGATGCCGACATGCAATAGTAGACCACCAGACTGTGCGTGAACTGCTATTGATGCAATGTGATTAAGTGTCAGCCAAAATCATGCCATTCTTCACAATATACCAGGCAACTCAAAATGCGCAGATGCTGTTTACCATGCTTGCATGCTGCTTGCTAGACCATGCAGTGTACACTCAAAATTGTACAATGCTGCTTGAGGTGCAGAAGAAGAACAGGACAAGGAAGTTTACGCTCAGCGGCTGTGGGTAGTCAACATGTCCAGGGAGCAGAAACAAGGCAGAAACTGCTCAAAAGAGGATCTGACAAGCTCAGTGCCGCTCAGCGGGCAGTCTTGCAGGAGGAAGCTACAGCCCTTGCAAGAGATAATATCATGCCACTTTAGGTAGGTGTCTGCAATGACGTTGCATCAACATGGTCAGGCTCGCTTGTACATTTGGGCACACAGCACCAATGTCCATGTCTTGACTCCAGTGTTAAAGCTAATCTACAAGCACCACGGTACAAAGATGACCCTCAGGGCCCATACTGTACCATATATGTACCATGCCTTGCATCTGGAGCTGCTGCATTGCGACATTTTTGTACAGCTGCCAAGTTCTCTCTGTCATTGTTCATTTACGTGTTGAGCAGCTCTGGAAGCATGCAGACATTCAAGCAGATAATCTTGACCTCCTGATAGTTTTTGCACGGTCACCAACCAAGACTGCTTTGATCATGTACTTGGCATGCTGAGCAGCTCTGAGAGCATGCAGACAGGCTGGCTTTAAGGTCCAGTCACTGCTGATGTGGAAGAAGACTGCTGGCCTGCTGACAAGCAAGCAGCGGCAGCCTCCAGGAAGGAGCTTGAAAACATTGATACAGACAGTCGTTGTGGTGTATTCCCTGCAAGTGTGCATGCAGGAGCTCTCAATGCACTCACCTGTCAGCAGAGTTTATGTGGATCTTTGCCCGTTGCAAAGGATGGCGTCATCTGCAGAGCCTGGAAAATGCCTGGAGCATAGAAACCATGTCTCAATGAAGAATTGACCCAGACGTAAGGTACCGTACATATGCAGTCGTGCAAGGCCGTGCTAGACCGCACAATGCAGTACAATGTCTTTTGGAGCCCACATAATAGCCATACAGGCTACAGTGGTAGTGAGTAGTCAGGCTGTCCGACCAAGCCGCTGAAGAAGCATTGTAGCGCATGTTACTGGCTACTACATCAGACTTTACACTAGCAGCAAGAGCTTAACACTGCCTGATCTGGAGGCCCATCATCACTACATTGTTTTTCACAGTCCTAGCAATCTTGTAACTGTAACCAGATTGCATAACATCAGCGTCAACAGTGACTGCATGAGGGATGTGCCTCGAGTTTTCATGACGAATGAACACTATCGTCTGCCAAATGCAACTTGCCTCGAGGCTGAACTCAACAACAAATCTACACAACCATGCCAAGGCAAGACCAACACATAGCAGAAAACGTGCTGGAGCCATTTACCTGTACAAACTAGGGTGATTCACATATTGTAGCTTGTAACAGCAACCACAAAAAAGTATTCAGGCAAGTGTACATTGTGTGGCAATGTCAATATGGCACACTTGTTGAGAGAACAATTTCACACACGCTTTACACCTGAACAAAGCTATCTGGATCTGATGTGCCAGCAACAGAATTGGGTGGAGAGATGTCTGTGTGGCTGCTTGTGTGCTCTTCCACATCCAAGGCAGACCCAGCTTGTGACACAGAATCAGGTGAGGATCCAGATGAGATAAGACTGCTTGCAGCATGCATGTTGCCTTGGACAGCCAAGCTGTTGAACAGATGTGTTGTGTCATCTGACAAGGTTTGCACATTGCCGCCAATCAGGGTGTTCAAATTGGCAACAACACGGCACACAGACTGTAATATAGACTGCTTCTCCAAAACCTGGCTCTTCTGTCTCTCACGGTCCTCAAAAATTGTCTGATTGAAGGACTGTGGCACCACCAATGGACGACGAATGAAAAATTTCACCATGTTTTTGATCATGCAGGTCTTGATGTACGGTCCAAGGTACAGATTTATCCACCCGCTGTCCATGTCATCATAAGCTGTGAAGACTGCTTCAGGATCAATCTAGAACAGGGCAAAAACAAACTGTGCTTGCGGCCACACCTCAGGGCATGCAAACTTGCAGATTCGACAAAGGTGAGAACAAAGGGGATGACAAGGTGCATATCTGACTCAGAAGAGAGTACCATTTTACTGCAGAGCACATCCATGACCACACTAAACAAGAGCAAATTTTGCTAACAGTCCATGTCCAGCTTGGCATCAACCTCCCCTGCAACTTGTGGCATCAGGGGAGAAAGATTGTGGCCCTACGGTGTATATGCCGCCATGTGCCAGTCAAGTTGTTGCATAAAAGCAGGCAGTAACAACCACAGTTGTTGTCAAGAACATCATAACCCAGTCTGTCAACAAAATTCAACAAGTCTGCAAAGACAACAAAATTCAACAAGTCTGCAAAGAAACCTACCCGAACACTTAGGCGGTGCATGGTAAGCTGCATTTTATCATTGAGCTCGGCCAGAGGAGCCTCCACTGCTTGTAGGTCTGCCGAAAGCTGCTGGGCACGGGTCTCTAACAATTCCAGCAGTTCTGCCTCAACCTCGCTCAAATACTGTTCCGCTGCCATTGCTGAAAGCACGCACCGTTCGCTCAGCACAAGAGTCCGGCGACCTGCCGGGAAATTAAAGCATGGTGGGTCTGCTGCGGGTACAGGCCAACGAGTACAATTGAACAAGGAGCGAGCTATACCTCTGTATACCGGTAGCCGGAAACAAAATGTGACTGCCGCCCTGCAGGCGTGAAGTTCGCAAGGACTGGCACACACGAAAATCGTTTGCAGTCTCAGCAGCGACGTCCTGGCGCAAAATAGCGGGCAGTCTTGCGCTGCCAACAGTTTGAAGTCCTTTCCTGGCGCAGTTTCAGCGTGAGCGGGACGTAGTGCGACGTGTGTCAGCTCGGTTCGCGATATGGCGAGCTTCCGTACAACATGTGTACAGTCACCCGATTACGTGAATATCCTCGAACATTCGCCAAAAGTTACGCCAGTCAATTGGTATACACTAGTGTTATACAAGTTCAGCATTGACACAATCTAAATCACAGAGTTCAGCACAAAGTCACAATGCGCAACTTCAAGTCTTGTAAAGCAGAATACAAACTCAGCACCAAGTGCTTGGGATGAGACGCTGCACAATCACCTGAAGGCTCCTGGGCTAATCTAGATCTGTAATAGATCCACTGTTGCATACATTCTCCAGGCTTCAAATTTGATCGCATACTTCCTGGACAAGGCTCCACTGCTGCCAACATGACAGGGTATCAAAATTCTACACAACTACAACCTTGCTTGAGCTTACAGGTGATGTCAAAGTCACAATTCTACTTGCCTATAACAACCATCACAATCATGCAACAGTGAAAGACTTTGTCTGCCAATCAAGATCTTCTTCAAGGCTGTTTGACTTCTGCAAAATTACAGTTTTTCTGTCCTCGGCCCCAACATACGCTGAAAGACATCATCAGATGGACATGTCATGCAGCCTTGAGGGTTCAGGAGGGGCGTTTGCCCAGTTTGTGTTACAATTGCAACATCAATGTCCCCGTCCGTACACTGAAACAGCTTTGCTGCAACATCCAGCTCATGTTCTGGCCAGAACAAACTGTATTACTTCATTTTCTGCCCACATGACACGCGACATTGCTCCTGCCACAGTACAATTGTACTGCAGGTGAGGTCTGCATGATCTTACTCTGCCCAAGACAGGACTGAAGCACTGCTGCTTCAACTTTGCCCAATATGGGTCTGGATGACGTGAATAATCTGCTGGGCTGTTGGCCTATCGGCGGCCTCCTGTTCAAGGCAAGCACTCACCAGGTCGCTTACCGCTTGTGGGCACTCCTCTGGAACCTATAAACACATACAGCATGCTCAGCAATGCTCAGCAATGCATTGTACCATCCGAACAGTGAACTAACACGTCTTGAAGGTTTAGATGTTTAGGACTCACAGCATCAGCAGGACTGCCAACACCTTTGTGGCCATCATGCACATGAGACACGGAATGTCTCGCGATGATGACAGGAACAATGACACAAGCTGAAAGGTCAGATGAGCTCAACAAAAGACAGCCAAATAGATTCATGCTGCAAGTAAGCTGCATGCATCTGCGAATACTCGACTCAACACAGATCCCCGCACCAGCTGCACTATTTCATCTGTCCCAAGAATGGAAACCAACTGCATCTGATCCCTGAAAGCCTAAATATAGCAGTAAACCCTAAATACACTAATGCATAGTACAACTAAACATCGGCCTTCAGGTCAGCAAAGTCTGCTTCTGCAGCCGTTTTTGTTGCATAGAGTGAAGAGCTTGTGACAGACAGACCAGCTTTGTCATGCTTCACTGAGTGCCACTGTTTTGCCAATACTGTAAAACACTACTTACGTACTGAGCATTACGTATTGAGTATTATGTATTGAGTGTAACCCTGCTTCACTGGGCCATTACCTGGAAGTCCCTGAGGCAACCGCGCCGCGGATGCTGCTGTGTGATCAGCTCCCACAGCACAACTCCATAGCTGAAGATATCAGCTTTCTCATCACACCTGCAAGTGTGTGCAGAGGAGTCAGTCACAGGCAGGCTGCCCATGCACGCCTCAAGTTGCTCTATGGCTGCATCACTCAACCAGCCTGTGAAGCATGAATGTGCCCCAAGAAGCATGTGTGTACAGGCCAGCTTGGTGTCAGCCCTGCCTGCTGTCATATCACAAGTTGCACTGATGAGTATGTGCACCCATTTGCACAGGAGCGCTGCACAGCACTGAAAGAAGAAGAGGTAGAAGACAAATCAGAAGAAGAGGCCCCAACCACCTTTACAGTCTAATGAATGAATGATTGGTAGAAGGAGAGGTAGAGGTAGAGGGAGAGCTAAAAGCAGAGGTCAAAGAACTGGAAGAAGAAGAGGGAGGAACACTGGTGGAAGAAGATGTAGGATGCAGAACAGAAGAAGAGGCCCCGACCACCTTTACAGTCTAATCAGTAAATGAAAGAATAAATGGTAGAAGAAGAGGTAGAAAAAGAACAATAAGGAGAAGTAAAGGTAGAGGGAGAGTTTGCAGAAGAGGAGAGAAGAAAAGGTAGAAGAAAAGGGGAGGTTGAAAAAGAAGAGCAGGGGGCGTTGACCTGAGGCAGAGCAGCAGCTCTGGAGCAGCATAGGCCAAGGTGGTCTGCACCTGTTGGCCCCCTGAGCTGGAGGCCGAGCTGGAGAGGGAGGTGTTAGTCATGATGTGTGCCAGTCCCACGTCACAAATCTTGGCTGAGGCAAAGTCTTGAGACAACAGGATGTTGCCGCTCTTGATGTCTCTGTGCAGGACCTGCAGGCAGCCAAAAGTAAGAAGGAAGAGAAAAAAGAGCGACAAGACGTATCCTGCATGTACCTAGCTCATCATGAGCTGAAAAGCGTTAAAATCATTTTCATCACTGTTATTTAAGCATGGCGACCGGTGGTTTTGAGCACATGACAGGAGACGCGTTGCCATCAGGTCATGTCACGATTCGTCATAAGATATGACATGAAATAAGATGCTCACTTCTGGACCACTATGTCACTGTGATGCCAGTTGCTTGAACCACATAGCTTACAGCACACAATGGTGCATCTTGGGCTGCTGTCCAGCGACGGCATTCTTTGCTGCAGTGTGGCAAAACCATCAACTTGCATTTACATTTATTGCAGGCTGTCTTGGTGTCTGTCTTGCTGTATGGATGTCAAGTGTGGGGCATG
>JAABUK010001420.1_pt1 | contig 45862 bp, 44 predicted proteins | sample 5559141 | NCBI WGS metagenome assembly JAABUK01 (sample SAMN10711869, study PRJNA513367) | rock metagenome | isolation source: Antarctica rocks | place: Antarctica: Victoria Land, Pudding Butte nord | collected 2016-01-03 | reverse complement strand
TGCCGACTGCCACAAAGCGATCCAGCAGTCATCTAACTTCGCCCGCAAAAAGCTGCAGAAAACTCGCTGAGCATTTGTGCACACCCCTCAAGTACTTGCTGGCGTTGAGAAGCAGCAAAAAGCAGCAAGAAGCCGCGCCCCAGCTTGCGGCGTGGGCGCGGCTTCTTCTACGAGATGATGGCCTGCGAGAGCAGCGAGGCTTCTTCTTCGACCTCGTTGTCCGAACGCTCGCCGACCAGCGAGATCATGGTGCGGCTCTCGCGCCCGGTGTCGCGGTCGCGGGCCAGGGCCATGATGCGCCCGTTCTCATCGCAGCGGAACTCAACCGAAATCTTGGGCTGCCCCTTGGGGCGCGGCGGTGACACATCCAGGTTGAAGACGCCGATTGGCCCCGTCGAATAGGCGTCGGGGTCGCGCGCTTCGCCTTCGTAGATGCGAATCTGCACTGTCTTCTGGTTGTCGATTGTGGTCGTGTAGCCCTCGCGAATCTGCGAGCAGGGCAGCGGCGTGAGCGCGGGAATCACGTGGTCGATGGCCATGGCGTTGTTGCGCTGCGTGGCCACGCCCAGCGAGTGCGCCAGCACGTGCCCGATCTGAACCGCGCCGATCGAATCGTCTTCCGAAAGCAGCGCGGCCTGCAGAGCCGCGCCCTTGGCCACGCACTCGTCGGGATCGTGCAGGAGCGGCTTGCGGCCCGTGACGCGCGTGATCATGTCGCGCACCATCGGCATCCGCGACGAGCCGCCCACGCACAGCGTCTCCGAGATGTCGTTCCAGCTCATCTTGCCCTGGCTGAGCACGCTGTCGAGCAGCAGCTCGGTGCGCGCGAGCAAGTCAGCGGTGCGCTTCTCGAACTCCTCGCGCGAAAGCTCGACGCGAACCGGGATGAAGGTGTCCATCGAGCCGCTGCCCGTCGAGATCGAGCGCTTGGCCTTGAAGGTGATCGGCACGCTCGGGCGGCCCGTGAGCTGGCGCTTGGCGGCTTCGGCCTTCAGGCGCAGCTCGGCTTCGAGCGAGGGGTCGGGCTCCATTTCGTAGCCGAACTTGGCCGCCAGCTCCTCTTCGATGAAGTTCATGATGCGGTCGTCCCAGTCCTTGCCGCCCAGGTGAGGGTCGCCGCCCACAGCGAGCACGTTGAGCGAGTCGTTGTCGATTTCTAAAATCGTGACATCGAAGGTGCCGCCGCCCAGGTCATAGACCAGGATGTTGCGCTTCTGGCCGCGCCGCGAGATGCCGTAGCTCAAGGCGGCAGCGGTCGGCTCGTTGATGATGCGCAGCACGTCCAGCCCAGCCAGCGCGCCGGCCTCGTAGGTGGCGTGGCGCTGAGCCTCGGTGAAGTAGGCTGGAACCGTGATGACCGCCGAGGTGATGGGCTCGCCGAGCTGATCCTGCGCCTCCTGCACCAGCTTGCGCAGCACAATGGACGAGAGGAACTCAGGCGAGAACGAGTACGCGCCGATTTCGAGACGGTAATCGGGCACGCCCATGAACCGCTTGATGAACTGCACGACCCGGCCAGGGTCGGTCATCGTGCTCTGCAGGGCCACCTCGCCCACGACGTAGCTGGGCGGGTCGACGAAGATCACCGACGGCGTGGTCGTCTGGCCATCCGAGTTCTTGATGACCATCGGCTTGCCATACTCGTCCACGCACGCCACGGCTGAATATGTCGTTCCTAAATCAATGCCGACTGCGCGACCCAAGGTGCCCCTCCCCGAAACTTCAAGTACTTGACTCTCGGCTTCACTCCGCCGTCCTGCTCCGCTCCAAGCCTCAGCCCAAGCCCCACACGCTCCGCCAACTTCGGTCTGGCGCCTCGCTTACTCGCCTCGCGCTCAGCTCGCCTTGCCACTGTTTGCCACATTTTCAGGCGTGGCGGCAGGGCCAGCTGCCGCGTTTACTTCGCGACTCTTCCCACGATGACCTCAGCGGGGCGCAGCAGCTGGCCGTTGAGGAACCAGCCGCTGCGCACCACGCGCAGGATCGTGTTGTCGCGCGCGGCCTCCACGTTCTCCACGCCGATGGCCTTTTGCAGCTTGGCGTTGAAAGCCCCCTCGGGAGCCTCCATCATCGTGACCTCGCACACGCGCAGGGCCTCCACCAGCTGATCGCGGAAGAAGGACACGTTCTCGCGCACCAGGCTGGGCGACAGGCCGCGCCTCTCCTCGGCCTGGGGCCGCTCATACTGCCCGATCTCGTCATCGAACTGCTCCAGCGAGTCGTACAAGAACAGCAAGGGCCGCACCACGGGCTTGAGGTGCTCGTAGATGAAGTCCTTCTTGTAATCGCCCAGCTCTGCGTGCAGCGTGTCGAAGACCTTCGCCTGCGTCGTCTCGCGCGTGTTCAGCTCGTCCACGGCATCCGCGACGCCGGAGATTTTCTCGCGCAGAACCAGAAGCTCCTGCGCCATCCCCGCCACGTATTCGAGAATCTCCTCGCTCGTCGTCTCGCCCATCGCTGAAGCACCCGAAGCCCCCATCGCTGAAGCGCCCATCGCTGAAGCGCCCATCGCTGAAGCGCCTGATGTTTGAGGCGCCTGCGCTTGAGCCGCGAAGGAAGCCGCCGTCCCGTTGATGTCGAGCCGCTGCGCCTGAGCCGCGCCGGTGGCCGGTGCCTCGTCCGCCGAGCTCTCCGCTGCGGCATCCTCCGAGTCCGCGAAGAGCTTGGGCAAGCGGAAGCGCCGCGTGCTCTGCGCGCCAGCCTTGTCGTTTTCGTCTGCCATCTCGCTCGTTGCCGCTCCGTTGTGCAACCGGCCTGCAACCGGTTCCGCCGCCTCGCCCTTCAAACCCGGCCCTTCAAACCCGCCAGCGCCCCGTCCATTCAAGGCTGCAACGCGAGTATTTGTAACACAATCACCTGCGCCATGCTATTGAAGCGCCGCCGCCGCGCAAGGACTTGCAAGTACTTGCACGCCAGCCTGCAGCGCGCTTTGGCTCAGCGCGCGCTGCTGCGGGCATTTCAAGCTGGCGAGCATCTCAAGCTGCGGGCGCGCCCTTGCCTTCGTCGAGGATAGTGACGTAGCCGCGCTGCGTGGCCCAGTCCACGAACGCCTGGGCCGACTGCGGGGCGGGGTCGCTGCTGCCCTTGGCCGCGTTGTGGCGCTTGACGATCTCGCCCGCGAAGGTCAGGTCGCTCATGGCCTTGACCACGGGCCGCAGCAGCAGAGGCGCGCGCTTGGACGCTTCCAGCTTGGCCTTGCGCAGCAAATCCGCGGCATCCGTCGCCTCGAACTCTTCCCGCTTGCCCTGGATATCCACTCGAACTTTCATTGGTAATCCCCTTCCCGTCCTTCGTCGTCCGTTGCCAAATCGTCTTTCTCGGCCTCTTCGATGATCGAGCCGCCGCGTTGCCCGCCCAGGTTGCCGCCGCTGGCCAGGGCTTGCAGGGCGGCTTCGGGCAGCGCCTCGGCGAAGGTCGGGTGCGCGTGCACAGCGCCCACGAACTGCTCCACGGTCGAGCCGTTCTTCAGGGCCACCACGACCTCGTTGATCAGCTCGGTTGCCCTGGGGCCGATGATCTGGCAGCCCAGCAGCTTCTCGCTGCCGTCCTCGACCACGAGCTGGACAAAGCCCTCGTGCTCGCCCGCCGAGGCCGCGCGCCCGTTCGAGCGGAAGTCGAAGCGGCCCACGCGCGCCGCCTTGCCCTCGCCTCGCGCCTGCTGCAAAGTCAGGCCCACGCTCGCGATCTCGGGGTGCGTGTAGTAGCACGAAGGCAGGTGCTTGAGGTCAATCGAAGGCACCCGCCCCGCCAGCATCTCGGCCACCATGGTGCCCTCGCCCGCCGCCTGGTGCGCCCAGCCGACCGAGCGGATGCAGTCGCCGATGCCGTAGACGCCCGCCACGCTGGTCTGCCGCTCCGCGTCCACCTGAACCGCGCCCTTCTCGTCGCGCGCGACGCCCGCCGCTGCGAGCTCCAGGTGCTCGACGTTGGCACGGCGCCCCAGCGCCAGCAGAACACGGTCGGCTTCCACAACTTCTTCGCCATTGTCGCTTTCGAGCGTCACGCGCAGCCGGGTGCCTTGAGCTGAGCTCTCGATGCTCTTGAGCTTGCGGCCCGCGCGCACATCCAGCCCGTAGCCGCGCAGCAGGCGGTCCATCTCGCGCCCGATGTTGTCGTCTTCCGAAGGCAAAATCTGCCTATCGCCCTCGACCAGGATGGACCTGGAGCCCAGCTCGTGGAACAGGTAGGCGAACTCAACGCCGACCGCGCCGCCGCCGATCGTGACAAGAACTTGCGGCACCTCTTTCTCGTGGAAGATTTCGTCTGAGGTCAGCACGCCGGGCAAGTCGATGCCGGGCAGCGGCGGGCGCAGCGGCAGCGAGCCGGTCGCGATTACGACGTGCACCGCCGTGATGCGCCGCACCGGGCCCTCGGGCGCCTTCACCTCGACGACGTGCTCGCCCACGAAGCTGGCGCGGCCCTCAAGTACTTGCGCGCCGGATTTTTCGAGCTGGCGGCGCACGTTCTCGCGCAGGCGGGCGATGACCTCGTCCTTGCGCGCGTGCATGGCGTGCAAGTCGGGCGCGAAGCCGCCTGAAGTGGTGATGCCATACTCGCGGGCGCGGCGCAGCAGGCGCAGCACCTCGACCGATTCGAGCAGGGTCTTGGTCGGGATGCAGCCGCGGTTGAGGCAGACGCCGCCCAGCTCGCGCTCCTCGACCAGCCCGACGCGCAACCCCAGCAGAGCCGCGCGAATGGCGCACACCGAGCCGCCAGGCCCGCCGCCGATGACGAGCACGTCGAAGTCGTGCGGCGCGTTCTCGCGCAGCAGCTCCTCAGCCGCCTCGATCAGCTCGCCCGCATCGATCTCGGGCTCAGCCTCGGCCAGAGATGGATCGGGCGGCAGGGCGGTCAGGCTCTCGGCGGCGTGGCTCTCGTCTCTGGCGTGGACGCCGCCCTCGGCGTCCGGCTCGGCGGGATCAAGTGTCAGTTGCACAGGCGCAGTGTTCCCGAAAATCCAAGCGCGCGCTGTGCCCTCAAGTACTTGCAGCCACTCACCAACAGTCCAATCCAAGATTGAAAATATGAGATTGTAATTATCTGGCTGATTGGTAATATAAGTTGAGGAAATCTGAAGTTGAGGAGGAAGCCGATGATCATCGAGCGTTACATTGAAGTGGTGCGGGACGCGCTGGGGCATCTGCTGGAGCTGGGCGAGCGGCTGTCGCTGCCGCTTTCGCTTTTGCTGGGGCTGGCTCTGGTGGCGGCGACTGTGGCCTGGGCGGTTGGGCGTCGGGACGGCGAGGACGCGCTGGGCGGCTGGCGGCGTGTGGCGGGAGCCGGCGTGGGCTGGGGGTGCGTGGCTCTGGTGCTGGTGGCCAGCTGGTCGGCGCTGCGTGCGACGCGGTTCGTGGCCCAGAATGAGATGAGGCGGCGTGAGCAGGCTGAGGCGACATCCAACCCTGTGCCCGACGCGCCCGCGGTGTCGCAGGCGGGGCCGGCGGCGGCGATCTTGAGGGAGCGCACCTACTCCTCGACCCTGACGCTGCCGCCCACGTTCCTGAGCCGCCTGAGCGCCGAGGGGCTGGGCGTGCTGGCGCCCTACCTTTCGGATCCCTCGACGCAGAACGTGGTGCGGCTGCGCAACACGTTCGGGCGCAAGGGGCGCGACGTGGTGTTCACGCGCCAGTCCACGGTGCGCGAGGAGGAGCCGATGCCCCTGAGCGACACGCGCATCAAGGTCACGTTCACGCGCCTGGCCGGGCGCGCCTACGACGTGGCCTTCGAGGGGCGCTACGTGTTCCAGAACACTTCGCCCAAGCCGGTGGCGGCTCACTTCCTGTTCTCGCTGCCCCAGGCGGGCACGGTGCGCGACCTGAGCGTGCGCGTGGGCCGCCAGGAGCTGGGCGAGCAGCCCTCTTCGGCGCCGCCCACGGCCTCGAACGCGGCTTCGGCCTCCAACTCAGCGAGGGGCGAGGCGGTCGAGCAGGGCTTTGCCGAGGCTGAGGGCGTCGAGCCGCGCGATCCCAACACCTATGAGTGGAAGGGGCAGCTTGCTCCGGGCGAGGCGCGCCAGGCGACGGTCTCCTACCGGGCCATGGGAGCGCGCCTGTGGAGCTACGACCTGGGCTCCACGCGGCGCCGGGTCCAGCAGTTCCACCTCGATGCCGACGCGGGCGGCGCGGTGCGATTCGCGCGCGGCAGCCTGCAGCCCACGTCCAGGCAGGGCTCGGCCCTGGGCTGGGAGCTGTCCAACGTGCTGACCGCCCAGCGCCTGTCGCTCGCCTTCCCCTCGGACAAGGAGGGCGACCAGCTGTACCTGCAGGCTCTGACGGCTCTTCCTGTGTGCCTGGTGCTGTTCGCGTGCGGCGCGCTGGCGCTGGCCTCGTGGCTGGGCGAGCCTCTGCCACCGCTTCGCCTGGGCCTGGCCGCGGGCGCCTTCGCTCTGGGCCTGGGAGCCTCCACCATCGCGGCGGCCTACGTTCCTCCGCTGGCCGCTCTGCTGCTCGCGCCTCTGGCCGGAGCGTGGGCGGCGAGCGCTCCGCTGGGACGGCGCTTCCTGCTGGCGGCGGTTCCCTTTGCCCTGCTGCCGGTGGCCTTCCTGAGCGCGCATCACACCGGCCTGCTGGTGCTCCTCCTGGGCGCGCTGGCGCTGGGCGCGTTCGGGATGGCCCGCAAGCGCTGCTGGATCCCAGGTCGCTGAGCGTGTAGCATCGCCAGAGCAAAAGGGCCAATGCTGCAAGTACTTGCAGCATTGGCCCTTTTGCTCGGAGCTCAAGCAGCGGTCTCAGAAGACGCGATCCAGCAGCGGCTCGCCGTTCTCGAAGCGGCGCAGGTTCGCGATGAAGTGCCGCACCACGTTCTGCGCCTCGCCCCGGTGCCCGCCTGCGGTGTGCGGCGTGATGAAGCACTTGGGCGCGCGCCACAGCGGGTGCTCGGGCGGCAGTGGCTCCGGGTCCGTGACATCCAGGTAAGCCGCGCCCAGATGATCGGCCTCAAGTACTTGCAGCAGGGCGTCTTGATCGACGGTCGTGCCGCGCCCGACGTTGTAAAAGAAGGCGCCCGGCTTCATCGCCCCGAACTTCTCGGCGTCCATCCAGCGCCGCGTCGAAGGGCTGTCCGGCAGCGTCGAGACGACGTGGTCGGCCCGCCTCAGAGCGGCTTCAAGCCCGTCCTCGCCTATCACTTCAATGCCCGCAAACGGCTCGGGGTGGCGCCGCACGGCTGTGATTTTCATGTCGAAGGGCCGCAGCATCTCCGCCAGGCGGCGCGCGATGGCGCCCAGGCCCAGCACAAGTACTTGCTGCTCGCGCAGCAGGAAACTGTTGGCGCGATGCCGCGCGTCGTTCCAGTCGCGCTCGCCTATCTGAGCCTGGTAGCAGGGCAGCAGGCCGCGCGAAAGCGCCAGCATCATGGCCAGCAGGTGCTGCGCGCACGGCTCATCGAAGACGTGCGAGGAGTTGGTGAGCTGAGCGTCGCGGCCCTTCAGAGCGGCTCGCACCTCATCCGAATCGTAGCGCGTGTAGCCCGCCGAAGAGAGGTGAACCCAGCTCAGGCTCGGCGCGGCGAGCACCGCTTGTAAATCGGGCTGGCCAAAGGCGACATCAATCGGGCTCGGGTCCGGCGGCCCGTCCGAGGCCAGGATGAGGTTGTGAGCCGAAGTCTCGCGGCGCAGCAGCTCGACGGCTGGGGCATCGTGGGAAAAGTTGCAGAAGATGTTCAGGGGCCTGGGCATAAGAAAGGCGTCGGCTCAGCCCAGCCACGCGGGGTTCTTGGCGGTGCCGTCGAAGCGCGAGGCGGTCTTGAACATCTCGAACTTGCCTTCAGATGCCGCAGCCTTCATCTTGTCCAGCAGCGTGGCCTGCTGCGCCGCGCTCATGGGCTCGAAGGTGCGCGCGGCTTCGAGAGCCTGATCCAAGATCGGCAGGCTGTCGATGCCCGTAATGACGACCGAAACCGGCTGCGACATCGAGTAGTGCAGCAGCTCAACAGGCGTGGATGCCTTGCTCTGCGTGACGTGATCCAGAATGGCGTGGTCGCCGAAGGTCTTCATGGCCAGCACGCCGCTGCCATCGCGCAGCAGCAGGGGCAGCACGTTGCGCGCGAAGGAGCGGAAGTGGGCGTCCATGACGTTGATCGGCATCTGCACGGCGTCGAAGACTACTCCGTGGCGGGCCGCGACCTCGATCATGCGTGCGTGAACCAGAGGGTCTTTGTGGCCGGTGAAGCCGATGAAGCGCAGCTTGCCTGCGGCTTTGGCCTCGCGCATGGCCTCGTAAGCGCCGCCCTCGCCGAAGATGCGGTCGGGGTCTTCGAGGCGGATGACCTCGTGGAACTGCATCAGGTCCACGCGGTCGGTCTTGAGGCGGGCGAGCGACTCGTCGATCTGGCGCGCGGCGGCGGCTTTGGTGCGCCCGTCGATCTTGGTCATCAGGAAGACCTTGTCGCGCCGCCCGTCTGCGAGTGCCTTGCCCATGCGCTCCTCGCTGCGGCCCTCGTTGTAGTCCCAGCAGTTGTCCAGGAAGGTGACGCCGCGCTCGATGGCCGCGTGGATGATGCGCAGGCTCTCGCTTTCGTCCGCCTGCTTGCCGATGTGGAAGCCGCCCAGCCCAATCAGCGACACCTCGGCCCCGGTGCGCCCCAGCGTGCGGTAAACCATGTCGCCGCGCCTGACGCCGCGCTCAACCGGCACGGCAGGCGCCGCTTGAGCCGCGCCTTGAGCCTGCGCGGGCGCAAGTACTTGCTGGCCCGCCGCCAAGCCTGCCGCCGCGAGTAGAGTGCTGTCCTTCAGAAATGAGCGCCTGCTGCTTGCCATTGGTTTTCCTTTGCCTCGAAACTAAAGCCGCGCGGTTGCAAGAAGCAGTCCCGCCAGGCCGCCGGCCAGGAGGCTCGGTGCGACGTCACCACCCGTTCCGAAGCTGCTGCCAACCCCGATAAATCGCGACACCAAGCGCCACGCCAAGCAACGAATTCACAAAGGTGGCAGGAAGCCAGTGCCACACCGGAGCCAACGGAAGGTGCCGATGAATGGCTCTCAGACAAGCTGAGGCCGCGAAATAGATGGTGGAGCAAAGCAGAATGCTAAGAGCAATCCCAGCCCATCGCCGCAACCGGTATGTCCTCCAGCACAGCACGAACAGCCCACCAGCACCTATTGCAGTGAAACGGAGCACTGAGGTCGGCGGCGGAAAATGAACCACGCTGTAGCCGATGATTTTCGCCGCAGCCTGCAACATGGGGACGATGAAAGCTATCAGGGCGCAGGCTTGAGCCCTCGATGTCCAAACCGAATCCTGCTTTTCTTCTGTTGTCATAAAGCCGTTTCCGGGCGAAGCGATGGGCTGCCGCATTCAAGCATACCGGTTCGATAGGAGCGAGAAGGCATCGCTTCTACTGTCACTTCGAGCGGACGCCGCTTTAGAAGCTTAGGCAAGACGACAACGCCGCTCCAAGTACTTGCACTTCTGGTTCGCTGGAGCACGGCGCGGGCATAATCTTCCTATCCACCGCCTGCATTCCAAATGCGAGCGGCGGAAATCCTTGCCATAGAAGGACAGGCCCATGCCGCTGGAAGACACCACCAAGATCGTGCCGCTTTCGCCCAAGGACTTCGCCCAGGCCCAGGCCGCGATCACCACGCTCTCGACGCAGCTGACGCCTTTGCTGCGCCACTTCACGCCCGAATACATCAAGGGCCTGACGCGCTACGGCGACAAGTCGGACTCCTTCGTTCAGGAGGCCGACGCTGCAGTGAGCGCGGTCGGCTCGGCCCTGCCGGACGCCTTCAACGTGCAGGACTTCCACGATTACGTGCTGGTCATGAGCCAGATCGAGGCGCTGCTGGGGCCGCTTTCGACGCTCTCCGATGGCCTGACCGACGCCAAGATGCTCGTCGGCTCGTTCCTGATGCAGAACTCGAACTTCGTGTACGCCCAGCTCAAGCAGGTCGAGAGCATCGACCCCCGCGTCGCCCCCTACGTCGAAGAAATGAGGAAACGCTACGCCACCGCCTCGCGCAAACCCACCAAGCCCGCCGCTTAATTGCTCGGGTACGCCGAAATTCTGGCGCCCGCGCCCATCAAATGCTCGCGGGCGCCGCTCAATTACTCATGCGCGCCCAAATTCAGGCGCGCCCGAGTCTTTTGTGGGCGCGTGCGCCGCTCGATTGCTCGCCGCCGAGTCTTTTATGGGCGGGCGCGCCCGAATTTCGGCGTACCCGAGCAATTAAGCGGTGCGGGTACCGAAATTTGGGCGGCGGCGCGTTTTTGGTGGCGCGTTGCAAGTACTTGCTCGGCTCACGCGGCCATGAGGCGCCGCGCCTTCGGTTCGGGGATAGCGTCGCCGCACTCGGCTGCGGTGTCCAGCCAGAAGCGCATCGCTTCCTTGATGCTGGCCAGCGCCGCTTCCTGCGTGTCGCCGTGCGCCATGCAGCCGGGAAGCTCGGGCGCCTCGGCAATGAACACCTGATCCTGGCTGCTCCAATACAGAATGATTTCGTAGTGTGTCATGCTTCCTCCGTCCCCTCGGTCTCCTCTGGCACCAGCTTGTTGTCCACCAGAACCGCCCGCACCTGCTTGACTTGATACGCTTTGGCCAGGCTTTGATCTTCCTGCAGATTAATCTTCTCTGGGACGCCGGCTCTGCGAAAGTTGTGATGGCTGCCGCTGATACGCTCCTCAAATCCCAATCGGCGCAGCAACTGGCACAAGTCATCGAACGCGATGTTGGCATCCGATGAGCCGCGCAGAATCTTACTCAGTAGCTTCTCGTACTCGCCCATTCGCTCTGATTTTATCCAACTCGGGCTGTGCAAGTACTTGCTACTTCCGCGCTTTGACGTGCGTGCTCAGGCCGTAGAACATCGCAGCGGCTTCCATCACGGTCTCGCCGAGCGTGGGGTGCGCGACGCTTACTTTAACGGCGCGACGCTTTGCCGCGCGATGTTCACCAGGGCTCTCAGCGCACTGTTGACAGCTTCGGCATCGGGGAACGCTTCGGCAACGTCGGGCGACAGCTTCACGATGTTGCAGCCGCTCGCGTACTGCCTGGCGTATTTGCCACGCACGCCGCCGCCGAAGTCGTACTCCTGCAGCATTTCCTCGGCCTGTAATTTATCGTCTTTCATAATCTCGGCGCTCCTTGCGCTTGTGCGCTTCGGCGTAGGTGCGCAGAGCATCGCTCATCCTTTCTTTGGAGCGCGCGCCCTGGGCCTGGAACCATTCGAGAACGTCCGCATCTACGGTGAGCACCACGGTGGGCTTGCTCGGCAGCTGCAGCGTGGCGTGCGAGAAGAAGTCCTCACCCAGCGGCGGGATGTCGGAGGTGTCGATCTGCTCGTCCGCGAGGGCGTCAACCCTCGCCCAGTCGGTCGCGGAGGAACTGTTCGTAGTGGGATCTTTCATGTTGCAGCGCCTTGCGCATCGAAATCACGCGCACGATGTCCGGGCTGCGGTAAGTGTAGACAACCACCACCACGCGATGCTCCAGCAGCCCCAGCTCGATCCAACGCTCTTCGCCATAATCCTGCCGCGTGTCCGGTGCGGCGAGCAGCGGGCCGTCGAAGACCTCGGCGGCGTCCTCGAAGTCCAGCCCGTGCTTCTCGATATTGGCCGCGTTCTTGTCCTCGTCCCACTCGAATTTCGCCATCCAAATCCATGTCGAACACCAGCGGCCCGCCTCTTCTCGAACCGGGCCGCCTGCGCTGCAAGTACTTGCTACCTCTTGACCTTGACGTGCGTGCTCAGCCCGTAGAACATCTCCGCCGCTTCCATCACCGTCTCGCCAAGCGTGGGGTGCGAGTGGATTGTCAGGGCTACGTCGCGCGCGGTGGCCGCCATTTCGATGGCCAGGGTGCCCTCGGCGATCAGCTCACCGGCTCCGGCTCCGGCGATGCCCACGCCAAGTACTTGCTCGGTCTTGGGGTCCAGGATCATCTTGGTCACGCCGTCGGTGCGGTCAAGCGTGATGGCGCGCCCGCTCGCGGCCCAGGGGAACTTGACGATCTTGACCTCGCGATTGTCGCGCTGGGCCTCGGTCTCGGTCAGGCCGGCCCACGCGATCTCGGGGTCCGTGAAGATCACAGCCGGAATCGCGTTCGGCTCAAACGCCACCGCGTGGCCCGCGATGGCCTCGACAGCCGTGCGCCCTTCGTGCGAGGCTTTGTGCGCCAGCATGGGCTCGCCGGCCACGTCGCCGATGGCGTAGATGTGTTCGAGCCTGGTCTTGCGCTGCGCATTTGTGGCGATGAAGCCGCGCTGGTCGGTTTCGAGCCCGATCTTGTCCAGCCCGATGTTCTGCGTGTTCGGCGTGCGCCCGACCGCCACCAGTACTTTCTCGAACACTTGCGACACGGCCTCGCCGCCTTCGGGCTGCAGCGAAACGTTGATGCCGCCCTCGACTTCCTCCATGCTCTGCACCTTCGTCGAGAGCAAGATCGAGTCGAACTTCTCCTGCAGGCTATGGTGCAGGAAGCCAACCAGGTCGCGATCCGCGCCCGGCAGCAGCCCCGCCATCGCTTCGACCACCGTCACCTTCGAGCCCAGAGCCGCGTACACGGTGCCCAGCTCCAGCCCGATGTAGCCGCCTCCGACGATGAGCAGCGACTCGGGGATGCTCTCGACTTCGAGCGCCGATGTCGAGTCCATGATGCGACTGGAGCCGATGTCAAACGCCTTGATGACGGCGGGCCGCGAGCCCGTCGCGATGATGGCTTTGTCGAAGCTGAGCTGCTGCCTCTCGCCCGAGGCAAGCTCAACATCGAGCGTCTTGTCGTCCTGGAAGACCGCGCGGCCCTGCAAGTACTTGATCTTGCGCGCTTTGGCGAGCTGCCCGGTGCCGCCGGTCAGCCGCTCGACGACGGCGTTCTTCCAGGCGCGCACCTTGTCGAGGTCGATCTGCGGCTCGCCGAAAGTGAGGCCCCAGGCGGCGGCTTCGCGCGCTTCGTAGATCAGCTTGGCGTTGTGCAGCAGCGCCTTGCTGGGAATGCAGCCACGGTGCAGGCAGACGCCGCCGGGATTCTTTTCAAGGTCGATCAGCGTCACGTCCATGCCCAGGTCGGCTCCGAGAAAGGCCGCCGCGTATCCACCGGGGCCGCCGCCGATGACAACCAGATTTGTTTTTTCGCTCATGCTTTCAGATTAACCACAAAAGGCGCGGAGGAACACAGCAGGATTCGCGGAGGAGCAAGTACTTGCATACTGTAGAGCATGGAACAGAGGCTGCCATTGGCGCAGGTCGTGCGCGTGACACCGGACGTGATGAGTGGCACTCCGGTCTTCGCCGGCACGCGCGTGCCGGTGCAGACGCTGCTGGACTACCTGGAGGGCGGCGATTCCATCGAGGAGTTCCTGCAAGGCTTCCCGACTGTCGGGCGCGAGCAGGTCATCGCCTTCCTGGAAGAAGCCCGAGACCGCGTGCTGGCAGCTGTTTGAGAGGCTGGTTGAGCCATGAAAGTGCTTCTGGATGAGTGCGTTGACCAGCGCCTGGGAGTGGAGATCGTGGGGCATGAGGTGCGAACCGTGCCGGAGATGGGCTGGGCCAACTTCCAGAACGGCCAGCCTCTGACGCTGGCGCAGGAGGACTTCGACGCCTTCGTGACGGTGGACGGCAACCTGCCCTACCAGCAGAACTTGCCCAAATACGACATCGCCGTCGTGGTGCTGCGAGCCAAGAGCAGCCGCCTGGTCGATCTGCAGCCGCTTGTCCCCAAGCTGCTGGAGTTTCTACCAACTGCGCCAAGCCCAGAGGCGACGTTCGTCAGCTTGTAGCGGCGGCACCACCGAGCAACAAACGCAAACGGCCCGGTTCGACAAGAACCGGGCCGCTCAAGTACTTGTGGATGCTGGCGTGCGAGGATTACTGGAAGGAAGCGGTTAACGACCAAGCTCACCCGCCGCCGGAAGCGGAGTGAGGAACGAACGGAGCTGTAGGCGGTCGGGTGCAGCGCCTTGTTCTGCTGCGGTTGGTTCACTTTTGGTCTGCTTTCCCTCGGTAACAATCTGCTCGCTTTGCTAACTCCATATTCTCGGCAGCGGCTGCCAACTCTTGCCAAAACTCAGCCGAGCAATGATTGGCATCCCCTAAACCCTCAAGTTCATCAAGTGCTAACTCTAACTCGTTGTATGCCAAGTATTCCTCAAATCCCTTAAGGCTGCCTTGTTCACTTTCTGGATATTCTATCAACGACGAAGGCAGCAGAGCGCGTGCAGCCTCGAAGTGCTGTTTTGTGATTCTCCAACTTTCTTTGAGCCTTTCGTGTTTGTTTTCCATCATATGCTGGAAAGTATAATGCACGCGACCAAGCCGCGCGCCGCAGCAGAACAATGTTATTAAGCCGCAAATCTGCGGGATCACGTTACGGCGGAAGCGTAAGAGCGCACAACGCCCACGCCTGAGGAGCGCGCCCGCTTGCTCCAGATGCGACATCATACCCTCGCGCAGCTTGCGGATATCGAAGATCGGCTGGGAATGCCGAGAAGTGTGCCGCCGTTAATCGCTAGGTTTGTTGGCATCGCCCTGCGCCTGCCACGAGTTCGCGTTCTGGATCACTTCCAGCTTGCCCTTGGCGTCGTCCTCAATGGCGGGCTTGCCTAGCGCGGTGCCGCGCAGCGTGTTGTTCTCGAAGGTCGCTGAGCCGTTGGCGTCGCTGTTGATGTGGATGGGCGACTCGCCCGTGTTCTCGATCACGTTGTTGCGGAAGATCGTGCTCTGCTTCTCGCCGCCGGTGAACTGGATGGCGCTGAAGATCGAGTCGCGGATCAGGTTGTCCTCGAAGACTATATTCGAGACTGCGGTGCTGCCGGGGTATATCCAAATCGCGCCGCGCTTTTGCCACGCGTAGTTGCCGCCGCCGCGCAAAATCGAGTTGCGCCGGAAGGTGGCTCCGGTCAGCGGGAGCATGGGGAAGGCGCCGGGCAGGTTGAGCGTGACGCAGCCCATGCGCGCGTTGTCCGCGAAGATGTTGTCCTCGATGACCTGCCCGTTGCCGCCGGCGACATCGCAGTTGTGGCCCCACCAGATGGCGCTCACGGTGTTGAAGCGGATCGTGTTGTCCTGCGAGGGCGGCTTCTTGAACTCGGCTTCGGACAGGAGCGCGATGCCATCGTCGCCGCCGCCGCGCATGTGGTTCTGCTCGACCAGGTTGTTGCGCGAGCCGTTGTTGAGGTTGATGCTGTCGGCGTAGGTGCTGCGGATGCGGCAGCCACGGATGATGCCGTCCGAGCCGTTGGTCCAGATGCCTGTGTTGGTGTGCGTGACCCACACGCGCTCGATGCGGAACTTGCTCGGCGAGCCTGTCAGCGGCTTGGCATTGGGGCCGCTGTCTCGCGAGTTCGAGATCGGGCTGTCGATGAAGAGATCGCGCACGGCGGGCCCTTCGCCGCGCAGGTCGAAGCCTGCCTTGCCGCCCCAATCCGTGCCCGCCACTGTCCCGATCAACGTCGTGCGCCACATCCCCGCGCCCTGAACCGCAACGCCATCGAGCGCGAACTTCTCGCTCTGGAAGTAGGTTCCCGCTGGCATCCACACGATCTTCCTCTGGATTTTCGCGGCGTCAATGCACTTCTGGATCGCTTCGGTGTCGTCTTTCTGGTCGCTTCCGTTGGCTCCGAAGGCCGCGACCGAGAGGCAAGTACTTGCAGGCGGCATCGGCAGCACGGGCGGAACGGCTTCGAGATCCACCAGGTCCACGCGGTAGAACGCGGCGCTGTCAGTGCCATCTTTTTGCAGCCTCAGGGCGTCGCCCGCCTTGAGACCACCCGTGATAAAGAAGCGAGCCTCGTCCCAGAAGACGTGCGCTTGGCCCGCGGCGGGATCGTTCGACTGCCCGTTCTGGCCCTTCTCGCCGTAGAGCCAGGCGTGGCGTGAGCTCAAGGCCAGCGACTGCCGCTTCTTGCCATTCACATACAGGCTCAGCATGGCTTCCGTGCCGCCGCCGCCGGGCGCGTCGGGGATGCAGTGGCGAATGACCAGAGCGTTCGCGGCCCGCGTGCTCTTGATCTCGATGAAGTCGCCGGTTGTGGAAAGCTGGGCGAAGGCGCGTCCGCTGGCTTCCATCTCGGGCGTCGAGTTGTCACCGCGTGGCAGCCCTGACATCGCGACGCGAGTTCCTCGCAGCCGATTGGTGGGTGCTTCGGCTTCGTAAGTAATGAAGGGCACAGCGGCGCCCGGAGCGGCGGCTTGCGCCCCGGCGTGCGGTAGGAATTGGCCGAAGGATGCTGAATACATCCATTCTTTCCCAACTGCAAAGAAAACTGCCGCTGCCACGCATACAACTGGGGTACCAAAAAACGTTGTGTAACCGCTGCGAATTTTGCGAGCTATGATTTCGGGAGGCGGAAAGTCATTGCCGCCTGAATTATCTAAATGTTCCATCGCAGTGTGACCTCCAACTTTCGTTTGGTGAGTATGGCACAAAACAACGCCGCGCGCCGCAGCACAACGACAAGCTCACCCGCCGCCGAAAGCCGGAGCGGAGCCGAGGAACGAGGCGTAGCGCAGGCTGTAGGCGGTCGGGTGCAGCGCCTTGTTCTGTCGCTGTTGGTAAGGCGGTGGGTTCTGAGCTTTATGCACCGCTCCCGTTGCGCTCGTTTTGCTGCGCCTTCAACTCGCGTAAGGCATCCACGATGCGCGCCGGACGTGGCGCGTCGCCTTTGCCTTTGCCTTTGGGCCAGCCTTCGCGCTGGCGCGAGCGGTCGCCGTCCGATTCCTCTGTCTGGTCGTGGAAAAGAATCTGCTGTGTTGGAAACGGCAAATCGAACCCGTTCTTGAGTAACGTGTTGGTGACTTTTTCCAGCACTATGTCCTGCGATTGCAGAATGTCCATTTGGCGTGGCGGCTGCACCCACCAGCGCAGACGGATGTTGACACTGCTGTCGGCCAACTTAACCACCAACGCATCGGGCGCAGGGTCGTCCAACACTTCGGGAATCTCACTCACCGCATTCAGCAGAATGCGCTTGGCATGAGCGATGTCGTCTCCATAACCAATGCCGATGTCGTATTGCAAACGCCGCTTCTCGTGCGCGGTGTTGACCGTGACCGAATTGGTAAACAGGTTGGAGTTAGGAATGACGATGCGCCGCCCGTCGTAAGTCTTAATGAAAGTAGCACGGGTCTGGATGTTCTCGACGGTGCCCTCAAAATCGCCAACGACAATCTGGTCGCCGATGCGAAATGGTTCGGACAAGAGCAGCAGGATTCCCGCTAAGAAGTTCTGCAAAATATCCCGAAATGCGAAACCGATGGCGACGCTGGACAATCCCAGAATGCTGATAAGCTGGCCGGGTGTGAAGCCGGGGATGGCAATAACAAGCGCAATGAGCAATCCGATGAAAATAATCAGCCCGTGACTAAGCCGCCCCAGCACAAGACCAAGATTGTAATGGCGACGATTGCGCTGCGCGAGAGCACGCACACCGGCGCGCACCGCTTTGCCGAAGAAGAAGAAAAGAAAGAAAACGACAATGGCGACGGCGAGATAAGGCAGCCTTTCGATGAAGCCGTTAATCATCGTCTGCACGGCTCCCGTCGCTTCGCTGAGATTAAACTTCATGGCTTACATTATAAGTTCTCGGCGACAGGAATGCTCCGCCGACCGGCACTAACACCGCGCGCAGCGACAGAACTTGTAATTATGCCGAAGTTTTCGGCATATCCACGCCATTTGCGTAGAAAAGCCGAACCAACTCCGAACATCTGCGGCCCGGCTCTTGTCGAACCGGGCCGCTGCAAGTACTTGTGGCCTACCGGATGAACAAGACTCGGCACACGCCCGCCGCATCGACGGCGTCCAGTTCGTGGTGGTCGGTCGAGACAAGAGGTGCATTCAAGCGGCGCGCCAGGGCGATGCCGAAGGTGTCGGCCAGCGACATCTTGTGCGCGGCTTTGATGTGGCTCGCGTCTTTGAGGAACGCGCGGTCGAGGTCGTCGCGCGTTTGCACTCCGGCTCGGTCGATGAGTTGGAGCATCCGCTCGGCGTAGGCTGCTCCCCTGTCGCGCTCGAAGCCGTAGTGGATCTCAAGCAGGTTGACGGCGTGGATGGTGCAGCTTCCCGCATGAGCGCGCAGCAGTTGGCGGACAACCAGAGCGCCCGCCTCCAGCCTGGCCAGCGCGACGAGCGCGCCCGCGTCGAAGACGATCAACGGCCCGGCTCCTGTCCGAAGCGGCTCGCGTGACGCTCCTCTTCCCCCTCGCGCTCTTCGTCTCGCTCGCGCCGCAGTTGGGCGGTTGAAAACGACGAATCCGCCGCAGCGCCCATTAGCTCATCAACGGCGTCGAGCCGAGCCTGCTCTGTGGCGTCGCCTGCTGTGCCGGGGCTCATCAGCCCCTGGATGAGCCGCAAGGCATATTCTGGAGCCTGCAGGCCGCGCTTGGCGGCTTCGGCCTCCAGGCGTCTCTCCAACTCCGGTGTCGAGGGTAACAACAGCATGGCATTGCCTCCGCCCTAAAGTGTCCGCCAAAGCTATGTGTGCGACAAACGGCCCGGCTCTTCTCGAACCGGGCCGCTCAAGTACTTGTGGATGCTGGCGTGGGGAAACTAATAGAAGGGGCTAACGACCAAGCTCACCCGCCGCCGAAAGCGGAGTGAGGAACGAACGGAGCTGTAGGCGGTCGGGTGCAGCGCCTTGTTATCCTGCTTGTTGAAGCCTTTTAGCGCCGTTCTTTGACTGGTGTTTGGTTTGGTCGTTGCTTCTGCGTTGCCGTATTCTGCAAAGTGCGTTGGCGACGCGCCAATCCCTTTTGGCGGGCTTTGATAAACACTGGAGCCAAGAAAAGGACGAAAACAAAGATGATAAGGACAGGAATAAAGGCATTAGACATTCGGGTAGTTTGCGGCAAACCTTCGTCCCAAGGCGCCCACCAATCTGGATGATTTCCCTGCCACACAAGATATATAAACCACAAGATGCCAATTAAAACGAAGCCGACAATACCAGCCACCAGCAAGGAACCGTGCAAAAGACCGACAATTACAAAAGTTGATAAGAGTAGCACAGCGCCAAGCGCGCATTGTATAAGCAGAACCATAATGTTTCCTACTGAATTATGGCGCATCCACCACGCTGCGCGCAAGCAGGCTAACGACCAAGCTCACCCGCCGCCGGAAGCGAAGTGAGGAGGAACGACGAGCGGAGCTGTAGGCGGTCGGGTGCAGCGCCTTGTTGGGCCGCTTGTTTGCTCGTTTTGCCCGCATTGCTTTAGACCGCCTCAAAGATAGTGACTTCACGAAAGCGTGTCTCTTCTTGGTCAAGCACGAATAACTGAACCAAGTCTTTATCTTCCCAATTCATACCTGCCAAATGAGCTACGAATTGGTCAAGTGGAAAATAGTTGTATGCGCCAACAAATAGACCAGTTTCATAACTATGCCCTTTGCCAAACCAAACAGGTTCGATTGAGGCAAGCGGTTCTTCTTCCTTTTCGATAAAGAACTCGTTGACTTCATCAATCTGTTCTTGCGCCTCAAGCGCAAGATTGAGAATAACATTTGTGACCCAGCTCATTGTGTTCTTCCTTTTAGCCCCTAAAATTATCGCACACAGTAACGTATCGCGCAAGCGGCCCAACTTGTAATTATGCCGAAGTTTTCGGCATATCCACGCCATCTGCGTAGAAAAGCCGAACCAACTCCGAACATCTGCGGCCCGGCTCTTCTCGAACCGGGCCGCCTCAAGTACTTGAGGCGCTGTCTCAGGCCGCGACCTCGACCAACGCGCTGCTTGATGCAGGCTCTGGGATGGAGAGGCCCTCCTCGCGCATCCCCTCCAGATGAAACTCGATGGCTTCGCGGATGAGCTGCGTGACTTCTTCGCGCGTCTCGCCGACGGCTACGCAACCGGGTAGATCAGGCACGTAAGCTCCGAAGCTGGTGTCGCCTTTCTCGATAATGACCGTGTATTGCATCGCTTTCTCCTACTTCAAACCAGCTTGCTTGAGAATGCTGTTCAGCGTGCCGGGCGGAACATCTACGCTGAGTTTACCCGCGATGGTGACGGTGCCAGCCTTGGTCGGGTGGTGGAACTGCCGATGGCTTCCCTTCATCCTGACTTGCTGCCAACCATCGTTCTCTATCAGTCCGATAACCTCTTTGACTTTCATAAGCGAAAGCGGCCCGGTTCGAGAAGAACCGGGCCGCCGCAAGTACTTGCTGCCTGTGATGAAGGCTCAGGTCAGGGCCAGCAGGAACGGGTCTTCGAGGATGGTGGCCAGGAAGCGCGTGAAGCGCGCGCCGTCCGCGCCGTCGATGATGCGGTGGTCGTAGCTCAGCGAGACGGGCATCATCAGGCGCGGCTCGAACTCGGAGGTGGCTTTGTTCCACACCGGCTCCATCTGCGCGCGCGACATTCCCAGGATCGCGACCTCGGGCACGTTCACGATCGGCGTGAAGTGCGTGCCGCCGATGCCGCCCAGGTTGGTGATGGTAAAGCTGCCGCCGCTCATCTCGGCCAGCCCGAGCTTCTTGTCGCGCGCCTTCGCCGCGATCTCGCCCAGCTCGCGCGCCAGCTCGAAGACGCCCTTGCGATCCACGTCGCGGATGACGGGCACCAGCAGGCCGTTGGGCGTGTCCACGGCCACTCCGATGTGGAAGTACTTCTTGAACACGATCTCGTTCGCCTCGATGTCCACCGAGGCGTTGAACGAGGGGAACTTCTTCAGCGCGGCCACCACAGCCTTGAGCGCCAGAGCAGTGACGGTGAGCTTGCCTCCCGCTTCCTCGGCCTGCTTGCCGTATTGCTTGCGCAGAGCTTCGGCCTGCGTGATGTCGATCTTGTCGAACTGCGTCACGGCTGGCACGCTGCTCCATGCGCGCTGCATCTGCTCGGCGGTGGCCTTGCGGATGCCCTTCATCTCGACACGCTCGATGGCCCCGAACTTCTCGAAGTCGGGCAGCGCAACCGAAGCGATCCCAACGCTCGGCTGAGCCTGGGGCTGAGCTGAGAGAGCCGAGACGCCTTGCGCGAAGTTCTGCACGTCCTGCGCGGAGATGCGCTGTTCCAAGCCTGAGCCATGAACCTGGCGAATATCGACGCCCATCTCGCGCGCGATGCGGCGCACGCTGGGAGCGGCGGGAATCAGTTCACGCGAAGCCACCTGCGAAAGCTGCGGCGCGGCGGGAGCTTTGGTCTCAGCGAGGGCCGGAGGCGGCGCGTCCGAGGGCGTCGAAGTGCTGGGCGGCCCGGCCTGAGCCGAGGTGTTCGAGTGCTGCCCGTTGCCCGAGCCGTTGGAAGTACTTGCAGCCGCAGTTGCCGGAGCCGGAGCGATGGCAGCCGGAGTTGCGGCTGGCGCGCTGGCAGCCGGAGTTGCGGCTGGCGCGCTGGCAGCCGCTCCGTCCTCGGCCAGCTCGAAGATCGGAGCGCCGATGGCCACGGTGTCGCCGGGCTTGACCAGAATCCGCCCGACCTTGCCGGTGACGGTCGAAGGCACTTCCTGGGTGGCCTTGTCGGTTTCGAGTTCGAGAACCGGAGTCTCCTCCTGGACTTCGTCGCCCTCGGAAACCAGGATGGTCGCGATGGTGCCCGACTTGATGTCGCCCATGTCGGGCAGCGTGAATTGGTTAGCCATGTTGTTTTAACCAGTAAAATGAAGTGACAGGACGCAAGTACTTGCGCGCTTATGGGAAGTGTTTGGCAAGCTGCGGGCGCAATTGATAGATGACCGCGCTTAGTTCATCTGCGACTATCGCGTTGACCAGCTCGATGTTCTGTTCGTCAGTGGTCTGCTGTTGTTCCGCAGAGAGGACAACATGGAAGGGCGCGGTGCACTTGTAACGCTCCATGTGCTCCGGCTTGATCCTGTTGCCGGGCTTGTACGCGTAGCCCTGCCGCTCAATTGCGTTTTTGAAGCGAGCCGAAAGGAACTCCTGCACGACCTCGCGTTTGATGGCGTTGAGGGCCGAGTCGGTGTCGGCGTTAGGCGACTCGACGTGGAGTTTCACAGTGTCGGGGGCGCGCTCGCTGATTTCCCAGTGAATCCAGAAGAAGTCGCGGCCGTTCTGGTAGCGGCCCTTGTTCTTCGACCAATGCCAGCCGCCGTGCCCGTAGACAAGCTCGCCGTCGATGGATGCGTCTGATGTGAAAATCATCTTCAACTGCGGCCTCCCTGAAAATTAACGGTGCAAGTACTTGGGAGGTACTTGCACCGCGTTGTCCGCTTCTACGAAGTGACGGGGTTCTTCTTGTCGGGCGAGATTCCGAACTCCGCCATCGCCTGCTTCACAAGCTCGGGCTTGATCTTCTTGTCGTCCAGCAGAGCGTTCAGCGTGGCCAGCACGATGAAGCGGTGATCGACCTCGAAGAAGTCCCTCAGCGCGCCTCGTGTTTCGCTGCGCCCGAAGCCATCGGTGCCCAGAGCCTGCAGGCGGCCCGGAATCCACTTGGAGATGCTCTCGGGCAGCGCCTTCACGTAGTCGCTGGCGGCCACGAACACGCCCTGAGCGCCCTCGAAGCACTGGCTCACGTAAGCGCGGCGCTTGGCCTCGCCGGGGTGCAGGCGGTTCTGGCGGTCGGTCTCGATGGCGTCCAGGTACAGCTCTTTGTAGCTCGTCACGCTCCAGACATCCGTGCCGACGCCGTATTTCTCCTCAAGTACTTGAGCCGCCTTGACGACTTCGTTCAGGATAGTGCCCGAGCCCATGAGCTGAGCGCGCAGCCTGGACTCCGGCTTTGAAGTCGGCTTGAGCTTATACAGCCCTTTGAGAATCCCCTCGCGTACGCCATCGCCTTCGGGCATGGCGGGGTGGATGTAGTTCTCGTTCATCAAGGTGATGTAGTAGAAGATGTTCTCGCCATCGCCATACATCCGCTTGATTCCGTCCTCGATGACGACCGCCAGCTCGTAGCCGTAAGCCGGGTCGTATTGCTTGAGGTTGGGCACCGGGAAGAGCAGCAGGTGCGAGTGCCCGTCCTCGTGCTGCAGGCCCTCGCCGTTGAGGGTTGTGCGGCCCGCGGTTGCGCCGAGCAGGAAGCCCTTGACGCGGGTGTCGGCGGCGAGCCACATCAGGTCTCCGACGCGCTGGGGCCCGAACATCGAGTAGTAGATGTAGAACGGGATGGTGTTGACGCCGTGCGTCGAGTAGGCCGAGCCCGCGGCCACGAAGGAGGACATCGCGCCGGCCTCGTTGATGCCCTCTTCGAGCATCTGGCCGTCTTTGGCCTCCTTGTAGTAGGGGGCGCCGATGCTGGTCTTGTCGGCGGGATCGTAGAGCTGGCCCACGCTGGAGTAGATGCCGAACAAGCGGAACATCGAGTCCATGCCGAAGGTGCGCGCCTCGTCGGGGATGATGGGCACGATCAGCTTGCCTATGGCCTTGTCGCGCATCAGGCGGCGCAGGATGTTCACGAACACGAAGGTGGTCGAAGGCATCGTGGCCTCCTTCCCTGGCTCCGGGTTGCCCAACTGCTTGTGAAACTCGGTGAACAGCGCCGGGTCCGGCACTGCCTGCGGCGGCGAGTCGGGCGAGCGGCGCGGCACGTAGCCGCCCAGGGCTTGCCTGCGCTCGTGCAAGTACTTCATCTCGGGCGCGTCGGGCGCGGGACGATAGAAGGGCACGTTGACGATCTCTTGCTCGCTGACCGGGATGTGGTAGCGGGTGCGGAAGGCGAGCAGAGCGTCCTCGGCCATCTTCTTGGAGTTGTGCGTGGGGTTCTTGCCCTCGGCTTCCTGGCCCAGCCCGTAGCCCTTGACCGTCTTGGCCAGGATCACCGTCGGCTGCCCCTTGTGCGCCTGAGCTGAGGCGAAGGCCGTGTACACCTTCTTCGAGTCGTGACCGCCGCGCCGCAGGGTGCGTACCTGCTCGTCCGTCAAGTCCTTGCACAGCTCCTGCAAGGCTGGCGAGTTGAAGAAGTGCTCGCGGGTGTAAGCGCCCTCGCGGTCGTTGGTGTACTTCTGATACTGGCCGTCGATGACCTCGCCCATGCGCCGCACCAGCTCGCCGGACTCGTCCTTGTCCAGCATCTCGTCCCAGTCGGTGCCCCAGATGACCTTGATCACGTTCCAGCCCGCGCCACGGAACAAGCCCTCAAGCTCCTGGATGATCTTGCCGTTGCCACGCACCGGCCCATCAAGGCGCTGCAGGTTGCAGTTGATGACCCAGCACAGGTTGTCCAGCTTCTCGCGGCCCGCCAGCGTGATGGCTCCCAGCGTCTCCGGCTCGTCGCACTCGCCGTCGCCCACGAACGAATAAACGCGCGAGCCCTCAGTGTCCTTGAGCCCGCGGTTCTGCAGGTAGCGGTTGAAGCGCGCCTGGTAAATCGACAAGATCGGGCCGAGCCCCATGGAGACGGTGGGGAACTGCCAGAAGTCGGGCATCAGCCAGGGGTGAGGATACGAGCTCAGGCCCATCTTGGGCTGCAGCTCGCGGCGGAAATTGAGCAGGTTTTCCTCGTCCAGGTAGCCTTCGAGGAAGGCGCGGGCATACATTCCCGGCGAGGCGTGGCCCTGGAAATAGACCTGGTCGCCCGAGTCCTCGCCGTTGCGGGCGCGGAAGATGTGGTTCTGCGCGACCTCGTAGATAGTGGCGGCTGAGGCGAAGGTCGCGATGTGGCCGCCGACGTTGCCGCCGCCGGGATCGGGCTGCTTGTTGGCGCGCACCACCATCGCCAGGGCGTTGTAGCGCACCAGGGAGCGGATGCGCAGCTCCATCTGCAGGTCGCCGGGGTAGTCGGGCTGCTGCGAGTGGTGGATGGTGTTGATGTAGGGCGTCGTCGCCGCGAAGGGGATGGAGACTCCGAGCCGCTGCGCGTGCACTTCGAGTAGGTTGAGCAGCTCCTGCACGCGCTCGTGGCCGCCGTGCGAGAGCACGTAATCAAGCGATTCGAGCCACTCGGAGTTCTCGACCTTCTCGTAATGGCTCGGCGCGGACGCGGGCAGGTTCTCGGGCGAGTGGGCGCCTGGAGAATCGGCTCCGTTCGAGGCACCGTTGCTGGCCGCGCTGCCGGGCTGGCCGTTGGAGGTGGAGGCGATGCCGTTCTGCGCGACGCCGTTGCTCCTGGCGTGCACCATGTCGGCTTGGGCAGTATCAGAGGCGGCTTCCACGACGGAGCCGTCCGAGGCATCGGAGTTGGGCTTATTCATTTCGTCGCAGTTTGCTTCCAACTCGCTTTATCCGCAACACGATCAGTGCCTGTGTTAGCATGGGAAAGATGAAGATGATCAAGGAACCCGGCTGCCAGATCGTACTGATTATTGGAGCAGTCCTGTTTGTGATAGGGCTGGGCTGCCTGCTGTGGACCGCGTTCAATTTGCAGAGATTGTGAGGCCGCGCCCGCTCCAAGTACTTGCTACTCATAAAACCAGCGCAGCGGCAAGGGCAAGTCGTGCGCGGCCCACTCGATGTGTAGCACGCGCCGGTGTGAAGGCGAGCCGCAAGCCGACGAAGCGTGCAGCAACAGAGGCTTCATCAGCAAAATGCCGCCGTGCTCGACCTCGCAGACACGCTCCTCAACTTGCTCGCGCCACTGCTGAACCAGGCTCGGTCGCAGCCGCCCGCCCCGATGCGAGCCGGGCAGGACGCGCAGCGGGCCGTTGTCGCGTGGGCAAGCGTCGAGGTGCAGGCGCAGCGTGAGCATCCCGGCCAGTACTTGCGCGGGCGGCTGGACGTGAGGCACGCCGTCCTTCTCCGACCACGGCCCGAAGCCTTCCACAGAATGCTTTTCGCGCACGGCGATCGAAAGGTCTTGATGCCACGGCACCTTCCAGTTGGCACCCGGCACCTTGCCGAAGAGCAGGCCGCGCACGGGCCTCGCCCTGGCTCCAAGTACTTGACGCGCTACTGCGCCCAGTTCGGCAGCGCACGCCAGGCGCACGATCTCAAGGCTGAGCACGTCGCGCCGCGCATATTTTCCGTGTTCCGCTGCGGCGGGCGCCACAGCGAGCACCTCGCTCAAGGCGCTGAGCCGAGCCGGTTCAAGCGGCCCTTTCAAAATCGCGAAGCCATCGCTTTCAAGCTGCTCAGCCACTGGCGGGGCGCTGGCTGAAGCGCAAGTACTTGTGGGCATAGCCGTAGTCTGGGGAAGCTGGCGGTGCCAAGTCAAACGCAAATCGCCTGCTCCAAGTGTCTGGAGCAGGCGACTGAGCTTGCCTTCGGGCCGCTGAGCTTAAGCCGCCCGGCTCGAAGCGAAGGTCACGGTCGCGGACTTGTCGGATGTGTTGCCCAGGGCATCGGTGGCCCTGGGCGTGAAGGTGTAGCCGCCTCTCCAATCGCGGGGCAGCGTCGAAACCCTCCACGCGGAGCCGCTCAGGGCGGCGCGCAGGGCGGTCTTGAGGGCCGTCCACTCGTGCCCGTTCCAGTAGCGGTTGTCGCTCTTGCGCACGATCCAGAGCTCGACCTTCAAGACGCCGGTCGGAACATCGACAGCTGTCCCGGAGGCCAGGCTCAGCGCGCGCAAAACGCTCTTGTCGCGCGGGTTTGTGATGGTGAGGAGCGGGCCGCTGCGGTCGAGGGTGAAAGTCACGGACGCCTCGCCACGGTTGCCTGCGGCGTCGAAGGCGTTGGCGATCAGGCGGTAGGAGCCGCTCTGGGACTGAGCCGTGGGCGGCGCGATGGCCACGCTCCAGCGCACGTTCTTGCCTTCGGTGCGCAGCGTGGCGTTGAAGGCGATGCGGGTGTCAGCCGCGCCGGCCCAGGCGCTTCCGTTCCAGAAGCGGCCATCCGAGAGCCGCTGCAGGCGCACCGTGACGCGGGTGACGCGCTCCGCATCCGAGGCCAGCCCGTTCATCACGGGCCACGCCGCCGAGACGCTGCGCGCCACCGGCTTGAGGATCGAAACCGTGGGCGGCACGGTGTCGCGGTCGTCGTTTTGGATCGTCCCCACGGCGCGCGCCACCTGGATGCGCGCGTTCACGGCGTGGCTGAGCACGACGAAGAAGCTCTCATCGCTCTCGATGGCGCCGTCGCCGCGGATCGGCACGCGCACCACGCCTTGCGTCTGGCCCGCTTCGATTACGGCCTCGCCCACAACAGCCACGTAGTCGGTGCCCGCTGTCGCCGAGCCCGCCTGCGTGAGGTAGGAAACCGAGACGCGCTGGCTCGAAGGGGCCGCCAGGTGCAGCGGGAACTCCAGGTAGCTGGTGCCCTCGTTGCCTTCCAGGTTCTTGGCGCCGTCGATGGAAAGGGCGGGCTGCGCGTCGTCCGAGACGATGGTGCCCACGCCCTCGCCGTCTTCGATGCGAGCGCCGTTGGGGTCGCTGAGGTGAACCGTGAAGGTCTCGTCGTCCTCGAAGAGAGCGTCGTTCACGATGGGCACGCTGATGACCTGCGAGGTCTGGCCCGGCGCGAAGACAAGCACGCCCGACGAAGGCGTGAAGTCGGCTGAGGTGGCGGTGCCCTCAGCCGTGCTGAAGGCAACCGAGATCGGCGTGGGCCACGGGCTCGACAGGCTGACCGTGAAGCTGGCCGCGCTGCCGCCGTCGGCTTCGCGGGCGCTGCCGTCGCTGATGCTCAGGCTGGGCACATCGTCGTTCACGATGGTGCCGACCGCGCTGCTGCGACCCAGGCGCACACCGTTCGGGCTGCTCAGCACAAGCTGCAGCGTCTCGTTGTCCTCGACTTGCAAGTCGCCGCGAATCGAGACCTGTACTTGAGCTGTGAGCTGGCCCGCCACGAAGGAGATCGTGCCGCTCGCGCCGTCGTAGTCGGTGCCTGCGGTCGCCGTGCCGTCCACGGTCGAGAAGGCGACGCTGGAGCCCGCCGTGGCCGGGCTGTCGAGCGTGATGTCGAAGCGCAGGTAGCGCGTGGCGTCACCCAGGCCGTTGCCTTCAAGCTCCTGCGCATCGGAGATGCTGAGGCCGGACGAGTCGTCGTCCTGCACGCGGCAGATGGCCTCGCCGTCGTCGATGACAGCGCCCTGAGCATCGCTGAGCTGAAGGGTGAACTGCTCCTCGGGCTCGACGACCAGGTCATCCAGGATGGGCACCGTGATCGTCTGCGTGACCTGGCCGGGCGCGAAGGTGACGCGGCCCGCGACCGGCGTGAAGTCCGAGGCGCCGGCGGTGCCTTCCATGGTGCTGAAGGCCGCCGAGACCGGGCTTGGCCACGGCGTGGAGAGCGTGGCGGTGAAGGTCGCGACGCTGCCGCCGGGGGCTTCGCGCGCCGTGGTGTCGCTCAGGGTGATGCCGGGCAGGTCGTCGTTGATGATGGTGCCCGTCGCGCGATCCGAGGCCACGCGCATATTGCTGGGGTTGCTCAGCACCAGCTCGAAGGTCTCGTCCGGCTCGGCGATGTTGTCGCCGCGAATGGGAACCGTGACGACCACCTCGGTCTGCCCGGCAGCGAAGCGCGCGGTGCCCGAGGTCGGGTAGTAGTCGATGCCGCTCTGCGTGGTGACGTCGCGGGTGGCGTAGTCGATTTGCGAGGCGCTGCCCTGAGCGTTGTCCAGCGTCAGCTTGAACTGAAGCTCGGGCAGCGTGCCGCCGTTGCCTTCGAGAATCTGGCCGCCCGTGATGGACAGCGTGGCCGGGTCGTCGTCCAGGATGGTGATGACGGCGCGCGCCGGTGCAAGTACTTGCGAAGGGTCGCCGGTGAAGTTGATGGCGAACAGCTCGTTGCCCTCGTAGCGGGTGTCGGGCGTGATGGGGACGGTGATGGTGGCCTGCGCCTGCAGCGGGCCGAAGGTCACGGTGCCCGCGACGCCGGTGTAGTCCGAGCCGTTGGTGGCCGTAATGTCCTCGAACGAGTAGGACAGCGTGAGCGACCTGGCCAGCGGCTGCGAGCGAAAGACGGTGTACACCAGGCTCGAAGTGCCGCCGCTGCCCTCGACGACCGAAGCGTTGGCGGCGGTGATCGAAGCGCGCGCCGAGCGGAAGTTGGCCACGATGGGCGTGGTTTGCGTGAAGGTCTTGCGGTTGTCGGCGGCGTTGGCCTGGCCTTCGGGAATGCCGGTGGGCGCGCCGTTTTGCGTCAGGTTGGGGTTGGAATACCACTGCACGCGGCGGCAGTTCTTCCCGGCGTCCGAGCAGGCCGAGGTGTACGACATGATGGTGTAGAAGCCCGCGTCCGGGTTGATGTAGCCGAAGGAGTACGGGTAGGCGGCGTAGGTGTCGGTGCCGGCCGAGTAGTGGTCGTGGTTCGAGCCCATGTTGTGCCCGATCTCGTGCGCGAAGGCCCACACCAGCTGGTCGCCGTCCACCGCGCTGAAGCCCAGGCTCTCGAACTGAGGGCCGACCGAGTCGCCGCCCATGACCCAGGCCAGGCCCGCGTAGCCATCGCTCGAGTGACCCGGCACGAAGCAGACGAGGTCAGCGCCGTATTGTCGCGCAGCTGGTGCACGTTGTCCATGAAGCCGTCGGTCTTGCCCGTGACGCGATCCAGGTCTGTCCCCAGCGAGCCCGAGTCGTGGTAGTCCACCGGCTCCGAGTGCACCAGGCGCAGGCGCGTCGCGAGCTGCGTGTTGGCGTAAATCTGGTTGGCGTCGTCGATTGTGAACTGCAAATCCGACTCGATGTTGGGGTTGGTGGCCTTAGCCTCGATTGAGTAGGCGAACATCACGTCGATGGTCGTGTTGTCAGTCGCCGCCGCGCCCGCCGCCTGGCTGCTCCAGGCGCCCGAAGTACTTGCCGGCGCGGGCCGCGAAGAAAGCAGAGCCGCGGGCGCCGAGCGTTCGCCGCACCAGGTGCCATGCACGGGCTCGGGCTGCCCAACCGCCACCAGGTCGTCGCCCCCGCTCATGGCTCCGAACCCTTCTGCAGCGGACAGCGACTGGATGACGAAGTCGCCGCCCGTTGTGTTGAGGTGCCCGGTGAGGTGGCCGTTGCGCGTCGAGAGCAGCACGCTCGAAAGCGGGTCGCCCTCGATCTTGCCGATCCACAGCAGGCCGTAGGAGCGGCGTTCGAGGCGCGTGCGCACCGCCACGCCCTTCCAGTTGGCGAACATATCGAGCTGAAGCCGCGTGCTCGAAGCCAGCTTCGAGGTGAAGGCGCGCACCACGCGCACGCGCTGGAAGCGGCTCAGCCGCACCCGCGTCTGGCGATCCAGGCGCGGGGAGGACGACTCGCCGATTTCCTGCAGCAGCGGCGTGGCGGGCCTGGCCGCCTGAGCCCAGGCGTTCGCGGAGCCCAAGGCCCCGCCCATCAGGAGAATCAAAACGGCGCGGAGGAGAAGCGTGACGGTTTTGTGCATAAGGTTTCCGGTAGCGATATGGTTTCGCAGCATTGTGCCCCAAGCGTGCGCTGCTGTAACCTGCCGGCATTCTCAAGTACTTGGAGCTGTTAATTGTTCACGCCGGCCACGATGCTGAGGTCGGCGAGCAGGGCACCTTGCCCAGCGCGCTCTCCGATGCTGAGCTGAGCCGCTCAACCGCCCTGAGATCAACCGTCCCTGAGAAGCAGAAGCGCCCGCTGCAAGTACTTGCAGCGGGCGTCTTCGTCTCGAACCGATCCTACTTGGCGAAGAAGGCCTTCTCGTACTCGCGGTTCATGCGCGCGATGTTGGTCATCGAGATTCCCTTGGGGCACACGGCCTCGCACTCGCCTTCGTTCGAGCAGTTGCCAAAGCCTTCCTCGTCCATCTGCAGCACCATGCGCTGCACCCGGCGCGGGGCTTCGGGGTGGCCCTGGGGCAGCAGCGAGAGCTGCGACACCTTGGCTCCGGTGAACAGGGCGGCGCTGGCGTTGCGGCACTGGGCCACGCACGCGCCGCAGCCGATGCACGCAGCCGCATCGAATGCCGCGTCCGCGTCGGCTTTGGCAATGGGGATCGAGTTGGCCTCGGGCGCGGCGCCCGTCTTGACCGAGACGTAGCCGCCCGAGGCGATGATGCGGTCGAACGAGGAGCGGTCGACCGCCAGGTCCTTGATGACCGGGAAGGCTTTAGCGCGCCACGGCTCCAGGTAGATGGTCGCGTTGTTCTGGAAGCGGCGCATATGCAGCTGGCACACCGTGACGCCTTCGTCGGGCCCGTGCGCCATGCCGTTGATCATAAAGCCGCACGAGCCGCATATCCCTTCGCGGCAGTCGTGCTCGAAGGTGATCGGGTCCTGGCCCTTCTTGGTGAGGTCTTCGTTGAGCACGTCCAGCATCTCCAGGAAGGACATATCGGGCGAGATGTTGCTCACCTCATACTCGACCATGCTGCCCCTGGCCCTGGGGTTGGGCTGGCGCCACACGATGAGCTTGAGCTTCATCGTCGCGTTATGGAGTTCCTCGATCGGGTTGTTCGCGAAATCAGCAGCCATATCACTCCTCATTCACCACAGGTGGCCACGGAGAACCACAGAGCTGCACGGAAGAGACACCAGGAGCGCCTGCAAGTACTTGCTGCCAGGTATCTGCTGCCTGTGCTCCTGGAAACCTCCGTGCGCTTCCGCGGTGCTGGGTGGCCGTGCGTGGCGGGGTTGTTATTTGTAGTCGCGCTGGTGGCGCTGGGTGAACTCGTAGTCGAGCGGTTCCTGGTGCAGGATGGGCTCGCTGCCCACGCCTGTGAACTCCCAGGCCGCGACGTAGGCGAAGTGCTCGTCGTCGCGCAGGGCCTCGCCTTCGGGCGTCTGGTACTCGCGGCGGAAGTGGCCGCCGCACGATTCCTCGCGCCGCAGGGCGTCCAGGGCCATCAGCTCGGCGAACTCCATGAAGTCGGCCACGCGCGAGGCCCGCTCCAGGCCCTGGTTCATGTAGGAGGCGTCGCCCACCACCAGCAGGTTCTGCCAGAACTCGGCGCGCAGGGCCCTGATCTGCCGGATGGCCTCGCACAGCCCCTCGCGGGTGCGCTCCATGCCGATCTGGTCCCACACGATCTGCCCCAGCTCGCGGTGGAACTCAACCGCCGTCTTGGTGCCCTGTATCTTGAGCAGCGAGTCCAGCCGCGCGCTCACTTCGCGCACCGACTCGGCAAACGCGGGGTGGCTGGCGTCCGCGGGCGGCAGCTTGGTGCCCGCGATGTAGTCGCCCAGCGTGTAGGGAATCACGAAGTAGCCATCCGCCAGCCCTTGCATCAAGGCCGAAGCGCCCAGCCTGTTGGCGCCGTGATCCGAGAAGTTGACCTCGCCCAGCGCATACAGGCCGGGCACGGTCGTCATCAGGTTGTAATCGACCCACAGGCCGCCCATGGTGTAGTGGACTGCGGGGTAGATGCGCATCGGCTGCTTGTAGGGGTTCTCGTCGGTGATCTTCTCGTACATCTGGAACAGGTTGCCGTAGCGCCCTCGGATGGTGTCCTCGCCCACGCGCTTGATGGCGTCGGCGAAGTCCAGGTAGACCGCCAGCCCGGACGAGCCCACGCCGTGCCCCGAGTCCGAGACGCTCTTGGCGGCTCGCGAGGCCACGTCGCGCGGCACCAGGTTGCCGAAGTTGGGGTAGCGCCGCTCCAGGAAGTAGTCGCGCTCGGCCTCGGGGATTTCGCTCGCGGGCCGCTTGTCGCCCCTGGCGCTGGGTGCCCAGACGCGGCCATCGTTGCGCAGCGACTCGGACATCAAGGTCAGCTTCGACTGGTGCGTGCCCGAGACCGGGATGCAAGTCGGGTGGATCTGCGTGAAGCACGGGTTCGCGAAGGCCGCGCCTTTTTTATGAGCGCGCCAGGCCGCCGTCACGTTGCAGTTGATGGCGTTGGTGCTCAGGTAGTAGACGTTCGAGTAGCCGCCCGTGCAGAGCAGAACCGCGTCCGCGACGTGCGACTCGATCTCGCCGCTGAGCAAATTCCGCACGGTGATGCCGCGCGCCACGCCGTCGATTGTCACCACATCGAGCATCTCGCGCCGCGTCAGGACATCCACGGTCTGCGCATCGACCTGGCGCATCAGGGCCGAGTAAGCGCCCAGCAGAAGCTGCTGGCCCGTCTGCCCGCGCGCGTAGAAGGTGCGCGAGAGCTGAGCGCCGCCGAACGAGCGGTTGTCGAGCAGGCCGCCATACTCGCGCGCGAAGGGCACGCCCTGCGCCACGCACTGGTCGATGATGTGGTTGGCGACCTGAGCTAAGCGGTAGACATTGGCCTCGCGAGCGCGGTAGTCGCCGCCCTTGAGGGTGTCGTAGAAGAGGCGCTGCACCGAGTCGCCGTCGTTCGAGTAGTTCTTGGCCGCGTTGATGCCGCCCTGAGCCGCGATGGAGTGCGCCCGCCGCGGCGAGTCGTGGTAGGTGAACACCTTCACCTTGTAGCCCAGCTCGCCCAGCGAAGCCGCCGCCGAAGCCCCCGCCAGCCCGGAGCCCACCACGATGATGGTGAACTTGCGCTTGTTAGCCGGGTTGACCAGCTTGAGGTCGAAGCGGTGCCTGTCCCACTTCTGATCCAGCGGCCCCGCGGGTATCTTGGAATCGAGTTTCATAGTCACCCCGGTCAATCTCTACTGCTTGCCGCGCGAGACTGCTTGCCGCGCGAGCCCTCGGGCGCAAGTACTTGAGCCGCCTGCTGCCTCGGCTCAAGCTGCCCCGGCTTGGGCGGCGGCGCCTGATACAGGAAGTACACCCACAGCGGCAAGAACGTGAAGCCCGCTCCCACAATCACCGCCACGAAGCGGCTGATGTACCACAGCGCCTGCCCAATTCTGGAAGCGCCGGCGCCCAGTGTCTGCAAGCTCGAACCGATGGCGTGGTACAAATGCAGCGTCACCGCGATCATGCACAGCACATACAGCAGCGCCACATACCACTTCTGCAACTCGTAGGTGACGTGCTCGGCCAACTGCATCGTCTCCTGCTTGGTCTGCGCGGGCGACTGCTCTTTGGTCGCGGCGGCCCCGGTTCCGATTACTCCCAGGGCAGGCGAAGCCTCGCCCGCCTTGACTTCTGAGATGGGGTTAGCCGGGCCGATCGAGTGGTGGTACTTGAAGTGCCACACGTGCATCACCGTGAAGAGCAGCAGGATGATGCCCGTGACCATCATGGTCGTCGAAGCCACGCTCTTCTGGCTCTTCTTCGACTTCTGGCGCTTGGTCCAGTCCTTGTAGTAGTACTCCTGGCCGCGCGCCTCCTTGTTGCCCTTCCACAGCGTGTAGCCGTCGTAGGCGTGGATGAAGAAGATCGCGGCCAGCCCCAGCTCAACGATGAGCAGGAACGGGACGGCGTTGAGGAAGGTCGCGTAGTTGTTGAACCAGCCGCCGCCCTGCAAAAGCAGCAGGTTGCCCGCCAGGTGCACGATCAAAAACCCAACCAGAGCCAGCCCGGTCAGTGCCATCACCAGCTTCTTACCAATCGCAGTCCACAACAGGCTCCGACTCTTGGCCTTGCCGACAATCGGGGGAGAACTCGCCATACCAATTCCTTCGCCCTGTCAAACAACAGCACCCAGCCTGTGTGGTGAGGTCAAGCCGAACCGTTCTTCCAGCAAATTTTCGTGGGGCCGTGGGCCTTTTAAATGTAGCCCGAACCGTGCCCCTTCAGACCGCGCCGGGGCCGCGCCGCGTCCGTGAATCTCTCATAAGTGCCATTAACCTCTACTTCAACTTCCGTTTGTTGAGCACGCGAAAGCCGCTCGGCAAGTACTTGCCGAGCGGCTTCTGGCTGTGCTTGGCTGGGCTAATCGAACCGTGGCGGCTCGATCTGGCTGAGCAGGGGCAGCGTTTGGTCTTTGCCTGAGAGGAGGAACTCTCCTTCGAGGCGCGGCCACTCGATTCCGATGTCCGGGTCGTCCCAGCGGATGCCGGCTTCATCGGACGGGTCGTACAGCTCGTCGCACTTGTACACGAAGTCGGCGCTTTCGCTGAGCACGACGAAGCCGTGCGCGAAGCCGCGCGGCACCCATATCTGGCGCTGGTTCTCCTCGCTGAGCACGGCCCCGGCCCACTGCCCGAAGCGAGGCGAGCCGGGCCGAATATCGACCGCGACATCGAACACCTCGCCGCGCACCACGCGGCACAGCTTGCCCTGTGGCCGCGTCATCTGGAAGTGCAGGCCGCGCAGCGTGCCGCGCCGCGAGCGCGAGTGGTTGTCCTGCACGAAGCGGGCGCTGATGCCGGCCTCCAAGTACTTGCGCTCGTGGTAGGACTCGAAGAAGAAGCCGCGCGCGTCGCCAAACACCTTCGGCTCGATCACAAGCACTTCGGGCAGCTTCGTGGGCGTGATGTTCATCGTTTTGAGTGGGCCGCCCCTGCGGGTCAAGCTCGATCAGCGGCCCTGGACGCGGTCTTTCAAATACTGCGCGTATTCGGTCTTGCCGAGCTTGCTCGCCATTTCCAGCACTTGCTCGGCGTCGATGTAGCCCAGTTCCCAGGCGATTTCTTCGAGGCAGGCGACTTTAAGCCCCTGGCGGCTCTCGATGGTCTCGATGAAGTTCCCGGCTTGCAAGAGCGACTCGTGGGTTCCGGTGTCGAGCCAGGCGGTGCCGCGCCCCAGCAGCTCGGCGCGCAGCAGGCCGTCCTGCAAGTACTTGCGGTTGACATCGGTGATCTCGAACTCGCCGCGCGAAGAGGGCTTGAGCTCAGCCGCGATCTGGGTGATGCGGCTGTCGTAGAAATACAGGCCCACCACCGCGTAGTGCGACTTGGGGTGCTCGGGCTTCTCCTCGATTGAGTTGACGGCTCCGTGCTCATCGAAGCCGAAGACGCCGTAGGCGCGCGCGTCCTTGACCCAGTAGCCAAAGACGGTCGCGCCGCCCTCGCGCTCGACGGTGGCCACCGATCGCTGCAGCGAATCGGGCAGGGCGGGGGCGTGGAACATATTGTCGCCCAGAATCAGGCAGGCCGGGCCGCCTGCGAGGAAGTCGCGCGCGATGTGGAAGGCCTGAGCCAAGCCCTCGGGCCTGGCTTGCTCGGCGTAGCGCAGCGAGATGCCGAACTGCGAGCCGTCGCCCAGCAGCTGCTCGAAGCGCGGCAGGTCGTGCGGCGTGGAGATGAGCAGGATGTCGCGCAGCCCCGCCAGCATCAGCGTGGAGAGCGGGTAGTAGATCATCGGCTTGTCATACACCGGCAGCAGCTGCTTGGAGATGGCCTGCGTGAGCGGGTACAGCCGCGTGCCGCTGCCGCCGGCTAAGATGATGCCTTTCATATCGCCCGCAGTCTGCGCCCGCCGCGTGAGCTCCGTCAACTGCGCGGGCGGCTTCAGGGCCGGGGCTCCCGGTTTCGCTCTCGAACCGAGCAGCTGAAGTGAGCTGAAGGCGGCTGCAAGCGAGTGTGCGAGCGCGAAATCGGGTATGATTTTGGCAACGGCGCGCGCTGCCTGTGAGTTGAGCCGCGATCCGACACGCTTCCAAGGTGAATCATGACGAATCCATCTTCCGACGTGCCGCCTTCGGCACCTTCTCCGGCCCCTGCCGCGCGCACCACAACTGTCCCGGCCAAAGGAGCCTCCAAGACCGCTCTGCTGCTCTCCTTCGCTGCGGGAGCCGCCTTCTCGTGGCTCATCATCAACCACTTCGGCGACAACGATCAGCCTGCCGAGCCCGAGGCCTCGGCTCCGCGCAGCTCAGTCATGGCAGCGCCCAGCCCCGCCGCCTCCGTGGTTCCAACCCCAGCCGTCGCGCCGCACGCCGCCGGCGCCGCCCCGCACGCCGGGGTCAACGTGAAGCCGCACGCCGCAGCCACCGCCGCGCACTGAGACTCGCCCGCCGCTGCCCGACGCCCGGCTTTGGTTAGGCTCGCTGCCTTAGCTGAGCCCAGGGCTGAGCGGTTGAGGCATCGCCCGCTTGAAGACATTTGAAGACAAAGGAAATTTGCAATGGCTTACGATCCCGAAGCGCGCCAGAACTCGAACAGCGCGCTCATCATGGGCGCCATCGCGCTGGTGGCTGTGCTGGCCGCCGTCGCCTACTTCGCCACGCGCCCCACCGACGACACCACGACGGTCATCGCGCCTCCGGTGGCTGGCGGCACCAACACCGTCATCGTGCGCGACGCCACGCCTCCCGCTCCGCCGCCGAGCACGACCATCGTAGTGGCTCCCACCGCCCCGGCTCGCAGCAGCGTCTCGACGCACACCACGACCATCCACAGCAACACGACCGTCGTGCAGCGCCCAACGCCTGCCGCCAACGTCTCGAACGGCTCCAACAGCGCCGGCAGTGCCGGAGCGCCCGCCGCGCCGCGCTCATCGAGCAACACCAACGTCACGATCAACATCCCGCCGGGCGGCAACGGCGCCGGAGCCGCGCGCAATCCCGCAGGCGCAACGGGCGCCGCCGTCACCACGCCGACCGTGGACCCAGCTACGGACGCCGGAGCCGCCAACACCGCCACCGACAACGCCGCGGGCGGCCCTGGCCCAGCTCCCACCGAGCGCGGCTTCTAAAGCGCATAGCAGGCTGCAAGTACTTGCGGCCAACGTCAAAAGCCCGAAGCTGCTCAGCAGCTTCGGGCTTCTTGGTTGGGCTCGGCTTGAGCTTGGCGGAGAGAGAGGGATTCGAACCCCCGGAACTTTCGTTCAGCGGTTTTCAAGACCGCCGCAATCGACCACTCTGCCATCTCTCCGCTCTCAATCCTGTCAAATCCCCGCCCCGAGCGCAAGAGCAGGCCCAGCTCCTTGAAGCGTGCTCTACCACGAAAAGCGGATGCCCAGCCCGTGAGCCGCGCAGGTTTGCAAGAACAGCTTGCTGCTCCAATAGTCGTCCCAGAAGTCCTCAGGGCCTCCGTTAAGATAATGCCAACCGCGTAAGCACCAGCGGGCGTTGCTCCAATCGGCGCGCTCCGACAAACGGGCTGCGGCATCACTTGACCAGTCGATGCGCCCCCAGCAGATGCAAGCGCGGTAGCAAGGCTCGAAGGTCGCTGCTTCGAGGATAAACCGTGTTGTGCCACGCAACTGACCGTCTCGCAGGCTGCTGCCACGCCCCATGATACCTTTGAACACCGCGTCAGCCTGCGCGAAAACTGCGGCTAATTCTGTATCAGCAAATATAATACTGTAGTCATTCGTATCTAAAGTATCCAATTCGCGCCCATCTTTTGTGGCGAAAGCGTCCCAGCCCATCGCTCGCCTCCTGCAAGTACTTGGCTCAGCCTCGGCCCGAGGAGCCGAAGCCGCCTTCGGCTCGGGGCGTGGCGTCCAGGTCTTCGACTTCAGCCCACTGCGCGCGCTCGACGCGGGCGATGACCAGCTGCGCGATGCGGTCGCCGCGCTGGATTTCAAAAGCCTCCTCGCCCAAGTTGGTCAGGATGACGCCGACCTCGCCGCGAAAATCCGAGTCGATGGTGCCCGGCGAGTTGAGCAGAGTCAGCCCGTGCCGCAGCGCCAGCCCTGAGCGCGGGCGCAGCTGAGCCTCGAAACCTGCGGGCACCGCGACGGCAAAACCGGTCGGCACCAGAGCGGTCTTCAGCGGCGCGATCACCATCGCCCGAGCCGCGCGCACGTCCATGCCCGCCGCGCCAGCCGTCTGGTAAGAAGGCAGCTCCAGGCCGTCGCCGTTGGGCAGCCTCTTGATAGGAATCAGCAAGTACTTGTGGGGCGTGTCCATCGTGTCGCGGGCTGGCGAAGCTGTTTGTGGAACTACGCGGCGGCGCGGCGGCCACGGGCTTTGGGAGGTTTTTCGGAGTCGAAGACCTGAGCCGGGGCGCGTCCCATCGCGATTTCGAGCGCCTGCTCCTCCTCGTGCGAGAGCGCCTGCTCCGCCGAGCCGTTGCGGATGGACTTGCCGAAGCAGCGCGAGTCGGAGCGCCCGAACAGCGCGGTCACGATCACGCCGTTGCTCAGGCCATCGAGCAGCGCGACCGAGAACGACTGCCCGCCCGAGACATCGCCGAAGGCATCGAAGCGCACCAGCCCGACGTTTTGCACGCACCCCTTGAGCTGAGCTGAGAGCGACGACAGCGTGGCCTCGAACTGCCCGTGCTGCGCCTCGACCGCCTGCACGCGCCCGCCGTAGCCGCGCAGCAGCTCTTCCAAGTCAGCGCCCTCGGGCCCCGTCAGCAGCGAGCGCACCAGCCGCGACACCCGCCCCAGCCGCGCGCTCAGAGCGAGCAGGAAGCCCAGCTGCAGCAGCGCCAGTACGCCCAGCGCGAGCGCAATCTCCACAATGTGTGGCCGCAAAACTTGCATCGTTGGGATGTTTTCTTCCGCACCTCGAACTCGAACCTGCCTCGAACCTGCCTCGAACCCGCGCCGAACGCCGCAAGTACTTGCAGCACCATCAATCAGGCAGAAAAACCGCGCCCTCGACGCCCGAGCACGGCGCGAAGTGCTCTAAAACCGCCGCTTGGCGCGCGCCTTCTGCGAGGGCCGCAGCACGCGCCCCGCCATGTCATCGGACTCGCCCGGCGCCTCTTCCAGGCCCGGCAAAGGCGCTGCCTTGGACAAATCCACCGGCTCACCGGCCACTTCACCCTCCGCTACAGCCACCTGAGATTCCTGAGATACCTGGGGCGCGCCGTCCACGAAGGAAATCGTGGTCACGCTCGTGACGCTGCCATCACCAGAGGCAGCAGCCGGAGGCGCGCTCGGATTGGGATTCAAAGGCGGCACAACGGCTGAGCCGCCCGAACTCAAGCCCGCAGCTGCCAGGCCGCCGCGTGCCACAGGACGCGCTGCGCCGTTGGAAGCGCCCGCAGTAGTTGCGGCGCGGGTGGCGGCTGCGGGCCGCGCGGCTCCGGCTCCGGCTCCGGCGCGAGCAGCGGGGCGTCCGGCGCGTCCGGCGAGCTTCTTCTTCTCGTCCCACATATGCCACACCACGAGCACCATGGAGGCGTTGAAGATCGACGAATACAGGCCGGACACGATGCCGATCAGCATCGCCAGCGCGAAGTTGTAGATGCTCTCGCCGCCCAGCAGAACCAGAGCCAGCAGCATGATCACAACGGTTAAGCCCGTGTTGATCGAGCGGCTCATGGTTTCGAGCAGCGAGTCGTTGACGACCTTGTTGAAGGGTTCTTTGCGGCGCAGGCGCAGGTTCTCGCGCAGGCGGTCGAAGATGACCACGCTGTCGTTGATCGAGTAGCCCACGACCGTGAGCAGGGCCGCGATGAACGAGGAATCGACCTCCACGCGAGGATCGATGTGGCCGATGAGGGCGAAGATGCCGACCAGAACCAGCACGTCGTGCACCAGCGCCAGGATGCCCGCCACGGCGTAGCGCGTGCCGTCGCCGGCGAAGTTGTAGCGGATGTAAATCCACAGCGCGATCATGGCCACGCCCAGCAGCACGCCCTTGATGGCGTCGCGCTGCAGCTCCTCGCCGATGACCGCTCCCACCAGCTGCTGACCGATCGGAGCCAGCGCGTTTGGGCTGGATTTGGTGTCGATCTTGAACTGCCGGGCCAGCACTTCCTCAACAGTCCGCTGCTGTGCCTTGAGCTCGGTTGAGGTCAGGGCCGAGGTCTGGATGACCAGCGTGTCGCCGCCCGCGACCTGAATCTTGGTGCCGCGCAGGTTGCGCTGATCCAAACCGCCGCGCACCGCGTTGATCAGCCCGGCCTCCTGGCCGCTCTGCGGGCGCGCGGCCTGGGGAATGCGGTATTGGAGCTGGCCGCCGCCCTTGAAGTCGATGCCGCGGTTGAGCCCGAAGGCCGCCCACGACACCATGCCGACCACGATGATCGCCAGCGAGATGCCGAACCACAGCCTCCACTTGCCAACCAGATCTATGTTCTTGCCGCGAAAATCCATTCCCGTTCCCACCAGTTCCCACCAGCCCACACGTACTTGCGGGTCTCTTAAATTGAGCTGAGCGCACTTGCCGGAACCTCCGCAAGTACTTGAAGGCGATAGTTTAGCGAGCCGCAACCGTCGTGACGGTCGAGCGCGGCGCGGGCTTGCCGAACAAGCGCGGGCTGCGCTCGCCGACCCCGGCCAGGCTCCACATGAAGAGCCGCGTCACGCTGATCGCCGAGAACAGGCTCAGCAAAACCCCGATGCCAAGCGTGAGCGCGAACCCCTTCACCGGCCCGGTTCCCAGGTAGAACAAGACCACAGCCGCGATCAAGGTGGTGACGTGCGAGTCCAGAATCGCGGTCCACGCCCGCGAAAAAGCCGCGCGCAGAGCCGCCGAGAAGCTGGGCTGCGTCGCCATCTCCTCGCGCAGCCGCTCGAAGACCAGGATGTTGGTGTCGAGCGACATCGCGACCGCGAGCAAGAAGCCCGCGATGCCGGGCAGCGTCAGGGTGCCGCCAACCAAGATGAAGGCAGCCAAGTTGAGCACGAAGTAAATCGCCAGCGCGCAGTTGGCGAGCAGGCCGGGCAGCCGGTAGTACACCAGCATGAACACCGCGACCGCGAGGATGCCGATCAAGCCCGCGCGCAGGCTCTTGGCCAGCGAATCCTGGCCCAGCGTGGCCGAAACCGTTCGGTTCTCGACCACATCAATGGGCGCGGGCAGAGCGCCCGAGTTGAGCAGCAGCGACAAATCCTGCGCTTCTTTGAGCGTCTTGAAGCCGCCCGAAATCTGGCCGGAGCCGCCCGTGATGGCCGAGTTGATGTTGGGGGCCGAGATGCAGCGTTCGTCCAGGAAGATCGGCATCGTGTGGTTGATGTTCTGGGCCGTGATCTGCCCGAAGCGGTCGGAGCCTGGCCCCTGCAGCTCGAAGAAGACGGCTGGCCGCCCGCGCTCGTCGTTGCCGCCGCGCGCCGTGGGCTTGATGTCGTCGCCGCGCACGATGACCGTCGAGCGCCGCCTGGCCTCAGCTGAGGCGATGGGGTTGCCGGTGGCTTTGTCGCGGAACAGCGTCTCGTCGCCGCGCTCGAAGGCGTCGATTTCCTGGGGCAGCAGCACAATCGAGAGCTGAGCCGTCTTGCCGATGACCTCCTGGGCTCGCTGAGGGTCGCTGACGCCGGGAAGCTGCACGATGATGCGGTCGGGCACCTGCTTCTGGATCTGAGGCTCGCTCACTCCCAGGCTGTCCACGCGCGAGCGCACGATCTCGACGGTGCGGTCCAGGATCACGGATGAGTCGGAAGCGTTGCCGCCGTTGGCTGCGGCTGCGGGGTCGAAGAACTGAGGGTCGCGCGCCTGGGCGAACTTGGCCTGGGGAGCGGCGGCGCTGATGGCGGCGCGGATCGCGGTGCGCTGAGCATCGAACTGAGCCTTGTCCGTGGCCTGGGTGCGGACTTCGAGGGTGTTGGGCGCTTCGTCCGCGCCGCCGACCGCGAAGTTCACGTTGGCCTGGTTGAGGCCCAGGTTGCCCGGCGCGCGCACGATGGCCTCGCTGACGCGGCGCGTGAAATCGTCGCGCGCATCGGGCGTCTTGAGGCCGCGCGCGAAGGCGTCGTCGATCTTGTAAGTGAACAGCGCGCGCCGTACTTGCAGCACCAGGTTGACGCCGCCCTGCAAGTCGAGCCCGAGCTTAACCGCAGGCACGGCGGCTCCGTTGTGCTGGCGCGGCGGGTACACGGCGATGTCGCCCAGCGTCAGGACGGGCTTGTCGGGCAGCGAGGAGAGCGCCTCGGAGTCAACTGAAGCCAGCTTAAGGCCGGGGAAGGGGCCGGCCAGGGCTTGAGCGATGCGGCGGGCGCGCGCCTCGGCCTCGGCCCGCGTCGAGGCGTAGTCGCGGATGCGGGCCTGGAAAACTCCGGCTGGGGCGGCTGGCTTGCCGTTGCTGCGTTTGGCTGGGGTGGGCTCGGGCAGCAGTTCGAGCTCGGCGGGGACTTTTTCGGGGCTCTTGAAGGCGACGTTGAGAGCGTCGTCGGCGGCCACGGCGGGCGTCTTCTTGCCGGCCAGGGCGGTGAAGGACCTGGGAGCCGAAAGGGTGAGCGAATATTGCTGCTCGTGCGGCGCGGCCCCGAGCGGGAAGTAGATGACCCCGAAGGCCAGCGCGACCAGCAGGGCCAGACCGAGGTACTGCACAGCACGGCTTTTGAACATGAAGGGTCTCTCAGACGAGCAAATCCCAACACCCCGCCTCGCGTGGGCCGCGAGGGTGGCTGTGCGGGAGAAATTTTCAGGCGACGAAACGCCTCAATTATAGCCGCGACGCCCGCAGCGGTCAAACGCAGCGGTCAAACAAAGCCGCCCTCAGAGATGCCTTCAGCTCACGGTTCGTGGCCGCTGATTGCTCGCGCCAAGTACTTGTAGCCGCTCGCCAGCCGCGCCCGGCGCAGCCAGGAAGCTGCCTTGAAGACAGCGAAGTTGAGTTGTGAGCTTCTTGCTCAACTGAGCCCAACACGGCTTTAAAGCCACTGCGCGAGCCAGGCGCGCGCCAGCTTGAGATCGGAGAAGCAGACGGCGCTCGCCAGGCACAGCAGCGCGCCCACCAGCAGCCAGGCTCGCGAGGTGGCCGCGCGCAGCGTCCAGGCGTGCGGGATGACGACGATGGTGTGCGAGCGCGAGCCGGCCAGGTCCCACAGCAGGTGCGATCCCAGCCCGAGGCACAAGCCCAGCGCAGGCGAGGCCGCCAGCGGATAAGCCGCCCAGAACTGCGGCTGCAAGTACTTGGAGGCCGCCAGCAGCAGGGGCAGCCACGCCGAGTGCGAGACCCAGTGCCGGTGCGAGGCGATGCCAAGCAGGAGCACGTCCCAGTCGGGCAGCGGGTAGTGCAAGAACTTCCACAGCCCGCGCCGCGCAAACGCCTGGGGAATCGGGAACAGAGCGCACGAGGAGACAACCAGCGCGCACACGAAGAGCGGGTCCCGCAGCCGGCTCAGCGCGTCGCCGTGCTCCAGCAGCCCCAGAGCCGCCGCGAACGCCAGAGCCGCTCCGCAATGCCACAGGCCAGCGCCAAAATAACTCACGCCGATGTTTTAGCACAAGCGAGCGCCACAAGTACTTGCGGCTGCCCCTTTTCAAGGCGGGCACCCCGCGCTCAGGCCAGCTGAGCAGCTCCAGCTGAGCAGCTCCAGCTGAGCAGCTCCAGCTGAGCAGCTCCAGGAGCGCCCGCGCCTCCGCTGCGCCGGGCGGCGTTAAGCGGCGTTAAAATGAGAGGGCGTGTAGCAAGTACTTGAGCGAGGCAAGCCGAATGAAATGGTTCCGAGGTGCTGGGATGGTGCTGTCCCTGATCGTGGGCGCGGCTCTGGGCGTGGCGCTGGCCGCCTTCGCCTGTTACTTCGCCATCCTGTATGCCCTGGGCCTGCCGCTCAAGGACTGGCGCTTCTACTGATGCAGCCAGGCGCTTCCCCGGCGCCCGCGCTCCTTCAGGCGCGCATCCCAAGCAACCACGCCAGCGACGACGCAAAGGAGAATTTGATGGAAGCCACTCAAATCGAGGCGAAGGCCAAAGAGTTCATTGACGCGCTGCACATCCTCGAAGAAGGCAGCGACCAAGACGCCTCCGCCCTGGCCGAGCTGTTCGCGGAGCAGGCCACGCTGACCAACTCGGCCCTGGACCTCAAGGGAACGCAGATGAAGGGCCGCGATGCCATCCTGGAATTTTGGGTCGAATACAAGGCTCAGCTGGGCCAGGCGCGCTCGAAGTTCCACCACATCACCAGCAGCGCCGCCGCTGCGGGCCTCTTCTGGACCACCCAGGGCCAAAGTCCCGGCGGCCAAAACGTCAGCTACCACGGCGTCTCGCTGCTGCAGTTCAACGAGCAGGGCCTCATCGAGTTCTTCCGCGGCTACTACGACACCCGCGAGCTGCAGATGAAAGCTCCCGTCCCCTAAATCCCAGGCTCCCCGCAGCGCCCGGCAAGTACTTGCCGGGCGCTTTTGCGTGGCCAACCCAGCTCAGCGCCAACCCAACTCGGCAGCCAGGCAAACTGCGCTTGCCTGTTCGGGGCGAGATTATTTATAATATCTTCGAGCAGGAAGCGCAGAGTTAGGCGAGGCGAGGCGAACAGAGTAGAGGAACATGGTCTTTAGCTCGGCGATTTTCATTTTCTACTTCCTGCCGCTCTCGCTGCTGGGATATTATGTTTTGCCGTGGCGTGGTGGGCGGCACTTGTTCCTGACGCTGGCGAGCTACGTCTTCTACGGCTGGGCCAACCCGATTTTCGTGCCTTTGATGCTGGGTTCGAGCCTGGCCGACTACGTGGCCGGGCTGGTGCAGGCGCACAACGGCTTTCGCAACTGGCGCGCGGAACCGCCGCTTCTGGAGCCTGACAGTTCGCGCACGCGGCTGCAGAAGGGCGCTCTGGTGGCCTCGCTGTGCCTGAACCTGGGGCTGCTGGGCTTCTTCAAGTACTTCAACTTCGCTGCGGACAACTTGCACGCGCTGACTTCTTCGCTGGGCTTAGCTCACGGCGAGGCTTCGGGCGTGCTGAGGGTGGCTTTGCCGCTGGGGATTTCGTTTTACACGTTCCAGTCGATGAGCTACTCGATCGACGTCTATCGGGGCCACACGCGCGCGATGCGCTCGCCGCTGGACTACGCCTGCTTCGTGGCGATGTATCAGCAGCTGGTGGCGGGGCCGATCGTGCGCTTTTCGGAAATCGCGGATCAGCTCAAGGGCCGCACGCACACCTGGGACAAGTTCGCGCGCGGCTGCGCCTTGTTCTCGCTGGGCTTAGCGATGAAGGTGCTGCTGGCCAACCCGTGCGGGCAGGTCGCGGATGTGGTGTGGAGCGCGGCCTCCTCGCGCCCAGGCGAGGCGTGGGCGGGAGCCTTCGCGTATTCGTTCCAGATTCTGTTCGACTTCGCGGGCTACTCCGAGATGGCCATCGGGCTGGGCCTGCTGATGGGATTCGTGTTCGCCAAGAACTTCGAGTCGCCCTACAAGGCCGATTCGATCACCGATTTCTGGCGGCGCTGGCACATCTCGCTCTCGACCTGGCTGCGCGATTACCTCTACATTCCGCTCGGCGGCAACCGGCGCGGCGAGGCACGAACTTACTTCAACCTGGCCCTGACGATGCTGCTGGGCGGCCTGTGGCACGGCGCGAGCTGGAACTTCTTGATCTGGGGCGGCCTGCACGGCGGCCTGCTCGCCTGGGAGCGGTGGCGCGGCCCCAAGTACTTGAGCCGCCTGCCGCGCCTGCTGAAAATCGCCGCGACCTTCCTCACCGTGACCTTGCTGTGGGTCTTCTTCCGCGCGCCGGACTTGCCCTCGGCTCTGGATTTTCTCGCGCGCCTCTGCGGGCTCAAGGCGGCTGGGATCGGCGCGGATTTGCTGCCCGGCATCATCTACCAGCCGTATTACGTGCTGAGCCTGGCTCTGGCTGCGGCGTGCGCGTGGAAGCTGCCCACGGTGTGGGAGTGGACGCAGCAGCTGAGCGCAGC
>JAABUK010001419.1_pt1 | contig 45872 bp, 42 predicted proteins | sample 5559141 | NCBI WGS metagenome assembly JAABUK01 (sample SAMN10711869, study PRJNA513367) | rock metagenome | isolation source: Antarctica rocks | place: Antarctica: Victoria Land, Pudding Butte nord | collected 2016-01-03 | reverse complement strand
CGTTCGAAGAAAACGACTCGTAGGCATGGCCGCTGGTTAGCAGCCGGCGCGCGACGTCGAGATGTAGCCCACGCCGCTGGCTCTGTCGGTACGGCGCGTGGGGGCCGCCGATGTCCGGCCCCTCGTCGTAGTCCAGTCCGAGCCAGTGCATCGCGTCGAGCAGCTGCTCGTAACTCTGCTCGCTGTCCCGGCCCGCGTCGGTGTCCTCGACGCGGAACACGAAAGTGCCACCGGTATGCCGCGCATAGGCCCAGTTGAACAGCGCCGCGCGCATCAGCCCGACGTGCGGCGTACCGGTCGGTGAGGGACAGAAGCGGACGCGGGTCGCAGCACCCGAAACTTCGCCGTCGGCTGAGAGGTCGGCTGGGCCGGGAAGCGTGGTCATGATCGGCCAGCGTAGCCGCGGCGCTCTCGGGGCTAGGCCTTCAGTCGCGGCGGACGAACGGGTTGCCGAGGGTGCCGATGCCCTCGATCTCCACCTCTACGCGCTGACCGGTCTCGACCGGTCCGACGCCCGCAGGCGTGCCGGTGAGGATCACGTCGCCGGGTAGCAGCGAGAACGCCTGGGAGACAAACGCCACAAGGTCGGCCACCTTGTGCACCATGTCGGCGGTGGTCCCGTCCTGCACGACCTCGCCGTCGCGACGGGTGACGAGCGACAGGTCCGACACGTCGAGCACTGTCTCGATCCACGGCCCGAGCGGGCAGAAGGTGTCCATGCCCTTGGCCCGCGCCCACTGCCCGTCGCGGCGCTGCAGATCCCTGGCCGTCACGTCGTTGGCGCAGGTGTAGCCGTAGATCACGTCCGCTGCCCGGGCCGCCGGCACGTCCTTGCAGATCCGCCCGATCACGACGGCCAGCTCGCCCTCGTAGTGGATCTCGCGGCTGCTCGGGGGCATGACGACCGGGTCGTCGGGACCGACGACAGCGGTGTTGGGCATAAGGAACATCAGCGGCTCCTCCGGCACCTCGCCGCCCATCTCCTTGGCGTGGTCGGCGTAGTTGCGGCCGATACCGATGATCTTGCTGCGCGGCAATACCGGCGCGAGCAACCGGACCCCGGAGAGGGGCAATTGGTTGCCGGTTAAGGCGATCGGCTGGTGCAGCGGGTCACCGGCCAGCTCGGCGACGATCTTGACACCGTCGTCGCCGCCGACGATTCCGTAGGCGGGGAGCTGCTCACCGGTGGTGTACCTCGCGATGCGCACGGGGGCGACCCTAGCCCACCTAGGCTGGTATGCCGTGGGCGTCAGCGCGGGGATCGGGCAGGTCCAGCCGGTCGCGCCGGTCGCCCCGGCCGGACTACGGGAGCTGGGCGAAGACGCATGGCGGTACCTCGAGCGGGCGCACCAGGACCGGGTCGACACCGTGACGCGGGACCACCTGTCCCGCCGCAGCCGCGGCGTCGAGCACCCGGTCGAGGATTTCCTGTTCCGCTATTACGCCCACCGCCCCGGGCGGCTGCGTCGATGGCACCCCGGCGCGGGGGCCGCGCTGGTCGGCGGACGCGAACGAGCCGGCTGGTCCGCCTACCGGTATGACGGGCGGATCGCCTACGTCGACGTCGTCGCGTTCCTCGCCACCCGAGCCCCGTTGCTCCGCTCGACCCGCGATCTGCTGTCCGCTACGGCCGGGCGACCGGCGCAGCTGGGCTGCTTCGGGATGCACGAGTGGGCGATGGTCTATCGCCATCTCGGACAGGACTCCCAGCCCGCGGTGCGGCATCCGGCATGGCCGCTACGGCTCGGCGCGCAGGGGACTGACGCCGTCGTGGAGTCGCACGCGCTGCGTTGCACGCATTTCGACGCCTACCGGTTCTTCACACCGGCCGCCGAACCGTTGAACAGCGTCGCGCCGCGTGCCGACAGCCGCACCGACCTGGAGCAGCCCGGCTGCCTGCACGCCACGATGGACGTGTACAAGCTCGCCTACCGGCTGGGTCCGGTCGTGCCCAGCGCGCTGGTCATGGACTGCTTCGACCTCGCCCGGGAGGTGCGGGAGGTCGACATGCGTGCCTCGCCCTACGACCTGCGCGCGCTCGGCTACCCGCCGATCCCGGTCGAGACGCCGACCGGCAAGGCGCAGTACGTCGCCGCGCAGCGCCGGTTCGCCGAGCGAGCACGGCCCCTGCGTCAGCGGCTCATCGAGGTATGCGACCGGCTGCTCGCCACGGCCGGATGATCGAGGCAGCGCCGGCCGGTCACGCCCGGCGCCGTGTCCGGCCGGCGCCAAGGGATCAGTCGTCGCTGTCGAGGTAGAGGCAGAACGGATGCCCGGCCGGATCGAGCATCACCCGCACGTTCTCCTGCGGTTGGTACGACGCCACCTCGGCTCCGGCCTCGACGGCGTGCGCCACCGCCTCGTCCAGGTCGTCCACCTGGATGTCGAGGTGCATGGACATCTGCGGCTGCCCGTCGACGCTCGGCCATACCGGTCGGACGTAGTTCTTCTCCGTTGCGAAGCCGAGGTTGTAGCCCGCCGTCTCCGACGGCGCAAGGTCGACCCCGCCCGGTGACTCGTTGAAGATCGTCCAGCCGAGCAGCCGTGCGTAGAAGTGGGCGAGCTCGGGGGCGTCCGGAGCGTCGAGGACGACGCCCCACCATTGGGCCCTGGTTCGCAGCGGCATGGGCACATCCTGCCGTAGGCGCACCCGCTAGGAGGAGGACCGGCACCGCGGGTCAGCGAACGGTGACGACGGATCAGCGGACCGGAACCGACTGGCGCAGCAGGCCGTAGGTGAGCGCGTCCACCAGGGCGTTCCAGCTGGCCTCGACGATGTTCGGTGCAACACCGACCGTCTGCCAGGACGTCGTGCCGTCGGATACCTCGATCAAGACTCGGGTCACCGCGTCAGTGCCGTGCGCGGAGTCCAGGATCCGCACCCGGAAGTCGATCAGCTCCAGCTTGTCCAGCTCCGGGTAGGCACCGGTCAGTGCCTGCCGCAGGGCGTGGTCCAACGCGTTGACCGGACCGTTCCCCTCCCCCGCGGCAACGACCCGCTGGCCGGCGGCGGTGAGCTTGACCGTCGCCTCGGAGAGCGCGGCCGCGCCGACGCCCGCGGAGTCGGTGATCACCCGCCAGGACTCGACCTCGAAGTAGTGCAGCGGCGTGCCCTCGACGGCTTCGCGCAGGAGCAGCTCGAAGGAGGCGTCCGCCGCGTCGAAGGTGTAGCCGCGCAGCTCCAGATCCTTGACCCGCGCCACGACGGCCGACAACAGCTCGCCCCGGCCCGCCAGGTCGTAGCCCAGCTCGCGGCCCTTGAGCTCGATGCTGGCGCGGCCGGCCATGTCCGAGACCAGCATCCGCATGTCATTGCCCACCGCTGTGGGGTCCATGTGCTGATAGAGGTCCGGGTCCACCTTGAGCGCGCTCGCGTGCAGCCCGGCCTTGTGCGCGAAGGCACTGGCCCCGACGTACGGCTGCCTGCTGTACGGCGGCACGTTGGTGATCTCGCTGATCGCGTGCGCGATCCGGGTCGACTCGCGAAGCTGCTCATCCGGCAGCAGGTCGTGACCCTGCTTGAGCTGGAGGTTGCTGACCACGGTCAGCAGGTCGGCGTTGCCCGTGCGCTCGCCGTACCCGTTGATCGTCCCTTGGACGTGCGTCGCCCCGGCGGCCACGGCCGCGAGCGAGTTGGCCACCGCGCAACCGGTGTCGTTGTGGCAGTGGATGCCGAGCCGCGGCCCGGTGCCTGACAGTCCCGATGTGTCCGGTGAGGTCGCCACCTGGGGCAGCACGTCGGCGACGACATCGGCGATCTGCGGCGGCAGCATGCCCCCGTTGGTGTCGCACAGCGCCAGGACCTCGGCGCCCGCCTCCGCTGCCGTCCGCAGGACCTCCACCGCGTAGTAGCGGTCGAGAAGGTAGCCGTCGAAGAAGTGCTCGGCGTCGAGGAAGACGCGGCGTCCCTCCCCACGCAGGAACGAGACGGTGTCGCGGACCATGGCGAGGTTCTCGGCGAGCGTGGTCCGCAACGCCTTCTCCACGTGACCCGCGTGGGACTTGGCGACCAGCGTCACCACCGGTGCGCCCGAGTCCAGCAGCGCCCGCACCAGCGCGTCGTCGGCCGCGATGCCGCCCGGCCGGCGGGTGGCACCGAAGGCCGCCAGGCTTGCCCGGCGCAGGGTCAAGTGCCGTTTCGCCGCGGCGAAGAACTCTGTGTCCTTGGGATTGGCGCCGGGCCAGCCGCCTTCGATGTACCCGACGCCGAGCTCGTCCAGGTGTGCGGCGATTGCGAGCTTGTCCGCCACCGAGAGGTTCAGGCCCTCTTGTTGCGCGCCGTCACGCAGGGTCGTGTCGTACACGTGCAGAGCGCTCATGGTGGGGTTCCTCATCCGATGCTGCTGCTGCCGCGGCGCGGTCAGGGCGCGCCGGCCTGACGGTATGGCGTGCCGGTCGCCCGGATCATGTCCCGAGGTGTCACTGCGGCCGAGCGGGGTGTGCCCGGCAACAAAAAGACCCCCCGGGGTAGCGGGAGGTCTGCGCGGCGGGGAGTATCCCGTCGCGCTCAGTCGATAATGAGAGCAGCTGTGGCTGCAGCCCGGGCGTTCGGCACGTCAGCCACCCTGGCACGGCATACCAGCATCTGGCTAGCCGTCTCGCCATTCGATCGCCAGGAGTGGCCACACGCGAGGAGCCCGTAGCTCCCTGGAGCCCACGCGCAGGTCGTCCTCGCTGGCCGGCAGATCTGGTCGACGTGGGGAAGCGGTGGTAGTTTTGTAGTTTTCTCCAACGATGACAAGGGGGTCACGATGAACACGAAATCTGTTCCTGACGGCGCCATCGTGGTCGGCGTGGATCGCTCGGCCAGCAGCGACCTGGCTGTGGACTGGGGCGTCGACGAGGCCACGAGACGACACCTTCCGTTGCACATCGTCCATGCCTATTCCTATCGGTACCCTACGGTCAGCATGGACGTCGGTGGCGATCTCAACGACGAGATGCAGGCATCGCGCGAGGTAGCGGACGAGATCGTCCTGGCCACCGTGACTCGGGCCCGAATCGCCGACCCCGAGCTGTCCGTCACCTGGACCATGCCCCCAGACGTGACGGCAGTCGCCGCTCTCGAAGCGGCCTCGCGAACAGCAGACACCGTCGTCGTCGGCGGTCGGAACCACCGTGCAGTCAGGGAACTGCTGGTTGGATCCGTCGCCGCCCGGGTCGCTTCTCACGCGTACTGCCCTGTCGTCGTTGTCCACCAGCGCGCCACGGAATCGGCGGGCCCTAGCCCTCTGGGCGCGGTCGGCCCCGTCGTGGTCGGCGTCGAGGGCCCCGCACTGCAGAGACCGACCCTGACCTATGCATTCTCTGCGGCCCGGTCCCGGCAGGCGCCACTAGAGGTCGTGCATGGATGGTGGGAGAGGCACGTCGAAGCGGCACCGGTCATCGCATCGCGGCAACCCGTCGACTGGCCTCAGCGCGCCGAGGACGAGCACGTGCTGATCACGCAGGCGCTGCTGGATTGGAACCGGACCTACCCGGACGTCCAGGTCAACGTGCACACCACGCACGCCCACCCGGCCGAAGAACTCGTCCGCCGCAGCGCGGCCGCGTCTTTGCTCGTAGTCGGCACGAGCGCCCACCGGGGAGTAGGCGAACTCCTGGGTAGCACAGTGAGCCACGCAGTGATCCGTCGTGCTCACTGCCCCGTCGCCGTGATCCACACTCCAGCACCGGCACAACGGGCGCATTGGCGGGGAGGTGCGCTGCAACGGCGCCTTCAACCCCACTGACCGCGGGAAGGCGGTCGGGCGGTCGGACGCGGTCGGGGGTCGGACGCGGTCAATGAGCGGCAGCCGCGGCAACCAGCGCCTCGAACAGCCGCGGGTCGTCGCTGACCTCGGGATGCCACTGGACGCCGAGCCGGAAGCTCCCGGACCGATCCTCCAGGGCTTCGAGGGTCCGGTCCGCGGCCCACGCCGCCGGCTCCAGCCCGGCGAACGTGGCGACCGCCTGATGGTGGTGGGTGGGCACGTCCAGATCCGCGCCCAGGATTTCCGCGATCCGCGTGCCGGGGACCAGATGGACCTCGTGCCGGCCGTATCCGGCGACGACAGGCGCGTGGCTGTCGTTGCCTAGGACGTCCGGCAGGTGCTGCACCAGCGTCCCGCCTTCGGCGACGGCCATCACCTGCATCCCCCGGCAGATGCCGAGCAGCGGGGTCCCGCTCGGCCTCGACGCGCGCGCGAGCGCCAACTCCAGGCTGTCGCGGTCCGGTCGCGGTGCCTGCACGAAGGGATGCCGCCTCGCGCCGTATCGGCGGGGCTCCACGTCGGCTCCTCCCGCGATGACCAGTCCGTCGAGCCGTTCGAGGATCTCGGCTGCCATCGCGTCGTCGGCATCGGGGCGGGGCGGGATCAGCAGAGCGACGCCGCCCGCCCGCTCGACCTTCTCGACATACGCGTAGGGCAGTAGCGCGCTCGGGACGTCCACCCAGCTGCCGCGGGTCGCCAGCTCGACGTAGCAGCTGATCCCGATGACCGGGCGACGGTGGGAGGTCATCGGTCCATCCAACCCGACGACGCCGGGCGATCACTCACAGCGGGGTCACGTAGGCGCCCGAAATCCCTCCGTCGACCATGAACGAGGACGCCGTGATGAAGCTCGATTCGTCGCTGGCCAGGAACAGCACGGCATCGGCGATCTCGTCCGGTGGCCGGGTCGACGACCTCGCAGGTGCTCACCGCCGCTCGCCCCCCCCGGACCCCGTCCCCGTCAGCAAACCCGATGGCCCCCAATCGAGGGGACACAGCAACCTGTCAGACCCGCGCCGGTATATCCGCCGGTCCGGTTCTGACACGTCGGTGGGCGGCACCGGATCGGTCCTGGAGCAGGGCAGACGTCGCGTCACAGCAGTGCGCGCCATCAGGCCAACCGGGTGAGCCAACCGCGCGCGTCCTCGGCGCGGCCGTACTGCACGTCGAGCAGGGCTTGCCGGATCGCTGCGGCCGTGCTCGGCCGCTCGTCGCTGTCCAGCGACCCCGAACCAGTGACCACCTCGCCGCCGTTCCAGGCGAGCCGGCCCACCGGCGTGATGACTGCCGCCGTGCCGCAGGCGAACACCTCGACGATCTCGCCGCTCGCGGCGCCTTCGCGCCACTCGTCGATGTCGATCCGACGTTCCTCGACCTTGTGGCCCAGGTCCTCGGCGATGGCCAGGATGGAGGACCGGGTGACGCCTTCGAGGATCGTCCCGGTCAGCTCTGGCGTCACCAGCCGGCCGTCGGCGTGGACCAGGTAGATGTTCATCCCGCCGAGCTCCTCGATCCACCTGCGCTCCACGGCGTCGAGGAAGGCCACCTGGTCGCAGCCGTGTGCGCTCGCTTCGACCATCGCCGCCAGGCCGGCCGCATAGTTGGCACCGCACTTCGCGGCGCCGGTGCCGCCGGGAGCCGCGCGGGTGTAATCCTCGGACAGCCAGATCGAGACGGGCTTGAGCCCACCCGGGAAGTAGGGACCGGCTGGCGAGGCGATGACGCAGTACGTCACCCGGTCGGCCGGGCGCACGCCGAGGAATGCCTCGGAGGCGAACATGAACGGCCGCAGGTAGAGGCTGTCCTCGCTGGAGTCGCCGCGCGGCACCCACGCCTGGTCGACCTCGACCAGGGACCGCAGCGACTGCACGAAGTCCTGCTCGCCCAGCGGTGGCAGGGCCAGCCGCTCCGCGCTGCGAGCGAACCGCGCCGCGTTGGCCTCCGGACGGAAGCTCCAGATCGAGCCGTCCGGGTGCCGGTAGGCCTTCAGTCCTTCGAAGATCTCCTGCGCGTAGTGCAGCACGGCGGCGGACGGGTCCAGGGACAGCGGACCGTATGCCGTGACCCGAGCGTCGTGCCACCCGACCGGACGGTCCCACTGGGCCAGCACCATGTGGTCGGTGAAGGTCTTGCCGAAGCCCGGACTGGCCAGTACAGCCGCGCGGTCCACCTCCGAGCGTGGGTCGGTGCGCGGCTCCACCGCGAACGCAAGTGCGGCTGACATGGCGACCTCTCTCCTGAACTGTTGTGGTGCCGGAGCTGTTGTGGTGCCGGAGCTGTCGTGGTGCCGAGTGCAATGATCCGCTGAGGTCTTACGACACAGCCTCGGCGATCGCGTCGCCTACCTGAGTCGTGGTCCGACGCTGGGTCCCGCGCCGGGCGAGGTCCTCGGCGACCGCGGTCTCGATTCGGCTGGCGTGGTCGCTGTAGCCGAGGTGCTGCAGCAGCATGGACAACGACAGGATCGTCGCGGTCGGGTCGGCGCTGCCCCGGCCGGCGATGTCCGGCGCGGAGCCGTGCACGGGTTCGAACATGCTCGGCGCGGTGCCGTCGGGGTTGATGTTGCCGCTGGCCGCCAGCCCGATGCCGCCGGCGATGGCCGCCGCGATGTCAGTGATGATGTCGCCGAAAAGGTTGTCCGTGACGATCACGTCGAAGCGGCCCGGATCGCTCACCAGGAAGATCGTGGCCGCGTCGACATGCTGGTATGCCGTCTGCACGTCCGGGTATTCCGCGGCCACCCGGTCGACGGTACGCCGCCACAGGTCGCCGGCGTGGACGAGGACGTTGTGCTTGTGCACCAGCGTGAGATGCTTGCGCTCGCGCGCCTGGGCCCGGGCGAAGGCGTCCCGCACGACGCGCTCGACGCCGTAGGCCGTGTTGACGCTGACCTCGGTGGCGATCTCGGCCGGCGTGCCGACTCGCAGGGAGCCGCCGTTGCCGACGTACGCGCCTTCGGTGCCTTCGCGCACGACGAGGAAATCGATCCCGCCCGGGGCGACCCGCTCCACCGCGAGCGGGCTCACCACGCCGTCGTAGAGGCGGGCCGGGCGAAGGTTGACGTAATGGTCGAGGGCGAATCGCAGCCGCAGCAGCAGCCCCCTCTCCAGGACGCCGCTCGGGACACTCGGATCGCCAACCGCACCGAGCAGGATCGCGTCGTGCTGGCGGATCTCGGCGAGCACGGAATCCGGGAGAGTCTCACCGCTGGCATGCCAGCGCCGGGCGCCGAGGTCGTACTCCGTGGTGGTGACCTTGGGACCGGCACTCGCGGTGGCGGCCTCGAGAACCTTGAGCGCCTCGGCGACCACTTCAGGCCCGATGCCGTCGCCACCGATGACTGCGATGTCGAGCGGGTTCTTCGGCATGTGGCTCAGGTTAGGAGAAGTCTTGCATGCTGGGATCCGCGTCTCGACTGGCGAGCGGGCGAGCGCTGACCGAGGCTGTCGCTGCTCGCCTAACATCACGAACCGGGGTGGGCAGGCCCGTCACCGTGGTCGAGATGGCCCTGGTCGCGCAGGTCCAAGGACTCCTGCAACGCCCGGCGGGCTTCGATCGCCTCGTCGCTCACTGCTGCACCGTCTTTCGTCGTCGCCTGGCCTTCGGGTGCGGGTCCGATCTCGGGCATCCACACCCACCCCAGATTAGATGGACGTCCAACTATCTGACACCGAGCTCTCGCGGGCTGAGACCCGTCCGCCTCCCAGCGCCGGATGCCGGGAGTGGGCGGGGTCGGTGCGAACGGCCCCGGGCTACTCCCTTGGCAGCCGTACGCCGAGCTGGCGCCGCACCTCGTCGACGGTCCCCATGACCTCCACCGTCTCCTGCATCGGCAGCAGCGGCGACTCCCCGGCCCCGTCGGTGACGAGTTGGGCCAGGTGCGCCGCCTCGTGACACAGCCCCTCGTGGACGGGGAACGGATCGGCGTCGCGCACCAGGCGGCGGCCGTCCTGCGCGACCAAGATCATCTGCACCGCCGCGTAGAAGGGACCGGCGAACTCGACCCGAGCGGCACTGCCGCACACGACGGCCGTCGTCGGGGTGAGCGCCGCCAGCGTCGTGCTCAGCACCGCCTCGGCGTCACCCCTTTGCAGGACCATCGAGGCCTGGGCATCGACACCCGTCACCGTCCGGCTCCCCACGGCGGTGACCGAGTCTGGCCGGCCGAGCACGAGGGAGGCGAACGAGACGGGGTAGATGCCGAGGTCCAGCATGGCGCCGCCGGCGAGTTCCGGCGCGAACAGCCGGTGGCTGGGGTCGGGCTTGAAGTACTGTCCGTGGTCGGCCAGTACGGTGCGCAGCTCGCCCAGCACGCCGTCGTCCAGGAGCTGGCGCAGCACGTCGGTCTGCGGCAGGAAGCGCGGCCACATCGCCTCCATCGCGATCACGCCGGCTCCCCGTGCGGCCTCGACCACCTCCGCGGCCTCGGCGGCGTTGCGGGTGAACGACTTCTCGACCAGGACGTGCTTGCCCGCCGCGATCGCCAGCAACGCATGCTCGCGGTGGCCGCTGTGCGGCGTGGCGACATAGACGACGTCGACCTCCGGATCTGCCGCCAGCGCCTCGTAAGAGCCGTGCACCCGCTCGACCCCGAAGTCACCGGCGAATGCCTGCGCCCGTTCGCTCGAACGTGACCCCACGGCCACGATCCGCTGCCGGGTATGCTTTTTCATCGCATCGGCGAACGAGCGGGCGATGCCCCCCGGGCCGAGGACACCCCAGCGCAACGGCGGCGCGGCTTGGGGGTGGGGCAGGCGGCTGGCCGGCAGCGAGCTGGGGAAGGAGGTCACCAGGGGAGGCTACGGCTCGCGACGTGGCTCGTGATCCCAGCTCTTGGAACGCGGCCGCGAGCGGCTCGTGCTGGGCCGCTCGAACTCCTGCTCAGTCGAGGTCGATCACCCGCACGTCGCAGGCACCGATCTCGGTCTCGATGTCCGCCAGCACCCCAGGAGGGATGGCGCTGTCCACGGTGAGCACCACCAGTGCCTCGCCGCCCTTGGCGTCGCGAGCCACCTGCATGCCGCCGATGTTGATCTGCGAATCTCCGAGCACCTTGCCGATGCGGCCGACCACGCCTGGCCGGTCGACATACCGGTAGATCGCCATGTGCTCGCTGATCGGCACCTCCAGGTCGAACCCGTCGACACCGGTGAGCTTCTCGACCATACGGGGGCCGGTGAGCGTGCCCGAGACGCTGACCACCGAGCCGTCGGCGAGGGTGCCGCGCAACGTCGTCACGTTGCGGAAGTCCTGGCTGACCGGGTCGGTGAGCAGCCGAACCTCGCAGCCGCGCTGCTCGGCCAGGACCGGCGCGTTGACGTAGGAGACCTGCTCCTCGACGACGTCCTGGAACAGGCCCTTGAGCGCCGACAGCTTCCAGACGCTGACGTCGAACGCGGTGATCTCACCCTTGACGTCGATGTCCAGCTGGACGGGGACGGCGCCGGCGAGCGAGGTGAAGATGCGGCCGAGCTTCTCCACCAGGGCGATGCCGGGACGGACCTCCTCGGCGATAACACCACCGGACACGTTGACCGCGTCGGGCACGAGCTCGCCGCCCAGGGCCAGCCGCACGGATCTGGCGACGGACACGCCGGCCTTCTCCTGCGCCTCATGGGTGGAGGCGCCGAGATGTGGCGTGACGACCACGGACTCGAAGGCGAACAGCGGCGACTGCGTGCACGGCTCGGTGGTGAAGACGTCCAGCCCGGCACCGGCGACACGGCCCTCGCTCAACGCCGCAGCCAGGGCACCCTCGTCGACGATGCCGCCGCGCGCCGCATTGACGATGCGCACCCCCGGTTTGACCAGCTTGAGCGCCTGTTCACCGATCAACCCGACCGTCTCGGGGGTCTTGGGCAAGTGGACGGTGATGAAATCGCTGCGCGACAGCAACTCCTCGAAGGAGACGAGCAGGACCCCCATCTGGCCGGCCCGGGCCGCGTTGGCGTAGGGGTCGTAGGCGATCACGGACATCCCGAACGCAGCCAGACGCTCCGCGACGAGCTGGCCGATCCGACCGAAGCCGACGATCCCGAGGGTCTTGTCGACCAGCTCGACGCCGGTGTAACCGCTCCGCTTCCACGCGCCGCCGCGCAGCGCAGTGCTGGCCGGGGCGATGTTGCGCGCCGTCGCGAGGAGCAGGCCGATCGTGAGCTCGGCGGCCGAGGTGATGTTGGAGGTCGGGGCATTGACGACCATCACACCGGCCTGGGTGGCTGCCGGTACGTCGACGTTGTCCAGCCCCACGCCGGCACGGGCGACGACCTTGAGCCGCGGAGCAGCCGTCAGTGCCTCGGCGTCGACCCGCGTCGCCGATCGGATGAGGACGGCGTCGACGTCATGCAGGGCCGGCAGCAGGGCGCCGCGATCGGCCCCATCGACGGTGCGGATCTCGAAGTCCGGCCCCAGGGCGTCGACCGTGGCGGGCGACAGCTCCTCGGCGATCAGCACGACCGGGCGGATCCCGGCCGATGGACGGGTGGGTTCGCTGGGAATGCTCACCGCCCGAGTCTAGGTTCGAGCGGCGAGCGCGATCGGCGGAGCCCGCCATACAAGACCGACCGCAAGGCAGGCGGAGGGACGGGCGGCCTGGCGCCCGCGGCTCAGCGCGCGGCGCTGCCCTCGACGTAGTCGCCGTCCGTGGGCTTGATCCAGCTCATCAGGCTCCGCAACTGGCGGCCGGTGGCCTCGATCGGGTGCTGGCGTCCCTTCTCCCGCAACGCCATGAATTCCGATGCGCCCGCGTCCTGGTCGTCGATGAAGTGCTTGGCGAACGTGCCGTCCTGGATCTCGGCCAGGATGGTCTGCATGTTCTTCTTCACCGACGCGTCGATGATCCGCGGCCCGGAGACGTAGTCGCCGAACTCGGCCGTGTCGCTGACCGACCAGCGCTGCTTGGCGATGCCGCCCTCGTACATCAGGTCGACGATCAGCTTGAGCTCGTGGAGGCACTCGAAGTAGGCGACCTCCGGCTGGTAGCCCGCCTCGGTCAGCACCTCGAAGCCGTACTGCACCAGCTGCGAGGCACCGCCGCAGAGCACCGCCTGCTCACCGAAGAGATCGGTCTCGGTCTCCTCGGTGAATGTGGTCTGGATGCCTCCGGCGCGCAGCCCGCCGATGGCGGCGGCGTACGACCGGGCCAGGTCCCACGCCGTACCGGACTCGTCCTTCTCGACGGCGAGCAGCACCGGCACGCCTCTGCCGTCGACGAATTCGCGGCGGACCAGGTGACCGGGACCCTTCGGCGCAACCATCACCACGTCGATCCCCTGCGGCGGCTCGATATAGCCGAACCGGATGTTGAACCCGTGGCCGAAGACGATGGCGTTGCCCTGCGTCAGGTTCGGCCGGACCGACTCCTCGTAAAGCCCGCGCTGCTTGTGGTCCGGCGCCAGGATCACGATCACGTCCGCCTGCTTCGACGCCTCGTCGGGGGTGAGGACGGTGAGCCCTTCGGCTTCGGCCTTGGCCCGGGATTGAGAACCCTCCAGCAGCCCCACGCGCACGTCCACCCCTGAGTCGCGGAGGTTGAGTGCGTGGGCGTGCCCCTGACTGCCGTAGCCGAGAACGGCGACCTTGCGGCCCTGGATGACCGAGAGGTCAGCATCGTCGTCGTAGAACATCTGGGCCACGTCGGCCACTCCTTGGGTTCGTCGGTGAAGGTTTCGTCGGTGCTCGTTGGTGCTCGTTGGTGCTCGTCGTGCGGGTATGTCGGGTGCGTGCGTCAGGCGCTGCGCAGCGAGCGGTCCGTGATCGAGCGCGGGCCCCGCCCGATCGCGACCATGCCGGAATGCACCAACTCCTTGACGCCGAACGGCTCGAGCACTCGCAGCAGCGCGTCGAGCTTGTCCGTGTTGCCGGTGGCCTCGATGGTCACGGCATCGGTGGCAACGTCCACCACCTTGGCACGGAACAGTTGAGCCGTCTCCAGGACGTGCGAGCGGGTCTGCAGGTCGGCCCGCACCTTGACCAGCAGGATCTCCCGCTGCACCGAAGCGGCCCGGTCGAGCTCGACCACCTTGAGCACCTCGACCAGCTTGTTCAGCTGTTTGGTCACCTGCTCCAGCGGCAGCGCCTCCACGTCGACCACGACGGTCATCCGGGACACTGCCGGGTTCTCCGTTGGACCGACGGCCAACGAGTCGATGTTGAAGCCCCTTCGGGAGAACAGCCCGGCGATCCGGGCCAGGACCCCCGGCTGGTTCTCGACCAGGACGGACAGGGTGTGCTTGCTCATTCCTGCACCCCCTCGACCGCTGTTTCCGACTGGTCGTCCCGATCCCACGTCGGCGCGAGGTCGCGGGCAACCTGGATCTTGTCGTTGGACAGGCCAACCGGCACCATCGGCCACACCATGGCGTCGCGGTGCACGACGAAGTCGACGACGACCGGGACGTCGTTGATCTCCATCGCCTTGCGGATCGTGGCGTCCACGTCTTGCGGCGACTCACAGCGCAGGCCCGCGCAGCCGTAGGCCTCGGCGAGTTTGACGAAGTCCGGCACCCGGCGGTTGACACTGGTGTGCAGATCGGTGTTGGAGTAGCGCTGGTTGTAGAACAGGGTCTGCCATTGCCGGACCATGCCAAGGCTCGAGTTGTTGATGATGGCGACCTTGATCGGGATGTCGTTGATCACACAGGTGGCGAGTTCCTGGTTGGTCATCTGGAAGCAACCGTCACCGTCGATCGCCCACACCGTGCGGTCCGGCTCGCCGACCTTGGCTCCCATGGCCGCCGGCACCGCGAAGCCCATCGTCCCGAGACCGCCGGAGTTGACCCAGCTGTTGGGCCGCTCGTAGCCGACGAATTGCGCGGCCCACATCTGGTGCTGCCCGACGCCTGCGACAAAGATCGACTCCGGCCCGCTGATCGCACCGATCCGCTCGATGACGTGCTGCGGTGCAACGGAATTCACCTCAGCGGCAGCGTAGCCAAGCGGAAACGAGGACTTCCAGCTCAGCACCTGCTTCTGCCACGCCGTGTAGGTGCCCCGCACGCCACCGCGCCCCGCCTCCTCGATCGCCGAGATCAGATCGGCGATGACCTCCTTGCAGTCGCCGACGATCGGCACATCGGCGACGCGGTTCTTGGAGATCTCGGCCGGGTCGATATCGGCGTGGATCACCTTGGCACCACGGGCAAACGTCGACAGTTGGCCGGTCACCCGGTCGTCGAACCGCGCACCGAGCGTGACGAGCAGGTCGGACTTCTGCAGCGCCGTGACGGCCGCGACGGTGCCGTGCATACCTGGCATACCGAGGTTGAGAGGATGACTGTCGGGGACCGCACCCCTTGCCATCAGGGTCGTCACCACCGGGATCTGGGTGAGTTCGAGGAACGCCCGCAGCTCCTCGGACGCCCGTCCCCGGATCACGCCTCCACCGACGTAGAGCACTGGACGCTCGGCGGCAGCGATCAGCCGGGCCGCCTCGCGGATCTGCTTGCTGTGCGGACGAGCGACCGGACGGTAGCCCGGCAGCTCGATCTTCGGCGGCCACGCGAACGTGGTCTGAGCCTGCAGCGCGTCCTTGCTGATGTCGACGAGGACCGGGCCGGGCCGGCCGGTCGAGGCGATGTGGAAGGCCTCCGCGATCACCCGCGGGATCTGCGCGGCGTCGGTCACCAGGTAGTTGTGCTTCGTGATCGGCATGGTGATGCCGCGAATGTCGGCCTCCTGGAACGCGTCGGTCCCGATGGCCTGGGAACTGACCTGGCCGGTGATCGCGACGATCGGCACCGAGTCCATGTAGGCGTCAGCGATGGGGGTGACCAGGTTGGTGGCACCCGGCCCGCTGGTCGCCATACAGACGCCGACCTTGCCCGTTGCACTGGCGTAGCCCTCGGCCGCGTGTCCCGCGCCCTGCTCGTGGCGGACCAGGATGTGCCGGACCTTGGTGGAGTCCAACAGCGGGTCGTATGCCGGCAGGATCGCCCCGCCGGGGATCCCGAAGACGACCTCGACGCCAACCGCTTCGAGCGAGCGGACCAGGCTCTGTGCGCCGGTCACGGGCACCGGCTCGTCGCTCGTGCTCGATTGCGCTGTGGTCCTGGTCGATTGCGCTGTGGTCGGCGCTGGCGAGTGGGCCGATGTCGGCGGGCGGACGCTCGCTGCGAGGTCCGCGGGTGACGGCCCTGCGGTGGATCCGATCCGCACGTCAGTCACGATGTCCATCCGTTTCTTCGGTCTGTTTTAGCGTCCATCTGGCTGAGCCCACAAAAAAGCCCCTCTGTCCGGTCCGGACGGGAGGGGCAGCGCGCCGACGAGTCTGTCAGCGCGCTAAGGGAGTACGAGGATTCGTCCCACACCCCTACCGTGCGCCCCGGCGGTCGGCGTGTCAACCCTCGGTACGCCGAGGTCTCACCATCCGGGCGGAGGCGAGCAGCGAGCACCCCTGATACCACGCACGGTCGATGCCATCGGCTCATGGGCGACGCGGCGGTCACGGCCCGCACCCGGCGGGCCTAGCCGCAGACGGCGCCGTATGACGCGCTGCCGACGAGCTTGACGTACTTCGCCAGCACACCGCGGGGGTACTTCGGCTCCGGGGGGCGGAACCCGTCCGCTCGCCGGGCCATCTCGTCCTCGTCCACGAGCAAGTCGAGCGTCGCGGCGCCGACATCCATCCGGATCGGGTCGCCGTCGCGCACGAACGCGATCGGCCCGGCGTCGACGGCCTCGGGCGCCACGTGGCCGATGCACAGCCCGGTGGTGCCTCCCGAGAAGCGGCCGTCGGTCAGCAGCAGGACGTCCTTGCCGAGGCCGGCACCCTTGATGGCGCCGGTCACCGCGAGCATCTCGCGCATACCGGGTCCGCCTTTCGGCCCTTCGTAGCGGATCACGACGACATCGCCCTTGGCGAGCGAGCCGTCTTCGACGGCATCCATGGCAGCTCGCTCGCCGTCGAATACTCGTGCGGTGCCTTCGAACACGTCGCTGTCGAAACCGGCCGTCTTGACGACGGCGCCACCCGGGGCCAGCGAACCGCGCAGGATGGTGAGGCCACCGGTGGCGTGGATCGGGGCGGACATGGCGCGCAGCACCTTCCCGTCGGGGTCCGGTGGCGCGATGTCGGCCAGGTTCTGCGCCATCGTCTGGCCGGTGACGGTCAGGCAGTCGCCGTTGAGCAACCCCGCGTCGAGCAGGAGCCGCATCACGACGGGCACTCCGCCGACCCGGTCGATGTCGGTCATGACGTACTGCCCGAACGGCTTGACGTCGGCCAGGTGCGGCACCCGTCGGCCGATCCGCTGGAAGTCGTCGATGCTGAGCTCCACCTCGGCCTCGTGGGCGATCGCGAGCAGGTGCAGGACGGCGTTGGTCGAGCCGCCGAAGGCCATCACGACTGAGATCGCGTTGTCGAACGCCTCGCGGGTCATGATCTGGCGCGCCGTAATGCCGTTGCGGAGCAGATTGACCACCGCCTCGCCGGACCGGCGTGCGAAGCCGTCGCGGCGGCGGTCGGTCGCTGGCGGGGCTGCGGAACCGGGCAGCGACATGCCGATGGCCTCCGCCACGCTGGCCATCGTGTTGGCGGTGTACATGCCGCCGCATGCGCCCTCGCCGGGGCAGATGGCCCGCTCGATCGCGTCGACGTCGGCGCGGCTCATCCGTCCCGCCGCGCAGGCGCCGACCGCCTCGAACGCGTCGATGATGGTGACGGTCCGCTCGCTGCCGTCGGAGAGCTTGGCGATTCCTGGGAGGATCGAGCCGGCGTACAGGAAGACGGAGGCGAGGTCGAGGCGCGCGGCGGCCATCAGCATGCCGGGCAGCGACTTGTCGCAGCCGGCGAGCAGCACCGAGCCGTCGAGCCGCTCGGCCTGCATCACGGTTTCGACGGAGTCCGCGATCACCTCGCGGCTGACCAGGGAGAAATGCATCCCCTCATGGCCCATCGAGATGCCGTCGCTGACGCTGATCGTTCCGAACTCCAGCGGGTAGCCGCCCGCGGCGTGCACCCCCTCCTTGACCGCCTGCGCGAGCCGGTCTAGCGAAAGGTTGCAGGGAGTGATCTCGTTCCAGGAACTGGCGACGCCGATCTGGGGCTTGGCGAAGTCGTCGTCGCCCATCCCGACGGCGCGCAGCATCCCTCGTGCGGCGGCCTTCTCCAGCCCGTCGGTGACGTCACGGCTGCGGGGCTTGATGTCCGGGGCGCCCGAGGCGTCCGACACGTCGCGGGAAGCGCTAGCGGTGCGGGCGGACGGCTGGGTCATGGCGCAAGCCTAGGGCGGCAAGCCCTTTGCCGATGCGCCGTGTCCATGGACACCCTCAGCGCTCGTGAGCTCCAGGTCCTGCGCCTGATCGCGCAGGGTCTGGCGAACAAACGGATCGGCCAAATGCTCGGGATCAGCGAACGCACCGTCAAGGTGCACGTCGGTCACCTGTTCCGGCGCCTGGGTATCGCCGATCGTACGAGCACCGCCATGTGGGCCCGGGACAACCTCCCCGGACCCGGGCCTGAGTCGATCCGCACGGCGCGCCCTGGCTGGGTGCCCGACCACCGACTCCAACGGCTCGAGCGCCGTTACCTCAGCTGAGCCGGTCGAGCAAGAGCTGCCGGATCTGCGCGGCGTCACCCTGGCCCTTGCTCGCCCGCATCACCTGGCCGATCAGCGCCCCGACCGCCTGGACCTTTCCGCCGCGGACCTTGTCGGCCAGGTCGGCGTTGGCGGCGATCACCGCGTCGACGGCTGCCTCGAGCGCGACGTCGTCGCGGACCACCTGGAGGCCGCGCGCGTCGGCCACGTCCAGCGGGCTCCCCTGGCCGTCGAGGACGCCGTCGAGCACTTGCCGCGCCATCGGGTCGTTGAGCCGGCCAGAGGCCACCAAGGTGTCGAGCTGAGCTACGTACTCCGGGGTCGCGCCGAGCTGGTCGAGCCCGACGCCGGTAGTGCTGGCTCGCCGCGCGACCTCCCCCGTCCACCACTTGCGCGCGCCGGCGGGCGTGGCGCCCGCGGCAACGGTCCGCTCGATCAGCTCGGTGGCACCGGCGTTGACGACGTCGCGCATCTCCAGATCCGAGTAGCCCCAAGCGTGCTGGAGCCTGCGTCGGCGCTCGGGCGGCGACTCGGGCAACGTGGCCCGCAGCCGCTCGACGGTCGCCGCCGTCGGTGCCACGGGCACCAGGTCGGGCTCGGGGAAGTACCGGTAGTCGTCGGCGTCCGACTTGATCCGGCCCGACGTGGTGATGCCGGTGTCCTCGTGCCAGTGCCGCGTCTCCTGGGTGATGGAGCCGCCGGCGCGCAGGATGGCGGCCTGCCGAGTGATCTCGTAGCGCACCGCCCGCTCGACCGAGCGCAGCGAGTTGACGTTCTTGGTCTCGGTGCGGGTGCCGAGCGGCACGTCGGCCTGCACCTGCCCATCGCGGGCCTTGGGGCGAAGGGAGAGGTTGGCGTCGCACCGCAGCGAGCCCTGCTCCATCCGGACGTCGCTGACCCCGAGCGCTCGGAGCAGGTCGCGCAGCGCAGACACGTAGGCCCGGGCAATCTGCGGAGCCTGGTCGCCTACGCCGGTCAGCGGCTTGGTCACGATCTCGATGAGTGGGATGCCCGCCCGGTTGTAGTCCACCAGCGAGTGGTCCGCGCCGTGGATCCGGCCCGTCGCCCCGCCGACGTGGAGCGACTTGCCGGTGTCCTCCTCCATGTGAGCGCGCTCGATCGCCACGCGGTACGTCGAGCCGTCCTCGAGCTCGACGTCGAGGTGCCCCTCGAAGGCGATCGGCTCGTCGTACTGGGAGGTCTGGAAGTTCTTCGGCATGTCCGGATAGAAGTAGTTCTTGCGGGCGAACCGGCTCCACGGCGCGATCGAGCAGTTCAGCGCCAGGCCGATCCGCATCGCCGACTCGACGGCCCGCTCGTTGACGACGGGGAGCGCGCCGGGCAGACCGAGGCAGACGGGGCAGACCTGGGTGTTGGGCTCAGCGCCGAAACTGGCCGCGCACCCGCAGAACATCTTGGTGGCCGTGTTGAGCTCGACATGGACCTCGAGCCCGACGACCGGGTCGTACGACGAGACCGCGTCGGCGTAGTCGAGGACCTCCGCCACCGCGCGGGTGTCGTGGTGGATGGTGGTCACCGGTGCACCTCCAGCGCAGGGGCCTGGTCGAGCAGCGGGCCGCCCCAGCGTTCGGTGAGTGCCGCTTCGAGCGCCGCGCCGACGGCGTACATCCGGTCGTCCTGCGTGGCGGGGGCGAGGATCTGGATGCCCGTGGGCAGCCCGTCCTCCTCCGCGAGTCCGGACGGCACGGACATGCCGGGCACGCCGGCAAGGTTGGCAGGGATGGTGGCGATGTCGTTGAGGTACATCGCCAGCGGGTCCTCGAGCTTCTCGCCGATGGCAAACGCCGTCGTCGGTGCGGTCGGCGAGACCAGGACGTCGGCCTGCGCGAAGGCGTCCGCGAAGTCACGGGCCACGAGGGTGCGGACCTTCTGCGCCTGCGCGTAGTAGGCGTCGTAGTAGCCGCTGGACAGGGCGTAGGTGCCGAGGATGATCCGCCGCTTGACCTCGGCGCCGAAGCCGGCCTTGCGCGTGGCGGCCATCACCTGCTCCGCACTGGGGTCGTCGACGCCATCGGGGAGAGTCCGGAGGCCGTAGCGCATGGCGTCGAACTTGGCCAGGTTGGACGACGCCTCGCTCGGCAGAATCAGGTAGTAGGCCGCGAGCGCATAGTCGAAGTGCGGGCAGGAGACCTCGACGACCTTCGCCCCGCGGTCGACCAGCAGCCGGACCGACTCCTCGAAGCGGTCCCGGACCCCGCTCTGGTAGCCCTCGCCGCCGAGCTCGGTGACCACGCCGATCCGCAGGCCGCTCACGTCGGCGCGGCGTGCCGCTTCGACGACGGGCGGCACCGGCGCGTCGATGGACGTCGAGTCCATCGGGTCGTGGCCTCCGATGAGCGCGTGCAACAGGGCGGCGTCGAGCACCGTACGGGCCACGGGGCCTGCCTGGTCGAGGCTGCTGGCGAGGGCGACCAGGCCGTAGCGGGAGACTCCGCCGTACGTCGGCTTGGCCCCGACGGTGCCGGTCACCGCGGCCGGCTGCCGGATCGAACCGCCGGTGTCCGTGCCGACCGCGAGCGGCGACTCGAACGCCGCCACCGCTGCAGCAGACCCCCCACCGGACCCGCCCGGTATCCGGTCGAGGTCCCACGGATTGTGCGTCGGGCCGTACGCCGAGTGCTCGGTCGAGGACCCCATGGCGAACTCGTCCATGTTGGTCTTGCCGAGGATCGGCAGCCCGGCGGCCTTGAGGCGGCGTACCAGCGTCGCGTCGTACGGCGGGACCCAGCCCTGCAGGATCCGGGAGCCGCAGGTTGTCGGCAGGCCCTTGGTGGCGACGACGTCCTTGACGGCGATCGGCACACCGGCGAGCGGCGGGAGCGACTCCCCCGCGAGTCGCCGTCGGTCGACCGCACGCGCCGCGTCGAGGGCGCCTTCGGCGTCGACGTGCAGGAAGGCGTGCACGTCGATGTCGACCGCGGCGATCCGGTCGAGGTGGGCCTGGGTCACTTCGACGGAGCTGACCTGCTTGTCGGAAAGGGCCTGCGCAAGGTCCGCGGCCGTCGCGCGGGTGATGTCACCGCTGGGGGGAAGGGTCACGGCGGGTCAGTCCTCGTCCAGGATGCGCGGCACGCTGAACCGTTGCTGCTCCGCCGAGGGAGCACCGGCAAGCACGGCATCGGCCGTCAAACTGGGTCGGATCTCGTCGGCCCTGGTGACGTTGGTCAGCGGCAAGGGATGGGACATCGGCGGGACGTCGTGCGCGGCGACCTGGCCCACCCGCGCCACGGAGTGGAGGATGACGGCCAGCTCACCGGCCATGACGTCGAGTTCGGCGTCGCTGAGGTCGATTCTGGCCAGCTGGGCCAGGTGCGCCACCTCCTCGCGAGTCAGTTCGGGCATGGCCGGAAGTCTATGGCGTTCTGCGAGACGTTCCCCGATCTGCCGCCGACCGCTCACCCTCGCGGAGAGCTGCGCTCGACAGACGCAGGGCCGCCCTCCAGGAGGGCTCGGAACCCCGCTTCGTCCAGCACCGGTACGCCGATCTCACGCGCCTTGTCCGCCTTCGAGCCGGCGTTGGCGCCGATCACGGCGAAGTCGGTCTTCTTGGACACCGAGCCCGACGGCTTGCCGCCGCGCGTGAGGATCGCCTCCTTGGCCTCGTCCCGGGAGAAGCCGTCGAGCGAGCCGGTCACCACGACGATGACGCCTTCGAGAGTCCGCGGAACGGACTCGTCCCGCTCGTCCGCCATGGCGACTCCGGCTGCGTGCCAGTTGTCGACCACGGCGGCATGCCAGTCGACCGCGAACCAGTCGACCACGGCGTCGGCGATCACGCCGCCGACGCCTTCGACAGCCGCCAGCTCTTCGCGGTCCGCCGCCCGGATCCGCTCGACGGCGCCGAAGTGACCCGCCAGCGCCCGCGCCGCGGTGGGCCCGACGTGCCGGATCGACAGCGCCACCAGCACCCGCCACAGCGGCTGGCTCTTGGCCCTCTGCAGGTTGTCCACCAGCTTCTGGCCGTTGGCCGAGAGCACCCGCCCCGCGTGGACCCGCTCAGGAGGGTCGGTCTTCTTCGCGACCCGGGTGAAGACGGGGACTTTGGCCACCTCGGCAGCGGTCAGGTCGAACAGGTCGCCCTCGTCGGCGATCACGCCGGCGCGCAGGAGGCCGACAGCGCCCTCCCAGCCGAGCGCTTCGATATCGAACGCGCCGCGGGCAGCGAGGCCGAAGAGCCGCTCTCGCAGTTGCGCCGGGCAGTAGCGGGCGTTGGGACAGCGGATGTCCTTGTCCCCCTCCCGTTGCTGCACCAGCTCGGTGCTGCACTCCGGGCAATGCGTCGGCATGACGAACGCGCGCTCCGTGCCGTCGCGCAGGTCGACCACGGGCCCCACGATCTCGGGGATCACGTCGCCTGCCTTGCGCAATACGACCGTGTCCCCGATCAGGACGCCCTTGCGCTTGACCTCAGAGGCGTTGTGCAACGTCGCCATCTCGACCGTCGACCCTGCCACCACCACCGGGGTCATCACGCCGTAGGGCGTCACGCGCCCGGTGCGACCGACGTTGACCCGTATGTCGAGCAACGTGGTGGTCACCTCCTGCGGCGGGTACTTGTAGGCGATCGCCCACCGCGGCGCCCGGCTGGTCGAGCCGAGCGCGCGCTGCACCGGCACCTCGTCGACCTTGACGACCACGCCGTCGAGCTCGTGCTCGACGCCGTGCCGGTGCTCGCCGAAGTAGTCGACGACTTGCTGCACCTCGGCCAGCGCCTCGACGACTCGGACGTGCGCGGAGACGGGCAGCCCCCAGTCGCGCAGCACGGCGTACGCCTCGCTCTGGCGCTCGGGCTCGAAACCCTCGCGCAAACCCAGCCCGTGGACCAGGACCCGCAGCGGTCGGGTAGCGGTGATGCGCGGATCCTTCTGCCGCAGCGACCCCGCTGCGGCGTTGCGGGGGTTGGCGAACGGCGCGCGCCCCGACTCCAGCAGCCCGGCATTGAGGTCGGCGAAGGCCTGCACGGGGAAGAAGACCTCGCCGCGGACCTCGACGCGGCGGGGGAAGGGCACGCCGGCACCGTCGCCACCGGCCGCCAGCCGATGTGGCACGCCCTGGACCGTGCGAATGTTGTGGGTCACGTCCTCGCCGGTGCGGCCGTCGCCCCGTGTCGCAGCGCGCACCAACCGGCCGTCCTCGTAGAGCAGGTTGATCGCGACGCCGTCGATCTTGGGCTCGCACAGGAAGTGGTATGTCGCACCGCCTGCGTCGCGCTCGACCCTGGCGGCCCAAGCGGCCAGCTCCTCGGGGCTGAACACGTTGTCCAGGCTGAGCATTCGCTCGAGATGGTCCACGGGAGCGAAGTCAGTGGAGAAGGCAGCGCCGACCTGCTGAGTGGGGCTGTCGGGAGTCCGCAGCTCGGCGTAGGCATCCTCGAGCTCGTTCAGCCGGCGGACCAGCAGGTCGTAGGCACCATCGCTGATCGTGGGCTGGTCGCGGACGTGGTAGGTGAACTGGTGCGCCCGCACCTGCTCCGCCAGATCGGTCCACTCGTGGCGCACGTCGTTCGGGACCGTGCTGCGCATGGTGGGGGTCTCGGACACGCGGTCCATCCTGCCGCACGGCGCCGACAGTGCCGATGGAGTCGTCGGCCAATCTCGACGTCGAGTTCGGCCTGCAAGGTGTTGGCCGGCAGCTGGTTGAAGGCTTTGACGATGTGCACGCCGGGGAGGTGCCCGGCGGCGTACTGGGCCGAGGGCCGGCCTTGCAGGATGTCTGCTGAGTTGGGCGTGTAATGCGCGTTGGTGGTGTCGATAACGGTCTTGCCGGTCCAGTCCGGCCGGGACTGGCCGAATTGCTCGACCGCCCCGAACGGAATGGCCATGAAAATGACCTCGCTCTCCAGCGCCTGGCTAAGCGGAACCGCATGAACGCCGGAGCCGAGCGACGCTGCGAGCTGATGGATGGACTCGGGCCCGCGGGTGTTGGCAATGCTGACCTCGATGCCGGCCCGGGCGAACAGCCGAGCCAGGGCGGATCCGATGTTCCCGCTGCCGGCGATCGCTTACCGCGTCGGTGTCGTCATAGTGTGGCTCCTCATTCTGGTTAACCTGTGAACTAGAGTTTCGATGGATCAGGTTCATATGTCAACCACACGCAGTAGAGTGGCCGGCGTGACGGTGGCGAAGTGGCTGGACAAGCCCGAACAACGGGCCTGGCGCGCCTTGATGACGATGCAGGACGGCCTGTCGGAGTTCCTCGACCGCCAGCTGCGCAACAAGTGCGGACTTTCCAACGCCGACTACCAGGTACTGGCCCACCTCTCGGAGGCCCCGGAAGGGCGACTGCGGTCGTTCGAACTGGGCGACCTGCTGCACTGGCAGAAGAGCCGGTTGTCCCAACACCTGGGCCGGATGCAGAATCGCGGCCTGGTGTCGCGCGAACGATGCCTCACCGACCAGCGAGGGGCGGTCATCGCCATCACTCCACAGGGATGCAACGTGATCAAGACCGCGGCTTCGCAGCACGTGGCCGACGTCCGCGAGGTGCTCATCGACCAACTCAGTGCAACCGAGCTGGAAACGCTCGCCGCCATCGGCGACAAAGTGCGCGAACGACTGGCGACACTGGAACATAACCGCTAAGCCAGCTAGCGCTGTGGTATTCGCGCCCCTTAGTGCTGAAACTCACGGCGGCTGGGTCACCGCCGCAGCTACCTCACAGAGCGGCGAGGGAACGCAGCGCGATCCACGCGCCCACGACGATCACCGTCGAGGCGGTGAGCAGCGGTAGGCGCCGCGTCCACCGCAGGACCGTCGCCCGTCCGGGCAGGGCGCGCCGGTCGGGGTGCGCCGACCAGCGCTCCACCCGGTCCCGCGCAAGGACGAGCAGCAGCCCGGTGCAGACCAGGGCGGTCGCCATGCCGATGCCGTAGGCGACCACGAGGATGGCGCCGAACCAGGCCCGCCCGAGGGCGATGCCGCCGAGCAGGACGAGCAGGGCCGACGGGCTCGGGACCATGCCACCGACCAGGCCGACGGCGGCCAGCCGCCAGGTCGACAGCAGCCGGCGTGCCTGCTGCGGCGGCGGGGTCTGAGCAGGGGCGCCGTCATCGCGATGCTGATGGTCAGCAGAGTGGGAGTGGTCATGACCGTGCTCATGCTCGTGGCTGAAGTCGTGCCGGTGCTCGTGGCGAGCGGGGTCGGCGAGCTCGAGCGGCTCCGGCTGGGCCGCCAGCATCGTCGAACCTGATCCCGACGGCGCCTGCCGGTACAGGGTCGTGCCCACCGTGACCGGTGCCAGCGCATGTTCCGCCGGTGAGGCGGCAGACGGGTGCGTGTGTCCTCCGGGGCCGTGGGTGTGTCCTGCGGGGCCGTGCGTATGGCCCCCAAGGCCGTGGACGTGCCCCGCCCGCGCAGTGCGCAGCAGGGAGAACCCGATGCCGGCGAGCAGGACGCCGCTGATCAGCCCCAACCACGGGTAGACCTGTTCGGGGGCGGCGATGGCCGCAGCCGACAGGGCGACCCCGAGCACGAGTACGCCGATCGTGTGGGTGACCGTCACCGAGAGCCCGATGACGGCGGCCTGTCGCCAGGTGCCGTCACGGGCGACCAGGTAGGCGGCCATCAGGGTCTTGCCGTGTCCCGGCGCGAAGGCGTGGAGGCCGCCGAGCAGCAGGGACAGCAGCAGGGCGAGCAGGGCGAAGCCCGGCGTGAGCGAGGTCCGGGACACCAGGCCGGTGTAGGCGCTGGTCATCCGGTCCAGCCCGTACAGCGAGCTCGACGACGGCGGCGGGGCGCCCAGGCCGGTCCCCGTGTGTCCGCTGCCGGCCCGCACGGCGAACTGGGCGCTGCGCAGGTCCAGGGGCGAGGCGAGCAGGTTCGCCGGGTAGGCCGTGAGCTGCTTCGACACGCTCGCCGTGGGCACAGTGCTGCCTTCCAGCGCGACGCCGTCCCCGCGGGCGGTGATCTCGTGCCAGCCGACGCGGCCCCCGGTCGGCGCCGCCCGGTAGGCAACCGAATCCCCCACGGTCTGCACGGCCGACGCCGTCCGCGCTGCACACTCGAGGCGGCTGGTGGCCAGGCCGGCGGCACCGGGGAGAAGCGTCAGGCGGCTGTAGGTGACGGTCAGCAGCTGGGGCTTCCCGGCGACGAGGAGGCGCGCCTCCCGGGCGAGCTTGGCGCACTCCGTTGCGCGCCACGTCTGGGCACCGGCCGGCTGCACACCGCTCCTGGCGTCGGGAAACGTCTGCAGCGTCGGTATTTCCGCGCGGTCGACCACGAAGTCGACGAGCACCGCCTGCGGTTGGACGCGGATACCGCTGTAGTAGTTGACGGTGAAGTTGCCCAGCGGGTGAGCGGCAGCCGCAGGCGCCGTGACCACGGCCAGCGCCGCGCAGGCCGCCAGCAGCACCCCCACCAGGCCCAGCCGGGACCGGCGAGCGTTCGCCGATTTCTCGAACGCCGGCATCCTCAATGCCCCGAGCGCAACTGAGCCAGCGCCGCCTTGGCTTTTGGCGCCAGTAGGGGCGAGAAGTACGGGTTGATGGCCACGCTTCGCCCCAGCCACACCTTGGCCTCGGCCGCGTGCTTCAGGGCCCGCTCGATCATGCCGCGGTGGTAGGCGAACAGGGCGCTCCTCATCCCCAGTGCACCGGCGGCCTTGGCGTGCGTCAACGCCTCGCGGTCCCGGCCGGAAACGTGCAGCGCCCAGGCGTAGGCGTCCTCGACCGCGCTGCTGTGCCGCAGGTTGATCTGCGCCTTGGCCGCCGCCAGTGCCGCCTCCGCCCGGCCGTGGTCGGCGTCGAACAGTGACAGCTCCACGTCGACATTGGCGCCCTGGGCGCGGTAGAGCCGGGCCGTGGCGTCGACCACGGCGTACTGCCTCGTCGCCGCTGCGGTGTGTCCCAGGGAGGCGAGCAGGTCGGCGTACTCGATCAGGTAGGTCGGCGCGGGAAGGCGGGTCGTCACCTCGCGCCAGTCGTGCAGCGCCTCTGCGGTGCGGCCGTGCGCCGCCGCCACTCGCGCCTGACCGGCGAGCAGCTGCACGTTGGCGGGGTCCTCCCGCAGGCCCAGGGCGAACTGGCGGGCAGCCGTCGCGAGGTTACCGGCGTTGAAGGCAAGTTCGCCGAGGTACTGCAGCGCGAACGCCTTGTCGGCCGGGCTCTGCGCCACGTCGAGCGCCCGCTCGAGCGCCACCCGGGCGCCCGTGGTGTCCCCGCGCAGCTCGTAGGAGTAGGAGACCCGGGTGAACGAGGCCACCCCGGGCTTGAGGTCCACCATGCGCTGCAGGGTCCGGAATGCCTGGGGGTAGCGGCCCAGTTCGACCAGCGCGTCGACCATGACACCAAGGTTGGTCGAGGCGTACGGGTCGAGGCGCTCCGCCTGCTGGGTCAGCGCGAGTGCTCCGGCGAAGTCGTGCCGCGACGCGGCGAGCGTCGCCTTGCCGGTGAGCGCGGCCGCGTTGTCCTGCGGCCTGATCCGCAGCGAGGTGGCGAACGCCCCGTCCGCCTTGCCGAAGTACGACGGGTCGGCGGTCAGGCGCGCCTGGGTGGTGTAGAGCGCCCCGAGCGACGCCCAGGCCGGCCAATCGTCGGGCAGCGTCTTCAGCCGGGACTGCAGCGCGCCGATGCTGGCCGCCACGTCGGCTCCGCGCATGACGGTCGCCGGCTGGGCCGCGAGGCTACCCACCGCCCCGGTGGCCGGCTCGGTCCGGCGAGCTCCTCCCGAAATCGCGCCGAACGTGAGCATCACCAGTGACAGGCCGAGAACCGTCGCGATCAGGCTGACCACTCGCTTCATCGGCCGCGTGCCGTCCGATGCGTGCTGGAGGCGGGATGCCGTGTCGCCGCCTTGCGCTGTGCGGGGGTGGCGTGCCGTGTCGGAGCCTTGTGTGCGGAGGTGTGCTTGCCTGCAGGTGCCGGCTTGGCGGTCGTCGACACCAGGTCGGCGAAGACGATCAGGTTGTCCTGGTGATGGCCGATGGCCGGGTCGAAGGCGCCGTCGCAGGTGACCAGGTGCAGGCTCGGCTTGCCACTGACCCGGTACACGACCTCGTCGGGGAAGGACGAGCGGGGGTATGAAGCCTTGCCCACCACTTGGAAGGTCGCGGAGGTATGGTCCGCGCGGTCGACAGTGATCCGGTCACCGGCGCGCAGGTCCGCCAGGTGCCAGAAGACCGCAGGCCCGGACTTGCTGCTCACGTGGCCAGCAACGAGGGCCGCGCCGGCCGCGCCCGGGTGGGGGCCGTCGCTCCACCAGCCGACGTCGGAGAAGTTCCTCGGCACGCTCAGGGTGCGGTCGGGCTGCATTCGCAAGTCGACGAGCGATCGGTTCAGCTTGAGCCGCGGGATGTGGATCCCCACGGCCTGGGCGGCCTTCTGGTCGACGGCGGCCAGCGCCGGCGCGTTCGCGCCGGGGATGCGGACTCCTGCGGCGACCGGCTCGGGCGCGGAGCTGCCGGAGCCCGGTCCGGAACCGCCCGGGCCGCCGTCCCCCGAGCTGTCGAGCGAACCGATCCGGTCACCCGCGTGGGGATCGGCCGACGCCGACGCGGTGAGTACCGGCGGACGGTCGAGGAAGCGTTGGAAACCCATCCCGACGGCCACGAGGGACAGCGCCGAGCCGAGCACCACGAGTCCGAGGTAGAGCCGGCGCAAGTCGAGCCACGCCGGGAGTCCGGGAATGCGCCAGGTCTTCGGCGCCGCCCCATGCAGCGCTGCCGCGTGCTGCACCGCCCATTGCATCGCCGCGACATGCAACGGTGACCGCGCGGCAGCGGGGTGTGAGGTGTCCGAGCTGTCCACCGGACCGCCGGAGGGACCGGCGGGCGTGAGCCCACCGGTCCCCGTGTCCGGATCGGTCATGAAGTGGCGACGGTGCCGCCAGAGCGCCGGCGGTCGCGACGGAACAGCATGTAGCCGATTCCGGCCAGCAGCACGCCTGCGCCTGCTCCCGTTGCCGGCAGCAGCGGTGAGTTGGTGCCGGATTCGATCTGCGCGCCGGTGTTCATCGCACCGTGCGGGGACTTCGTCCCCCCTGAGGTGCTCGAACCGGAGTGCGGCAGAGCGAGGTAGGGGAAGGACTGCGAGAAGCCGACGTCGTTGGCGTTGACGCCGTCACCTGCAGCCAGCGGCTTGACCAGCTTGACCGCCGTGGGTGCCAGGCTCTTGTCGACCTTGACCGCACCCTCGACCGCCTGCAGCTCGATGTCGACGACGTCGTCGCTCAACCTGCGCCCGTTCGGGAAGCCCGCGTTGTCACCGGCCAGCACACCGAGCCGGTTGGGGCTGGTGGTGGGCTTGACCGCCGTGTTCAGCCGCAACATCTCCGCCGGAGCCGGCTTGGCGGGCTGGTTCAGCCCCTTCAGGCCGGTCAGGAAGATGGCAACCAGGTCGTTGCGCGGGGTGGGCGGAGCCTTGATCCCGTAGATCTTCTGGATCAGCATCGGCACTTCGGGGTTGGTCACCTTGTCGACAACGGGCTGGACCGTGTGGTCCTTCTCCGGCGGCAAGGCGTTGAACGCGTCCTTGAGGCCGGTCGGGACCACGATCTCGTTGACCAGGGGGTTACCCAAGCGGGAGACCTGCACGTACTTGCCGCTGTACTTCTGGCTCCCGTCGCCGCCCTGGACCCGCATGCTCGGCCGGTCGGTCGTGCTCCAGACCCCGACCACGGGGTCGCCCTTCTTCAGGCCCAGGTCCGACTTCGGCACCTGCAGGGCGACGCTGTTGACGTTGTAACCGCTGAGGGTGTCCGTGCCCGCCTCGCTGAGGTTCGCCCCATACAACAGGTCGAACACCCGAAGGTCGAGGAAGAACGGGTCGTCGGCCTGGCCGGCGAAGGAACGCCCGCCACCCTTGACCTTGGTGATCGCCTGATCGCGCAGCGCACCGTAGTCGGGCATCGACGCCTGACCGACCCGGGAAGGAGCGACCTGGGCGTCGGAGACCAGCGTCGTCGACTTGCCCGACGCGTCGATCTCCTTCAGCGTGTACGTCTGCTTGAACAGCAGCGTCTTGTCGCTGAGCGACTTCACCGGCCCGTTGTTATACAGGAAGGTGTCGGTCCCGCGCGCGTCGTGCGTGGCGAAGCTCCACTGGTAGGTGATATCCGGCTTGGAATCACCATTGGTGTCGAGCTTAATGTTGTAATGCGCCGACGGCGAGAACGGGTAGAAGTTCGGACCACCCGCCGGCTCCTCGAACGGGATCCAGTTCGCGATCAACGTCACGTAGTTGGATCTGTCCGGACTCACGAACGCGTAGACGTCGGTGTTATCTGCCTGCGGGTCGGCCGCCGTCAGAGGAGCCTCGCGGTGGCTGGACGCAGAGCTGATGCCCGGGCCCAAAAGCACCAGCGAAGAACCGAACGCCAACCCAGAACCCATGAGCGCGACGGTGGAGGTACGCAGCGCGAGGCGGCGTCGAGAATTCGACGTCAGACCCTTGCAGCTGGAAGGCGACTTTTCAGACACGAGATGCCCCTGTCAGAGGTGAAATAGCAATGGTGTGCGAACTGCAGTGCGTCGCTCACTATTTGGCGACCTCCCCCGGTATGCCCACGGGGATTTGACAACACCAGCAGTCTCACACGCCCTTACGGCGTATACCAACGGAGCAGACAGGAATTGGGCTTTACGGGTACATCGCATGACCAACGCCCGAATGCCGCCTTCGAGAACAAGGCCGGACGAGCAGGAAAACGCTACCGATGCGCCGGTCGCTGGATCAGGACTGCGGCGCAGAGGATGACGGCTGCACCCACCGCCTCAGGCCAGGACAGCCGCTCGGCGAGCACGAACACGCCGAGGGCGACGGAGACGACGGGAATCAGGTAGGTGACGCTCGCGCCCACCGTGGGACCGGCGGCGCGGACCACGTCGAATTGGAACGACATGGCGATGCCCGTGCCGACGACGCCGAGGACAAGGACCGCCACGATCGGCGCGACGGCCGAGACGGGGGCGGCGCCGACGGGTGCCGGGGGCAGCACGAGCGACCATGGCGCGGCGAACCGGTCCCGGTGCAGCAGCCACCACACTCCCAGGACGAGGACCATCTGCCCTGCGGCGACGGTGAGCTGAGCCGTTGGCAGGGACAACCCCCCGAGGTCGCCCTCGGCCAGTCGACGGCGGGTGTAGACCCAGCCCAGGCCGTACGACGCTCCGGCAACCAGGGTCATCCCGAAGCCGACGAGGTCGGGCCGCCCCGCGGACTGCCACGGCTGCACCAGGATCAGCACCCCGACGAAACCCAGGACAACGCCGACGAGTTTGCGCCGGCCCACCGGCTCGCCGGGGAGCAGCAGCAGGCCGAAGATCACCGCAGCCACCGGGGTCGTAGAGTTGCCGATGGCGGCCAGGGCGGAGGGCACGCGCTCCTCGCCGAGGGCGAAGAGGCTGAACGGCAGCGTGCACAGGAACACTGCCGAGACCGCCAGGTGCGCCCACGTACGCCGCCGCCGCGGAAGCCGGCCACCGGAGAGCCGGAGCAGCAAGACCAGGACACCGCAGCCGGCAAAGATGCGCAGACCCGAGATCTGCAACGGCGCCAGGGCCCGCAGCCCCACCTTCATCAGCAGGAAGCTGGAGCCCCAAATCAGGGAAAGCGCCCCGAACTTCACCTGCCACGGGACCCGCCGCGGCGACCGCTGACTGGCCACAGCCACGCTGATATCGCCCACCTCGGCACTCATCGCCGGATCAACTCCCAGCGGCTTCGGTCAGCTCCCGGGCCGCATCGAGGCATACCTGCTGGAGCCTGCGAGCCTGCGCCGGCAACACCCCGGCCAGGCCGCATGCCGGCGTGAGCACGACCGGGTCGAGGCCGGAGCGTTCGAGACCGAGCCGCTGCCACATCGCCACCAGTCCCTGAGCGGCCACGGTCGCCGTGGACGCTCCGGACGTCGGGTCGGTCGGCACGACGCCGGCCCAGAGCCCCAGTCCCTGCTCGACGCACGTGCCGACGGACTCCTCGCCGGCGGGCGAAAGCAGGCTCGTGTCGAGGCTCACGGCACCGACACCCGTGGTCTGGAGCAGCGGCAGCGGGACGTCCGGTGCGCAGCAGTGGATCACCGTGGGGTGCTCGCCGGCGCCGCTGAGCACCTCGCGCAATCCGTCGGACACCGCCGGCGCGCTAACGGCGCGGACCCGGCCGTAGCCCGACGCCGTCGGCAGCCGTCCGTCCAGGACGGCCGGCAGGCCCGGCTCGTCGATCTGCACCACGAGGCTGGCGCCCGGCACGGCCGCGGCGACGGCCTCGATGTGCTGCCGGAGCCCCTCGGTGAGAGAGGCGAGCAGGTCACGCGCGGCCCCGGGGTCGGTGAGGGCTCGCTCGCCGCGCGCCAGCCACACCGACGACGCCAGCGTCCACGGGCCGGCGAGGGCGATCTTGAGCTCACCCTCGTAGCCGTCGAAGGCCTCCGCGAGCTCGTCCAGGTCCTGGCGCATGAGCGACTGCGTGCGGTGCAGGTCCTGCCCGGGGCGGTCGACGAGGCGCCAGCCCGACGGCTGGAGATCGACCGGGAGATCCACGAGTAGGCCTGCGGTACGCCCGACCAGCTCGGCTCCCGGCCCGCGCGCAGGCAGCTCGGGCAGGTACGGCAGTCCGAACGCGGAGTCGGCCAGCAGGTCACGCACGACCCGCAGCGCCTCGCGGACGTCGGTGCCGCGCCAGGAGCCGATGCCGCTGGCGCGGCTCACGCCGTCGACACGGCGACGGCAGCAGCAGCCGGCGCAGCCCGGGAGGCGCTGGCGATGGTTGCCGAGCCCACGACGCGCGTGCCGTCATACAGGACGACCGACTGTCCCGGCGCCACTGCGCGCACGCGCCGCTGCAACCGGACGTGGACCGTCCCACCGTCGTCCCAGGCGGTCGCCGGCACCTCTTCGCCGTGGGCACGCACCTGCGCGCCGACCTCCACCACCCCCGTCGGCGCCGGCCCGCACCACCGGGCGTGGTCCCCGACCAGCAGGTCGACGCCGAGCAGCTCGGCGGGCCCGACGACGACCGTGTTGCTGCGCGGCTGCACGTCCACCACGTACCGCGGCGACCCGTCCGCAGCCGGTTCGGACAGGTGCAGCCCACGCCGCTGACCCACGGTGAACGCGTAGGCGCCGGTATGCGCGCCGACGACCGCTCCGGTGTCATCCCTGATGTCGCCCGGCTGCTCGCCGAGACGCCGGGAGAGCCAGCCTCTGGTGTCGCCGTCCGGGATGAAGCAGATGTCGTGGCTGTCAGGTTTGGCAGCGACCGGGAACCCGCGCTCGCGTGCCTCCGCGCGCACCTGCGCCTTCGTCGAGCCCCCGAGCGGGAAGTACGACCGGGCCAGCTGCCCCGCGTCGAGCACTCCGAGGACATAGGACTGGTCCTTGGCTGGGTCGACGGCGCGGTGGAGCTCTCGGGCACCGTGTCCCTCTCGGGCACCGTGTCCATCCATGGACGTCTCGCCGGTGCCCTCGACGACGCGCGCGTAGTGGCCGGTCGCGACCGCGTCGAACCCCAGGGCCACCGCCTTGTCCAGCAGTGCCGCGAACTTGATCCGCTCGTTGCACCGCACGCACGGGTTGGGGGTGCGCCCGGCGGCGTACTCAGCCACGAAGTCCTCGACCACGTCCTGCTGGAACCGGCCGGCCATGTCCCAGACGTAGAACGGTATGCCGAGCAGGTCGGCGACCCGGCGGGCGTCACCGGCGTCCTCGATGGTGCAGCAACCCCGTGCGCTCTCCCGCAAGGCGGTGGCCGACCGGCTGAGGGCGAGGTGGACCCCGACCACGTCGTGACCGGCGTCGAGCATCCGGGCAGCGGCGACTGCCGAGTCGACCCCGCCGCTCATGGCGGCGACGACGCGCATCAGCCGGTCACCGCGCGTCGCTCGTCGCCGATGTCGCGCCGTGCGCTCGCTGGGCGCGCTCGACCGCCTTGGGCAGCGCGTCGAGGAAGGTGTCGACGTCGGACTGGGTCGAGGTATGGCCGAGGGTCAGCCGCAGCGCCCCCCTGGCCTCGTCGACGGGAACCCCCATCGCCAGCAGGACGTGGCTCGGTTGCGGCACGCCCGCGTGGCAGGCCGACCCCGTGGAGCACTCGACGCCCGCGGCGTCGAGGAGGTACAGCAGCGAGTCGCCCTCGCAGCCGGGCGCCAGCAGGTGGGCATTGCCGGGCAGCCGGCCGGCCAGGTCGCCGCGTGCCCAGTCGCCGGTGACGACCGCGCCCGGCACTCGCCGCAGGGCCCCCTCGAGGAGGGTGTCGCGCAGGTCCGCCAACCGCGACGCCTGCTCGCCCTGACGGTCCACCGCGGCGGCGACGGCGACGGCGAACCCGCGGATGGCCGGCGCGTCGAGGGTGCCACTGCGGATCTGGCGCTCCTGGCCGCCTCCATGGGTCAGGGGCACCAGGGCCAGGTCCCGGCGGGCCAGCAGGGCACCGACGCCGATCGGACCGCCGAGCTTGTGGGCGGTCACGCTCATCAGGTCCACCCCGCTCGCCGCGAACCGCACCGGCACCGCGCCCACGGCCTGCACCGCATCGGTATGCACGGGAATACCGAATTCGTGCGCCACCGCAGCGATCTCGCGAACCGGCTGGACAGTGCCCACCTCGTTGTTGGCCCACATGACGCTGACCAACGCCACGGATTCGGGGTCGGTCGCGATCGCGGCACGGACCGTCTCGGGCTGCACGCGCCCGCCCCGGTCGACGTCGAGCCAGGTGACCTTGGCACCCTCGTGCGCGACGAGGAAGTCGACGCAGTCCCAGACGGCGTGGTGCTCCACGGAGCTCACCAGGAGGCGCACCCGGCGGGGGTCGGCGTCGCGGCGGGCCCAGAACACCCCGTTGACGGCCAGGTTGTCCGACTCCGTGCCACCGGAGGTGAACACGACCTCGGACGGACGGGCGTCCAAGGCACCGGCAATGATCTCGCGCGACTCCTCGACGACCCTGCGGGCGGACCGCCCGGAGGTGTGCAGCGACGACGGATTGCCGACCAACGACATCTGCTCGGTCATGGCGGCCAGAACCGCCGGAAGCATCGGCGTCGTGGCGGCGTGGTCGAGGTAGACGCGCGGGGTGGGGGTGGAGGACACGAGTAACAATTCTACGTGCGGGTGCTGACACCGCAGGACCGCTGTGGGGTCGACACCGGTCCTCCCCACCGGAGCCCCGCACCCTAGGGTGTGAGCCCAGCCCCCATGGGGTGCGGCTAACGAACAGGAGACATCGTGCGGATCGGCTATTTCCTCTCCTGCGAGGAGTACACCCCGGCCCAACTGCTGGAGCAGGCGCGCTTGGCCCAGGACGCCGGCTTCAAGGCGCTGTGGATCAGCGACCACTTCCACCCCTGGAACGACGAGCAAGGACAGAGCCCGTTCGTCTGGTCGATGATCGGTGCCATCTCGCAGGTCTGCGACCTGCCGGTCACCACAGCCGTCACCTGCCCGACGGTCCGCATCCACCCGGCGATCATCGCCCAGGCGGCAGCCACGGCATCGGTGCTGCTGGACGGCAAGTTCACGCTAGGCATCGGCAGCGGCGAGGCTCTCAACGAGCACATCCTCGGTGACCGCTGGCCGAGTGCTGACATCCGGCTGGAGATGCTCGAGGAGTCGGTCGAGGTGATGCGCAAGCTCTGGACCGGCGAGTTCGTCACCCATGAGGGCACGTACTACGACGTGGACAGCGCGCGCATCTACACCCTCCCCGACCAGCCCCCGCCCGTGTACATCTCCGCTTTCGGCCCGAAGGCACTCGACCTGGCCGGACGGATCGGTGACGGGTTCATCACCACCCAGCCCGACAAGGAATCCCTAGAGGCCTTCCGATCGATGGCTGGCGCCGACAAGGGGACACAGGCCGGCGCCAAGTGTTGCTGGGCGGACACCAAGGAAGAGGCCGTCGCGATCGCGCACCGGCTGTGGGCCAACGGCGGCGTCCCCGGCGAGCTTTCGCAGGTGCTTCCCTCGCCACGGCACTTCGAGCAGGTCTCCGAACTCGTCACGCCGGAGATGATTGCCGACTCGATGCCCTGCGGACCCGACGTGGAGGCCCACGTATCGGCCCTGCAGGAGTTCGTCGACGCCGGTTTCGACGACGTCTACGTCGCCAACATCGGTCCCCACTACGCCGAGATGATGACTCGCTACCAGCGGGACGTCATCCCCGCCCTTCGTCCCAAGAGCTGAACCGGTCCGCACCCCGGGCGACGTCCGTCCGCGGTGCGGTCCGTAGGGGAGTCAGGCTGGCCGCTGCTGCATGTCGTCTGAAAGCGACGCGCTGAGTCGCTCGCGCAGCTGGTCCAGCACCGCGCGTAGCACTCGTGACACCTGCATTTGGCTGACCCCGAGCGCCGTGCCGATCTGGTCCTGGGTCCAGCCGGCCGAGAAACGCAGCACCACGATCTGCTTCTCGCGCGGGGAGAGCTCGCGCAGAGCCGGCCGCAGCCACAGGTGGGTTTCGACCCGGTCCAGGTGCGGGTCGTCCGTCCCGAGCAGATCGGTCAGCGCCGCCGCGCCCTCCTCGCCCAAGCACCCGTCCAGCGACAAGGGTGCGGTCGAGACGTCCGCGGCCAGGGCGACGGCCACTTTGTCGGCGCTGGTCCCTAGCGCGGCACTCAGCTCTTCAGTGCTCGGGCAGTGACCGAGGCGCTGGGTGAGTTCGTCGTTGACCGAGTGCGCCTGCGCCTGCAATTCCTGGATCCAGCGCGGTGGCCGGATCGTCCGGCTGGTGTCGCGGAAGTACCGCTTGATCTCGCCGGACATGGTGGGCACGGCATACGCGAGGAAGTCCGGTCCCCGACCGGGCCGCCAGTTGCGGGCCGCCTTGACCAGTCCGAGGAAGGCCACCTGCTCGAGGTCGTCCCCGTCGATGCCCCGGCCGCGGTAACGGCCTGCGACGGCGGAGGCGACCACCCGGTTGGCCAGGACGGCCTGTTGCAACAGGCTCAGGCGGGCCGCCGGATCGCTCTCGTTCTGGGCTCGGGTGAGCAGATCTTCGGTCAGCTCCGCGCGGTCGGCAAGTGGGCTCAGGCGGCCGGGAATGTCGTCTTGGCAGCGACGCAGATGGCGGTCATTGGCCACGTAGGTCATTGACGGTCCCTGTTTTTTTCAGAGAGTCGGCACGTTGCTGAACCGGCACTCAGCACACCAAGGCGCGGCGGCCCTTGTCAACTTTCAGTTCTTGGCCGCCTGCACGGCCGCGGTGGCCTGCGGCAGAACGGCGAACAGGTCGCCCACGACACCGAAGTCGGCCAGCTCGAAGATCGGCGCCTCGGCGTCCTTGTTGACCGCGACGATGGTCTTGGCGGTCTGCATCCCGGCCCGGTGCTGGATCGCGCCGGAGATGCCGCACGCGACATACAGCTGGGGTGAGACTTGCTTTCCGGTCTGCCCCACCTGGCTGCTGTGCGGATACCAGCCAGCGTCGACGGCGGCTCGCGAGGCGCCGACGGCCGCGCCCAGGCTGTCGGCGAACCGCTCCACGGGCGCGAAGTCCCCGCCCGTGCCGCGGCCGCCGGAGACGACGATGGCGGCGTCCGTGAGCTCGGGGCGCCCGGTGGCCTCCTTGGGCTGCCGGGCGGTGATCCGGGCACCTTTGGCCACCTCGCTCACGCTCACGGCGACGTCCTGCCCGAGTGCCGCCCCGGCGGACTCCTCGGGCGTCACGGAGTTGGGCTTGACGACGATGATCGGGGTGCCGACCGTCACCGTGGCCTCCACAGCGTAAGAACCGGCAAACACGGACTGCGTCGTATGCACCGTGCCGTCTGCCCCCGCGCGCACGTCCACGGCGTCGGTGACCAGTCCCGAGCCGGTCTTGATCGCCAGCCGGGCGGCGATCTCCTTGCCCTCGGCGGAGGCCATCACCAGGACGGCGACGGGCGCCACGGCCGCGACGAGTTGCTGCAGGAGTTCCGCCTTGGGCGCGACGAGGTAGCTGTCGAACTCCGGCGACTCGGCCCGGTAGACCGTTTCGGCCCCGTAGCGGGCGAGGACCGGTTGCGCCTGGTCGAATCCGGCACCCACGAACACAGCGGCCGGCTCACCGAGCCGGCGGGCCAAGGTGAGCATCTCCGCGGTGGTCTTGCGAACGACACCGGCCTCGTGCTCTACCAAGACGAGGACCTGCCGAAGGGTTGACATCTGCTGCTCCTGCGCTGGCTGGATGGGGTACGTGGTGGATCGGCTAGACCAGCTTGGCGTCCACGAGGAACCGGGCCAGCTGGTCGCCGCCGTCACCGGTATCGGTGATCACCCGGCCCTGCTCCCGCGACGGGCGGGGGATGATCGACTCCACCTTCGTCCATGCGGCGGCGAGCCCTACCTGTGCCGGGTCGATGCCCAGGTCGGACAACCCCCAGGTCAGGACCGGCTTCTTCTTGGCCGCCATGATCCCCTTGAACGAGGGGTAGCGCGGCTCGTTGATCTGGTCCGTGACCGAGACGACGGCCGGCAAGGAGGCCTCGATGGTCTCGGCGGCGAGGTCGCCGTCGCGACGGATCCGCACCGTAGCCCCGCCCCCGCCGGCCGCGGCCGGGGTCACGGAGAGCTCCGAGGCGAAGGTCACCTGCGGCAGCCCCAGCCGCTCCGCCACCATGGCAGGCACGACGCTCATCGCTCCGTCGGTCGAGGCCATGCCGGTCAGCACCAGGTCGACGTCGCCGATCCGCCTGACCGCCTCCGCCAGGATCAGGGACGTCGCCGCCGAGTCCGAGCCGTGGATCGCCTCGTCCACGACGTGCACGCCCGAGGTCGCTCCCATCTGCAGCGACTTCTTGATCGCGGTGGCTGCCTGCTCCGGGCCTACCGTCAGGATCACGACCTCACCCTCGCCGGCTTCGAGGACCTGCAGAGCCTCCTCGACGGCGTACTCGTCCAGCTCGCAGAGCAGCCCGTCCACGTTCACCCGATCCGTCGTGGCATCGGAGGCGGAGAACGTGCGGTCCAGTTGCGCGTCCGGGACGTACTTCACGCAGACGACGATCTTCACCGCACGCGCCTCCTTGTTCGATAATCGGTATTGCCGGGTGGCGGCCCATGTTACCGAGCGGTAGGCAACGCCGTGGCATGGGTCGGCGGCTGGCTGACGAGCTCGAGCCGCCTCAGCGGCCCTCGAAGGCCGCCGGGCCCCGCTCCTTGGCGACGAAGGCAGCCATCCCGATGTCGCGGTCCCGGGTCGCGAAGAGCCCGGCGAACTGGAGCCGTTCGATCTCCAGACCCGTCGCGAGGTCCACCCCGAGGCCGCGGTCGATCGCCTCCTTTGCGGCGCGAAGCGCGTACGCCGGGCCGCCGACGTACCGGCTCGTGAGCCGTACGGCGGCCGCGTAGACCGGGTCGCCGATGGTCCCGGCGTCGCCGGTCATCCCGGCGTCGCGGCCGGCCCCGCCGGCCCCGTCACCATCCGGCGTCCCGCCGGCCATGTCGTCGACCGCCTCGTCGACCACCTCGTCGACCAGACCGATCCGTAGCGCCTCGTCGGCGTCTACGAGGCGCCCGGTGAAGATCAGGTCCTTGGCGCGCGCCGGACCCACCAGGCGGGCGAGTCGCTGGGTACCGCCGGCCCCGGGGATGATCCCCAGCAGGATCTCGGGCTGACCCAGCTTCGCGGAGCGGCCGGCGACGCGGAAGTCGCAGGCGAGCGCCAGTTCGCAGCCACCGCCCAGCGCATAGCCGGTGATCGCGGCAACCGTCGGCTTGGGGATGTCCGCGACTGCGGTGAACGCCGACTGGAGCGCCGCCGAGCGGTCCGCCATATCGATGTAGGACAGGGCCTGCATGGCCTTGATGTCCGCTCCGGCGGCGAACACCTTTTCGCCGCCGTACACGATCACCGCTGCGACGTCCTTACGCCCGGCGGCCTCGGTCGCGACCGCACGCAGCTGCTCCTGCATAGGGGTGTCCAGCGCATTCATCGGAGGCCGGTGCAGCCGGATGGTGCCGATTCCGGCGGCTACGTCCAGCCGGACCAGATCGGAATCCTCGCGGGCCGCTGCCCCGGTCGCGTCACTGATCGAGCTCACCAGGCTCCGGCTGCCCCCCGGCTGCCTCGGCTTGCCCCTCGGCTTGACCCTCGGCTTGCTCCTCGGCCAAGTTGCCGACCAGCGACTCGTGCCACATCTGGACGGCCGACAGCACGAGCTGGATGCTGACCTGGAGCAGTGCCGCCAGTTCGGTCTCCGGGGCGACGATGTGCTCCGCGGTCACCACCAGGGTGCCGCCGGCGATGCCCGCCTTGACGATGTTGAGGCTGAGCGTGAGGTCGTTGCACGCCTGCAGCAAGGTGAGCGGGTCGTTCGGCACCTCCTCGCCGATCTGCCACTGCCCGAACAGCCGCAGGATGGTGAAATCACCCTCGAGGCAGCGGACGAAAAGCTGCTGGCCCTGGACCTTGAACGAGACATCTCCGTCGGCGTCGATGTCGGGCCGGAAGCCGTCGTCCATCAGGACATCGAGCACGCGGCCGCGGAGCGGGTGTTCGGTAGCGGGCGGCGGGAAGTTGGGCAGCGAGGTCGGGTCGCTCGGATCTGTCATGGGCCCAAGGTAACGACTGCTTAGGCTGTCGGCCATGTGCCCGCCCCCCAGGCTGCCCCCCGACCTGCCGCCGGCACCCGGAGCCACGCTCACTCCCTCCGGCGTGGAGTTCGCGTTCTACGCCGGGCACGCCGACGGAGTGGAGGTCTGCCTGTTCGACCGCGAGGAGACCCGGAGGCCGAGCGACACGGGCGGCACGAGCGGCCCGGATGGCACGGATGGCACGGATGGCACGGCGAGGGTCGGGCCGCTGGTCGAACGCTCCATACCGCTGACCCAGCGAGCGCATGGCACCTGGTTCGGCTTCGTGCCGGGCATCGGCGCAGGCCAGCGGTACGGCGTCCGCGCGGATGGCCCGTGGCAGCCGGCCCAAGGCCTGCGCTACAACCCCGACAAGTTGCTCGTCGACCCCTACGCCCGGGCAATCGAGGGCCGGGTGACCTGGCAGCCCGAGGTCTTCGGGCACGTCGTCGACGACGCCCTTGCGGGTGACCCGGACGTCCGCGACAGCCGCGACAGCGCGCCATACGTGCCGCGCAGCGTCGTGGTGGACGACCGGTTCGACTGGGGACACGACGTCAGGCCGCAGATCCCCTGGTCGGAATCAGTGATCTACGAGGCCCACGTCCGTAATCTGACCAGGCGCCATCCGGGCGTCCCGGCCGTCCTGCGGGGCGCGTATGCCGGCATGGCCCACCCCGCCGTCATCGACCACCTGTTGCGGCTCGGTATCACCAGCGTCGAGCTGCTCCCGGTGCACGCGTTCGCCGACGAGCCGGCCCTGGCGCGCCGTGGCATGACCAACCACTGGGGCTACAACAGCCTGGGCTTCAGCGCCCCGCATGCGGGGTACGCCTCGACGAACGACCCGCAGAAGGTGCTGGACGAGTTCAAGGGCATGGTCAAGCTGCTGCACGCGGCGGGCATCGAGGTCCTTCTCGACGTGGTCTACAACCACACCTGCGAGCAGGGCCGCGACGGCGCCACGCTCTCGCTGCGCGGCCTGGACAACCGGGCGTATTACCGCCTGGACAGCCGAGGGCGCGATATCGACGTCACGGGCTGCGGCAATACCCTCGACTTGCGCCACCCGATGGCCTGCCAGCTCGTGTTGGACTCGCTGCGGTACTGGGTGCAGGAGTGCCACGTCGACGGCTTCCGCTTCGACCTGGCCGTCGCGCTCGGGCGGGGGCGCGACGACGGGTTCGACCCCGACCACCCGTTTCTCGTGGCTCTGCGCACGGATCCGCTGCTGCGGCGCTGCAAGCTGATCGCCGAGCCGTGGGACCTCGGCGTCCACGGCTGGCGCACCGGGCAGTTCCCGCCGCCGTTCGCCGAGTGGAACGACCGGTTCCGTGACACGGTGCGCGGTTTCTGGCTCACCGACACCGCGCGGTCGGCCCACCACGGGCCCGGGCACGGCGTGCGGGAACTCGCGACGCGACTGGCCGGCTCGCACGACCTGTTCGGCGCGCGGAACCGCGGCCCGATCGCCTCGGTCAACTTCGTGACGGCGCACGACGGCTTCACGATGGCCGATCTCACCGCGTTCAACCAGAAGTACAACGGCGCCAACGGCGAGCAGAACCGTGACGGCAGCCAGGACAACAACTCGTGGAACCACGGGGTCGAAGGTGCGACCTCGGACCCTTCCGTCGTCGCCGCCCGCCTGCGCTCCGTGCGCAACCTGATGGCGACCCAGCTCGTCGCGACCGGCGTCCCGATGCTGAGCGCCGGAGACGAGACCGGCCGCACCCAGCGAGGCAACAACAACGCCTACTGCCAGGACAACGAGGTGTCGTGGCAGGACTGGGCACTCCAGCCGTGGCAGGAGGACCTGCTGACGACGACGCGGTACCTGATCCACCTGCGGGCGACGCAGCCCGTGCTGCGCCAGCGCTCGTTCTTCACCGGGCGACCGCACGCCACGGAGGGCGCGGTGGACCTGTCCTGGTATGACCGCTGGGGCCGGCCGATGGAGCACTCCGGCTGGGAGGACCCGCACACCCGGACCATCGCCATGTACCTCGGGGGCAGCCGGCTCGGCGCCGACTCGCTGCTGCTGGTCTTCCACGGGAGCACCCACGACACCACGGTGCGACTGCCCGCGGTGCGGGGCACCACGGCGTACGAGCTGCTCTGGGACAGCTCCTGGGGCACTCCGCGGGACCCAGATGACCTCACCGCACGGCCGGCGACCGTCCCGGATCGTGACGTGCCGATGCGGCAGGCGTCGATGCACGTCTACCGGGCGGTCCGGTCCCCCGCCCCGCTCGGCGGCTAGACGGTACTCGGCCGAGACGTTGGTGAATGTGCGTGGTCGGCAGGTGCTGGTGCAGCGGGTCCGTCATGGGGGGCGGTCGCTCACAGCGCGAAGGCCCAGGGGGTCTCAGATCAGTGCGCGAGCCGCTGGGTCTACCGGTTCCGCCAAGAAGGTGTGACTGGGTCGATGGACCCCAACGTTCGTTTGAGGTGCGGTCCAGGAGTGCGGGATCCTGGGGCTCGTGACCCTGTCTGTGCGTGCCATTCGTCCCGACGACGTGCCCGAAATTGTTGGGTTCTCCTTGCGGGCGTGGGCACCTGTGTTCGAGTCATTCCGCACGGTCCTGGGCGAGCGGGTGTTCCGGGCTCTCTATCCGGACTGGCTGGAGAGCCAGGCGAGCGCCGTGGCCACGGTCTGCCGTGACGAGGCGGCTGACGTGTTCGTGGCGGAGGTGGAGGGGCGGCCTGTTGGCTACGTCGCGGTCCTCTTCCACGAGGAGAGGGCCGCTTCGTGCGGTGAGGTCGAGATGCTGGCGGTCGACCCAGACCACCAGAACATGGGCATCGGGAGTGCCCTCACGGACTTTGCCGTGGCCCACATCCGCGCCTCTGGCTGCGTCCTCGCCGTGATCGGCACTGGCGGCGACCCCGGTCACGCGCCCGCGCGCCGCACCTACGAGAAGGCGGGCTTCACGGCTCTGCCGTTGGTCAAATATTACAAGTCGCTGGCCTGAGGTCGAACGGCCAGCCAACGGTCCTTGCCCGGGCCGACGGAGGGTGCGCAGCTTTGGCGGACCGTCGTCGGGCGATCGTCCATCGGACCGTGGCGCCACATGTGCTCCACTGATGGACGTGTCAGCGGTGGCCCCTGTGGATTCGTACCTGATCTGCGGCACACCACGTACGGGCAGCACGTTGCTGTGCGGGTTGCTGCGCTCCACCGGCGTTGCTGGAGTGCCGGAGTCGTATTTCCGGTTCCCCGATGAGCAGTCGTGGGTTCAACGTTGGCAGCTCGCGCGTGATCCGGGCGGCGCTTTCGACTACGGGGACTACGTGCGGGCAGCGGTTGACGCCGGGAGCACGGACAACGGCGTGTTCGACGCCAGGGTGATGTGGGGAACGATGGACGAGGTGGTCGCCAAGCTTGGGGCGATTGACCCGGCCCTTGCTCGCGCTGACCTGGAACTGCTCACGAGCGCATTCGGCTCGACCCGGTTTGTGCATCTGTGCCGCCGGGACACAGTGGCCCAGGCTGTGTCGTGGGTACGGGCCGAGCAGACCCTGAGCTTCCTTGGCCACGAAGTGCACGCTGACCGGCCCATCGCGCGTAGGCACCAGCGTCAGTCCGACGGCATCAACCACGACTGGATTGCCCGCTACTACGTCGGCGGGCGTCCCGACTAGAGGCACGCAGGACAGGCGTGGTAACGGGCCTTGGCGAGGACCAGACTAGGACAGGTAGAGGTCGAAGGCGTCGCTGATAGCGAGAGCCAGTGCAGGTTCCTGATCGTCGAAAAGCAGGCCGATCGTCTCGCCAACGGCGCTCACCCGCACTGTGGTGATGTTGTCGCAGCTGACGACGCTGTCGTGGTCCAGTCCGTTTCGATGCCCGACGGGGACCTCGCTGGTGATGCCCCGGACCGTGCTAATGATCGGCGCGACGGTCAGCCTGGTCAGCAGGTGAAGCTTGGACCGCCGGGTCAGGATCAGCGCTGGCCGACGCTTGTCCAGGTGAACCGACGCGATTTCGCGCATCAGTCCAACGTGGGATGCGCGAGGTCGAGCACGCCGTCGAGATCGGAGTAGACGGGCTCACCGCGCCGGGCAAGTTCGACGAGTGTGGCCTCCTCTCGGCGATACCGCTGGTCCCGCTGGAGGCGGGCGATTCCGCGCCGCACGGCCTCCGAACGATTGGCGGCACGGCCCTCGCGTACCTCAGCGTCCAGAGCAGCGAGTTCGCGGTCGTCGAGACGGATGGCGATCTGTGTCGTCATTGCCGCAGGATACCTCGGACCGTCAACCATCCGGTATGCACGGCCCAACACCCGGGCCTGGGCGCGCTACCGGGGGGCCAGCACGCAGAACTCGTGGCCATCGGGATCGGCCATCACCACCCAGCTGACCTCGCCCTGGCCGATGTCGATCCGAGTCGCCCCGAGCGAGATCAGACGCTCGACCTCTGCTTGCTGATCACCATGGGCGGGTGGAGCGAGGTCGAGATGCAGCCGGTTCTTCCCGGTCTTCGGCATTAGTGGCGGACCGCCCCAGCTGATCTTCGGACCGCCGCGGGGCGAGCGGATCGCGGTCTCTTGATCCTGGTCCCAGACCAAGGGCCAGCCCAGCGCTTGGCTCCAGAAGTACCCGACCTCCTGCGAACCGTCGCACGCAAGCTCTCCGAAGAATCCGCAGTCGGCAAGGAAGGTGTTGCCCGGCTCGATGACGCAGAACTCGTTGCCTTCGGGGTCGGCGAGCACCACATGCCCCTCCTCCGGACGTTGACCGATGTCGATGTGCCGGGCGCCGAGTCCGAGCGACCTCGCCACTGTCTGCTGCTGGTCCTCGAGGGACATGCTCGTCAGATGGAAGTGCATCTGGTTCGGGCCGGCCTTCTGATCCTGGGTCGGCAGAAAGCGGATCCGGAATCCGGTGTCATCGCTCGGCAGGAGCGCGATGCCGTCGTGGGGGTCGTCGGCCATCTCCCAGCCCAGGACACCGGCCCAAAATCGCGCGAGACGGAGCGGGTCGTTCGCATCGAAGCAGAGCGCAAGGAGCTGAGACGCCATCACTGCGCGCATCCCTCCGATCTGCCGACTCACGGCCGCGGACGAAGCAGGCCTCCGTG
>JAABUK010001418.1_pt1 | contig 45905 bp, 50 predicted proteins | sample 5559141 | NCBI WGS metagenome assembly JAABUK01 (sample SAMN10711869, study PRJNA513367) | rock metagenome | isolation source: Antarctica rocks | place: Antarctica: Victoria Land, Pudding Butte nord | collected 2016-01-03 | reverse complement strand
AGACCCCAGCGCGGCGCAATGTACTGGGGCTTCGGCGCGACTTCGTGGGGCGGCGGGGCGCTGGGAAGGGCGTCCCACCGGGGGACGGCCAAACCGTCCCACGGCCCGTGGGACCTTGGAGACCGGTAGGTCCTGACCACATTACTCCATCTGCGACACGATCGAAGCCGCCACCTGGACCTATCCATTACGTTACACGTGTATGCTAAGCGCACGTGCACTGCGCAAAACGCCAGCAAAAAAGAGGTGCATAAGGCAAAGAAGCACCTTGCCCCTCACAGCATCCGTCTTCAAGCCGTCCTTCAGCATGGATACCAGCAATAAAATACGCGTCGTTGATCAGGATCCCTTGCGCATCAAAAGAATAGACTCTGGCGGCGTGAGGGACCCTTCAGACCCCAAGCACTATCCAAAACTCGGAGGCATCGAAGGTGCGGTGGGCCCTGCATCTTCACCGACGACCCTGTCAACAGTCGGCAGTTTTAAGGAGACTTTGATGTCACGACCTGCCATTCCTGATCCTCAAACCGGCGCCGGCATGGAAGGCTCACCTGCGGCATCGCTATCATATGATGCATCCTCACCAACCGAACTGCAGAGGACAAGGACGACGGCCGACAAGACGGACGCGCTTGCAACAGGTTCTCCACGGATAGCGGCCAGTAGATACGTTCAGGGGGATGAGCTGGCTCAGGGCGGCGTTGGCGGGGGAGGATATGTTGGATCGTCTGCTCCTAGTCAGCAGGTCAGCTAATTCTGCGCTGCACCAGTGATTAGCTCAGCTGACCTGCATACCTTGGTGCTTTCCAAAAGCAGGAGTCTTGACTTGGTTGTTCTCGGATATAGCCTGTCAAGATGCTGACTGAAGATCTCTTTCTTGCAGGCTGCTGCTGGGGGGGACAACAAGGAGGATGGCTTTGCACCACCTTCCCCAAGGAAGGTTGTAACACGAGCAACACAGAGAAGGAGGACTGCTGACGAGCAGGCAAGGGAGGCAAAGTTCTATCAGGACCTTTCGCATCCCAACACCTTTGCGGCACTGGTGGATGATAGTGCAAGTCATCTGGAGGACCAGTTGAGTCAGGGACCTCTGGCTGAGGCCGACAACATGGAGGAGCCTGGGCAGGATTCTGAGGCCAGCTCTCAGAACAGGTTGGTGCCTCTTTCATGCCTCAATGCTGCCAATCCGTTTGCATACTCAGGTGAAAGTCCTAGACACGAATGGCAACGATCCTCTGTTTGTTGCATGACATTGCTTTGGTCCTCATTAAGCCTGTGTTCTGCAAGACCATGCTGGCTGCAGCTGTGTCCTTTGCCTGTGTGACGTTGACTGCCCAGACCCCTAACACATGCCAAATGCACAATACAGCATTGCTCTTTTGACTGACGGGTGACCAGAATGCGTTTGTTTGGTTTCGTAACACTGCATAGCTAACTCAAGACTGTTTTTCTGCACTCATGTCTCAGTTTTCTTTTGCATGTCTGCAGGAGCAGGTGGGGATGGGCCTGGAGCAAGACCCTGGGGTTGGTGGATGTTGTGAAGGAGCACCCTGTGGCTACTTCTTTGGTAGTCACTGCTATCACCGTTGGCTTCATGCTGTCAAGCAGAAGAAGAAAGTTCACTTTTGTTTCAACATAGCTGTAGCAGCAGAAATGAGAGGGTTGTGAAGTTCCCAATACGGCCTGACAAAACCAGATGTGCGCTGTACGAGTGCGTGTTTTCCAGTGTTCAGTAACAGCATTGCAGCATCCCTAGTAGGCTAGCAAGAGCAGTTGCTAAGTCTCAGACAGTGTTGCAGGTCATATTTGTACCATCTATTTGCCAGAACTGTATAAAGACGTTTGTGGCTTTCCTCCACTTGAAGTCTGTCTGTACGCAAATTGTGCAGCACGTCAGACAGTACTGGCAATTCTGGCATACTGAGGTAGTTTACCTAAATGGGCAAAGCCACAAAAGCAAGGCACCGTAACAAGAGACCAGTAGCACCTGTTGATCACCGTTCCCACTCGCAGAAAAAGTGCATCTTTGCCTTTGCCATTGCTGTCCATATATGGCTGTTACAGAGCATAGCTGCAAGTGTGCACATACCTGTGTGGCCAGAGTCTCAAGCTAGTCGTATCTTGCTGCACATTCTACTCCCTATGGAAGCCTGCTAATGATCAAGCTGATTCAAGCTTGCCTTGAAGAAATAACAAGTAATAGCCAAGTCTGCTCTGTGACAGAATTTGCATTATGTACCATGCTTCCTACATTCAAGAACCATGCATGTCAAGAGTCTCTCGCCATGAAAGCTGGTATTCCAGGACTACTTTTTTGTCTGTGTGTACATGCCTTGACTGTTCAGTGCCAATCACACTGACACTGATTGTATCCTTTGTTTCTTCATTTGCTTAATTGAGTGTTGATATTGTTCGTGTACCTCACTGCTGTAGAGATTCCAGCAAAGTCGTTGCTGATCAGTAGCATGTCAGCAGGTGCATCAACCCATTCATCTCAGGCTGCAAATCTGCATCTGTGCAGACTTCTGTTTTGTTATTTCTCCATGCAAGATGTCAGAGTGCAACAGATGCTGATTGTGGCAGCTTTGCATTGCAGCTCTATACTGAAGTTGCAATGTTACAACTCATCATTCTCTGCCTCAGGTGCTGCCTCAGGAGGCGCAACAGGTGCTGAGCTGAAGGTCACATGGAAAGTAGTAATAGTATCTGGAGGCAGATCATATTGCAGCAAGCCATCTGTAGACAGCAACACATATTCCAGCTGAGCAAAGTTCTCTGTAGCACTAGTCCTGTACACCTCCACATAAACAGGCAGAGCAATTGTACCAAAGCTCCAGTTGACGGTGACGTCATATAGTCCAGTGTTGGTGCTGACAACAGCTGTTTGTACACTGCTGTCATCATTCTGATATACGGCTGCCAGCGTCCACTCATCTTCGTCTGTCTCCAGAATAGTCCAGCCATTTTTTATGAATTTGCTGTACTGCAGCACAAGACACCTTCTACTGTCAGAGTGTCTGCTTGCAATATATACAGTGCAATGGCATCTGCACAATGTTGACTGTGCCAGACATGTGACCATGTCTTGAGCACATCAACTGATATATCACGCAGATGTGCAAAGCTTTGCTACTTTAGCAGGTCGTGGCAGTCTAATGTTGCTGTACCTGCATCATGGTGTAGTATTGCTTGCTGAACCGAATGGGCACGTTTGGCCAAGGGACATCTTGAGGGCTGTTGTCACCAAAGGGCATCTGCAATAGGCCCCAGTTGGATCCACCCCCATCTCTGTTTTCCACTGCCTGATCAAAGCCAGAACAGTATTTAGTTTTACTCTCTACCTAAAATTAAATTAAAAGTAATTCTGCTTCAATGGTTTTCCGAAAGAAAACAATTATCTCCGAAGGGAGATCATGGTCACTGTCCAGAAGCATTGCTGCCATGCAATGGCAACATACAGAAGCATCTGATGTCACATATATGAGCGCATGTTCCAGAGCAAACTAGCCTGAGAAAATGTAATGGTCACCAGGTGACTTGTGGCTGCCTGCTGAGTGCAAGCCCAGCTTCACAAGGCAAAGCCTTTGATGCCATGCATGTGTCGTTGTATCACAGTCATAGATGTGCCTGTCACAGCTTGCAGTAGCAGCAAGGTGAGATTGCCAGAGAAGGTGTGGTGGTATTGGGCTCACAGTCATCAAAGACCAGCCTCTCTGCATGATGCACTGTGCCTCGCTGTCGCAGAATTTGGAGTTGCTCACAAGGAATAAGCTGCTCCACCAGCATAGAGGCAAACCCCAGCGCAAAGACTTGTTCTGAGTACATGCAGAATGGACAACAGCTGTTTTCGAGGCAAGGGCATGATACAGCAAGCCTGCCTGGAGTCCTGAGCTTCACAAATGCTAGCATAAACAATGTTCAAAGACAAGAAATCGTACAAAGGGGAGGCTTCTGACCTGCCAGTACACCCAGCCCTGGACACCACCATCCTTCAAATCGCTCAAAATCTGTATGCACAAACAGATCATTGATACAAGAGCCGATGGCCCCTCATGGGGTAGGGCCTTAGCCTCAGCAGGACTTGCTGACAAAACGCCGGGGTAGCTTTGTTCAAAAGGCCTATCATGACTCGATATTAAGTATAAAATACATCATTGATGTCTTCCTCAACAGTGCATTCACAGAGAAGAGACACGCAGGCAAAAAGGGTGCCTGCTACAATTGAGCTTTGCAAACAGTAGAGCTCGATGCATGCCATACATTTGCTTCAGGTCGTTTGCTTCAATGACAATCAAAGCAATGGTAAGTACACTTGCTGACATGTCCAGCAGCTGCTCAGAACATGTCGTGTGTCAGTATGGTCAACACACCTGAGTGGACAAGGTCAAGCCAGATCTGATGTCAGCATAGTCAAAGTCACCATTGGCATATTCTGACATCCACAGCCTCTTCCCGGCATTTCCTGCCAGGTTTCTTATCCCTTGCTGTCCCAAGACTACAGCATAACGCAGCGTACTACAGCGTGGTACAAGATGAGTAACGCAACAATAGTGCACATGACAGACTGAACATACATGCAACACTGCTTGTGCATGGCTACACAAAGTGATGTGCAGAAGGTCACAGAGGGCATGGATGTCATGTATCAACCTGAGACAGAGTCATGCAAAGAGCCAGCACTGTGAATAATGGCACAGTCTAAGCATGCAGATGCTGTGTATTGCTGTTTGCGTTTGAAAGTCATGCCCAGGTGCTGCGACCTGCCAACAGGTGTGAAGAGCAGGACGCAGCTGACATTGCATACCATTGTAGCCATGTGTATTGATCTGACTGATCACTTCTAGTGTCTTGCCATACTGCAAGAAGGTATCGATAGCCCATTCATATTGGTACTCATCGGATGCACTGATGCCTGTCTCAGGGGACAGCTCTTTCTCATCTAGACTGGCTGCCAGTTTCTGCAACAGGTGAGCCACATCTGAGCAAGGCTTGTGTCAGCTATGGTGGCCAGGACAGGCACATAGGCTTGAATGCCCTTGCAAAAACAGTGAACAACCATGTGCGTCAGTACAGGGCACGGGTCCTGATGTTGATAGAAAGACGTAACAGTGAAAGCACGCTGGATTGTGAGCACTGAAAGCGTATGCAGCCATTTTGGTTATGCTCAGAGCTTTCATACGCACCAGTGTATGCGTGTGACAATATGCAGATCTGGACTGGACCCCAAATGTATGCCTCAGACAGACTCGACCAATTCCTATATTTCAATGGTGTGCCAAGCAGGATGATGAGACGAGCTTCAGACAGACACATGCACAGAGACAGTGCCGGAAGCCGTGAAAATTTTCCCAACGAAAACTCTATCAAAGTAGTGTTTGCATGGACAGGCAGACATGGAAAGTTGCACCATCTTATATGTATACCTGCAGAACAATGTCTTGAGTAGAAGGGTCATAATGACAGCCCTCCTGGTCATTCCCAGCATGCCAGCTCCAGGAGAAAGGCTCATTGAAAGGCTCCACAGTCCGAAATGTGAAATTCATCTCATGGCGGTAGTACCCAACCACTTCTGTGAGGTAGTCCACAAATGCATCGTAGTTCTCAGGTGCCAGGTTGTCCTTGTGGCCATCTGCGTTCCCACTGCACAAGGTCCACACTGTTGTTATGAGGTTTGCGATCAAGGCACCCTTGCTGTTGCAGACCTGGTTATCAGATGGGTTGAGGAATTATGCTGGCAATGTTATGCCCCAAAACCTATTGTTGTCCAATAGGCATACACACCTATTGGACAACAATAGGTGTGTATGCCTTGGCACACATTGCATAACTTTGGATCTTGCCACATCGCTTAGATACACGATGTGCCACAGCCACCAATGCACGCGCAAGATACTCAGCTTACAAAGCTGGACAACTTGGCTATGTTCTTGGCGTGCATAACAAAAGTTCACAGTAGGCAGTACACCTACAAACATTGGGCTTGCACTCATAGCATGTTGCATGGCACAGCATGCTGAGTGCTGCAGAGTCTGACGCAGTACCTTGGGTCACCAGAGATGGTCATGAACCATGGTGGTGAATTGGCAAATGCCTCAAAGATCAAGGCTCCCCGGTCGCGAGCAGCAAACATCACTGATGCTTGCTTATAGTCCTGCAGTTCAGCAATCATCTCAGCTGCCAACAAGCTGCAAATGACTAGGTCTCACCAGATACTTGAGCTGCTGCTATGTATTGCTCACCAACATCCAATTATACGTGCCATTTGGGAGCAGCAAGCTTGGAACAGCACCTCCAGGGCGCATGCTAAGGATTGCAGCTGGGTCAGTGTTGCTTGCACCGATGTTGTATCTAACAATCTCAAGACCAAGGCCAACATCATGATCAAACAGCAGGTCGGCTACCAAGTCCTGCTGTGATTCTGCAATGAAGGTACACGCTTTGAGTGTTTCAGCCACTTCGCTGTACTCTTGCCAAGCAGTTGAACCGAACCTTCAAGCATGCCAACATACTCCCCAAACCAAGCCAATGAGGTGCCCCAACCCTCGAAATTCTGTGCCGGGTTGTCCATGCTAATAGGGAGGGGCCCTGCAACTGTGGTTTCCTGTACGTCGGTTACGATGATCACTGTCTGAGCTGCCACCAGCATCATCCGCATGAGTTGTATCTCCCTCTCCTTCTTATGATCGACCATTGCTAAGTTGAAGAACACCAATCGGGCTCTAGTGGCCGCTGAGCGCTACGTTTTGCCGCAATGATCGTGTGGAATTCTATTTGAGCAAGTGTTCAGACTGGAAAGTCCGCAAACTGCTCGGCATACCTTCCGGATCCATGACCTTGGTACCTGTGCATATACCAGATGTCATGTTGGCTTCCTGTTAGCGCTTCCTCCAGTCATGAGCTGCAGGCAGCTTGCTCAATAGTGACTCATGTTTAGTCAACACCTATCAGGTCTGCGCTGAACCAGAAGCTAATGCTCTGGTCGAAGCCTTAATCTGTGTCAGTCATCGCATGGTGCCGCAGTGACTGCAATATCTGTACATGTGAAGTCTCATGTAAGACACAGCTCATGCTGGAATGTGCCGGCCTGGGTTGTCGTTTCGCTAGCATAGACACACAAGTCACTCAACCACACATTCAAGGGTACAACATTTCAAGCAAAATTTACAGGTGCGTAGACGTCCTTCCATGCACCAGCTTTAGTTCACACAATGTCAACACATGTTTGGAAGCACAGCAACAGATTCAAAACTTTGCCTGAGCTACAATTCATTGAAAGGTTTGATTCATTGCTGAAAGCTATTGAGAAGCATCAATGTCTTAGAATAGCGTCCTAGGGCCGAGGCTAAAGGCCTCCGTCCCACCACACTACAGAGCCGGCACCCCTTGAAGACTTTGCCATGCCTCCTTGAAGGTAGCAAAGCTAGCATTGCATGCAAATAGGACATGGTGCAGCTGTGACACTGCCTGACTCGCCAATGGCAGTGCTGCTTCTGCACCAAATGACACCTGCAACACCAACCGAAAGCATCTGATGCCAAGTACAATGGCATTGGCCAGAGTGTCCTCACAGATTAGCTTTTGCTGTTAAGCTTGTCAACAATGCATTGTCACTGGGTGCACCAGCACACTGAGCAATAACATGCAGATGCCGGTGTGACTTTCAGCAGTTCAGGTCAAGCTTGCCTGGAGCTTGTTTTCAATCTGTTGCCCAGCCGTTCTAGCCTTGCTGACAATGTCTGCCTCAATGCCAGCCAGCCTTGCCACCTGTAAACACTTCCATATTGCAGAAGGCACCGCAGACACACACTCATAAACAAAATTGATTGCAAGCCTTATGCGTCATCAATGCGAGGCAGGACCTTAGCAAGATCGGTGTCTCAGGCTGGCAATGACCTGCCCCCTGGGTCATTCTGTCACAGCAAGCAATCTGCTCTGTCGATAGAACAAGCAGCCAAACAAAGCTGGTTCACAGAAGATTGTTGCTGGGCCTGTCTGAGATGGCACCATGTCATGAAACACAAGCAGGGTCAAGCAGGGCCAGACCTGGAGACCATAGCTCTTTGGAGCTGCGCCTCTGCAGAGCTTGTACAGGAAGACAAGACCATCATCCTGCTCACTGCCCTGCTCCCCTGCACACACACCACACAATCCAGTTAGGACCAGTTTCATATTTTGACTACAGATATGACTACACATGCTCAGCATTTGTATAGGATTGCTTTGCATGGTTCAGGGCACAACATTCAAGTGTGGCTAACCCAGCTGAGGCTTAGCCAGGTGAGGATGAAAGCAGCTATGGCTTCAGACATGAGTTGTGTGTGGAATTGCAGGTCCTTTGACACAGAAAAGCATGGTGCTGGCTGATGCCGGACATTGCTACAATGGCAGATAACTGACGTGTATGCTGATAAGATCAGTCTTTCCTAACAAGAACGACCAGTATGCTTGATGTGCATGTTTTTTGCTGCAGGTACACAATGTAACAGTACAAATGTCATGATGCGTAACATGTGTATGGTAGGGGAAGAGCATATGGTACGCATGCAGGAGCTGTCATCGAATTTCCAGTTTTCATCACTGCAGTAGAGGCGTTGCGTTGCGCGTACATGAAATCTTGCACATCAGCAGAATGCACAGGACAACACCCATGTGCAAGCTGCCATTGATGCAGCTGCCATTACCTGAGCTGCCGACCAGTGCAGCCATGTGACCTAGGCTAACCCTCGGGTTTGAGGAGAACTCAGCGGTGAGAGGATGGTAGTGGGTGGCAAAGAGGAGTCTGCAGTCCACCTTGCTGCTGATGTGCTTCAACACAGCATGAGCAATGGCATAGCCATCAAAGGTGCTGGTGCCACGACCAAGCTCATCCAGAACCACCAGACTGTCTTGTGTGGCATGCTGCAGTCCGGCAGCATGTCAGTCACGAACGCAGTGATGATATGCGTTCTCAGCAAACTTTGGTGATGCGCTATAGCAGCTTTGGAACAAAGCCTAATTGGTATTCCAACACCATGCACTTAGTTCTTCAGCTGTTTGCAGACCAGAGACTCCTTCAAGCACACCCCCAACGTCACATGTTTTCAAGACACATGGCCCCAAGCAGGTCGTGAACCTTGTTGGCACATGGCCCCAGTCACCACACATACACATACACACACACAGCGTCACCAATCATGCCGGCCCAGCAGGAGTGTATGTGTATGCAAGAACCCACCTGCAGAATGGATGCAGTTTCTGAGCATTCCACCATGAACGTAGACTCGCCAGCCATGATGCGGTCAGATGCACCCAGCCTGGTGAAGATCCTATCAGCCACTGATATTGTGCAGGACTCAGCTGGCACGCAGCAACCCACTTGAGCAAGGACCACCGCTAGGCATGTTGCCCTGAGCAGTGTGCTTTTGCCACCCATGTTTGGTCCGGTCAGCAGCAGTGCCCTTGCTTGCCTGAGCATGCATCCACAATGAGCATTGAGCTGAACTCAGTGCATCCTCAGCAATCAACTGATGGCATGCAATCAGGCATAGGTGCAGTCACAATGTCCATGAGCAGCAGGGCATGCAACTGATCAATTGTTGTTACTATGTTTACTACACTTTGTGCTGACCATTGTTATGTGGTGAAGCTTTTGAGACAGATAATCAGCTATATCAGGCGCAAGACACACTCAGCACAATGTTGTGTCAGACAAGCTGGAAATGGTTGAGACAGGCAGTACACAGGTTATGCCATTTGGACAGCTGATATGGCTCACCCATCCTGCTGCTGGGACCCCAAGGCAAGATTGTTGGGGACGACTGCATCCCCAGCAACTCTCGAAACAGCACATGGGTGCCACAGACCCTTGATGTCCATGACAGCTTTGCCACCAGCACCCGAGCCTGTATAAGCCATTACTCACCTGTTGGATGATCCAAGTCAAACCAATGTATTACCAGGACTTGAATGAGTAGGAGCCCAGATCACATGCAGGTTGCTACAGGTTACCATGGTTGAAGACTGACACATGCAGTGTTGCAGACAGACATCTGATGTGCTGTGCCTCATGCAGACCTGTGCCTGACAGTAAAAGCCTTGCTCATGCAGTGGGCACACACAGCAAGACCTCGTGCACAGATCCAACTCACCATCAGTGGGCATGTCTGCGGTGGTGCATGCAGGGAGGCACCATCATCTTCAAAGTCTGTGACAGATGTACAGACTGTGTTGGGCAACTGAGCAAGCAATCCAGCTTTGTGAGCAAGCAAGCTAACTACAGAAGCAAGCCAGCCAGCTTCATGAGCAAGCTAGATTGCTCATGAAGGTAGTGTTGTGGCTTTACCTGGAGGGAGCAGGATGGGGCGACAGGTGGCACCCAGTTGGGACTGGGAGAAAGAAGCAAAGCTGGCCAGCACATCCACACAGGACACTGCACTCTGCATTGCAAGACCGGGAGTTGAGAAGTCAATGGTTGAGCAGATTGTGTGCCTCCGAAAGCAAGAGCAATGTGAAGCAGGCTCATCTGTAACAGGACAGCACTGCTGTGGTATGTGACCATCAAAGGCATTGGTGACCCCAGGGGCTTGGTGGGAACATGGGGCGAGGGGGGAGGGGGGGTGAGAAGGGGTGGTGTTATGGGCAAAGTGTTGCATAGAGACACAATCAAGCATTGGCCTTGCTGAAATCGAGCATGCTCCTCATATCAACAGCTTCTGACAAGTACCATTGAAGGCACATATACTCAGCGGCAATTGCTAATGGTTGTAATTAAAAGCTTCCCAGCTCTTTGACATTTAACTGCAGGAATGCAGGCAGGTTTAATGACAAGGTCCAGTTGTGCACTGCTGACCTCCAAGGCCTCCCAAGTGTCAGAATGTGCATTGAAGCTGATCAGCAGCTCAGTGGTAACAACGATGTCCTGCGCGAGTGGACTGGCTTCTGAATCTGGATCACTGCCTGGCACAGCAGGGGATGCGCGCTGTGACGCCAGCTGTGGCTGTGTTGATGATGCTGCAGTTGCTGCCTTCCCTTTGCCTTTCTGCAGCAGACATCAGACATTGATCTAACACTTCATTGAAAGGACAGCACAATTGTCTCTATTTGTGAGTGCAACAGCTGCTCATGCAAAGCTAGGTGGGACTATGCAATTGTTCACCAAGTCCAGGAGTGCCATAGATACTGACTCTTGAACGAGTGCTTGATGCAAACAGCTTAGATGCACATCAGCCTGCTATGAGAGCCCATTTCTGGTCAGACTATGCTGCTGAGTTCCTGATTTATTGACAACTATTGCTTACTACTCTGCATCAGTCTAGCAAGGTTCATCTTGCCTGAGCAGACTTAGTCTAGCAAGGTTGCTCTGGCAGTCGAAACCAGAGGCCGTACCATCTTAGGCAATCATAGTTGTCCTCAGGGACCAAACTTTAAAGTCACTGGGAAAGTCAATCCCAAGCAGGCACACAATGCAAATTGACTGCAGCTTTGGTCAACATGCAAGGCAGAATACCAGCTTGCCTTTGCTGTGGGTTCAGGATATGTGAGGGAGCTCTCAATGGTCTGAATGGCTTGCATGGGCAGACTGGTCTGCTCAGGAACAGCAGCAGCTGCCTGTATGAGAAGGTTACACTGGACAGGGCCACCATTCTGGTCGTCCCCTCCTGACATGAGGGTGTTCAGCGCAGTCATGGCTGACTTAACTGCTGTTGCAGCACCAGCCAGAGCTGACAACCTCCTGCAGGCATCACAACAGATATGAGCCACGAAGGAGTGGGTGTTTGCTGAAGGTGGTAGTAGGCATGGCTGCTGTGCCTCAGACTGCTCGTGTACTGGGGGTACTAAAGGTGTTGATGTGAGCATATACTTTGGAGGGAGGGGGGGGGGAACAGCCAGGCACAGAATGCCTTTTGGAAAATCCTGGGTGAAATTTGTCAGCGCAGCAGAGCATGTGTTGAGGTGGCAGTCGTTGACCTACAACCTACAGTAAGTTTGCTAGTGTACAGTGCCCTTCTTCTTCAGGCCCCAGTATGCTTCAACAGGCCAGGCTGCCCTCATTGCAAGGCAATCCTACCTGTTCTGTGCATTTCTGACAGCCCAGTCTGGTAGGCCCAGCACAGGAGGGGCAGCTGAGTTCCTGGCCCTGCCCAAAGCCCTTTCCAGATCAGGCATGCCTTTCAGCAGCCGCCGCAGAGGGCCTATCAGCGCCCCACGACTGGCAATCTCACCCACAGCGTCCAGGCGGTCATTGATGTCTGAAATGCTGCGCAAGGGCCTGCACAGCCACTGTCGCAGCAGCCTGCTGCCACCTGCAGGGCACACACATACACACAGTCAACCACCATATACTGAGACAGCATGCAGGGTGTGAACATTTCCCTGTGGAGGTGCTGTTTCTGGTGGCGCTCTGCTGGTGGATGCAAGCACAGCATGGGAGATGCCAGCATGCTTTGGGACCATTGCATACAGCACAGGCAACTTTTGGACTGTCCTGTCCTATTACATCAGTGTTGTTGATGCTGCAGCACTAAAGCAATGGCAGTTTACTGAGCTTGCGCCGCACCAAAACTGCCAGACAGGAATTGCAAGCTCTGCAGGCAAAGACTTTAAGCAGAGACTGCCGAAAAAACTTGCGAGCGGAGGCTGGAAGCAGAGGCTGCAGGCAGAGACTGTAAGCAGAGACTACAGACAGGAACTGCGCAAGATGGGCAGTGGTGCAAATAGAAGTCGCACTCAGCTCACCTGGGCTAGCGCAGTATCCAGTGCTGCTAGGAGGGAGCAGTGAATGCAATCAGAGACTGCAAACAGGGACTGCAGACAGGGACTGCATGTAATGGGCAATGTTGCAGACAGGCGCTGCACTTGGCTCACCTGGGCTAGCACAAGTATCCAGTGCTGCCAGGAGGGAGCCTTCGGCATCCCCACCACTGCCCTCTAGCAGCTCCAAGTTGGCCAATGTGGGCCCATCCAGGCAGAGGGCAGCTGCATACAGGTCATAGGGCACCACCAGCTGGGCACCTGCACATCACCATTGCATCTGAAGCCATTGTAACAAAATCATGGTGACTTCGTTTTCACCATGAGGAAGCTGAACGTTTGATGTCACACTTGGGGTCAATTAAACTGCCTGGCAGTGTCAAATTTTCTTTCTTCTTTCTTCTTTCTCAGCCTGTGACAGCACGCTTGGCAAGAAGCAAACAAGAACAACAAGCTGCTGTCAAAACTTGTCAACAACTTTCCTAAGGTGACATCCATGGAGACAGGACTACGCAACGTGACCAGACGGAGATTGTGCCAGGGCAGGCTGATCAGGCAGGGCTTGCACCTGTTGCCAACTCCTGATCAGCCTTCATGCGCTTCAGATATGCGCATAACGCTGATAGAGCAGCATAAGCTGGAGCTGGGGCATGCTGGCTCAGCCCTGGGGGCAGTTGCAGCTTCTTCAACCACCCCTGCAGGAAAGCTTGGAAACTTATTGGCTGCAGTAAGTTAGGAACAGAGTCCAAGTCTACTGTTGGTGCAGTTGCAGACCACCCTATGCTGTATTTGGCAATCAACCAGTTACAAGCTTGCCTTGCAGAGGTGAGTCCCTGAGTGTCATGCCACTAAGCATGAACTCCAGCCTTTAGCATTGTCACTGTGGCGCATCAAAGGCAGAATTTGCTCAAAGGACTATCCATCCAGCAGTCAGCAGTGATTGCATGCTTGTTGCTGCCAAAATATGCATGCCAACTCAGCACACTGCTTTGGAAGTCATGCTAGTGAGTCCACAGTACTGGTGAGAAAGAGGCAAAAAGGCAGTAGGACTGAAACACCTGCTGGGTTAATGTCTGCAGGGTGCAGGCAGCATCTGGGAACTCTGTACCGGCTTCCACATAGGACAGCTGAAGAGGGACGGGAGGCTGGGCCAGCAGCCGGGCTGTAGCAGCACACAAGCCCCCTTTGGTCGTCAGAACCTCCCTTGGTGCTACCTGGCATGAATGCAAAATAGTTTCAGCCAACCGCAAACTATGGACAGGAATCACATTGATGGAGATCGTGTGGAGAAACCTTGCCGTTACAGCAGCTTGCCTGGTGTACTAGGCACGCAGCAGCAAGTTCTTCAGCACAAAAATGATCCAAAAGCACAGCCCATACCATGCGGCTTTCTTCAATATTGACAGTACTGACACATTGTGCCAAGCTTACGTTTACATATGTTGCCTAACAAACAGTGCGTCAATTAAGCCGATCAATGGGCAAGAAAAATCACATCTGTTGCTTTGTACTTTGCACAGAGGACCAAAACTGTGCAGATGCACTCATACAGATGCTATTTAGTCCGCTGTGCACACCGTTTGATGCGTGAAATGCCAATTTCACGCTTCTGAGCGACCAGGAGCAACAGGATGGCTGGCATTTCTCACCTGAGTCAGAATGGCTCCCAAATTTGCCCTGGCAGCATCATCAGTGGCTGTGCCCACAAAGAAGCGCCCAGCAGCAGCGTCCAAGAATGCAAAGCCAAAGTGGGCCCTGCTGCGCTGACTGGACATCTGCTGAGTCATGGGTGACTCGGCTGAAGTATATGAGTCATCCAGCTCACAAATGGCCATGAGATGTACAGCATCTACACCAAGTGCACCTGCATGTAGATTCTAGAGTCTGTGTTCTGCATAAGCATGTCAAAACAGCCCCAGAAACAAGGCCTTCTGCTGCAAACTATGTCATTTGTTTACTATAGCACAGCATGCTGTGAACGCTGCCAAATCATGCTGCATGAAACAGTGCAAGGCTCACGAGCCTCACTTTCAACAGACATACAAGGGACATACAAGGGATTGGAGACAATCAGCCATACGTAGCTACAAGCTACAAGAAGCTCAGAGCCAAACAAGCATATACTGCTGACTTTGATGCCATAAGGACCTCAGACACAAGGAAACATACATTGCGGACTTTGAGGCTGCAATACTCACATAGCCAAGCAAGCATACACTGCTGATACTGAGCACAGTGTTGTTCAGGATGCAGAACAACAGAAATTTGTGGGTATGGTGGTGGTACCTGTGGCGGTGGCGGGGGTGTGGATTCGGGTGAGCTGGCGCAAGATCTTTGCCTTGGGGCCTCGCCGTGCCTTAGCCTGTGCCGCTGTCTCAATCTGCTCCACTCTTCCAACCTGCATGACAGCTAAAGTTTACCAAAAGACGGGCTTAGCCATCAGGCGTCATGCGTTTGCGCTGCAGATCAGCTCCATCCAGACAGGCTTGTGAGTAACACAAATCACGTCAAGTGGTACAAATGCATGCAGCTCCAAGACGGTCCTACAATCAAGGTGGACAGGCTTAACGTTTGCACAGAAGAGGTCACAGGCCATATGCTGAGCTGAAGCTGGTGTAGGGATGTCCTGCAGACCACTTCTGCATGTTGCAGTATGGATTGCACAGGGCCATATGTGGACCACCTCTGAATGTTGTAGACTTGGACAACAAAGGGCCGTGTGCAGACTACCTTTCAGGTTGCAGTATGAGCTGCAAAGGGCCATATGCAGTTCACAGGGGCAGTGTATGTAGGCTTACCTTGTATCCTGCACCAGTCAACTTGGCAACATTCTCATCAATTCTGGCTTCTGGACAGCCCACCTGCAAACATTCACATGTCCACTGATTTCCACATGACTGTCGTGCTTCCTGGGACCCGTCTTTGGCAGCTGATCAGGACTGTGAGGTCACATGTGTTGGTGCAAGGGCAATGACAGGCATGAGCCAGAATGCTACAATGACCGCCTGCATGCCTGCTGAAAATTAAGACAACAACCCCTCCCCATTTCCCTCTTTGGCTGTTGCATCTGATTAGCAACATGAGTTGCATTGTCTGCTTGCGTTGTAAGCTCACAACAGCAAAATGCACCAAAGTGCCAAAGCTTAGCATGTCATTCAAAGCTAGCATCACCTGTCTGCAGTGCCCAACACCTGTGATGGTCATCTTCCATCCCAGAGTGTCATGCCCAATCTGTGCATCATCCTCGTATAGCTCATAGAAGGTGCCAATCTTGAAGAACAGGATGACATCCCTGTACTTCTGTTTGATCTCCCAATACTGCTTCTGCGAATCTGCACCGACATGCGTATGTACAAAATGACAAATGTTCTGCGCAGGATATGGGTTCTGTTGTCTACAGGCAGTCTGCATGTTCAAGCATGACTTCCAGTAGAGTGGAAGAAGCTTACCTGACAGTTTCTGAAAAGCGTCAGCTGGCACCGCCACAGTTCTTGGGTCATATTGCTGCATAGCATATACAAGTTGGAAGGCTGACCCACAAGGACCGTGCTGTCGATTGCTGCAGGGCAAACACCCACTTGGTGTTGCGGTCGCCGTCCCTTAGCATCTTTTATAAGTTTGTCCTCCAGCCAGTTGAACCTGCTCTGAACCTCTCTGAAGCACGAGACGCCGTCAATGCGGCGTTGAACTAGACATGCAAAGCGGCATTGGTTCTGTTTGTACTTGATGCTGCCTCACCTGTACGAGTCGAGGTCTTTGCTCTCTCCATCGCCGATCAGTTTGCGAAACTTGGCTTGTCTAGTGTCGACTGCTGTAGAAGCTTTGACACCCGAAGGCTGCTCTGCTGGGCGCTTTACACCCGCTGTCGGTGTCGCATACTGCGATACCCGGTGGCCGGAGGTGCTTGGGGGTGTCTTTTTCATATACCCGCTCATACTGCTTTGCTTACGCATTTCGTCGACAACGGACTAGCGGACACGCGATAGGATGTGGCACATGACTTGCATTGTTGGGCACGACAACATGCAATAGGTTGTTGCGCTAAAGCTTGGACGACGAGCCCTCAATTCAACGCGACGGTAGGTCAAAGCACGCATGCATGGCCCAGCATGGCGTTCTTCTTCTCTAGTATTCAAATCAATGTGAGCGTTATATAAGTGTGATGCCAAACCAGATCTCAAATTAGCCCAGCACTACGGCACACCACAGAGCAATAACGAGAGAACCTTTTTTATACAAAGATGTGAAGCCATTAGAATACAAGCTACCCTGCAGGGGTTCTCAGACACTCTAGCCTGAAACCACAAGGATGTTCTTCAGATGTGGCCACACAGTGCTTGATAACCTTTCAAGACAAAAGCTACCAAAAAGGTGTGGCTGTATCATGGCACTGTGCATTGCTTGCAGCTGCTCCGAAACATTTTTGGTCTGCAAAAACTCACACACTGCCTCAGTCATACACATCCTGTGCAGCGTCAACCTCTTGAGCAATGGCCAATTTCCTTGAACAAGATGAACAATTGCACACTGGTCAAGGTCACTGCAGCTCAAATGCAGCGTCTTGAGGAGAGGCCATTTCCCTTGTGCAAGCTGCTGCACTGTAGTAGCGTCCATGCCAGTGGTGGCTTTAATGCTGAGTGCTTCAAGACAAGGCCAATTGGCTGAACTCAATTGCTGTACAGCTGCTGTATCCATGTTCGTGTTTATCAGCTTCAGGCGTATTATGCTGGGAAAGTTATTTGCCAGGTCGAGCACAGCCTGTGCACCGAGTCTGTTATTCACAATCATAAGGGTTTTCAAAGATGGCAAGCTGGTCATGGATAGATGCAGAAATGCATTTGTCCCAACCCCATGACCCATATTGACCAGGACCATGTCTACTACATTTGGCCAAGTCAACTTAGCGAGCTGTGCAAGAACGCACTCTGCCTTTGCTGTGAATGATACCCAAAGGCTCCTTCGCTCAGCTGCTTTGCCGTTTTTGGCCAAGCGACCCATGGCTTGCAGATGCACCTGACCAGATGCAAGCCCATGAGCGTCAAGATGCTCTGCGAGAGGCCTGATGAATAGCAATGCCAGCCGATCTGTGAATTCGCATTCCTCAACGTTGTTGTTTGATGTATCATGTAGGCCCTCATGGATCATGTAGGCCAGAAGCAGCCACTTGTGTCCAATATGATGCAAGTCTGACTTTGCTTCTTGGTCACAAACTGGATCAGTGTCATTGTAACTGTTGATGCATACCACATACAAGCTTGGCCAGCGCTGGGGTTTCAACAGTCTCAAGTGATGGTAGTTTGGCAAGGTCAATGCTGCAACTCCTTGGCAAACCCATAAGTGAAGGAATGAGCATGTGGCTGACACTGCTTTGAGTGACTCTGGATCCAGCATCTCAAGCATCCTGGGTGCTGCATGAACAATGTCAGACAGGGTCACAGCGGGATGAGCTGAGCAGTCCATGTCCCGTCTGCTGAAAGTTGCAGCAGTCAAGGCTTGTGCAAGTGACTGCAGCAGGTGGAACCGGTTCAAAACTGTATCAAAACTTAGTGTCAGACATACCAGGAACAAGCGGCAGCAATTATAGGAGGCAGTCTACAGCCCAAAGCAATGCACGTATACAGAGCAGCAGGGTGGTCAAGTGCATCAGGCTGATCAAACATAGCAGGTGGCAGCTGCGCATGATCAATTGTTTGTAAAGAGCTTACCGTTGTCATTTGATACTGCTCAAGTTGTATACAGCGTCGAGACCTCAACACGTAGCGGTGAGGCAGCTGTATGCTTTGAAGGCTGCCAGAGCTGCATCAGGACATACCGGTCTCAGAATGAAACACGTAGTAAGCAAGCTTGCCGAAAACAGGCTTACACACATATGCATTCCTGTGGCCTTGAACATTGATGTGCATCCCAAACTGACACATCAACATCAGTCACCATACCATCAGGGATTGCACACCCAACTTTGCAACCCCAGCTGTTCAGATTCCTGCAAACCCTAGCCAGATTCAAATTTTCAGCCAGGCATGGTATAAGCTGTTGGCAAAAGGCTGACGCAGTCAGCAGTCGAAGTCAAAGTCATTAGGAACTTGGGGCTAAACTCTCGCTTTTTTTTTGCACAGGCTGGGCAATGTGCTAGGCGAGCCTCTGCAAGTGATTGCACTCAAAACAAAGGTTTGCTGACTGATCAGGCTCAACCTCTGTCAGAGGCATGCTTGTCCAGGCAGCAAGCCTTGGCTTAAACAGCCACTGCTTCCTGCATGCTGCTTTGCTGAGAAAACTAGATACTAGGCAAGACAGCTGGCCTGTTTTGCCAGAAAGTTTGACCTTCACAAGGTATTGCTTCCTATGAATCTTGCCTGCTGGGCAGCCTAAAACCTGACTGTTGGCTGACACCAGCTTTTTTGCCTCACTAACCTGCTTTAGCCAAAGCCTTGCAGCTTGCGGCACAAGCGTTTTCAACGGCAACGGTCACAGCAGCAGGTGCGCAGGCTCGTCTGCTAACACTGGCTGGCCTCACCGCCATTTGTCTTGCGCACAGCATTCACTCTAAGGTTTTTGTTGAAGCAGTGCCATTACTGTAAGCAGACTTTTGACGGCAGCTGTATGCTGGTCAAATAAAGCCAAGGGTTTCTCGCAAGCTCTCCCCATGCAAGGCCAAATGGCATTTCAAAACTTGAACTGTCCAGCATAAGGATCAGATCAATGATCCATGACATGACAGATACAATATACATTGGGGCTTCTGCCAAGTCCACTTGACTGTACAGGAGCATGTTGGTCTCTCCTTTAGTGCTGCCAAATCCATTTGGCTGTTGACCTAAATGTTCACAGATCTTGCAATGTCAAGAGAATTTAAAATATCCAAGTGCTAATTCTGTCTAGAAGATGTCAATTAAAAGCACAACTCTTGAGGTCTCCTTGAAAATCCTTGAATCAATCAGATGCTTGGCAGAGTTCTGGACCATAATGATGGATGTCGAGGGATTACCAAGCTTGTGCATCTATCAGAGCAGATGAAAGCAAACCAAAGATACACAATATACAGTGCCGATGACTTGAATCGAGCCAGGCTGGCAGATGGACAATGACCACAGTCACCTTCGCTTGAAAGGAAACACCGTCCACCACACATCGGGCATATTGGGTACAACACCAAACTTAGCCAAAGGCTTGTCAAAGGTCGAGCGCTGGGTGTCTTGTGTTCTTTTGCCATGAGCCTGAAGAAGACAGCACATGCTGTCACAGCTATGCATGCCATAACACCGTAATATGGCATTACTAGACTGCAGGCCTGCAACTTCATATCTCTGCAATGTGTGAAATGGAATGCTTGCTATTGACACGGTTGACTTTAACATCTCGATCTGCATTTCTGTCAAGCTGAGCCACTACAGCATGATTTACTTATGCACACATGTCATACCTAGCACACATAACAGGCCAACAGCAGCACTGCTTCACAATGGCCACTCCTGCTTTGCAGCAAACCCATGCAAACAACACAGACCTGTCATGCAGTGTGAATCAGGGCACAGAAATCACTGCACATCAGCTCAGGATGTTACTGTAAGCCACACAGCTGCAGGAAGCAACAACAGACCTTTCTGATTGATTTGGCCAGCTCAGCTGCATCAGCAATGTCCATGGCAACTCCAAACTCTCCTGCAGCCTCCATATGCTCCTGAACCCTGGGGACAAAGTCCTTCCCAGTTTCATCAACCATGCCATCATCCCCAGTATCAAACATGAAGGCTGCTACAATGGCTTTAGATCTTTGGAGATCTGTCTGCTGTGGGTCTTGCTGTTCCTCAAGCATTCCTGCTGCTGCTGAAGGCATGCCTTGCCACCTGCAGATCAATCATGCTACTTTTGCTTCTGTCATACCAGTTTTTTGAATTCAAGATTGACGTAATGGCATTGAGACAGCACCCCAGCCATGAGTGCCTGATGATGATGCACAAGTGCTACCATTGAGCCCCTGCCTCCACTGAACATATTTGTAAAATGCAAACAATACATGAACGCTACCACTGCAAATTTGAGGTTCAATACTTCTTGCCTCAAAAATCAACTTACACAAAAGTCCCAGTTCAAGCAAGCTCACCAGCTTTTCTAAGCATGGCCTGGGCATGCAAGCATCATGATGCAGGTGCTGCTGGCTGGCATGTAATGAAATATGCCTCAGAATTCTTGCAACACAAATGATCTGTTTGTTGTTGCTCTCTGTCTAAAGGACCTTTTTTGCCATACCTGAAGTGTAGCTTCTTCCACCAGTAGCGTTGCACAGTCAGCAGTTCCTGCAGAGCCTGCCATGCATCCCAGGCAGCTCGCACCTCTGCTCCTGCTGCGCTGCTGCCAGCTTGCTGCTCATCCCCTTCACTGCCAGGGGCTTGCCTTTCAACCTGCCCATCGGCATCACCAGCTTGCTGCCCATCAGCTGCTGCCCTTTGACTGGAGAGCTCACGATCCTCTTGCGTTGCAGATTGCTCTCTGTTTTGTGCAGATGTTGCCTGCAATAACAGACTGCAATCACACACTGCAATCAGGAAACGAATGAAAAACCATGTGCACAAAAGTGGTACTACATTTGAACAAAGCTGCAGAGCTTCAAGCCACAAATTGTCTCTGCAACGCATCTGATGCTGCAAATGGCAATCAAATAACATGTGTACAAGACTGATGCCATGGATGCAGGAAGTGTTAACAGGCAGCAACATGAACACGCGTAGCTATGAATGAGATCTGGCAACAATGGCTTGCTGTTGATGGGCCACGCAGACTTTGCACATACACAGATACAGCACACGGGCGACTTTGAGGAAACAGCCTCAAGAGCGTGTATGTGTAGTTTAAAAATGCCAAGAGCCAGCAGGTTCAGAGTCATGGGCACTAGACAGCAGCAGCCCAGGACCATCATGTGACACCTGTTCACATATTGCTGGAGCCACTTGCAAAGATGCGCAGCACGTTCACATCCTCCCCAAACCCCGCAGCGAACTCAGAGCACACCCTGCATCTGTGGACAAAGCTCTTTACCTCAAGGTCGACCACAAGCTTAGCTGCAGTGTCAAGTATCTGAGCCAACACGCTCCAGGCTTGTTGGGCAGGAGATCTGCTGTCATCTGCCACATCTAGGTGCAAAGCTAGAGCTTCCATCAGGTTTGTTGGAGCAACAGGCAGCCTGGCATTGAGCTTTAGCAAGCCTGCAAGCCCATTGAGCCTACTCATTCATTGCGCCCACTCGTTCATGCATGCATCAGAGAAGGAACATCAAGAAACAGTAAAGTACTGTTATCCAAAACTACATTCCATTTACTTCTGAAGTGACCCTCTATGAATAACCATGCATGCGCAGGACTCAGCCAAAATTGGCTCAGCAGCATCAGCTCACTGCCCAGCGTGAAAAGCAGGATGCACATGGTCAGACCAGCCGTCCTGAGCCTTGCAAAGTGCCAGATAGTATGAAGAGGAGTGTTACCCTGAAGAGCATGCTCAGAGGCTGGATCACACATCAAAAGCTCCAGGTATGCCTGTGACAGCTCAGCCACTGTCTCTGAGGTTGGCCCTTCAGCCTCTGAAAGCAGAATGAACAGGCCATGGGCATCTGAATCTGCAGGGGCTGCTTCCCTGACTGCCCTGGCTGTTTCAACAGCATCTTCCGGCTGCCCTGCCATCATGTACAACTGGGCCAAGAGGCACGCCTCACGTACAGCACTGGGTTGTAGCTTCAGAGCCTCCTGCAGCACTTGCAGTGTCACTTGCTGTGTGTAGCCAGAAAAGATGTCACGGATCTACGCACTTGCTTGAGGCCCTTCAGATGGTGTCTTGAAAAGACTCATTGCATATGCAAGTGCATGCACGCTGCAACAACTGTTTGCAACGTCAGCATAGTGCAAACGGAATAAAGCTCTCAGAAGAGATTTGCTTGACATGCAGTCACAACAACAAGCTGTGACTCCTTGCCTTGAGATGCAGCTCAGCGCTGTTCCAGAACTCCTGGAGTTGCTGGCTGCCCTGGGTCCAAACCTGCTCGTCGTACTGGAACATATTGAGGCCATTTTGTGGCCTGGACCGCCCCAAAGCTCGGCAAAAGGCCGCATCGCAAGCTGCCTTCTGCAATATCTGCAACGTCGTTGCCAGATCAATCACCAGACAGCCCCCAAATATAAACAAAATGTTTTGGCCAACCTTGCAATGACAACAAACACCTGAGGCTGCCAGGACATCCTAAAAAGGGGACAGCATAATGCAAAGAGAGAGACAACTTAACGTGCTAGCAAATCTTCAAGCCTTGCTCAACAAGCGCACTATATGTTGGAAACACCAGTGAGTTTACTTTCATGTCCACATCAGCAGCGCACCTCAGACACTTGTGCATGACGTAGGAACCCACTCACTGCAGCCCTGTAGAAATGTTGTGTGCTCTTACTGCTGATGCTGTCTAGCACATCATATGCATCCTGGTACTCGCCCTGCATTGGCACATGGAATTTCGCATGCGATGACCTGTTCATGTGTTGCTGCAGTCCATGTGTATTTCAAAAATGCAAGAGGCGTCATTAGATGCATGCATAAGGCGGCCACTGCAATCTCTGTACCTGCTCAGCCAGTAAGTAAACTAGCTCAAATGTGACAAGCTCAGCACCCTCTGCCGTGAGCTGTCGATCTTGTTGCTTGCGCAAGTAGCGCTTGAGCTCCTCACGAGAAGCTTCATGACGCAAGATCTCAAAGCCAGCAGCTGCTACTTCTGGGAAGTGTTTGACTTCCACAGGCCCAAACATCTTTTCAGGACCTGGAAGATACTTGGGATCCTGCAGTGGAGACAAGTGGTGATGAAAGAGCCTGGACTGAGGTACAGCAGCAGATAGGGCAGCACTGAACTGACCTGTGCTGCCAGCAGAGTGACGGCTGCAACTGCTGCTCTGGCATGGTCTTGCTCGGCAACTGCTTGCCTGAGGAGGTCAAGAAGATTCTGCCGATGGTAGCTTGGGGCCTGCAGCACAGGTATTTCGGGCATGCGTGTTGGGCATGCGACACAAACACTGTCAAGGCCAGCAGGTGGTCGCTCACTCTTATATTGCTGTACAGCTGTTGGTCAGCAGGATGCTTATCTCGTCTCCTTTTCACTTCCTTATCGGCGCCTCTTCCCCGTTGAACAGGTATCCGATCGAGCTTCATGCTATTGCGATTTTAGCAGCAACGAGAGTGGACTGAAAGCACGCCGTGACTCGTGCTGTGATTTGGAGCAGTCATCTTGTGAAATGCCATGTAATATGCATCTTCAAGAGCCATTGTGACCTAATAATGCGGGCGTAGAGAGATAGCGTCGACTCCACACCACTGCACTTCAGCACGCTCTGATCTACGTACTCAGGACGCTTTCATTCGTGTAACCGATGTGTGCAAGCACAAAGCATGCAAGTAGGGATGCAACCATTGCAGTGCTGCTCGAAGCCACTCCCGCGCGGCTACGCGCACGCTGGCACAGATGCCTATAACGCCAGCAAATTGACGAAAGCCAAAATGTCTAGATTCCCGAATTGTCTTTTGTCCATTTTTGACATCAGTGAAAGCTTCGCAAGAGGTTTTGAAGTTGTAAAGGGATGGAAAGATGTGTTGAGTCTGGCTAACAGTCCGCGACCATGAACACAAGTATTGCATTGTTCAACGGTCTCAGTCGGGCGGCCGGTCGCACAATAGTGACTGGCACCCTGAGACCAAGCAGGGCACTCGCTGTCGGACTGCGCAGGCCGTTCAGCACCATTCTTGGCGTGCTGCCAGGCTTGTCTAAGTTCAGATGTACGGTGAGTAGCAGCAAGTGCACCAACAGGCCATGCTTGTGTGTTGTGCCATACGACTCATGTCAACTGTCAGCCATCTGCAGCTCTCACAAGGTCCCACAACCGCAGGAAAAGCAAACATGTTCGACGGAGAGCTTCACGAAGGCTTTGGGGTCATCAGTGGCAGCGCCAACACTGCTGGCCGTAGTTCGCCTGTATGCACTTGTACAGCGCATTGACCTGGCTGTGCAAGCCAAGGATGAGCTGTTGTCAGAGGTGAGCAGGTTGCAAAGCCTCCGTGTTCAAGTCCATTGCACACTACTTAGGTTCCAGGCATTAGCACTTCAGCTGGCCTCAACACATGCTCTCTTGTACGATCAAGGGCTTGCACTTGAAGTGTCTTGTCTGAAAGTATGTAAACAACACACAACAAGACAGGATGCCTACACAATGGCTTTGCAATGTCTGAGCTGTTGTTGGTTTTTTGACTTCAGACTTTGGCAAGTCTTGGGCACTGCAAAGCAGATGCAGCAGCTCCAGAGGTGTTGGCAAGGGCTCTCCTGGGTCTGGTGGGCAACATTACGCAGCGGCCGCATGGTATATGGCTCCCTGCAGAAGATATTGCAAGGAGCCGGATGGACAGAGTCTGCAAGGTGTGTCTTTGAGTGTCATCCAATTCAAAGTCATAAATTGTGACCATCTGTGCAGCATGGTGCTGAAAACCTTACGCCTTTTGACTGGTGTGCTGATTAAACTGTCTGTCTTGCGCCAGATGCGCCATCCACTGCAGCACTGCAGATGCCCTTCTGCACATTGATGCGTCCCCAGCATCTTGTCACAACTGCCTGCCCATGAACTGAGTAAGCTTTGCTGTTTTGTAGTGGGTGATGCATCTGGTGACTGGTGGCGGTGAGAAGCAGCTTGCTGGGATGATGATGCAAGCAGAGGCTGACCTCGATGAGCTCATTCCGGCATATTCTCAGGTGAGTTGCAGTCCTTTTGACAGCTACACTGGCCATTGCCTTGTCAGAGTCATTGCCTTTTCAGACAATGGGCAACAACAAATTTGTGCCTGTCTTGGACGCATGCCATCAAGTTGGTCATGAGGTGCCTGGCCAAACCTGCATGACTAGCGCTTGCATAGCTGCTGTCATCATTTGAACACCCTGCCACACTGTCTTCAACATGTAAATGCATCTCAGCGTTTGCTGTTGAACCACAAGGTGCTCTGCTGTGTTTTGCTGCAACTAGGAACTGACGCTTATGCTGCATGCTGCAGGTAATTGGCAAACGGTACAAGGTGGTTGGAGCCTCTACTGGCTTGGCCATCCATCTTTGGGCCATCATTCAAGGAGGCTACCTGCCAGCACTGATGAGTGACCTGGTCCCTGGTGCCTCATGTGCCGTTGCTATGGGCCTGCTGGGCTTGGACCTAACCCTGCCAGGATCCCCACATGCTCAGGTGCGTGGCTAAGCAAATCTCCTTTGATTGCTGTCATGTTGGTCGCTGTCAAACTACTGCGGTGTAGACTGTCTCTGTGGGCTCCTTCTGCTCTATGGTGATGGTGATCGCAGATTTTGCTGATTGACAAATCTTTTGGATCTCTTTTGGTTTCCTGGAACCTAGTCTCCCCCCTTTTTCGATCTTTGCCAGTGGCCTGAAGGCTGCTGCCTGCCCTGAGGGCCTCTTAGGTTTTTGCCGCTGGTCACGCCATGCAACATGGTCTCAACCATCATCTAGCATGTGGCAGGACGCTTCGTGTCACAGCCTTATATGCTCTAGCTTCTGCATGTTTGCCCAGCAAATTGCAAGACCTGTGTAGCTGACCAAATTTGCGGTCAAAGGGTACTTCAAATATGTCTTGCCTGCACATGTGCCGCTGATGGGTTCATGTCTGGCAAAGTTAGTATTCAAGTCAGCACACCGCATGACTTCCATCCTGGACTGTGCTTTGGCATTACTGCTGGTGCTGCAGCATGATAATGTGATACTACTGAAAATCGTAGCATGAATTGATATAATAATACTGACAACCTACAGCAAATCGAAATCATAATAATGATAATCATCACCATAATCATAACAAGCGTAAAGACAAAGTAAGTAGTATTGTGATCGATGACAACTAATACTAGTAGCGTGGTGATGTTGGTGGTGGTGGTGGTAGCTCGTTAAACAATACAACATTTTTGCAAGTCCACCACAACAGCGCACAGAGGATTGAAATGTTTGTCAAGGAATAGGCTTTGTCACCGTAAAACAAGCAATGATGTGGAGGGCTTGTGATGTTGACTGGACAAGGATAAGACATTTGACAGCTGGAAGATAGCCTAATGGAGCCAGCAAAAGCGCTGCTAGCATGAGCCAATTTGTGTCCAACATACTGTCAAGAGGTTAACATAAAGAACTGGGAGACAACCTCCAGCCCTCTGATGGTGAAGGCAGCATTGGTAATTCCTCAGCAGCATCCTGTATCGCAGTCATGACATTGCTTACACGCAGGCCCCATCGCACAAATGTAGCGCCTACCAGCAATACTGCTGACTTCATACTACTGCAGTATAAGCCTATGCTGTCTTGGCAAAAGGCTGCTGCTACTGCTGGGTCTTGGTACATGGAACAAGCTGGTCTGGATAATTCACAGGCTTATGTCGATTCTAACTTGACAAAAGTGAGCCGGAAATTATCATCTAGGCATTGAGATGGTGTTGACACTGACGTAAGCAATTGTGATGCAACAAGATGATGCTCAACAATGTTGCAACTGACACTTGGGCATTGGTGCAGGAGATGTCAGTGGCCGCACATGATGTGCAGCAGTTGGAGGAGGCCCTCGCCCTGCCACCTGCCCCAGGACCAGCAGCTCCCATCAGGCCATCCCCGTCTGATGACATCCCTGCTGTTCCACAGCAAGCTGTCCATGCAGCAGAGCCTACAGTGGTTCAAGCTGATGAGCAGCCAGTGGGCATTCAAGCCCTTCAGCAAGAAGCTGCCGGTCCAGCAGGCCCAGCAGAGGCCCCAGCCAAAGGGCAGTCAGAGAGCAGCCTTGCCCTTCAGCAGGCACCTGCACCTGAGACCACTGCCCAAGTGGACAGTCAGGAGGAACCTGGTGGTGAGGCAGTGTCATCAGCAGCTGCAGAAGACAGCATTGCCAGAGATGACAAGAGGGTGGAGCCTGAGGACAAGCCTGCTCCACCAATGGGCTTGGACCTAACCCTGCCCAGGTCACCCAATGCTCAGGTGCGTGGCTAAGCAAAGTGCACCTCCTTTGATTGCTGTCATGTTGGTTGCTATCAACTGCTGCTGTGAAGGTATTCTGTGTTGGCTCCTTCTGCTCTGTGCTGATGGTCTGCCATGATTTTACTGATTGGCAAATCTCGTGGATCTCTTTTCTGGGCTCTTGGACCCTTGCCTTTCTCCTGTCTGAGTCTCTGCTGGTGGTCTGAAGCCTGCTCCCTGCTCTTAACTGGTCAGAGGGTCATCTGGTCTGCTCCCACTGGTCTGTGCCATGCAACATTGGGTCAAGAAACACCTAGCATGGGGCAGGACAGTGTGTGCTGCAGAATAGATGCTTTAGCTTCACATGCTTGATCACCAGAAGTGCATCAAGTTAAGTTGCCCAGCAAATTCTGTGACATAAGTAGCTGACCAATTTTACAGCCAAAAAATACCTCAGAATATGGTCACCTGCACATGTGCTGCTGCTGGGGTCATGTCTGGCAAAGTGGGGTCTGGTGTTCAACTCAGCACCTCACATGAATTTCATCCTCGACTGTACTTTGGCATCACTGCTGGATGACACATTAACAATAGTACATATGATAAAAGCAACAACAAGGATGATAACAATAACAACAAATAACGACTAGTAGTACTAGTGGTGGTGGTGGTGGTGGCACATTAGACAATACCGTATGTTGTTGAACAGTCTAAATTGTACCACAGCGATTCGCAAATTAGGCAGAGGATCCAAATAATGTTGTCAGACTGTTGCTGCAGCATGGGCCTATGCCATCTTGACAACATGCGGCTGCTGCTGGGTCTTCTCATATATAACAAACTGTGTAAGATATTTTACAGGCTGATGCTGATCACGATAAAAATGAGCCAGAAACTCTAATTTAGGCATCATGAAAATAATTGTGATGCATGAACACATTGCTATGATGTCCGTTACTAAGGTGAGGGGGTGTGTGTGTGCAGGAGGTGGCAGTGGCCGCACATCAGGGCATCCCGATGACAGCTCAATGATGTTTTGACTAAAGTAGGGTGTGTCTATGAAGGAGGGGGCAGTGGCCGCACATGACCTGCAGCAGCTGGAAGGGGCCCTCGCCCTGCCACCTGCCCCAACACCAGCAGCTCCCATCAGGGCATCCCCCTCTGATGACAGCCCTGCTGCAGCAATGGGCAGCATGACACCAGACAAGCTCCTCAAGAGCAGCCAGGCAGGGATTCCCACCACCAGCACTGCCTCTGATGAGCCGGCAACTCTGCTTGAAGAAGAAGAGTCGAGGGGTGATGTCCCAGGGGTCAGCAGTCAGGCTGAGGCAGTTCCAGGCAGCCCTGTGGAGGCTCGCAACAGCCCTCAGGGTGTGAAGGAGGCTGCCAGGCCTGCAGTGCCAGCAGCGAGCATTCAGGCTGAGGCTGTCACAAGCAGCCCTGTGAAAAACCCTAGCAGCCCTCAGAGCTTGAAGAAGGGTGACAGCCCTATCTCACCCGTGGAGGAACTGAGCCCTGCTAGAGCGCCCACAGCTGGGTCTGCCAACACCCCAGCTGGGGCCATGGCAACCATCACAGACAAGGCAGCTGCCAAGGCCACCACTGATGTGCTCCCTGCCATCGATAGAGCCATTCAGCCTGTGACCCCAGCCACCACACAGTCCACCCCTCCTGAGCTCACAGACTCAGCACCTGCCCAGGCCACTGCCAACATGCCCCCTGCTGTGGCTGATGCTTCCCTGGACTTCAAAGAAGAAGAAGCAGGTCATGCAGCTGAGGCCCATGCAGCTGGGGCTCTTCAAGGCAAGGGCAGTGAGACCCAGCCCTCAGCCACCATCACTGAGGCAGCGCCCAATGCAAGCGCAGAGGGCAAGGCTGCACCAAACAGCCCCTCAGCCCATAGTGAAACAAATTCAGAGCCGAGCACACATGCTGCCGAGGGCTTCACTGACAATAGGGCTGCAGACAGCCCTGAAGCTGACATCAGGGCAAATGCCATGCCAGCCACCCCTTTGGCCAAAATCAAGGCCAAGGCTACATCAAACGGCCCTGCAGCAGAGTTCTCTGCAGCTGATACCATTGCAGCCAAGCACGCTGCAGGCTCTGCTTCCACCATGCCCAAGAACTTAGCCAGCAGCTCATCAGCTCAGGCAAAGTCAGAGAGGCAAGCAGCCAAGAGCAAAGCAGCTGCTCAGGCAAAATCAGAGAGGAAAGCAGCCAAAAGCAACGCAGCTGCTCAGACAGCTTCCTCAGCAGCTGTCGCCGCAGCTTCACCTCCATTGGCACCTGCCCAGAGTGACAGCGAGTCAGCCCCTGTGCCCACAGCTACAGCAGGCTCTGCAAATGTTGCTGCAGTCAGCAAGCCAGCACCTGCAGATGCAGCAGCACCTGGTTCATCAGTCTTTAGCTCCAAGGCTGATGGCAATGTGGTAGCGCTCAGGCATACAGGCAACAGGCTGGACCCAGTGCATGCTCCAGGCTCTGCAGTCAGCAGCACAGACCATGCTGATGCCACAGCAATCAAGTCTGCAGCTGCCTTGCTAGCAGATGACCCAGCAGCTGCCAAGCCTGCAGCTGCCCTGCCAGCAGCTGACTCAGCAGCTGCCAACTCTGCAATTGACCTGCCAGGAGCTGACCCAGTAGCTGCCAAGCCTGCAGTTGCCCTGCCAGCAGCTGACCCAGCAGCTGCCAAGCCTGCAGTGAGTAAGGCAACAGCCACTGAAGCAACTAGCAGCGTAGCATCAGGTGGGCATGCAGCAGCAGCTGCATTCCGCCCTGTTCAACCTGGGTCAGAGGCCGAGGCTGTCAGTGGGTCAAGTGTGGGCAGCAGTGAGGGGGAGTATGAGGTGGTGGCTGGTGCTGACTACCTGGAGCAGCTTAAGGACCCCAAGAAGAGGCGCCTGTCTAGTGGATTTACAGCCGTCGTCAACATGTAAGCTCCATGTCTTGATGCCACGTGATTCTGTGCTAAAACATGCAATATCGTACCACCCCAAAATCATGCTTCGTTTGTTCAAAGGAATGTATCAAATATAGATTGATTCGTTCCTTGTGCACCAAATGCTACAGTTCACTGGTCTTTGAATGCATGGTCTGTGAGCAAATGCTGCAATGTCTGTTGTGTGCAGCGCTACAAAATGTTAATCTAAAGTTTAGCTTTAGCTTACTCTACAGCTGTACAGGGTTTGACAGCACCAACCGTGCATTTGCAGAGCTAGGGTAAGGTCAGAGGCTGATCTGGCCATGCTGCAGCCCCACCCATACCTGGGACCCCTACAGCCAGGCCAGCAGGTAGCCATCAAGGCGGTCCAGGGCATTCACAGAGAGGCCCTCAGAGACCTGGCAACACACGAAGAAGAGGTGCTGAAGTCAGTGGATGGGAAGCCGTATGTGCCCAAGTTCTATGGGTCGTTCAGGAGTGAAGAAGTGGAGGAAGGGAGTGGGGCTGTGGTCCCATGTGCCAACCTCATCCTTGGGTAAGCTTTGCGGTGCGCTGCATCCATGAGCTCAGCCTGATCACATGACATGACAAAGCTTGTTGAAGATGTAAGTGAACTCAGTGTCCACATGCCAGAGAACATGATGTGTCGACAGTACTGCTACTCTCACCAAAACGGTATAGTGCATTATATACATAACAGCTTTCTTTGGCTGCTCCTTTTGGCATAGCTTGCAGCAGATGTAGCATACATTTCTACAGCCGTGGGCTCATGCATTCAAGATGGCAGCGTAGCAAGAGGTACCATGTAGCATATGCAAGATGTAGAATGCTTTGCAAGGTGCTTTGCAAGGTGCTTTGCAAGGTGTAGAATGTAGAGTGAGAGAGTTGTGGTGCAGGCTGGTCGAAGGCAAGGACCTGCAGACCATTCTGGAAGCTGTGCAGAAGAAGGCGCGCAAGCTGAAGGCTGGCGGGCGCAAGCTGTTGGAGCTGAAGGCTTGGGTGTGGCACTTCTCCATGCACCTGGCATACGCCCTGGCACAGGTTTGTCACTCCATGGTCTTCTGTTTGTGACTGTGTAATGTTCTGTTTGCATCTTTGCTTGAGGATTCCGCTGTTATGAGCATTGGCTTATCAGAACGGCAAGTTCGTCAGCTGCAGTGTGCTAATGCATGTGTTGAGCAGCAGCAGTCTGTTCTGATGTGTGTGCGCAGCTCATGTGGCTGATTGGGTCTGTCCTCCAGCATCAAGCACCTGCCTGTCCAATTTTGCGTCTGGCACAGGATGTCACATGTGGCTGCATCTGTAACTTGCAGAAGCCCTGCTGCAAGAGATCCATTGCTTACCATGTCTTGACCTTGAGCTCAGTGTGACCTGCTACCTTGTGCTGTGACTGTATGTTGGCAAACAGTCACTTAGAAACAGTTGTGCATGTCAAGCTCTTGCTGCCAACTGAGCTGGTGACTTCATTCTCACTGCAGATCTTGCACGATGTGCACAAGGGTAGGAGGAGCCACCGCGACATCAAGCCCCAAAACATCATGGTCTCCTGGAAGAATGGCAAAGTCACAGTCCATCTCATTGACTGGGCTGGCAGCCGCCTAGATTCTGAAGGTAGGCACGTGCATGCACACACACCCACACCCACAACCCCCCCCCCCCCCCCACACACACCCCGCACATCACCTGCCTACACACCTGCTTGCACACCCCCACACATCACCTGCCCACACACCCGCCTGCACACCCACCCGCCCACACACATCCCCACATAACCACGCACACACATCATGCTTGTTGCACAAGTGAGTCATCAGTTACAGCAGCATACACGAGATCAAATGTTAGCCAAGCATGTTTGCACAACTGAATCAATGCCTCATTGAGCCAAAATGGCAAATGCACGGGTGACAATGCTAGTGGAGAAAGTCAATGTAGTGGCTTCACATGAAGAGGATACATAGCTCAAGTCAGTGACTAATTTGCATTTCTCAGCATAGTTTTGGCCTGCAGATCTGTTGAACGCGACCTTCACGCCACCATATGCGTCGCCTCAGCTCATCTGTTTCTTTGGGCTGGTCATGCAAGCAATGGTGGATGAGCCCAATGACATGTGGGCAGCAGCCATGGTGGTCTACCAGTGCATCATAAGTGCTGATGCAAAAGGGTTGAAGGAACATGGTGACTGGATGTTTGGCCCCACAGAACTGCAATATGAGCAGATTGTGCAGCAGCCCAGCAAACAGGAACAAGACGCCGCTGTTCGCAATGCCATTCAACAGGAGCAGCAGCTGTGGGTAAGGCGCTGACTGCTGGTATTGCTGCTTCTGTCGCATGTCCTGGCATGTATTGCGGCTGCAGCAAGCCAGTTGCACACCTTGGTATTGCTGACAAGCTTGATGCGACATGTGACATGTTTTTCAAATGTGCTGTTGTCGTGTACACAGGGACTAAGATTCAGTGCTTGGGTGCAGGCAAACATGACAGGCGATGCGGGCAGCTTGGGCCGACCTCACCAGTTGTGGGTGCTACAAAGAGCATTACAGGGGGTGCAGTTTGCTGGTAAAGATGCTCAAATGGACAATGCTGAAGATCTGCTGTCAGCTATGCTGCGTCCTGAAGCAGACAAGCGCATGATTGCAGAGCAGATGCATGAGCTCAAGTGGCTGCAGGATGCTGCTGCTGTGCAGCTCAGTGAGTGCCCTGTTAGGATCTGACAGCGGAGCTGTGTGCAGCAGAAGATCTATATCAATGCATAGTTGCTTTCTACTTCTGGACAGTTTTCCTTTGTGTCAGTATACGGTGTTGCCAGTTGATCTTGAGAGTGTATCACGGCACTGTCATGGGGTGCTCTCTGCCCTGATTACACAAGTCCAAGTAGCAGCAGGTCACATCACGTCTACAGCAAACCAGGCGACACTTATTAGTTCAGTATTCATCAAACAAGATAGCGCAGTTGAGCCACATCCTGACATGCAAGTGCTTTGAGTCCAACAGTCTATTACTTACACACCAGTCCTGTTGGGTATATACCCTTTGCTCAGGGTGGTGCAAGTCTATGCTCCTGACTACTATCAGTACATGCAAACCCTCGATTGGCAAAGCTGCACTGCATGATCAAGCGGATGGCTGCTTTGGAACGTGATGTAATGCAGATCGAGCTATGCAAAGTATGTCCCAAGGCCGCAAATGCAGCATTTGTGTTTGGTTGGGGACCACAAGAGGCATCAACCACTCTGTATACAGTGTCACAGGGCATCATAACATTGCTACCATGCCATATCTACTCCACGCTCTCGGCATCGCCTGTTGGCGGAGAATAGTTGCACAGCTTTGTCCCAAGCAAGCTGCGCAGCTGTGCACCCCTTGATTGAGGACTGACCTCATCTGAGTGGTCATTCTCATCTGATGATTCATTCTCCTCTGATGAAGCATCCTGACCTGACTGCTGTTCTTGCTCCTGCTAGTGGCCAAACACACAATTTAGCACCAAACAGGAGTCATCTTTACACTTTAGCATGTTGCAGTCACGTCCTGCGCTGACCACCCCAGAGCAAATTGCAGTATTGAATGCTGCCTAGAGCTGGTGAAGCTTGGCATAAACTGTGCTGAGCAATTACAATCATGAACAACATGCTGGCATGCTTGACAATGCAACTGGAAGGTGACTGTTGTATCTGATTCACCTTGTGCTCTGGCTCATCTACCGGTAGACAGCCGTACTCCTTCAGAGCCTCCCACACATGGACCTGCAGCTCCTTTGACACCATGGTACAGAGAAGTTGAATGGACATGAAGCTGGCTTTAGCCTCTGCACTCACGCCAATGACTTTGTCCGCCATGTCAAACAGAGCTCTGTAAAACCTACGACCACGTTGGCCTTGCTCGAATTGGCTTGCTACCAAGTGGTTCAGAAGTGCCTTGGCGCCACGCATCACCTTCTCCTATATGCACTCACAAGCACTCAGCATTCCTCACAGACTGTGCTGCATGCCATCTGCGGCAACCTTCTCTGTGCAGAGCAACCTGTGGGTCAGCTGCACATGCACAGTGTACGCATGCAACATCTGAGTCCAAATGTGGTTGAAAGACAGACCTAACATGTAGGAAAGGCGTACCTGAAACTGATGCATGGCCTGCCAGTGGGTTGGGAGGTCCTGTGGACGATCAGTCCAGCTTGGCTCATGCAGCTGCCATGCCTGCAATACAGCTGAGCATTGTCATTGCAGCGCCATGATGATGTTGTCTAGTTGTCTGTGACAACATTGTCTCCTCATGTTTTCATCTTGCTCTATCTCACTGTACATGGAGTGTGCATTGCTGCAGGGCACAGATGCATGCAGCTCTGCGTTTGCAATTGCTATCCTGCTTGTTTTCTGAATAGCATGCATTGATCAGCTTTACACTTTGCCAGACTTGCACCTATGCTTTGACAGAGGCAGACAGACTTTTTTCAAAGATGCAAAAGGTGGTTGCACATGTGACACACTGTGTTGTACAATGTCATGTAAATTTTATGCCATGCTTACAATGCCTACACTCATTTGCAGCTGTAACGCAGTGGAGGCCATTGAAGTGAATGTTTGCAAATGCTGCTGCGCATACCTTGTAGGTCAGCTTGTCAGTGGCTAAGGCAGCAAGCTCCTCAAAGCTGCACACAAGGCAGTCGCCCCAGAGAAAGGTGTTGTCTGAAAGGTGCCTGATCATGTGCAAAGCCTTCCGCAGACTGGCCTTTGAGTCTGCACAGCTTGGTACTGCGCCCATCAAGCGCCGAGCTAGGATGATCAGACTGGCCAAGTCCTGGAGGTAGTACACCTGGCCGTTGAATGCCAAGGTGGAAGCTGCAAGGTCTGGCTCGACCAGATCCTGATGGAGCTGCAGCTGGACGTGCTGTGTGTCATGCGCGACATGCAGCTCCACGCACAGGTGCTGCTGCCGCTTGGGTGGGATAGAATCGTATTCCAGGAACGTCTGTGCAGCCGAGGCGCCAGTGACGTCCCGCAGGGCTGGCAAGCTGACGACGGTCTGCAGCTCGCTGTCCATCATCAGGAAAGCTCGGGGGTCGCCGCCGCTGACCACAGCATCCTGGACCAGAGCTAGCGCTGCCGTACTGGTGTGCATTGTCCCGGTCACACCTGAACGCATGCAAGGGACATCTCAGAACAAGCCAGCGAGCTTGTTGAGCCCCAAACTGGCGGCAACCTTTAAGGTTGTTGTCTATGACTGCACACGCCGTGAGCTACTAGCTGCACAAGCAACCAAGCTGTCCTACCCGCAAGCTCTTCAAATTGAAGGTCAGGCCGCCACCTTAGCAGTCAGACATCAGCAGACGCCAATCGATGGCTTGGGAAACAGCTGAGTAAGACCAAGGACCGCTGCTGTCACAACGAGCTTTTCCGCTGCAAAGGTGGTTACCGCATCGGTAGCCGTGGGATGGGAGCAGTAGATATATCTGAATTGCGGCAGCCTGTATCAAGCAAGTCTGCAACTTGTGAGTGACTGTCAAACAAGGACATTGAATAGTCTGGACGCGTGTCTTGGATGAATCTATGAATGGCTGAGATGCTACCTTTTAGAATTCCCACATCGTCGAATCTTGCGGTTTGAATGGACGTCCTTTGTCGATGAATGTCCTTTAGGACAAAACCCCGCATTTCTTCTCTGTCCTTTTCCAACGCAAACTTGTTGCCCAAACAATACCGCGCATGCATGCATATGCGGAAAGGTGGCTGACCCAATCCCGTCGGTCATGCCGCGACAAACGTGTCTTGCAGCCAGAGTGTACTCTGCATCACGAGAATGATGCGCAGGACAGATACTGTCTGGAATCAATTCTGTGTGATCAAGCCTCAAGGCCATGCATTGACGGAAGTTGTCCCACAAGATTAAAAGAAGGGCTGCTTCGAAAGGAGTAAATACATCACATGGCCACGGTGTGACTGCTTGCCATGTTGTAGCTTTGCTATTTATTCCATGCGGGGTGCGCAAACAGCAGTGGATGAGCAAGCATTTCAAAAGACGACCAACAAAACACAGAGTACCTTGTATTTTTGCTGGTACGAAGCAACCTTGGCCTAAGCTTGTTGCCTTGCTGGATTGTGCCTGGTAGTACAAATTTGATGTGGAGTACCCAGAGTTGCTCAAAAGCCTCTCAATGATACCCAAATCTGCCAAGGCATCTAGGCCAGCGTCTTTCACAGCACTTCTACTGGTGGTACCCTCCCAGGCCTGCTTACTTTGGGACATCTGACTAATGGTAGTTTGCTACCTGCTCGGCGGAGCCACAGCTGACAATCAGCATGCAGTAACGCCCACCTTGTGATCATGGCTAGCATCGCATGCGCATTCGGTACCTGCACATAATGCACAAATTACCAACCACCCATAGACTCAAAATGACGGCTGGGATAGCACAGCGCGCCAACTCTGCAATGTTGGTTGTGCATTGTAAAGGCTCCTAGCACTGATGAAGGATCCTTGCTGTCTTGAAAACTGTGTCAAGAAAGGGATGTCAAACGACTGTGCAAATGACTGCAAGCACAAGCGGCCAATGCATGCACAGCAGGTGTAGGACAGCTTGTTTGTATCGTCAATGCATACATGCCGTCACAGTGTGAATGGGTAGCCATATACTCAGACAGGTGGTGAAAGCGCATCCAATTGCCATGCTGCTAGGAGGTTCACAGACACTGTGCTGTCATTTTAATTGCAAGCTTGTGCAACAGCTTGCGCCAGTGACTGGGAACAAAGAGAACAAAAACGAAAGTCTCAAGGCCCTAGAAAACCTGGACAGCTGGTAGGCGATGCAGTTTGATTGTGGCTGCACAATAACTTTTGTATAGACGTGCAAGCGACCACTGCAAGCTGTTGATTTGTGAGCTGCACAGGTGTGCAATATATGCAAGGATTGTTAAGCTGGACGATGAGGCAAAGCGGGGATTTACCTGGAGCAGGTGGACAGCTGCATGCTGCTTGGGACCTTCATTTGCTCTGTAATGCTGGGAGAAAAACACAGCCTTATCTCTGGGGATAAGGCTGTCGGGATGCGGGCTAAAGCATGTGAGCTTGGCGCAGAGGGAACAACTCTGTGATCACTTGGCTTCCCCTGACTACCGTGGATGATTGTATGAGCACAGTCCAAGCCAGCAGACTTGCATAACCAGAAAGTGCAGCTTTTAGCTTGACATTGCATTGGGATGCATTAAAGCGTCACTACAACAGCAGCTATGTAACACAGTGATGACGCCAAAAGCAGTCGTAACCACAAAAAATCATTGCACCCACAATGTTGAGCAACACTTAACACCAGCGCAAGCAGCACAGTATTCTCCCCTATATCAAACATAGACATGCGAGTCATGCCGTGTCGATCTCCAGCATTTGTCATGCAAAGCATGCAGGCAGAGGCGCATCAGCTCAAGCAAGCAGTAACAAAGCTAGTGTGCCTTACTGAGATTCCTGACAGGAACCAGACAAGATTTTTAGTTCAGCGTACCTTGGGGCGTCTGCTCCAGACCTCTCCTGGCCAAACAGACAAGTCAGCACCTAACCAGGGAAGTCTTGTGCACTTGAGCATGTAACGTTTTCCAGCATATCCTATCCTGACCTCCATGGAGCAATGCTCTCCAAAGCCATTCAACTTGTGACATAGTCATGACTTGTGTCTACATAAAGCAACATGCTGGCAGAGCTAACATAAACAAAGCTTGGGAACAGGTTTTGATAGCCCAAATTGGTCGACTGTTGTACCTGATCAGATGAGGCTTTGGCTTTTCTAGGCAGCCATGCGCATTCAGGGCTGCCCACAGATCAGCGCACGTCTTCTTGGACACCGTCGTGCAGAACAGCTGAACATGTCTGCTCCATGGTATCTAATGAGATGCAGGTTGACGCGTGGGCACCTCTGAATGCATATGGCTGCAGCTGCCTTGATGTAACTGCCATTACCTTGTTCACCCATGTTGATGATGCTGTCTGCAATAGCAATCAGGGCTTCCGGAGGAAACCTAGCTTGCACGATGCAGCTCCCATACCTGCAGTACAGATAAGCATTGTCATTACAGCGCCATCATGCCATTGATGTTCAGTTCCCTGTTGTGTGCCCACATGCACACCTTGCTTCATATCACTGTGACTGGCAGGTGACCACATGAAGGGACCTGCCAGGGCAGCATGTATATGCATCCTGTTCTGCGTGAAGTTGTGCATGGCATGCACTGATAAGGCCTTCAGGTGTGTTGCACAATTTATCTATCACAGAGTCAGCTTTCAGAAGCTGGTTAAACATGTACACCATGCAACAGGGCTTGCTAACAGTGTGCAGAATGCATTACAGGCCAGTGCAAGCCATGGTAGTCAATGTTTGGAATGTTGCTGCCATACCTTGCAGGTCAGCTTGGCACACACCAAGCCAGCAAGGTGCATGCCTCAAAGGAGCATACATGCCGGTCATCTCACAAGAAGTTACTCTCTGACAGCTGCCTGGTCATCAGCAAAACCTTCCCTACATTGGCCTTGGAGTCTGTACAGCTGCATACTGTGCCATACAAGCGCTGTACAGAGTTGTGCAGACTCCAAGGCCAATCTACACTTCAGTTGGGGTGACTTGGTGCACAAAGTCCCTCAGGTGGTCCGCCTGGCCGTTGAAAGGGTAGAAGCTGCAGGGTCTGCCTCACATAATTTATTCTAAACTTGCAGCTGGACATACTGTGTATTTGACCTGTTTCAAGTGCTACCTTCAGCTCCAAGATCAGCTGCCGCTTAATCTGCATGAACTCATACTCAATGTTTGTGAAGAGCCACCAGTGATACAGTACACAAAGAATCACTGTTCATCTTTAGGCTACTGTGGCGATAGTCAGAGGCCTAGAACTGATGCCTTGCTAGACCATGGCTAACTGTGACACCTTGAGGTGGAGCTCCAACAGCTTGTTTGAAGTCTTACATTGCTAATCAAATTCACCAAAGGCGTTAGGCCATGAGCTTCTGTGTCTGCACTCCAACCGGTATTACCCTCTTGCAAGCAGCTGCTTGCTACTGGAGAGGCTGCAAAATCTGATGAACAGTGAAAAGCTGCCTAGCGGGCTGAGCCATGGCTGACAATCAGACTGCACTGAAGCCAGCCTTGTGATCATGGCTACCGTCACATTTGGTACCTGCACACAGCAGGCGTTGTTGGTCGTTGGGGACTATCCATCGACTCATCAGTAGGATTGACATCTGGTGCAGCACAGCGCACCAGCTCTGCAATGGTGATTCAGCTGATGATGGCTCACCAAGCACACACAAACTCACGGCCTTTGCTGCCCTGTAGCTGCGTCAAGCAAGAAATTTGCTTTGCTGCATCTGTGTTGCCGTTCTGCAGGCTTGACTGCTCAGATCTGTTGTCAGTTGGAGCAGTCATGACGTGTCATTTGACTTCGTGCTCATGGTGCAAACAGCTGTCGTGGCACTGCTGATATGCTGGGCGTTGAAAGATAGCATCGCTCCTGCATAGCTATAAATCAGCATGGTCTGATCAACGTACAGAGCAGCCTTGCCTGATCGTCAGAGTGCGCGAGGAAAACGCACAGGTAACGCTTGACCACTGATAAGTCAGAATAGCTCAGGCGTGCAGGTTTGATAGATAGCAAACAAAGTGGCATGCAACGGGGATCAATGCCGGATCTCCTTTTTGCAGTAAGAAACAGACTTGGCAATAAATAAATAAAAGCTTATTGCCTTCAAACAAGTTGCAGCAAGACTTCTGCAGGCTCAGAAAGTTGTCTGTGATTGCATATTGTCCTGATTGGATCCAATTACGACCAAAAGGCAGCTTGTAATTTCATACTGATATGCATACACGCTTCTAGTGCTGTTGTCACGTCATTCCTGCAGCATGTATATGCAATGCAGCACTACCAGATAGGCAGTATAAACGCTTTTATTGAGCTTCCACAGCAAAGATAGCTGCATTCTTATCAAAAGCGTTGCTGCACACATTGATGAGCTTCATCATGTTCACAGGATGTTGACCCAGTTATACAGACAGAGACCCATGATGATCATGAGCTGCAGATCTGGTGCGGGTCCAAGGAGGACACTTCTCTTTAACGCTTTCAGCAACCGTGTCAAAGTGTTGAAAGATGTCTTTCACTGTTGCAAAGCGGCTGGCCATCTTTTTGCTCAAGTTTGTGACTCCAATTGGCTTGCAAGCTGCAGTCAGAATGCAGAGTCAGGGACCATAAGGTATTACAGGTACAGTCAAGCAAGATCAGGAGTATTGCATCAGGGCAGACACTGAAAATTGCAGCACAGCCTCACCTGAATGAGTAGGTTGTGCTGAAATCAGAATCACTGTGGCTTGGCCCAAATTCTCAACCTGCAATGCATCACCAGCCTGATCTCATTGATCAGCTGTTTAGCAACAAAATGGGCATGATGTACGAGCTGGGCTTTGTCCTCACCAACAGCTCCAGATGTGGGTCAGTGTACATGCAGCACTGTAGTTGTGTCAATACATGGCCCAACAAGGCAGTATTTATACCTTGTTATGAATGACTGGAGCATAAGCACTGAGACCCCTCCAGCCTGTTCTTCAATTGCATACCCTCATTCATTCCTGCTGCATGAACTGAGTGCAGGCAATAGACATTCACAATCAAATCACCAGTTGCTTGGCTACACACAAATACTTTTGAAACGAGCCATCTTGTGTGACATGCTCGGCAATGCAATCTGAAGGTCAGCGGATCATCAAGCTTGAGTATAGGTACAGCCTTGGGTATAGGTACAGCCTTGTGGTGGGCATCACTGCACTGCAGAGCAGACAGTCATTGCACCATGGTCATTGCTTGTGGATGGTGGGCGTTGGGATGACAGACCAAAGGGCTGAAGCCCATCAACCATACCTTCATCTAGCTGATCCGGTATGGCCTAGTCAGAGCCCCGGTCGGCATGAGATGTACACCCAAAACTGATCAACAGAAACAGCACAAATGAGCCAGATCACCAGCCAAAGGGCTGAAGCCTGTTGACACTATGCTCGCTTGGTCAACTGGGCGAGGCTAAGCTGAAGCCGCTGTGGACATTCTCTTAATACAGAATCTCAACAAAGACAAAAAAAGAGAGCAAAGCGCATGGTGGGCCCTGAGATGAAAGGCCACAGGGTACTACATACTGTCATGTGTGGTACAAGTAAAAGAAAAGCCTACGATGGACAAAAGGTCCTATCTGATACCTCGGAATCTTCCAACCAGGCTGTGACTCAAGAGGTGTCCAATCAGGCTGCAACTGAAGATGTACCACCAGTACCCAGCACGGTGCTGGGTTGATGGGAAGCAAGATGAAACACTAGTATCAGAAGAATGGTGGGCGTAGGACTGACAGACCAAAGGGCTGATGTCGTTCAATCACACCATCATCTAGCTTATCCGGTGTGACCCAGTCAAGTCCCATGGTAGGCAACAATAAGTACTGTAACACTCAAAACAGGGAGGGGCTCTGCAGCAGAACACCGCAGGACAGTGGCAACCAGTGCAGGTGTACTTGATGCCACAAGGACTTGAAATACAACGCTCTGTTGGGATGCTCAGTCATGCTTCTGCGCGCCTGCAGCACATCAAGAAGATGTCACACGTATTCTGGTCGATCCGCTAACGGTCGCCAGCGTTCAACTGTCGGAACAAGCCGAGTTCACCTTTGGCATGGTGTAGTATCTGCTCGGTTGGCTGGGCAGGCATTGGCAAAGAAAGGAATCATATGAGCTGTGCAATCGCGCGTGTGAACTAAAATGGATGCTGCGACCTGCAAACCCACAAGACAATGTAGTTTGCAGTCAAACGGTACCATGCCCTGCCCTGACTGAGGTGCTCAAGTGTGCTTACAACACTTACCCTGAAGACGTGACGATGCAACCGTGACATCTGGTCGTCTGAGACAGCAGGCAGGCAGATGTGAAAGCGCATCGCAGCTTGCTTGTTCGAAAGAATTAAGCTGGTCCACTCCGCGATCAAGTGCCCTTTTTTGGCACCAGCGAGCTGCCGTAGGATCATGTTCGGCCAGCACGCGCACAGAGAACAGTCATCACCTTGACACTTACTGCAAGCTGTTGAGCACCGGCACTGATGCATTGCCTGCCGTTGCTAAGTCTTGTGGGTTTGACCGACCTTGGCTTCAAAATTGTACCGCCAAAATCATGGTCACAACGCTTACGATTAGTAATACCTACGACACGTATTCAGCAAGCACATAAAGTACGGCATGCCTTCCTCGATCCTGGTTCTGCCATTGCGGCTCCTTGCTCACAGCCGGCTATGCCGTGCATGTCATGTGCAATGCATGCCATGAGCGAAATGTTTTCCGTAAAATGATCCCATCACAGGGATTGTTGCTGCTGTGACCTGCAATTCAACAGTGTCAATTGCGGGCAAACTTAAAACCAGCAACTTTAGCCTAAGTCAGTGTGAGCAAGGCGTTCAGAAAAATTGCTGAATCAACAAGTTGTTATGTCTGTGGTTGCAGTGGTGATCATGCAATTTTATAAAAAATGTGTCTGTGATTGCAGTACCGTAATCATCAGGCAATTGATAGAAAGAATTTTCCAACGGTCAGCTTCACATGTTACATCTGCAGTGTGATGATCAGAATCATGCCAAAAGTAGCTTTTCTTTGGTCTAGGAGCTGACATCAGGCCTGCAGAAATGATTGGCTAATGGTCGGCCGCATGTGTATGACCAATAGTGCAAGCTGTAGCTAGATTTGCTGCTGTGCACAAGGCATCTACGCAGAGGGCATCATGGATTCAGACCATCTAGATGCTGACTGCGTCATCAATTTCAATGCTGTCAGAACCAGTAACACAATACTTGCTGAGTCAATGCCTCAATGCCTTCACAATGTCGCTAATTGCCTGTGCTGAGCCGCACACCGCCCCAACTGTGCCGAAGATTATCAAGAAGATATCCTTTCCTGCCCAGAACCTGCACAAACAACATGTCATGTATGCCCTTTTGCAGATGCACACACAAGTATTTTGTTGAGCTTTGGATCTCGACCTAACAGCAAAGTGGCGGAGAATCAACAAAACAGACAAGGAGGAAGAGGAGGAAGAGGGGCAGAACATTAGTCAATTGAGTTTGCAAAGAGTAGCTTACCAGTTGATGTCGGTCCTGAACAGGATGAGGTGACATAAGGCTGGGATGATAAAGCTCAGACTGGCACAAGCCAAGGAGCCAATGAGGGAGATGAAGAGGCCAAAGCCAGGGACACCAGCTGCAACCAGGGCTATCAAAAGTACAAGGGCTATACGCACAGCCACAAAAACCGCACTTTGCGTTCTTGAGCTGTACTTGTCACTGAAGGAGGCCTGCAATCAGACAAACTGTCAGAATCATGCATGTCTTGTTGGAAGGATGATGCTTGATATACCATCTGGCTTGATATCTGCTTGAATCTTTTTGACAGCTTTGCAACAGGCAAAGTATCAGCATTCCCTTTCCTAGCAACACAGATGAAATATCTGCCAACCAAGACACAGATCAGACAACTGCACAACAAGACACAGATCAAACATCTGCCCGTCAAGAAAGAACAAAGCGACCACAATAGGCCATTAAGCACTTCAGTACAAAGAATCAACACCACATGCACAGCATCAAGGCCAAAGGGTGCAAGCAAACGATTTAAGAGATAGCAAGGCTGCCCACCGTCTGCTGTAGGCTCCTCTCCAAAATCTCAAAGACAGGCACCATCATGACTGGAAAGGTGAAGAGCAGGCCTAGGCATAGTGCTAGCTTAACTGCCACTGTCGACCAGTCATGGGGCAGGTTTAGGGTGATGATGTCCTTGGTGTTCTCCCCAAAAGCTGCGTACCCAAGCTACATGGACACAACCGCACTTAACAAACAGAACACCAGGCACGTCAAAAATTCAAAGTTGTTTGTGTTACTGCCTCCAGCAGCTTCAGCCTGAATTGATTCCTGAGAGCAGCAGGTGCATCGGTTCTGCTGTTTGCATTCAATGCTGCTGCACTCAAGCTGAGCACATTTGCAAACACTGACAAAACAGATGCAGCAAACAAAGCAACTCAACTGGATGCAGGGTGCCAAAGATCATCCTGGGCGGACAGGTAGCTGGTGTTGGTGGTTGTCATGCACTGTTACAATGCCACTGCACCAAACATGTAGTGCCTTTTTGTTTCGACATGTACCATAGTGCAGGAATGCTCACCGCTCCAAAAGACACATAGATGACAGTGATCACAGTCATCACAAACGTCAGGGTCAAGGGAAACTTCTCCTTTCGCTTCATGCTGGCTTCAACTGGAAGAATCATGCCTACCCCCTCATAGGAGTAGATTACCACTCCAAAGAGGAAGGGCAGCGTGCTAGCTGACTTGAACTCAACAACTGTGGCTGGCTGCTTGAAAGCGCCAAAATAGTCGTAGAACACAACGATGATACCTGAAAGGCACAAAAACTGCATTGGACTGATGCAAGACACAACAGAAGTAGCTCAGGAGTGCAGGGACAGCAGCAAAGAGTGCTTAGACCGCAGGGAGGTCATCAAGCGAGGACCGTGCTCATGTGTCTTTGAAGCAACATGCTCTAGAGAATGTGATGAGCATGCAGCACCCTTGGACAGTGACCACAGAGTATCACACAGTATTGCATATAGGCGCCCTGCTACAGGAAACAGATAACAGCATGGTTATCAGAGCTGCAGAGAGTGCCTGCTTATCATTTCTGCTAGTGAGTCAGTGAGTAGTCATCAAATAAAGGTTTCGCGAGAGGGCCTCCTCTGAGGGGAATCCCTGAGCAAGCACCAGCTTTTTCTGGGATCCCAATTTTTCTGTGGCGTGCGGCATCTAACTTGACCCATACTCGAGGCCGGAAACTCGATTCTGGTTGATACTTAAGTCTGAGCCAGACTCTGAGATTGGTTTGGATCATGTGTCATTGCACATGATTAGACTGGTGCCCATTTAGGCCCTGGCTGCTCAGCCTGCCACTTGGCAGAGCTGGGGGGCAGGTCTACTTGGGGCTGAGCTAGTGGTAGCAGAAACAATAAGTGATGCTGCCTGCCCAGCATCAAGTGCATACTGAGCAAAGAAACATCAAACAGTGACTCTCAAACTGCACAAGCAGGTAAGCAACAACAGTCCTTGGCCCTTTGACGGCATTTATTGACTCATGTGCTGATTGCTGTCTCACCTAATACATTGGCAGCATCAGCAATGAGGCTGAAAGGTGCCAGGGCCCGG
>JAABUK010001416.1_pt1 | contig 45928 bp, 60 predicted proteins | sample 5559141 | NCBI WGS metagenome assembly JAABUK01 (sample SAMN10711869, study PRJNA513367) | rock metagenome | isolation source: Antarctica rocks | place: Antarctica: Victoria Land, Pudding Butte nord | collected 2016-01-03 | reverse complement strand
AACCTGTGCCCATCTCCCTTGGACCTGCGCCATCATCACCGCCATCATGTCTAATCAGCTGCTTGCTATCCTCCAAGACAGACCGCGGGCGCTTGCCTGTGGTGTAGTGCTTCAGCCAGGCACGGTAGTCAGAGTGCTGCCAGCCCGACTGCATGCGCCGTACCTCCTGGACCACATCATCCACCTTGTACCCCTTGCTAGAGAACATGATGCTCATGGGCTCCAGCAGCACCCTCATCTCCTGCATTGCACAGCTGCGCTTCACTCACACAAACCAACTGGCCAAGACCATGCAACTGGCCAAAATCATGCAATTGGCCAAGGTCATGCAACTGGCCAAAATTATGCAACTGGCCAAAACCATGCAGATGGCCAAAACCATGCAATGGGGTTCAGTCAGCAATTCTCATGAATGCTAGACACTGATGCCACAGAAAGCATTGCTTGATGTGCAGCATTACAGTAATCTGAGGGGCAATCGCGCAAAAATTGGGGCAAAAGTCAGATCAACAAAGCATTTGACGACTCATGCCCACATCAGCAGGCCATGTTGTCATTTTGCACCTTTGTATTTGCCATGCTATGTCACTTTGCAAAGTTAGTGTCTGATTCTGCACAAGAAAGACAATAAACAACAGTACAGGAAGGCTTTCCAACCTGGAGCTCCTGGTCGGTCCGGGGATTTCTAAAGTCTGCAGCAACAAAAATTCCGCGGTCCTTCACACCTGTGCTGGATGAACCCATGTCACCCTTCTTGCGCTCAAACCTCTTGGCCAAGGCATCATTGTATGACTTTGGACCCTACAAAACACAAAGAGCCAACATGAGTGCCGAAGGGAATGACAGTTCACTGTAGGAAGACGGGGTGTGGAGCAACATTGGCTGTGATTGTACAGCCCAACTGACCTGAAGGAGCTCAGCAGGTAGCACTCTTTCTGCTAATTTGTGCACATGATACGGGGAGCCCTTGTGGCTGGGCAGGAAACAGTGTTCCCGCTCTGTATTGGCAGTGCTGAGTGTGACGGCGTCAACAAGCAGGCGTGTCACCTGCAAGCACATGGCCTGCACCCATCAGATTGATGATCACTCAAACAGGTGACCGTCCTGTAGCAATTCTGGAATGGAGGACAGTACCTGCTGACTCACCTCAGTGCCGTTCCGCTTGTTATTGGCAACGTTCAAGCTGTTGTGCAAAGCATGCGCCACAGGTGCCCTGTTTTGTTGCAGTGCTGACTCCAGTGCAGCGATCGCAGATGACTCTGTGGTCTCAGTTTCTGGTGTACCGATACTTTGAAGAACAGCCGCTGCTGCTGCGTTGCTGTAGTCCATGCAAACCTACAAGCACCTGCTGCAAAAACGCAAACGGTAACCATCGTGCATGTATGGACGGTGTGGAACCTGGACGAGGTTTGGCACAGGCCAAAAAAGCCACGACGCGCAAGTAGAGCAGGGCAGGCATTCAGTGAGGTCCGAGGATGGAGCCAAGGTTTGAAGTGGTGTCGCTCGTGAGTATCTTAGCGATCAAGGATGCGTTGTTACCTAGCCACGGGCAGAGGGCAGCTGGGCAGCTCTGAAAGCCTTGGGCGAAAGCCGGAAGTGCCCTTGCCCTCGAGCTTCACAGTCAAGGCTGTCCGCGCGTACGCAGCAACACAGAGTATAAGAAAACCAACTACCAGCTAACAAGAATCTCCGGCGATCTTGACAAAGAGGTGGCTGATCAAATGCTACACAGCGGCTGCCACTTTGAGCGTGTAACCGCCCTGAATCAGCACTGCCAGTCCGATCATTGAGATGTTCCTCGTTCATGCGATTTGCATAGTGATATTTATCTACCCTGTTTCAAAATCTAGGGTAAGCAGGCTTTGGAGCAGGGCTTGCCGTCGTACATACTGCGGTTGGACCTCATCGCAGTCGAGCGTTGTCACTCCTGATCGGAGGACAGGTCTCTAAGGCCTGTACTTGAATGCGCGCGTGAGCGCGCGTACAGTGTCCCGCGAAGCCTGCATAGCTGACGCCGATGGTAATCTGATGTCATGCGATTCTTGTCCGTCGATATGTCGGGGACGCAATGGTCGCATGGCCCACCAGTCGTAACTCAAATCAGCGATATCCCAAGAGGTCAATCGTGGCATCGTACGCCGTCTGTCACCCGTGTAGAGTCACAGTAAAGCATGCAAGCTGGCCTAGCTGCCGGCGAGGCCGTGCCTCCTGAGTTTGTGGACCTGGTCAAGCCCCATGTGCAGTCTTTCGACTATTTTCTTGGAGACGGCCTGACGAGGGTGGTAGAGTTGCTGGAGCCCGTGGAGGTCTGGCTCGCCGCAACCTTGTTGTGCGCCTCTGACTCCGCAGTAATTAGGTCGTATGTTGCCATAGGCTCAAGCTTGGACCGTGTGCAGATCGTCCATCCAGTTACCAGACAAACACATCGCATTTGGTTTGAGAGCCCTGCTGTTGGCAGACCTCTCAGAGATGATGGCGGAGGGAGGCATGAGCGTCTGTTCCCAAGGGATTGCAGAGAAGCTGTAAGCTCATGGTGCTCATGCTGTGCTTCAAAGTCACTTGCATCTGCCATGTCACCAGGTTGTGCTTCATTCTCAGAAAATCGATTGGTTGCAGGGCATAACATATGCTGCTGCACTGCACATAGACTTGTGTTACCAGCTGGAAGGCGGCGGTGTGCAGCGGCTCAATAGAAAGCTGGGCATGTTGCCTATGATGGTTAAGAGCGACAGATGTTACCTGCGACACTTGTCCAGGTAGCCTGAGCATGCAACATAGACAATCTGCTTGACAATCTGCTTGCATTGCATGCACACCTGCTTGTGATGTTGCTATAGTGAGCATGCGCTGCATGAGATGTTGGCCTCGTCAACTCAAAGGCGGCAACATGTCTGGCTGCCTCCTCAAAGCACGTTTATCTGTTTTGTAGGTCTCAGCTTGTTCAAGCTAAGGAGGAGAGCGTGGAAATGGGTGGCTACTTCATTTGCAATGGCATTGAACGCATTATCCGCATGCTCATCCAACAGAGACGCCACTACATCATGGCCCTGCGCCGCAGTGCCTACCACAAACGTGGAAACAATTACACTGATGCTGCTACACTCATCAGGTGTGCATGTCTACATCCCTTTTTGTGCAGATCATGTTTGCTAAGTATGAGTGATGTGCTCAGTCTTACACAGCATAAAAGGGTATCATCAAAGGGCAGCCCCGTTTGTCTGCCAGACACAATTCAGCCACGCTCACTTGTTGCCTTGTGCTGTCTTTATGCTGCATGAGAAACTTGTCTGCTTGCACCCAGGTGTGTGAGGCCAGATGAGACATCAGCGACTGTAAGATGTCACTATCTCACTGATGGCACAGCCAACTTTGCTTTCACTGTCCGCCGCCAGGAGTTCTTTGTTCCTGTGGGCATTCTACTAAAGTGCTTCCTAGAGGTGTCAGACAGGGAGCTGTCTGAGAAGCTGATGGCATGTTGTGCTGAGGTATGTACTCAACCACAATCACTGCTGATCTGTACAGCTTATACGACCACTGCGTCCTGCCTCTGCTACTCATGACACCACCACCCTGGGCAATGGACACCTCAGCTGTTGCATACATGTTGATGTCCCTTTTCAACTGCTCCTATGTCTGGCACCATGTATGACAAATAACACTCTCCAACTGGTTTTGCTTACATACCTTGCCACAAGTGGACATAGGAGTATCCCATGTTCAGTGTTGTCCTGTGCCTCAGTGCCAGCGGCATGCTGTCTGTATCAGGAGCTTCACCTGCACACCTTATGACATGCAGGGTGAGGCAGATGTGTCTGCCTGGGTGGCCAAGAGGGTGGACATGCTGTTGCAGCAGACTGCTCGCCTGGGCCTGCGCAGCCGTGCAGCCTGCATCAGCTACCTTGGTACCAGCTTCTGCACCCCCCTGCAGCTCTCTGAGACCAAGTCAGACTATGCTGTGAGCCCCCCACACCACAATCTTGAGCCGTGTCTTTTCTCCATCTTCTGTGTGGTTGAAAGGCAGCTGTTCAAGCATCACCACACCACACTCTTGAATTGTGTCTTTTCTCTATCTTCTGTGTGGTTTTGAGGCAGCTTATCAAGCATCACAACACCATCGGAAGCATAAACTGCCTGCCATGGCTGTGTTTGTTGCATGTATGGCTGCCCTGTGCAAAATCATGTGAGAGGTTTCTGGTGTCCAACTGGAATTTTCTTGTCCGGTGCAGATTGGGGAGATTGTTCTGCGCAATTTTGTGTTCGTGCATCTGGAGCAGCCAGCTGACAAGCTCCAGTTGTTGCTGGCCATGATGCACAAGCTGTATGCAATGATCACGCGACAATGCTGTGACGACAACCCAGATGCTCTCATACATCACGAGGTATTATCTTCTGCCGTGCACTACTTGTTTCATGTATGCACTACATCATTTGGGTGCCCATTAGCATCAGCACAAGTGTATGCAACAAGAGATAGTCAGACTCAAGGCTACGGCTGTTGTCATTTGGCTTCTGCAAACAGCTGAGCTGCAAGGCATTGCCCCCCACCCCTGTCCCCCAACATCCCCTTCCATGGTGGGCTTTGCCTGTCAGGCGAGCAACTGAGTGGCAGTGAGCACTTCTGTGGCAAGTAGCAGCAGCAGTCAAGGTCTGCCTGGGATGCCTCAGTGACCAGCTCATGATAGTGATCTACACTACATCAACACATCTTTTTGATACCAGCAGTTGTCCCTGAGTGGCTACGCCTGATAGTACGCCTAAGGCATCCTTGATATCAGGTTTCCATCAGTCCAGAGGTCATGGTTGATGGCGGCAATGCATGCCCTCATTCATACTTTAATCATGTTTATCATTTGACGAAAGTATGGATGAGGGCATGACTTGTTGGCATCACGCCTTGGCTGTTCACAAGTGAAACATATGTTGGCTGCACACGTGCAAGCTCTGCTGTTGAAGACAGAGCCAGCTTCAGCATCCAACATCTTGGCTTCTGAAGCTGGCTCTGTCTCAGCCAGCAGAGCTTGCATGTGTGCAGCCATACCCTGTGGAGTACTGTTTGTTGCAGATAGGTAGACCCTGCCTTGGGGATGTTGCCCCTATACTGGCTAGTGAGGCTGGCCATAACCTCTGAAATCATCTCTCTGTCTCTCGGTAGATGTTGTATTTGAAACTAGCAATGTTTCAACCTCCTCAAAAAAGGTAGGTTACCACTGCAAGCTAGTTGCTGAAGCATCATAGCCTAAGCTAAATGCTGCTGTTGCTATTGGCTGCAGCAGAATTCTGGTATGAATGGTGCCAACGGGTGCACCAGTTTGTGCTTTTTTGAAGACCTGAATTATGCGTTTTGGGAAGCCTGATGATGTGGCTTGTGTGTGCAGATCATGTTGCCTGGGGACTTGCTGTGCAAGTTTATGAAAGAGCGACTGGAGGAGAACCTAGAGTTTTTCAAAGACCTGGTGAAGCGAGATCTTGATAGACAGCCCGAAAAGGTCAACTTGCAGGTGGGTCACCCAGCCTGCATGTGTTTGACCCCAAGCCCTGCCCCAGTGCCATTGCAAACCCTGCCTGCAAAGCACAGTGGAGATGCGGACCCTGCCTGCAAAGCACAGTGGAGATGCAAACCCTGCCTGCAAAGCACAGTGGAGATGTACAAGACGTGCAAAACGTGTGTCTGGGTGCCATATGCAGCCTTGCAGTGCTGACACGCATTTTCAGCAGTTGCTTTGGAATGGCTTGCATGGAGTTTCCCGCATGTACCTAGCTCATCATGGGCTGGAAGTTGTCATCATTATTATTAAAATTGACATTGCATGGACGCTGTGCTTGCACTGCAGGACGAGGATTACATCAAGTCAACCTCTGACAAGTTGCCTGATGTGGGGAAGAAGATGGAGTACATGCTGAACACCGGCAACCTTGTGAGCAAAACCGGCCTGGACATCAGCCAGGCAACGGGCTTCACTGTTGTCGCTGAAAAGCTTAACTTCTTCAGGTTCACTCCTCCTCCTCCCCTGCCTCTGTTTGGCTGCTCAAGCTGAGTTCCGTTTGCTGTACATTGTCAGGTGTCATCCCATTGTTTGTGCACACCTCTCAAGCCATTGCTATACACAATCATGACAGTACTCGCTGGCACGACGTGTAGCTTGTGCTGGGAGTAGGAAGGCAGGCTGTTCTCTGATGATGAAACTCTGAAACACTCATCCACACGAGATTGATGATCAGCCCTCTGGGCTGCTGATTACCATTCTGCAATCCTGAGGAGAACTCCAGCCTTCTGCACCAGCTCTGCCCAACCTCTTTCACCTTATCATACCACCACCATCAGCCGCATCCATGCAGCCAGCCCATGTCACTCCCCTCACCCATAACTGCGAGTCTATACAACCGTTCTTCAGACTGCAACCCTACATCAGACCATACCAATCATCAGACGATGTGTCTGACGACGATGTGCTGTCTGCAGATACTTGTCCCATTTCCGGTCCGTCCACAGAGGTGCATACTTTGCCGAGCTGCGTACCACCACAGTGCGCAAGCTCATGCCAGAGGCTTGGGGCTTCTTGTGCCCCGTGCACACCCCAGATGGCTCCCCCTGCGGCCTGCTCAACCACTTTTCGGCCATGTGCCGCCTTGTCACCAAAAGGCCTGAGAGCTTGGAGGACACCGAGACTGCTATCTCCATGGTGAGGCTCCTGTCAGAGGCTTCTAAAAGAAAAGGAAAGGAAAGAAAAGAAAAGGAAAGAAAAGAATAGACACGGAAAGGAAAGGAAAGGAAAGGAAAGAAAAGAAAAGAAAAGAAAAGAAAAGAAAAGAAAAGAAAAGAAAAGAAAAGAAAAGAAAAGAAAAGAAAAGAAAAGAAAAGAAAAGAAAAGAAAAGAAAAGAAAAGACTGCACCTTTTGGCGTCAATGTAATGACAAGCCAAGTGTTGTACTGGGCAGCCCAGGGGCTTCTTGTCAATGCTTCTGTGCCATTTGTCACATCGTTGGCTTGCCCAATGCAAAATTGATGCTGTCAGGCACCAGCCAGAGCGCAACGATGATGTGTATCGCAGCAAGCATGGTGATGCCCTCCTTACTCAGCTGCTTGACTGCTTGTCATGCTGCAGCATCTTGGTTTTACTTTGATCAAATCTGCTGCAAGTATGAGCATTTTCATCACCCATGTGTATCAAGATCTGATAGAGCCTGCTGTCATACAGGTGCTGGCAGGTCTCGGTATGACCCCAATCGCCCCTGCCATGACCCCTCCCCGGCCCCCCACCTACCTACCCGTCATGCTGGATGGGAAGCTGATCGGGCATGTGCGCTCGCTTTCTGCACCGGCTCTGGTATCTCGCCTGAGAGACATCAAGGCTGCCAAACTTGCTGAGGAAGAAAGTAGCCCTGTTGGCGCCACCACCATCATGTTGGATGTAAGTCATGCATGGAGTCAGCTCACATGGCTACATCATGTGGGGTATGTTTGTGACAGACATATAGCCTGTAAGAGTGTCTATTCTAGGGAGCGTCAAGATACTTGTTTGATAACTTGTGTTATCTCATTTTGGATAGCCAATGAGCTGGTGCACGTTATCAAAGAGGTACCTCGACGCTCCCTTACTGGCATCCTATCTGGTACAGTATGCGCAGGCCCCAAGTCTTTACATTCTTTCTGAGGAGCTGCTTGCCTGCCTGAGCACATGCATACTGTATGCTGCACATGCAAGACAAACAAGCGACGACAATGTCAGGTGATACCCCAGCGCCAAAGTCTGTGCCAGGTATCAATTCGTACCAGGCTGGTTGGTTGTGTTTTGGCTGCATCTGCTGTTGGAGTTGTGCCTGATATCTTGCAGTATCTAAGCCGGCATGCTGGCCTGTAAAGTGGCCTCCAATGTGACTTACGCTGCATAGAGTAAAGCCTGGACGCTGGTCTGGCTGGCTGCTAGGCTCAGGCCCATGTGCAGCCGGTCCTTTACAGCAGTCAACATTTACAGCAGTCAACATGTATAACAGTCAAGGTTTACAGCAGTCAACATTCACAGCAGTCAACATTCACAGCAGTCAACATTTACAGCAGTCAACGTTTACAGCAGTCAACATTTACAGCAATCGACATTTACAACAGTCAACATGAATATCACAAACGCCACATCTGCCATGCACTGCTACCATGACACTGTCCCATGACGCAGTTGTGTCGCACTTCAAAGGCTGCTGGGCTGAATCTACTGAGTCTGCTTCACAAATGACCCAAGGAAAGCACTGTTCCATGACTTATTGTTTTCCTTGACTCACCTGTGTGGCAGTCTCAGCCTTTTGATGTGCACTAGGAGACCTTGATGAACGCTGCATCTGTATTCCCTCATGGGGCTTGAACAGCAGTGTTGTTGGATCTCGCGACTGAACAGCAATGTTGTGGGTCTTGTGCCTGAACAGCAGTATCGTTGATCTTGTGGCTGAACAGCAATGTTGTGATGCTGCTCAGGGAGCTGAAAGCATGCTGCCATCCCACATTGAGGTGGCCTACATCCCCTTTGAGATGGGGGGCCCCCAGCCTGGCCTGTACCTCTTCACCCAGGCTGCGCGCATGATGCGCCCTGTCAAGCAGAACTCCAGTCAGGCGCCGGAGCTCATTGGCTCCCTGGAGCAGTACAACATGAGCATCTGGTCAGTCCCCCTGCTGCCTAGCTAAGAAAAAGAAAAGAAAGGAACAGACTACGCCTTTCTGCGTCAATTGAATGAGGAGCCAAGTATTGTACCGGGCTGCCCAGGGCTGCGTTGCTAACACATCTCCTCAGGTTTCATCTAATACCTTACATCCTAGGGTGTGGAGTTGTGACTCAGACATTTTGGCGCGAAAGCACAGGTTCAAGTTGGAAAGCACATGTAGAAACACGCTTTCACTGTCCCCAGGTATTTGTAAGTTCTGAACTCCAGTGTAAAATGACATTTCTGAACTTAAATAGACGTTTTGGGACTGAAAAGAGCTTGTTGTATTGGGCAGGTGTCCTGATGGCGGTGTGGGGGGGTCCAGGAACCTCAAGTTCACACACTCCGAGTTCCATTCCTCTGCAATGCTGAGTGTGGTGGCCTCGCTGACCCCCTACTCAGACTACAACCAGAGCCCACGTAACATGTACCAATGCCAGATGGGCAAGCAGACCATGGGCACTCCTGCTCAGGTCTGCTCACTCCCACTTTCATCACCTGTCCTTGCTGCTTTGTGTCCTTTGTAGTAAGGGAACCTCACTTTCGATGTCTTTTGCCTCGGTGCGCGTTGGATTCTGATCTTGCTAGGTTGCTCTGCCTAAGAGTACATCTTGCTGTATGGCAGATGAATACTATGCCAAGCAAGTACAAAGCCACAGACTGTGTCAATTCTGGGCTGCTGCCTTGGGAGGCTCCCATTACGATTGCCAAAAGGTGTACACTTGTGGGTTTCTCCTGCTGTTCTACCTTCACCTTAGCCCTACTGCTGCTGTCAATGACCAACACCTGAATGTGCAATGTGAGTGTGTAGTCTGGAGCTGCTTCAAGTTCAGAGAGTATCTGAGCTGCTGAAGCTTCACTGTATTTTATTCCAGCTGAACTCTCCAGAATATGAATGCCAGATTTGGCTTGTGACCATGAAGTTGCCCTGCAGGCATTGCAGCACAGAGCTGACGGGAAGCTGTACAGGATTCAGACTCCACAGACGCCGATCGCTCGTACCAAGCGGTACGACACTTACAAGATGGATGAGTTCCCAAGTGGCATGAACATGATGGTGGCTGTCCTGGCCTACACAGGTCAGTCTTGTGCAGCCCTTTGGTGTCGTTTTGAAGCTGTCTGTCTGAGAGCTGTATTGCTCTTGAAACAGTATGTCTTCGTGTGAACTGAGGTGTATTGCTCTTGAAACAGTGTGTTTTTGTGTGAACTGAGGTGTATTGCCCTTGAAACAGTTTGTTGTGTGGAAATTACTCACTTTACCTTTCTTGCAATTGCTTGCAAGACTTGTGCGACTGCAGTTCTACAGCGCCTTGCCTGTGTTGCAATAAACTGATTGGATGAGCTTGCTGATCAAATGGTCGATGACGCCTGTGATGTGCATGTAACACATCACAAGTGCCATTAACTATTTGATCACCAAGTTCATCCACTCATCCCCTGGGCACACAGTGGAAACATTCGACTGCAGCACCTGTCCATACTTCCTTGATTCAGCTGGGAAATGCCTGGACATGTGGTGCAGGGTATGACATGGAGGATGCCATGATCTTGAACAAGTCAGCTGTTGAGCGTGGTCTAGGACATGCCACCATGCTGAAGACTGAGCAGATCGACTTGAGCAAAGAATCAGGTGCCTGTAACAGAGACTCACACAGCATTTGGTCTTCTGGTCTTGTTGCGCACAGCGTCCTCACCCCAAGTCAATGCATTGTACCTGCTAGCCATGCTTGCATCTTGTGCGCTGACAGCGTAAGCTGTGTCCATGCTCATCTTTATGCTATTGCCTGGTGCGTTTGCTGCTGCTTTTTGTAACCCACTTTGGGTAACGCTTTCCAACAGCTTGTGCGCCGACAAGTTGTAAGTACGCGCTCTGCACCATGTTAGCATGTGACTGCAATCACAGTAGTGCTGAGAGTCTTACCTGATCCAGCTTCCCTCTGCTGCCAAAATAGGCAAGGATCCTATTTTCCAGCCTGAGGAGTATGGCCCAAGGGAGAAAAGGGCACCCAGAGAGTTCCCTGAGGGCGTTTTTGGTCAGAAGTACCCCCAGAACATCACCACACAGGAGGGCTTCTCCAGTGTGGGTGCCCTGAAGGTGAAGCCAGAGGGGCTGCACAAAGATGCCGACCGGGTGGGGCTGGATGGGTTGCCACATGTTGGCGCTGTCGTGTGGCCACAGCAGGCTTACTACGGCACTGTGGACAGAATGACATGTAAGCCTTGCTGGTGCTTGAGCATCTTCCTGACCATGTGCTGATCCATAGGCATTCATATGTCTCGCTCTTGCTGTCTTGCTCAGAACTCGCTGTTAAAACATGTTTGCTTTCAAACATAGTGCCTGCATTGCTTGCTTCAACTGACATTGCCCCACTCCTGTACGAACTCCCAGTGCAAAAAGGCATGCTTTGACAAATCCATGTAATGACGTGCTTGTGTCTTTCAGGTAGCTTGGTGTTGCCCTCTGCTAATGTTGCTACACTTGAGGACAATCAGTTGACGCCTATTCAGCAAAGCAGACCTTTAAATGACTTTTGTCAGTGTACTTGCAGCTTATGGGCGGTCAGGCAAGCACAAGACGAGCGAGACGGCCATTGTGAAGCATTCCTTAGAGTGACTCTCTTGTGTGTTTGCAGCTCGTGGGCGGTCAGGCAAGCACAAGACGAGTGAGACAGCCATTGTGGACCAGGTGACCATTGTGGGCACTGCCAGCAAAGGCTTGCAGAGGGCCAACATCAAGACCCGCCTCAACAGGAACCCTGTCATTGGGGACAAGTTCAGCAGTCGCCATGGGCAGAAGGGAGTGCTGAGTGTGCTATGGAAGGACCACGACATGCCCTACTGTGAGACCACAGGCATGAGGTACACCTCTTCTTCTGCGCTGCCTTTGTATGCTTTGTATACTGTGGTGTTGTGGGTTCAACGGCTTGCACTCCTGGCTGATCAAATGCAGGGCAAACCCCATGCTGGTGTTGGTGCTGCAGTCTTGGCTAGTCACTGATGCTGTTCCTCTACCCAGCTGTCATCTGTTGCATGCCTAACTTTGAAAGCATCTACTGTAAAGCATCTCACAAGCATCTACTGTAAAACAGGCTGGAGATGCAACATGCATGCAAATTTTGCTCAACTTTGCCTTGTCAGCATGCATGTGAGGATCTCTGTACCTATCTTGATACCACATCAGCTTTCAAACAGCACTGCTAAGCGCTGCAACTTAACTGCCAAGCGTTCAGTCATGCTGCACCTGTTGACTGTTGCAAGCTCATATTGCAGCAAGCTCACACCTCACAGGCTTGCCCAGCTCTGAAACCTGTGAGCTTGAGCACCAGTCGCAGCACAACAAGCGCGTCTCTGACATGAGCATGAGCCATGCTGCATCAAAGTAACAGCCAGAGCAATGGCAGGATGACATGACATCGTGTTTGGATTTTCTGCAGGCCAGACCTGATCATCAACCCCCATGCCTTCCCATCACGAATGACCATTGGCATGCTGGTGGAGTCCCTGACAAGCAAAGTTGGGGCTCTGAATGGTCACTTTGTGGATGCGACCCCCTTCCAGAAGTGTGAGAAGCCTGATGAGTTTGTCAACCCCATTGAGGAGTTTGGCAACAGGCTGGAGCTGGCCGGCTTTGCCAAGCATGGAGGCAAGTTGCATCTTTTTCAACAGTTGTCAATGAAGTACTCGGCTCTGGCTCCACCGCTTTACTTTTGTAGTTTGCATGTTCTGAGGAGTTTCAAGAGCCAGAACTTGACAGTCGAAGCGCAACAATGCGCACATCTAATGTCAGTTGCTGGCATGATATGCCACCTTATTTGCTGCAGAACTTGCAGCCAATGCTGCTGTGCTGCACTGCGCAAAGGCCCCAGACAACCTGTCACACATTTCTGGCCGTGGGTGAATGGCAGCTGGCTGAAGTGTGATGTCATGCATGCAGGGGAGACCATGATCAGCGGATATACCGGGGAAGCCTTTAGGACAGACATCTTCATTGGCCCCGTCTACTATCAGCGCCTCAGGCACATGGTGTCAGACAAGTTCCAGGTGTGTTGTCCCAGATTGTTCTTGTTCCCAGCATTGTGATGGCACCAGTCTGTCACCATGTATGTTATCAGCATCGTTGCAGCAGTTTGTTGCTGGAATGTCTGTGAAGCTGACAGGTCAGGATGTCTGCTGCTCTCAGAAAGAGCTGAGTGCTGCAGATACAATGCAAAGCACATGCTGCTGACTCAGCTTGCATCAGACAGACTCTTCCTCTCTTCTTTTCGTTTGTCTCTTCTTTTGACAGGGTGCCTTACCAATTTCCTGCCTTTTACCATGGCATGCGATCAAATGGCGGTTACCCTAGACAAACACATGGCCCTTCGCACAGAAGTTGCTGTGCTTACATAGCGGCATCTTCAGTATCATAAGGTTCCAGACATCATGTGGCAATGCAAAGAGCAGACACGCTTGGAAGCATAGCTGGGTCATACTGCATTTTCACAATCGCACAACTCACCTTTGCTGCTGAAACTTCCTGCAGTAAGTCACAATATTGGCTAGATGGAGCAATGCAAGCATCATATGTTATCTAGGAAGCTTCTGGTACATGCCTCATGGTACTGCACACTGTTGCCAAGTGCTGGAGCTGCATGCTGTCCTCAGCTGCATGAGCTGCACGCTGTGCTCAGCCAATTGAGTTGATATGTCTAGGTGCGATCCACTGGTCCTGTCAATCCAGTGACTCGCCAGCCCATCAAGGGTCGCAAGTTTGGTGGTGGAATCAGGTTCGGAGAGATGGAGCGCGACGCCCTGTTGGCTCATGGAGCAGCCTACCTGCTGCATGACCGCCTGCATACCTGCAGTGACTACACCGTCATGGAAGTCTGCTCAGCCTGCGGCTCACTGCTGTCGCCCAATCAGTACATTCCCACTTCTTCCGCAGCAGACCTGCCTCGCGCTGCTGGAGGTATGTGGATTGTTGAGTGTGAGATTTGGAGCAGATTCAATGCAAGAAATGATCTGCTCCGCCGGCATATTGAGGATGCAACACTTGATTGTGTCTGTCCTGTCCTGCAATCCCCACCATAAGAGCTTCACTATCATGATTCACGCTCTGCTCAAGCGCTGCTTTTGTGCATTTGCCAAGCTTTGCCCCTGTGCCAATAATCACTGTTGAAAGTGTTGCTGACCTAGCAGAATCCCTTCAGTGATGTCCCTTGTGTGATGTGCAGGCTCAGACAAGAATGTTCAGATCATGTGCCGTGTCTGTGAAACAGGCAAGTATCTGGAGAAGGTTGCTCTACCATATGTGTTTAGGTTTCTAAGTACAGAGCTAGCAGCCATGAACATCAAGTGTACACTTTCTGTGCAGCAGTAGCATCCCTAGATTAGATCAGATAAACTTAGTAGTTGATCTTCACGATCCTCTATCTGCAGACCTTGAAAGAATCAGGCTTGACCAGTGCTGCAGTTCCTCCCAAGCCCAAGTGTGCAGTCACATAGCCTAGTCTTGTAGATCAAATCTATTCCCGTGCAGATCCTGGCAGTATGCCTGGATCCTAGGGAGTCTGCTATATGCGAGCATTCGTGGAGATGTGCAGTGCATTGATTTTCGCCTGATGCCTCAGTGTGTCATTATCCATATGACCGTAACGTTCCTGTAGTAGCTCTTACATCAATTTGCACTTGCTGTCATACGTCGATGTGCTTCTGAAGACCAATCAACTCAACAATTCGCCCTTGCTCAGCTGATCAGAGCAGACAAGCACAATTGCTGTGCCACACGGTGTGTGACAGACCCCAGACGTTATCTTGCTCACAATGGCAGCTGACAGCGAAACGCAATGTGTTCAACATACCAAATCTGAAGAGATAGATCTACAACAGTGATGCTTGTGTAAAGGCAAGAGGCAGCAGGCATGGGTGCAATGTTGTGCAACATGTGTTCACAACTGTATTGTTATGCTATCACTGTGGCAGTAGATTCAAGACGCATTGTCAAGCACCTAGATGCACCTGATGTGATAATCTGTTGACAGCAATTGCAGCATAAATCAATCACTAGCATTCACAACAAACCAAATCAAATTTTGGAGCAGGGCAAGGTGTGCTAGACACATACATGCGTACATCCTGTGCCTGCGTGCTACCAAAAAGTACAGATCAGTGCAATGAAACACTCACTTTGATCAATATACACACTTGAGTTTTCAAGCTGCCTTGCAAGCTGTCCTTCCTTAACACACAGCAGAGGGACATACAAAACAAATCAATTGGGAGTCAGAAGTCAAGCATAGTATATCGGCGCTTCAAGCTGCATACCCCAGCTTCCTGTTTGTGTGTACAGCTGTCATAGGCAGACACTTGCTTGCCGGTGGTACCCCTGTCATCAATTGGCTAGGCCAGCCGTCTCGACCTTACATCTCATGACGCTGTGAACGCTAGGCTTAGCGACAGGCTTCGGAGCTGCTTTGCCGAAAAACTGCGACAATCGCAACACCCGTTTCAACCTTACCTGCGTCGTCGTACGGTGCATTTGACGGTGCTTCAAGCAAAAATTTGAACGCATACCTTGGCAAAGGAGGATTTCAGTCACTTCTTGTGTTCCTCCGGTGTGGCTTCGGCGAACTCCTTCCAATGCTGCGAGAGCTTCGCCATCTTGCCGGGTTCTGCTGTTTGCGTTCTTTCTTCGTCGTCAGGCATGTTTGCTCCCAGAATTGGAGCAGATTTTCCCAGGCGTGTACGGCAGCTTCTCCTAGTATGTGAGCAGCAACTGCTACAACTGCTACATGCATGCATAGACAGTGCTGACTTGGCATCCGCAGGCCGTGATGCGCACGCCGTGAATGCAAAAAGGCATACCTTCACTGACTTAAACGGCATATCCAGTTGTCGAGACAACCTAGACTAAGAGCACATTTGTGCTCCGCGTGGTCTGCCGATTCCTAATGTTGGACGATCCTTGCCAAGGTGTGGAGTTTGTCTATGAAACTTGCTTCTTGCTGTGGGTCAATTTTTTACCTTCAGATCATTCACGAGGTCGTGTATTGGTCTCAAGAAAACCAATGTATAGGAAGTGGTTCTAGCACTTACAGTAATTGATCACCATAGAAACCAATTGATTGCAACTTGGCTTGTAGTCACAGCTGCATAGCACGCCATGATCAGTCCAGTCCACTTTGCCTTCAATGCCCTCGACTTTGTAAAGCTGATCTGGCAGGCAACGAACCCGTGAAAAGAATAATCAGGGACAATGAAATTGGAGGTGATCTACCCATGTAAGTTGTGATGTCTGCATCCTGCCTGCTTGTTGCAGTGCATGACTGCAAGCAGGGCTGGAAAATGTATATAAAAAGTCAATGGTGACGACCACTGCCAAGTGCTGGTTCCATGATATAGTCATGCAGCCACCACATGACCAGAATGTAGTTGGCAAGCACCTCATGAGTCAACCAGGAGGCAAAAGGATTTGTCACTTTTGGCATAATCCGAATCATCAAAAACTTTAATGCTCTTCCAAACGTGTTCAAGACAATCCAGCGCCCAGCAAGCTGCCCTCGACTTGATGGTTGATAGTGTTGCAGTGCTTGCAGATAGACCTGATATTCGCCAGCTAAGTTATGCTGCTTGGCTCCCTTCTGAAGGATCTTCAGATACCTCTCTGAAGGCAATGCTGGCTCAACCTGCAAGTCATACTTATGTTTGGCCATCAGACTGCCAGGGCTGGCCAACAGCGCAAACCTATGATGCATCAAACCCAATAAAAGGGTAGATGTGCCAAAATTGATACATGCACACATGATACATTGTCTTCTCCAAGTCCAGAGGTGCAAAGATGTATTGCACCTCTGAATCTATCTTGCCTGTGCGTGCAGAGACCAACAATGAGCTGGTCAGCAAGATAGAATGTGTAGCCTAAGCACAAGCACCCACATTGTTTAAAGCTACATTGCATGTCCAAAGCTGAGGCTGCTCAGCATAGTATCCATACCTGATGATGCCGGGAGTTGGGGTGTGTGAGCAGGGTCAAAGCTTGTACAGTCTGACCACTGTACATCTCACATGGAACACTTTCCAGGTAGTACCCATGGTGTCCGCTGCCTCCACCACCCTCTGTTCTCACTATTTGTGCCATATCCTCCTGGGTGATCTGATGCACTACGCCATGGACCGTGACATACTTGTGCCCATTCTGCAAGGCAGGTCTGCTGGTGCTGGCTCGAGATGCCATTGGATGGCTGCCGTCTAAGTCAAAATCGTTGCTCTCATAGTCACATGAGGCATCTGAAACGGGGCTGGTTCGGCTTCTTTTTGAAGCAGAACGGGCAGGGCCAAAACTGATTGGCAGCTCTGGGCTGCCAAAGACGCCGTTTGTGGGAATGCTTGGGCGTGGTGACTCTGGGTCCTGATCAGCAGCAGCAGCAGCATCTGCTTGCTTCTGCTTCTTGGTGGCAATCGCTAACTGCTGAGCAACAGGCTTGGAAGGGGTGCTGAACATTGTTGCCTTGCCAGCTTCTGCTGTTGCTGCCTTTTGCTGTCTGTGGCTGGCCACTATCAGTGTTGGTGGCTGTGGATGCCACTGCAGAGGCTCAATTGTACCCATGCCTGGTTCCATATATGGCATGCCAATGTGCGAAAAGGTCAACACATATCCCACAACTTGGCATGGATGTGACTGTTTCGGATGGACGTTTCTGCGCTTGGTGAGCACGTCTGGGTCCATGTTGGAACCAAAAGAAAAGTACCACAGAAGCCCGCTCTCCGAGGCAACATCCCCAGTATTGCTTTGCTTACTTGTGGGAACACCAGCCCTGTACAACGGACAGAGTGTTGTGACTTGCAAGTCCCCATCCCATTGCCGTTGTACCTCTGAGAAGGTTCAGCGACCTGGCAAAAGACGAGAAAAGCACCCAACAAGATGTACTTTCACACCAAGTCAAACAGAGTTCTGACAGCTGGATATATACCGTGAGACATTCGCTTGACTGGTCAGAAACGCAGAGTATACTCTCCACAAAAGACACCTGCAGATACCACAGGGTGAATGAGGGTTTCATCGGAGGGGCAAGTGCAACATCGCCGAGGTCGATCTGCTGTCTCGGCGGCTTACAGGAAGGCTGGCAGGAAGGTGAAAGGATTCAGCAGCAAGGCACAGGCGAGCCCCAGCCACGCAAGCTTTGCCGCCACAGCCAGAAGCCCTGCCATGTTGCAATATGAGCGGTCTATCTGACGTACAAAGCGCCAAAGAGGACACTTCATGTCTGCCGTAATCTGAATGCCAAGGGTGATGAGTCACCAGCCCGAAAGTGCTTAAGCATGCTTAAAATGCTTGCTGCCAGCTTTGTGCAGGATTGATCAAACAGGGAACCTGAAGTCATCGGATTCATACCACCAAGAAAAAGGGAGCGTGGACGTGAATTCTCTCACTGCAGCATTGCAATCTCTCTCTTTTGCTTGCAGGGTCTGCAGCCCATGTGAGCAGATACCAAGAGGTATTTCATGAACTTCTCCTTGAAAGCATGATCAAGTTGTACTATGTGGTGCCCTACTACACCTAGTCTATTGCATTCAATATAAGACAGCCCTATCTACTTGTGGACAGCACAAGCCTAGCGCCACTAATTGTTTTAAACTTGCCATAATTGCATGACACATTGCTGCTGCTACATATCTGCTCAAGCTGCTTGCTGGTGGTAATTTGTCAGGAATTTACTCAACAACCAATTAAAGCGTGCGCGCACCTGCCCAAGCGTGACAGGACAACCAGATTCACTTATCTGTCTGACCAAATCATCAAAAGCTTCAGGCGAAGGGTGCCCTTGCGCCTGTACCAAACATGCAAGCATGATAGCACGGTCAGCAGTATCAGTCCATGTGGTCAATGTTCCATCCACAAAAAGCATGTTATCAGGCAATGCTGCTGCCACAGCACTATCTTCAACACCACCCTCAGGTTGAGACCCCAACTGCAGCCCTGCTGCCCTGCTGCTACGCTTCCCTCTTGCAGCATTCTGTTGGGGTGGGGACTGCTCAGAAGGGGCTGCTTCAAATTGTTCACCATGGGTATGGCCTTGAGGCCTGGAGCCTTTGGGTGCCCATCTGCCAGCAACATTGTGGCGAGGCCTGAGCTGACGGTCCCTACCAGGTGAACTGTGATTGATGAGCCGGCCCTTGTCAGCATCAGGGGAGGGGGCCTGGATGAAGACACTGGGGCCAGAGCACTAGGGTCGAGAGGGTTTTCTGGGCCTCTTGCGGAAGGAGACCGGTGCCTCCTGCTCAGGTGGCTCCTCCTGCTGCTGCTGCTGAGGGGCAGTCTCAGGCCTGCTGCTGGGACTAGCGTTGGGAGAGGTTTTGCGCTTGGCAGCTTTGCTGTGAGTAGCGCTGGCAGAGGCCTGTCGCTTAGCAGGCTTGCCATGACTAGGCTCAGCAGAGGCTTGTCTCTTGCCAGCCTTGCTACGACTGGCACCAAGAGATGCTTGCTTTGCAGCCTACAGCGTGTTGTAACAACTTGGATCAGTCAGTGCATAAAATACATGATGTGTAGAATGCCAGCAATGAGCAATGTGTCAGCTTGCCGTTGACAGGCATCCCAGGTACAAAATCTGCAAGCTGGCAATCTTCTGCATGCAGACAAGGTGCTTGTAAACTTTCAGCAATTGCTGTCAGGTGTAACAACACAAAAAGGCCTGAAAAGCAGCAGAGCCGTAACAGGCAATTGCTGACCTGCTGTGCTGCATTGCTTGCATGCCGCTGCCCAGGCTGTTCACCCACTCTACGCTGCTGCCTGTCATGGCTGGCTCTTTCATCATCCAGGTGCAAGTCAGCACAGGCCAAAGAGGTGCGTCCACGTTTACTTTTGGTCTGCTCGGGCGGACACTCACTGTCATCAAGCAGGGCATGCCTGCTGCTGCGCTTGCGCCCGCTTGTCCGCAAGCCTTTCTTCTTTGCTGAAGCTGGTGACAGCCTGCCTGACCTGGTCACACCATCACTTGCTGGTTGTGCTGCCTTGGGAAGGCCTAGTCTCGCCAGTTGCCGCTCAGAAACTGGTCTGAGCCGTGAAGATTTGGACTTGGACTTGGACTCGACCCTTTGAGCAGCTGAGCTGGATCGAGAAGGAGGTGCCCTCTTGCGAGCTGGCTCATCCTCTGAGCTGGACTCAGGCTGAGACATCTCATCCATCTCGAAGGCGTCCTCCTCAGAGGAGGATGAGTCTGGCTGAGACATCTCATCCTGTTCAAATTCTGAGGGGGAGAAGTCTTCATCTTCAGAGGAATCTGGCTGAGACATCACATCCTGCTCATAGTCTTCCTCTACAGGCTGTGGTGGGCTGAGGTCATCCACCACATGGTGGCTTCGATTGTTGACATCAGCTTCAGGTGATGCAAAGGTGCTCAGATGTTGTGCACCAAACTGCAGCATCACAGGAGACTGACAACTGGCCAAGTGACTCTCCCGCTGCTGCAGCTGCTGCTGGCTGTTTGGAGTGTGAGCACGTGTCTCAGGAGAGGAATCTTGAGCAGGGACTGCCGTCAAGCTTTGACCAGGCTGTGAAACATTACTCAGCTGGCTGAGACCAGCAAGAGCCTTAGACACACGCTCAGACTGATGACCAGACATGTGCGCTGGCATGTGGTCTGCAGAACCCAGAGCTTGCAGCACCTGTTGGCCTGCCAAGTCCTGGGGAGGGAGTACACGGGCTAGGGGAGACTGAGGGGGTTGCTGGGGTGCAGGCGCAGGGTGGGGAGCAGCAGCTGCTGTCAAAGGCGCACAGCTGAAAAGCTGCTGAGGCAGCAGCTGGACAGCAGGCAAGGCAGCATGCTCAGCTCCAAACGACCTGCCATGCTGGGTGTGCAGAGGAACTTGAGTGCTTGGCTGCTGATCTGCAGCTCGATCTGCATCATACACATGGGGAATCTGGTGCGGCTGCCGCTCCTGATCACCAGGCAATGCTGGCTGCTGCTCCTGCTGTTGGTCAATTTGTGCGGGATGCAATTGCTCATCCTGCTGATCAGGCACAGGAAGGCCCCTCTGGCCATGATGCTGCTGCTCAGGCACTACAAGACCAAGCTCCCCTTGCTGCTGCTGCTGCTCTGCAGAAGGCGTATGCTGTGCAGCAGTCTGCTGTACAGGTGCACCTGAGAGGAAAGCGCCAGGTGACTGCAAACAGTCATCTGGTGGGTTGGACGCTTTACTCACAGGTGGATCCAGCAAGGCATCCTGATCTATGGGTTCTTGAGGCTGTGCTTCCTGGTAGTCATCCTCCAAGGTGGAGCCCTGATTGTGTGCCTCTGCAACAGACTCCTGTGGGCGGCCAGGTGCCAGCATTTGCTGCTCCATATTGTCAGAGTCCAAGCACAGACCTGCAGCTGCCATGGAAGCTTCTTCTTGTGCGAAACGGTGCAGATGTTGTTGCTGACCCACTCCATGCTGACTGTCTGCAAGACCAAGAGCGTGCGCATCCTGTGAGGGTGCAGGCTGGGTCTGCTCTTGCTGCAGTGGATCTGGACGCAAGCCGCCTGGCACATCCAAGTCATGCCTGTGGCTTTGCGTTGCCTGCTGGGCCTGACTGCTACCCACGGCTGGCTGAGTCTGACTGTCTTCGGCAGCTGACTGCTGACTGCTGAGCAGGCAGGCAGCAAAGGTGTTTTGAGCTGGGAGTTTGGCCCTGGAGTGCTGGCGTGGGGGCCTCTGAGCTGGCCTGGCTACAGGGGCCGGACTGGGTTGATGTGCAACCATAGCAAATGGTGCAGGTATGCCCTCGGCCACCTCCACCACCTGCTGCCCATGTGCTTGCCCTGCACTTGCATGACGTATGAGCCTAAGTGATGCAGCATGTGGGTAGGCAGCCGTCCTACTGAGTGCACAAATGCATTCTACATCACCGAATACGACCTTTCATGTGCCTGTGACATGAGCACAAAGGTATATGCAACACAAGAGAGTTGGACGACAAACTTCAGCAAATTTAGGAACACGTTACCAAAGAGCATAGCTTCAGCTTGAGTCTGCAAGGGATATAAAAGTACCTAGCTCAACGCTTTCTGCATTTGCAGCAGCCAAGTGGCTGTCTGCCACAGCCTGATCAGCCTGATGCGCAACAGCCAAGAAGTTACGAGCGGATGGGCTTAGTGTGATGTCATCAGGACGCCTCCTGCTCGTCTGGGGCATCTCAGGCTTCCTGCACAACACACCCATGACCTAATTACATCGGCATGTTGGCACAAGTCGCTGATTGGCACCATACCAAGCCCAGTACCTAGATATGTGTTGATGTGTGTAATGTCATGCCAGAGTCAGTCTCTTGACATGTATGAGTCACATGCATGCCAGTGATGTGATACTGCATTCAAGGCAGGCTTCCAGGCCTGTCTGACAATGACACGTGTAAATCACAGGTGGAGACATCAGTACAGAATGACGCTGTGCAGAGCAATGTTTCTGGAAGAACTTTGTGTGTGAGTGTCAAGCCCTTTTATTGATAGAATGTAATGCTGCTTGGGGTTCTGAAGAAAGGACGCATACCTGATCTTTGCGACACGGCCAGCCACAAGGCGCTCATCCTCTTCTACTGCCTGACTGTTAGCAGGGTCATCAAAAAGCAGAAAGACTGGAGGCTGCAGCACGATTTTACGGCTACCTCCATGCTGCTTTGGCCCCTCCTGATATCCACATGCAGGCTGTGTCAAGAAGCTGGACCGCACCATAGTCTTAGCTGCAGTACATGGAAAACACGCAATCTCAGAAAGCAGCTTTAGTCTTTTGCTTTTTGCTTTTTGCTAATTTTCCTCTGCGGAGTATATGGTCTGTGTACACGAAGTTTGCTATTTATGCATCCAGTGCAGATGAACAAGTGCTATGCCAGATGAAGAGCATGGTGTGAAGGCAATGGTGCTATGCAGGGAAAACGCAGAATGGCATCAAGGATTGAGCTGTATGCTTGTTTAAATGTGTTTAAATGTGATAGAATACATGCATCAGTAATGATCTGCTGTGACAGCACGCTGCAACTTAAGCCAATGCAAAGAGGCTCTCACAGAACCAGTCACATTGCCAGCTACATGGACCCAAATTGGTATTGACTGCTGCATCATGCATGCATGCATGCAAACAGAACTGCAGTTTGTGTATGGCAGCTTGACACACCAGGCTTGGGCTTGGTTGCATTGGGCCTCTTGCCTCCAAGAGGGTCCCCCACATGTGAAGTCTTGGGCTTGTTGTGCACCACCTCCTCATACATCTGGCGCAGCATCATGCCACTGCGGCTCTGCACTCACATATGACCGCAATAATAATAATAATAATAATAATAATAATAACAATGATGATGATGATGATGATGGTGGTGGTGGTGATGGTGATGGTGATGGTGATGATGATGATGATGATGATGATGATGATGATGATAAAAATAACAACGCTTTCCAGCTCATGATGAGCTTGGTAGACCGTACAGAGATGACCTTGATCCTTGAGTCTAATCAGGGCTGGGAGAAAGGAAGGCTATTGCCATGAAGACAATGAGTGCCATGCAAGCTGAAAACACAAATACAGTTCACGCAATCTTGACGTACATCAGCCAGAGACTTGCTTCTTGCAGAGGTTAGTGGCAATACAATGTGACATGATCTTGAAATGGGGTGTCTGCAAGACCAGCGTGCCTTGCTAAAGCAACTTGTACTTTGTTGCCTCTCAAGGAAAGACTGCTTTGCTCTTGTTATACATCATTGGATTGAGAGAATCAAATAAATCGATTAAAATTTCAAATAAAGGATCCGAGAACTTTCAGATACAGGCAAAACTCATATTCCTTTGAGGAATAAGGGAAATAAGCAACAGGGTGACTGGTGTTTATGCTGTGAACCTATACCACTAGGTTCAGGCCATCATGTTGCTGGAGTCTCTCTCTCACACACATACACACACACACACACACACACACACACACACACACGCGCGCGCGCGCACACACACACACATGCGCACAGACATGCGCACGCATGCACATATGCACAGCTCAGCCAACCTGCAGCTTGAGGTGAGGTATGCAGGGCAGCAGGCGCCAGCGGTTGGTGATCTCAGTGCGGTAGTCTTGTGAGGAGTCCCTCAGGCCGTGCAGCCTTTCAAGATGGCGCTGCAGGCGCACGCTCTTCTCCATGCAGTCCATGGCTCTGGTGATGATCGCCACCTCTGAAGGTTCCAGAGGCCGTGTCACATGCTCCCTGGCTGTCTACCCATGCACAGCATGCAATTGTCAGCTTCTTGGACGAAATGTAGGAACTTGATTTATGCCTCACCTGTGAAAGAAGGACTACTTCCATGTTCTTACTGCAGCTAGTGATGATGCATAAATGCGCAGTATGGTGTAATGTAATGCGAGGAGCTTTGTGCTGACTTCATATGGCAATCATACGCAATTCAGTTGTTGATGGACGCTGCTTTGCTGCAAGCAGCTCATGTCACATACTGTCCACAGGCAATGAAAGAACCTGTGAAGGAAATCACAACTGGTATGAGGCAGCACAATGCCCATGAGCTAGTGGCAAAATCAGCAGGTCAAGCAAGAAGCTCACCCTGAGGCAGTTGCCCTCCACCCTGTGACACCTGTTCTTCTGGCGAGTCTGAATCTCCTTGACTGTTTTGACTGGCATCAGGTGGCGGCTGATCAGGTCAAGGTCCAGACCATAGCGATACATGCCTGCTGCCACCAGCTCATCCTCTGCCTGGGTCCAGATCATCTGGGGTGGCAGGGCTTGGAACTGCAAGGCCAGGCAAGAGAGCTACAGGTCTGGTCTGGCTGCATGTGGGTTGGCAGCCATGGGTTGCAAGATACGCCCCTGTGAGGGGTGTTCATCAGATGCTGGGACAGCTGATGCATTGTGACATGCACTGATGGATGCGTGTTAATCTCTGCAGACAAACAAGTGGGCTGATGCATTGTGACATGCACTGATGGATGCATGTTTATTTCTGCAGATGGACAACTGGGCTGATGGGGGAATTGCCGCATTGGGTTAAATATGCTAGCTCGTCTGTGCTCTGCAATCAGGGGGTGCAGGCTGACCCTGGGGAAGAGGTCAGGATCAAAGTAAGGCTTGAAGATGGCCACCGCCTGCTTGACTTCTGCAGGAACAGTGGGCGCAGGCATCCTCTTGTCCTTACTGCCCTGACCACCCTCCCCACCAGCAGGCTCGCTTGCCACTGCCACCTGCAAAATCGGTCATGTTTTCAGCAAACACATCCCCACCTTTTGGATTCCACTAAAACAAGACGCCCAGTATGGGACAGCCTGACAGCCATGTAGTTGATCACCATACAACTCTGCAATGTGTGCAGGCCTGACTAGGACATTTTTGCTCCACTGCAGACTTGCATGAGACAGGAAATCATCAGACTGGTCATCAGATCTTCTGGCAAACAACAGGTCAACTGGGTTGTCACAGCAATGACACTGAGCTTCCTCTGGGCTGCAAAGCACACAAGTGTACAGCAGCCAAACCTGCTGGAACTGGTCTATACCTGAGCCATATCTTGCAGGAACTCTGGCAGCAGCTTCATGCACGCAACCTCTGTGATGGAATGCACAGGGAAGTCTGCAACAGGGTGCCAGGCCACAACAATATCCTGGCCCCTTTCGTCTGCTGCAGCGCCTTCCTCTGCACTGGCTGGGTTGTCTTGCTGTTGACGCTCAGAAGCATGGGTTTGGTGGGCCTGACTGGTCACCTCAGCTGGTTGTGGGCTCTCAGCGTCAGCAAGAGGTGGGACGGCCTGAGAAATGGTGGTGCCACTACCACTGCCGCTGGACATTGCATCAGCTTCTTGGCCAGGTCCCTGCTGCTGCCTGTCAGCTTCTGGCCCAGCTGCTGAAACGCCTGGCAGATGCTTGCTTGCTGCATGCAGAGACGCCGGCACTGCACCCTCGTCAGCAACACCTGAGCCTGACTGCTGTGCCTGGGCCGGATGGCTGCTGTGGTCAGCTCCTGGCAGGCTTGTTGCAAGATCTGGGTCAGCGCGCTGCTGTTGTGTGACTGGAGGAGATGCAGGCTCTGCCTGTTGATGTTGAGTGTCAGGCTGAGCAACAAGAGCCAAACCCAGTACCTCTGGTGAGTATGGCAAGTCATGCTGCTTGCCTTGCCCTGAGCCACTGCTGCCTTCTTCCAGCAACTGCTTGCTGTGCTCCTGCATGTGTGTATGTGCAGCACTCAGTCCAAGCTACTACCAGTTCAGTGGTAGGCTGCAGCAAGAACAACACTCCATGCGGGACATTGCACCAAGCACAATGGCAGACAATGCAAAGACAGTGTCTGATAACATCACTTGTGATACCTGCTAGCTTACTGCAACGAGCTGTCCCAGTGCAAAATGCTGGCATATCCTGTTAGTAGTCTGTGGGACATACCTGGTAATCATTCAGCAGATCACTGAGCTGTGCAGCTGTGTCCTGCTGACTGCTGTTACAGTCTGTCAAGGCATATGTCTGTATCAGCAGCTGACAATGGTGACTCAGCTGACAATACAATTGCTTGATCTGCTCAGCATCAAATCCCCTGGGACTGAGATCTGGCTCCTGCGGCCACAGGTCGCCGGTCAGGGGGGGTCTGGGGGGTCGCACTGCTGGAGCAGGACTGCCGTCATCCTCTGCCAGTGGTGCTGTGAGCTGTTCATCTTGGCCCATGAAGTGGCAAGCTGGGACGCCAAGCACCTCATTTGGCATGATCATAGGGAGACGCCTATAGACATATCATAGACACAACTTGAATAGTACACTGTGCTTGAGAGGGCGGGCTGTCGACATCAGTGAGGGGCTTCACTCTGCTCTATTGGACACCACACTGGCATGAATCATGGCGTTTGAATTGCCTAAGACATCTATGCAGTTAGTGCTCTTAGAGCATGTGGATGTCAGTAAATATGCATAATCACTCCTTTCTCATGCACATGTGCAAGTTGCATTGGTGGAGTGGTGCTTGTTGTGCAGCTCACCTTTGCTGCTCCTGACTAGCAGCATTCCGGCACGCACGCTTGTCTGCAGCCTGGCTTTGAGCTGGAGCTTGCCGAGGCTCAGCCTCAAGATGTGCCAGGTTGTCTTCTGCATCTGAGTCAATGGGGCCTAACAGGCCATCTAATTCATCCAAGGTAAAGTCAACGTCTTCCTCATCGTCTTCTGGAAGTTCTTCCAGACCAGTGTTTAGTGCCTGTGATGGACATCAGGCGTCCATTGTGTGCAATCTGGTGACTGTGCTGGCACTGCTTGAGTGACCAACAAAACAGCCATGTATATCCACTTTTCAGTGACTGACATATGCATCTGTGACTTCTGCCTTGGTAACTTTCCAACACAGCAGGGTTGCAGGCACCAAATAGTGTCTTCCCAGGCAAAAGAAGCATAAGCATGCTTTTGTTGCTGGAGTGCTGGCATGTATACTCACTTGCAGAAAATACTGGTACTCCTCACCATCCTCCAAAGGTAGCAACTTCTCATCAGGCGGTAGCGGCAGTGTTTGCTCCAGCTCATCAAGAGTGACATGGGCCAGGGACTGCTTGGCTCTGGTCATATAGCCACATGCTACAGCAACCTGACTATCAGCAGGTATGCCTACCTCCACGTTTTGCATTGCAATTGGCTCAGGTTGTTATTCTATGTTACCCCTTTGCATATTTGCCTCAGCTCATGCCTACAACGCAGACATAAGCACCATTGGAACGTCATCTGTTGTGTGGTATGTGCGCTTTGCGTATAAATTATCGTGTGCAACAAAAGCACCTCTTAGTTTGAGCAGACCTTGCATAACAGTTGAGTGCACCATACAACAACATCAGAACTGGCATGAATGAAACCTGCATACGGTTTTATGGCCAAGAGCCAAGGATGTACAGGGTGACACAAGTGTGCAGGTGAAAGATCAAGTACCTGCTATTGCCTCTAGCCTGCTGGTAAGTCGTGGAGGAGCTATCGACGGGCATGCGCTTCAATTTCAGAACGCACAAGTGTGAGTGGTCTCAGGAGCTTTCAACCCCACGCCACATGGCGCATTGCATACATTGGCTTAACTCCAGCGACTGCTCCGACAGTTTCACGAGACTCAAAGGAACACTCGCAGCTCAAGCTAGTGAGTGCTGAGCAGGCAGAGCACAGCACATCGCAGCACGCGAAGCATGAGTTTGTGCTTGGAAATTCCAAGTTGGAATCGTTCTGGACGTTGAGGAAGCCTCTTGAATATTATCCGACATGTTCTGCTCGTTGCTCGTGTAGTTACCACAATCGTTTGCAGCGGGGCAGAGTCATGACCGCAGTGCCTTGGCAGTTGATACCTGTTGAGGATGCGGAACTCGAGTCGATCGATCTCAGAACAGGAGCAAGTCTTCTGGGCAGAGGTCAGAGGGCATCGCCTGGCCTCAACGATGACTGCATTGCAAAAACAGCAGCAAGGGTACAGATCGGCGCCGGTCGTATCCAGCTTACTTGCATGTGCTTCCCTGGTTTTCTGCGGATTTTATCCTCAGAGAGCAGCGAGGCGAAACAACTTGCACGCGGGCAGGCCGTGTTGCTTGCAGTCGGAGACATAATTGACTTCAGCAGCGTCTCGGACATGGCTGCACCACACAGCCGCTTCACCTATATGCTAGCAGAATGCTTCCCTGATACTCACATCCAGGTAGGTTGCAGTTGCTTGTGGTCTCAGGCTTTGCCGAGGGGATTTACCTGGCCTTTTAATGCACTGCTTACTTCATGTAGCCGAAAGCTACGTCACAACATTCTATGAGCTTGTCAGCAGCTTTGCCACCACTGTTGTATTTGCACAGAGAAGACACTCTCAACAAACACAAATTGCAAATTTGCAGTTGTGTGACACAAAGTGATGTGTGATTTTCAGATGGCGCCATCGGACAAGCTTGTAAGTTACAGTGGGCATGATGCTGCTGCAGCAGCTCAGCATGCAGCAGCACATGCCCTGGCAGCCCAAACATCTGCATCCCCTGACATCACGCTATCATCACAAATTCCAACAGGAGCAGAACCCATTCCTGCTCTGCCGCCAGCTCAGCAGCTGCCACTGCACAGCAACTCGCCCTTGCTTGCAACAGGCCAGCCACAGCCAACTTCCATCCCTTGTGTGCAGACAGATGTGCTGAGTGTCCTCTCAGCTCAGCCTGATCCCACAGAGCCTGGTCTGCAAGGCAGGCTGGCTTCACCGTCTCTGCATGATCCTATCTCAGACCCCCAAAGCTCCGCAGATCCTGCATTGCTTCCGACTTCTGGTGCTGATGATGGGCTGGAGCTGTCATTGGACAATCCTGTACTTATGACCACCAGCGTTCCAGGTCCTGCACCAGAACCACTTGAGGCTGCCGCCGGCAACATGGCCGCCGTCACAGGCCAGCAGGCCGCAGAGGCACAGTCCCCAGCAGCTCAGCAACGCAGCCCGGGGCATCCTAGCACCACTGAATCACTGCTGCAAGGCAGTGCTACACCAAATCTTGGTGTATCAACCAGCTCTCCAGTCCTAGATGTGGGGCAGCAACCAGTTGCTCCACAGGATGGCATGCAGGAGACAACTGCTGAGTCAGCTGACTCCATGCAGCTGGCTGAGACAGTCCAGGCTCCAGCGGCAGTGCAGGGGGCTGCAGAGCCAAGCAACTCACCACAGCAGGTAGTTGAAGTCAAGAATGAACCAGACACAGTCATGGAGGAGGCTGACAAGCGTTCAGCTGCTGACATCTTTGAGCAGACCGTCATTGATTGCAAGACTGTCTTGTCAGATGTGACTTCAGTCTTGCTGGATGAGGCAGCACCAGATGCAAGCGGCATGAGCAAGTCTCGCATTGCTGCGTCTGAGAGGGCTACCATGTGGCAAAAGGAGCTCCAGGGTTTGTTGAATCGCTGCAAGATTCCGCAGCTGTACATTGGGGTATTGGGAGACACAGGTACATGCACACAAGTTGCTCATGGGGTGCTGCAATATGCAAAGTCATCAGTGCGCATCTTGTTTTTGTTCACAATGGTGTTCACAAGGGTTGTTGTTGTGCAAAGCTCATTTTACTGTGCAACAAGCTCCAGCTGCCTGGAGTAGATTTTGAGCAGCTTTCCATCAATTTGATTGCGGTTGGAACCCTGTGCTGACTAGGCTATACACAATGGCTGAGTAGGGCAAATCACTATTGCAGGTGCCGGCAAGTCATCAACTATCAACTGCCTGCTGGGTGAGGAGAATGTTTTGCCTGTCAATGGCATGAGAGCATGCACAGCCTGCGTGGTGGAGATCTCCTATATCTCAAGCAGCGTGTAAGCTTGCTATTTCTACTCAAGCTACATCCACAGTGTGCAGCCTTGTTGCTGTTGCTGCTCTGCATGCGCCACTACTACTTGCAGTAGTCTTGTCTGGCTGTGTCTTACAGCATGCATCACATCATGCACAGTGCTGTCAAGCTCATAGTGACACTATGTGCAGTAGGAAGCTCATAGTAAGACTGTGCAACTGGAAGCTCACAGCAACACTATGTGCAACAGATAGCGTCATGTCATGCTCAGTGCCGTCAAACTCACTGCAAAGCCCACATGCTGGAGTTCTTGCTTGTAGGTATGAAGGTACGCTTGAGTGCATGACAAGGGAGGAGTGGACGGCCCAAGCCAAGTCCTTGTGGGGCGACCTGATCGATGAGCGTGGCCGCCTCAAGATCTGCCGCGATGCTGACCGCCGCTTGAACACTAGCAGCATTGAGGGCTCTGCGCAAGCCACCTTGGAGACTGTGTATGGTCCAAACAACCTCAGGTACATAGCAAGCACACACGCTTTACTGTACATTGATTGCAGTGCACATAAATGCCTAATGTAAGCAGTGTTACGTATGTTCAAGGCTGCATTTTGGGTCAAAGCTGTGCTTTCACAATTGTAAAGGCTGGAATGCAGCTTGTCATCTGAAGCCTCTGCCAGTAAGCTGTGCAGCGCTCTGAACCAGCTACAGCTTTCCTTTAGGGTCAAAGTTGTTATTCAGAGCTATAGGGTAGATGCATTTGTCGCAGCAGTGCGTTTGTCCAGCTACAGGTGCTTCTGTGCTTTGTAGGCGGGCTGGCATGACGCTTGAACGGTTGCTGGAGACGAACAACAAGATCACAGCACTGCTGGGGCGCACCATCAGCATCAGGGAGCATGCCGTCAAGCAGTTCAGGAAGCGCATTGGAGAGTATGTCGACAGCCACAACAAGAAGGACGAGATTCAGGCTTGGCCCTTGGTGAAAGTCTGCAAGCTGAAGCACAACTGGCAGGTAGGCCTGCAACATTTCAATCAAGTTGTTGCTTACATGCTTTAGATCTGCCTGCCTTACTGATATTGTCACTTCAGCGGTGCTAAAGATACCGAGGGATGTGCACATGCTCTCTATCTAAGCCAGCATGCAATGCTGGTCATGCTTCAGAAAGCAACTGGCACAGCTGTTCTGTTTCACAGCACCTGGACGCGAGCCATTGCAACTTTGGTGCAGCAAGCTGAAAGCACCTGGGCAGATTTACTGATAAAAATGATATTGAATGCTGAAACTGTTTGCCATCCTCAGGTGCTTTCCACTGGGGCTGTGGTTGTGGACCTGCCAGGTGTGCGTGATGCCAATGCTGCCCGTGGAGCAGTTGCAGAGAAGTACATGAAGTCCTGCAATGCTGTCTGGATTGTGGCTGACATCACAAGAGCTGTGGACAACAGGACTGCCAAGGTGTGGTCAAGATCAGCTGTTCACAATGTTTGCAATTGCCCGTGGGCAGCCCGGTATAACACTTGGCTTCTTGTTAAATTGACCCCGAACGGCGTAGTCTTTTCTCTTCTTTGCAATTGCCCTGGCATGCCTTCTTCAGCTTGCATCAGCTCATATGCCCTCTATCTTTTACTCAAGACACAGTTGATGCTACATTAACATCACAAGATGACTGCAGACAGTTGGTTATTCAGGCTAGAAATGTCTCGCAGGATCTGCTGGGTGAGAACTTTCGGCGACAGATGCTGATGGACGGCCAGTATGGCAGCATTACATTCATCTGCACCAAAACAGATGTCATTCAGGTAAAATTTGTGGTGCATGAAAGTCTACTTGACATGTGCCTCATTTTTGATACTCACATCCATGCTCCAGAGACTGTTTGCCCTGCCTATCAACTTGCCTGAGCAGATTTGATGCTGGGTGATACTACAGTGAAGTGTCTCCAGCAGTTTTGACACAGAGTTGCTTCTGTATCTCTAGCAAAGCCCTGCTGCAGATGCAAGTCTGTCAGATCGCTCCATTAGGCAGAGCCATTTGTTCTGAATGGCTGAAGGCATGCACATCCCCTTCAATTTCAGATCAATTACCTACTGCAATTGTGGTGCAGGTCAGTGAGACTGTAAGGGCCTTTGGCCAAGGCGGCGGCTCTGGGCGTGCCAGAATGTGTGAAGCTGCTGGGGTTCCTTTAGAGCGCTATGAGCAGGCCCAGCAGCGAGTGGATGAGAAGCAGGACGAGCTGAACAAGGTGGAGCGCATTGTCAAGAGCTGCAAGAAGAAGGCCAAGCCACTGGTCAGAGCCATCAATGGCTTGAAGACTCGCCTCAAAAACTGCCGAGCAAAGATTGCCAGAGCGCAGCCCGGCGGTGCCATTGCTCCAGAGCCTGCTGCAGCAGCCGAGTCTGACTCAGACTTTGAGGCAGATGACAGGAGTGGGTCTGACAGTGATGGGGCATACGCTCCGGGGGACAAGAGGAAGAGCAAGAGGGCCACAGGCAGCCGCAGCAAGCGTAGGAGGAAGTCGCTCTCTGGCTCAGACTCAGATGTCGGGCTGGACCTGTTCAGCTCAGAGGACGATGATGGCAGTGACGACTCAGATGAAGAAGAGGAGGCGGTTGTGCCTGCAAAGGCAGCAGGCAAAGCCCCCACGATGCTGCCAGAGCTGCAGGCTCAGGCTGTGGAGCTGCAGGCTGAGTTGGATGAGAAGACTGCTATTGTCCGGACACTCAAGAAAGAGGAAAGGTGTGAAAGCTGTCACAGCCGCTTGCTTTATACTGGTAGCCACAGGACTTGTGCCGAGCGTTCTGTCCCTTGCACACCTTACAGCTGCTTTCATTGTAGAGCTATTGCTTATGTAGTCGTGTTTCTGCTGATCATGCTTGTGTATAAAAGCTTGCCTCCTACTCAACTTGTGCAGCCAGGCTACGAACAGGGCCTGATTGGAGCTTTGTGCGTAAATGCCCCTTTAACATGCAAACACACTTCTGGATTGCACAAGATGTTGAGCAGGGGTTAACACTGTCACTGGTCATGCATGCAGGGAAGCTCGGGCACAGGCAGACAAGCTAAAGCGGCAGCTGGCAAAGGTGCTGCTAGTGGTGTCAGACATCTGTGGGCGGGCACGCAACAGCTACAGCAAGGGCGTGCTCAAGAAGGATTTCAAGGATGGCCTGCTTGAGATGGAGGAGACTGCTGCTGATGTGGAGCTGGATGCTGGAGGTGAGCGCTGATACCCATGTGACTGTCCATCTTCACCTGCCAGGCTGCAGGAGCATAATATACCTTGCTGTGATGAGTTTCACAACCACCAGGTACACTTGCAGCAGCTCAGCAGTACAGACTGGTAGGTGTATTGGCTGTAGCACATAGCAGAGTGGACACATCTCTCATATGGTCATGCGTACATGTGATGTTTCTTGCGTAGTGCAGATATGCATGCTGACTAAGACTCTGTCAACAGATGGCTGGTCAAGACTTTGTAAACTAACAGTTGATCAAGACTCTGTCAACAAACAGCTGATCAAGACACTGTCAACAACCAGCTGCTCAAGACTGTGTCAACTCTCTGATGCTAACTCAATACTTTCTGGCTCAGGCGATGCTGCTGGTCCATCCAACCAGCAGCAGCAGCGGCAGCCAAGCAAGGTGGGGGATCAGGAGCTGCCGGTGTTCTGTGTGAGCGCCAAGGACTGCCAGAGGCTGGAGGGCAGGACCAGCAAAGATGGCCCACCTTCTGCCTTCACCAAGCTGGAGCACACTGAGCTGCCTCAGCTCAGAGCCCATGTGCACCATGTCACTGGTAGGGTGATGCCACCAACACATGTGACACCAACCGTGTGCCTGTGACACCCCTGCCAATGCTGATGCTTTGGATGGACACCCCCTTCATTCTGGCCTGCTGTTTGTTGTTCTTGATGGTTGCATCAGCTGGGTCTTCAGACAACAATGCTCAGACCTGATGAGAAGTCTTGGTATTTGCCACATGAATTCAGTTCTGCATCAAACTGAGCTCTGTCATGCCAATCAAGCTCTGTCATGCCTGTCCCTGGCTTTTATGCAAGAGCTACCAACCATGCAGCCCAACATGTGGTCGGATCTGATCAGTCTGTGGTGTGCAGAGCAAGGCAGGCTGCATGCTGCACGCAGCGTGGCCAGCGGACTGGCCCAGTTCATCAATACCACAGCAATGACCCTGGTGCACCACGGCACCATCAATGCCGAGCTGCAAGATGCCTGCCATGCGGCTTTCAAAACGTGAGTCTTTCAATGTATCACAGCTGGCGTTGATCTGATACAGCCTTTGCTTGCATGACAAGCGGCAGCTGTAGTTACACAGAGACAAGCTTGCATGCACGACATGCTTGAGGCGCAAAGCCATGCCAGATGCTACTGTGCTGTGCTGCTCTGCAGTCCCTCCCACTCATCAAATGCCTGAGAAGTGTGGCTGCTCTACCAGCATCCTCTCACCATGCACAGATCTGTCTTGCAGTGCATTGCAAGCTTAGACCTCTCAGGGCCCTGGTGGCGTAAGCCACATCATGCACAAGTCTGAGGGCTGCATATGTACAGGGAGCTGGCAAAGCTTCAGGCAGCTGCCAAAGAACTGCTGGGTAGCTGGAAGTTTGTGCTGGAACATGACTGCACGCAAGGCAGCATCAGTCCCAGGCTTTTCTCGGGCGCAGAAGCCGCAGAGAACAGGGCAGAGTCAACGCAAGCCAAGTGGGGAGCTCACAAGAGAGATGGTGGGTACTACTGGGCCACCTACAAGGTAGGAGTGTCTTTCTGACTCTGGACCTTGGTCTTTGCTGTGCCCTTCCACTGGTACTTGCACACTGACACATTTGTGACTGTGTATGAATCTCACACCAAGAGATGTAGTTCTTTATAAAAAGACAGAAATGGCAGCAAATTGTGATCTTGCAAGTGTAGCTCAAAAACAGGGTAAAAAACAATTAGGATGCACAGCTGAGAGTGCAGAAGACCATAGAAGCCGGCACTGGATTCAAGACTTCCATGTTTCAACACTCTTTGCTGAGTGAGTGCAAGTCATTGTGACCGCCATATTCCTTTGTGCAGGCCACAGTGCGGCCAGCCAGGAATGGGGTGTACAAGTCCAATGCCTGTGGAGAGATCAATTTCAATGCGGACCTTGCCCGGCCTATTCTGGATGGCATCTCCATGCAGTGGGAGACCCTGTTTGGCTCCACCATCATCGACCGCCTCAAGTATGCTCTGGCCACCTACACTGTGCTGCAAAAGTGTGACAGCAAAACTTTCAGTGATGTGTGTTAGTCATTGCGTAGTCAGTCAGCCAGACAGGCAGCTCTGGTAACATTTGCATCTTAACTGTAACAAGTAGCAAAGTGGGTTTTGCAGGTTCCACATCTTGCTACAAAAGCATTTGTGCATTTGCACATGTCTGTGTAGCTCAAACGCATGCTTGCAGGCATGCATGACTTGTGCTTGCAGCTGTCTCTCACAAAAACATTGTCTGCAGGAGCTACAAGCACACCATGCTGCAGCATGTTGCAGAGTTCTTGACTGCTGTCAAGGCAAGCCTGGTCAAGCTGGGTGTTGATGAAAGCAGACTGCAGCGCATCACTCAGGAGGTTGGCTCCCATCATGGCCTGCCAAGAAGTTGCTGTCTATAGTTTGCCTGTCAAGCAGATGTTGCCATCTGCTTGTTGCCTGACCAGCTGTGCATGCTTACTTGCTGCAGATTGATGTTGTACTAAAACATATGCAGGTTGGGAACAAGCTTGCATTTGTGTACACGTCGCAGTCCTCCAAGTGCTGTGCTCTCATTGCCCCTGACATTCTGTGCTGTTTTGTGCACTGCTGCGTCTCTCTTACTGCTGTCCTTGTTTAAGTTATCTCAGGACGCGCAGTCTTGATGCATGACAACAGTGCAAGGCAGCAACCATATTCTGTTATGCTGAGAGATTGACACATGTGCTGCCAATGCAGGTGCAAGCCCATGAGGTGCGCAAAAGCACAGATCTGCTGGCTAAGCTTGCAGAGGACATTCAGGCAAGGCAGCGAGACATGTCCAGAGATGTCATTGAGCCCACAGTTCAGAACAGCATGACAGACGGCTACGCCGCATGCTGTGCTGAGGTTGGTAGCGGCCAGTTTGACCGCATGCGGCGACTGATGAGGGCGACTGTGGAGCATCAGAAGGGCAGCATGTTCACAGAAGCGGCAGGTATACACCACTGGTGACTGCTATTGTTGTGTCTGCCTCTCTGGTGTGACAAACAAGGCGATTGCTGTGGACACCAGAAGGGAAGCAAATGATTAGTGTAAAGATGCCCCTCGTTTCACCTTTTGTAGCACTGTTGTCCTACTTGGTATCATGTGACAGACGCTGTCATCAATCGCATTTTCTACCTGCCACAAGCAGCAACCTTGCAGCGATTTGAGACCATGATATGCCTTGCCTCATGCCATACAGACTTGAATCTTGTTGCTTTCTGCCTGCTGCAAGTATGATATGTCACATGCTTCCTGCCTTATTGCAGAGAAGCTGGAGGCTGCAATGAAGGCCATGGTGGTTACTGTGGCCAAGCACCTGGAGAAGGCCCAGCAGAGCCTGGCTGCCAGAATTGCAGACACCTTCACCATCCTATGGTACACAACCTGGTCTAACTGCGTACCACATCTTGCATCCAGCATTTCAACGCGGCTGCTTATGTTTGCATATTTCATCGTCATCTTTCACCTGCCTGGGTGTATAGCCACTGTCACGCAGCCAGCAAGAGTTTTGCCCGCACAGCCTTTGACAGGCTTCTTACAATGTAGCATTGTATGGTTGCCATCAGCTTGCCCTACGCTGACTGCCAAGACAGGACATAGGTACTCTGGACTGTATGCATGTGAGCCTGGGAAAAGAGATGTTTGATGTGTGATCGAATGATTGTTTGCCATGGGTACACTGTGACCATGACTGATGTATGCATGTAGGGAGAGGCCAATGTGCAGCATCACAGAGCGCAGAGCAGCGCTGGCTAGCCTGCAGGTATGTTGGACCATGCTGACCCTGTTGACTGCTTGCTGCAGCTTGCTTAAGCTACACTCACTTGGCATTGCCTTGCCTTCCCTGGTCAGCCCAAATTTATACTTAGCTTCTCATTAAAGGGCGTAGTCTTTTCTTTTTCTTTGCCTTGCCTTCGGACCAGCAGCCAGAACGTGACATTCTTCATGCGCCCATGCTCTGCACTGTCTGAAAGCTTGTCTTACTGAGTACAGACCATGTGGCTCAGGGCAAAGCTAATATTGCATTGTATTGTATGCTTTTGCTGGCAGCAGGCAGCTTTGAAATGTGGGCTACTGAAGATTTGGCAGCAGCAGAAACTACAACACTGTGTCGTCAACAAGCTTTGCACAGCGTGCCTGATACGACTGCATGTGCTGTAGGGTCTAGCTGGGCAGATGCAGGGTGTCTGCAAGGGTGCTGGGGCTGCTGTTCTGGAACTGGTGCTTCCTGAAGAGGAAGAAGATCATGCTCAGCAGGAGAACACAAACCCCAACGGCTCTGGGCTGATGCCAAAGCAAGAGGTATCAATATGCTCTGCTGTTTGCTTGTTGCAAGTCTGTGAGGGCATTTTGTGGGTTTTGTTCAGCACACCTCGGACTTGCATGCGTCAGTTGATTCTGTTCTGCCTGGGTGATCTACAAAGCTCAGAAGGCATGACTCTTTTGTACCTAGCTGGACTGGCTGAAATTGTGTGCTGCTTATGGGCTGATTACAGAGCTGTATATGTTTGTTTCGGAACGCAGCCTCTGGGTCAGACCTGTTCTGTTCAGCATGTGCAAAGATGTGCTCAGTAATTTTGCAGCAGGACAAGTTGCTGCAACAGATGGCATGTCGTACTCACCACTTGTTGTATGCAAGGCATGTGTCTGTGCAAGCTGTTCTTTCCCACCTGTCGATGATGCCAATCACACATTAGCAGCACATCTCAAGGATAGCATGGCCATCAATCAATTCTTTTGGTTTGGTGCAGGGGTATCTTGTGGCTGAATCAGGCTGCATCATGGCCTGCAAACATTTTGTTGTTGTTGCGCCTTTAGCATGCAGTGCACTCATGCTGACCTTGCTTTGCAGGATGAGGACATGGAGGAGTACGATGATGACGAGGAAGCAGAAGAAGTAGATGAGGATGACATGGGGGATGATGAGGAGGAGGATGAAGAAGAAGAAGAAGAGGATGAAAAAGAGGATGAAGAAGAAGAGACATACGGCCGACCCTTTATCAACCCTTACCATGACACGTACGAAGAAGAGGAGGATGAAGAAGAGGAAGACGATGATGAAGAAGAGGAGGGAGCTGAAGGGCTCTTTGGGGTGGATGATGATGCATTGGAGGTCAAGTTGACCCCGGGGGCAGCATGGAACCAATTTCAGGGTATGCTTGGCAGCGAACCCTCTGCTAATAGGGCCACGCACGTGGAGCTTGCAGGCAAATTTGCTTTCTGCTGTTGCTGATGCTGCAATAAGAGATGCAATTCACAAAGTTGGCTATCACTTCTAGCAATGTCTTCGTTGCATGCATACAGTGCATGTTTATGTGACCAAAGTGTACATGGAGATGATGGGCAAGGCACAAGCTGAGAATCGTGCTTGCAAGATCAGGCAAGCCCATCAGAGATAGAGGATGCCATGCTGCAGCAATGTCTTGCTGTCAATGAGCTGAAGCTTGTTTGTGTTGCTGCCCGGCATGGACTTTATCACATGTGCTGAGCTTACCTGCTAAACTGGGATGCAAGAGGTGCAGTCTGAGACATGCACCAGATCTTCTTTGGGGCTTGCCAGCTTTGACTGCATGCATCTAGCTACACCACGCCTTGCTCTGGTGTATTGAAAAGCCCTTGTTCTGTGCAGGGAGAGATGCATTGAACCCTGGCATGATCATGCTCCAGCCTGCTGCTGCTGCTGGTGGTGGGGGTTCAGCCAGGAGAGGCCCCACCCCTGCGCCCTTCCACACCCCCCGCCCCTTTGTCAAGTCAGAACCCTCAGCCACCCCTCATGACACAGCAGTCCACATGGGTGGTGCAGGCCAAGGCAGTGCACAGCTGGGTCAGCCAGGCAGTCACCACAGGCAACAGCTTCAGACCAGCACTGGCTTCGGTCATGCTGCCAGGCAATCTCTTGAGCAGCGCAGCAAGACTGAGGGTGCCAGAGCCCGCCCAGCTAATGCATTTGCTCAGGTGGCGTCCTTGTTTCACGCTGCTGGACCTGGTCTGTCATTCTCCGTGCCTCGCCCTCCACCAGGCTCATTTCCAGGCATTGAGTCCACCTTTGAGGGCTTGAGAGAACAGGGCTTGAGGACAGAGCTTGAGAGGACAGAGCTTGAGAGGACAGACAAAGGAACGCATGCACAAGCTGCAGAGCACAACTCCCCTGCTGAGGCTGAGGAACAGCAGGACACACACAGCATGGCTCCTGAAGTGGTGAGTAAACCCACTGACGCCAGCATGCCAGGGCTCAAATCAGCAAGCCTACTGAGCGCAGAGATGCCTCCAGTCAGCAACACAGATCCATCATCTATTGACACAGAAGCACTAGGAGCAGCAACACAGGGTTCAGCAAACGTGGTGTCTTCCTCTGCTGACTCAGCTGAGTTGCAGGCCAGCAAGGCAGTTGCAGGCAATGCCCAGGCAGATGGCGTGGTTGCTGGCAGTGACAGTGTGGCTGAGGTGCAGCGTGAGGCAGCACTTGCTGCTGCTAAGGATGCACAAGATGCAGAGCAGTTTGCTGCTCAGGCGCTGCAGTCACCTCGCCTTCAGAGCAGTCCTGCCAACAAGGTGAGCCGGCAACAGCTGTGTATACAAAACAGCATGCAACAGTTGTGTACACAAAACAGCATACAACAGCTGTGTACATAAAGCAGCATACAGCAGCTGTGTACACAAAACAGGATGTTTTGCGCTTGGTGTATTCGCATGCAACAACATGCACAGTGGTTTGCCATCATGGCAGGGCTACTTCTTACTATAAGAGTTGTTGTACGCTACGTGTCCTTTGTGAATTTCTGTATCAACAAAATAATACTGTTGCAAATGCTGTCATAGCATTCCGCACCTGCAACAAGCATGAATATGCTGCAAAGGTCAATTGCCTGCAAATCAAGGCAGACTCTGTTGATGCAGGCACATGGTTTGGCTGATTCAGATGCACAGCATGATGTGAAGCCTGCTGAAGTGGCTCAAGAATGGGTCAAGCAGGTATGACATTGCCGTGCAGCGGTATAACACTTGTCTTGCACGCACTTGCGCAGTGCATCAAGCCGTTTGCATTGTCACCAGCGAGTGGACTGGACGGTCACCAACATCTGACAGGTTCCATATCTCCTTTGCAGGTAAGCGGAGCATCTTACACTGGCTCTCAGAGAATTCATTTCCTGCTGCTTCAGGTGCGATGCCATGACAATTGCCAAGCAACCCACCATCTTGCTGTCATATACAGTGATGTTTCATCTACAGTGCTTTGTATGTGACACCTAATGTGGGGTTCTGATGCATTGCAGGGACTGGCAGCAGACATGATGCAATCAGGGACTCCAGCTGTGACTGCTGATGGTCAGCAGAAAGACACGTCAAGCAAAGCTGACACAGAAGCTGCAAAGGAGGACATCAGCAAGGCTGACAAGGCTAGCTCATCCCGCGAGATTTTGCCAACCCCAGCAGGACCTGGTGTAGTATTGGAGGCAAAGCAGCGCAGTACTGGGGCCAAATCTGGCTCCAGATCAGCCTGGTTCGGCAAGGCTGGTGGGTTACTCAATAGATGGGCAGTACCTGTCAAGGTCAAGAAGGAGCCAAAGAGCACCAGCAAGCATGGCGTTGCTGATCTGATTGATTTGACCTAGTTACAGTTCAAGGATTGCAGTCAACTTGATGCAGCTTTTTGGGCATGGTTAGTCACACTACCCTGGGCCTGATCAGGATGTCTTCTACAGTGATGCTTACATCAAACGTTCGCTATTTCTGTTTCTTGTCAATGCCTTATGAAATTGAAAAAATATGCTGGAAGTTGAGACTGCTAGATCAAAAGAATTGAGTGCACAGGTCATGAGTGAGCTTGACCCACAGGCCAGCAAGATTGTAATCCAGTATGAACAGCATCACAATTTGGTAAAGAATGATCAAACCACATACACTCAGTGTCGTCAATCAAAATTGCACAGCAAACAAGTAATGGGCAACCTTTCGACAGGCAACAATGATACTGTGCAGCAGAAAACTGCGTGTAAACTTGTCAATCTCTGCTTAAGCTGTTCAACCATGCAATGTCACGCTTGTCAGTGTTGATGCCGGTCTCTGCCTCGCTGGGCCCTTTGTACACCGGCCCACCTGCCAGCAAGGACAGCTTGTAGTCAATGTGAGGGCCTTCACACTGAACTGGGGTCTCCATAATGAGCGGAATGCCATTAAATCTGTCATCATTCATGAGAAACGAGAAGCAATCTTTCCCAATCAGGCCTTTGGCAACATTCTCATGCCGGTCCTTTTTGCTCCCAAGAGCTGCCTTGCTGTCATTCACGTGCATTTCTTTCAGATATTGCAGCCCAACAACCTCATCAAACTCTGTCATGACTTGCTCAAAGGTTTCAGGGCTGGACACATCATAGCCCCCAGCAAACAGATGACATGTGTCCAGACACACACCAACCCTTGCCTTGTCTTCGACCTTGTCAATGATGTGGTGTAAGTACTCAAACTTGTGACCAACAGAGCCACCTGCTCCTGCCATGTTCTCCAGAACAACGATCACAGATTTGGTCTCTGTGTGAGCCTTGTTGATCTGTTCTGCAATTCTGTCCATGCTCTCCTCTGGTGGGCATTTGCCACATGTTGAGCCAGGATGGAAATTATACAACCTGCAGCATGTGATATGTTTGTTTGAAGTTACAATGCTGCATGTCCATGATCTATGCAGATGGTGTTATGTATGCTGACTCTCTGATGCAAGAAGAATGCCTCAACCATCACTGCTTTTGTGCAGGCTGATGAGGTGCAGACAGATTGACACGAACAAAGCATGCGTAGGACCTAAAGTAAGCATCTACCTGATCCCCAGAATCTCACAGCGCTTCAGCTCATCCACAAAGGCATTGTAACTCTTGGTGAGCAGGGCAGGATCAGCTGAGGCCAAGTTGATGAGATAGCTGCCATGAGGCAAAATGTGCTCTGGGCCAAAGCCATAGTCCTTACAGGCTTGCTTGAACTTGTCAGCAGCTTCCACCTCAATCGGCTTAGACTCCCACTGTCGCTTTGACCTTGTGTCCAGGGCAAAGGCATTTGCACCTGCATGAAGTAATGCCTGATTGAGCAAGGGCAGACATGTTTGCCTTGATGAGACATGCAGTGGCAGGGGCACAACTTTGCAAACGCAGCATGTGCTGAAAATGTGCATGCCCAGAAAGCAAGTCAACATTGCAAGGGAAAGCAGCAGCATTGGCAGTGTACGCACAAAAGTACTAGGCTGCAAGTGAGTTCCACTTGGATCAATACAGATAAGCCAAACATGCAGATGATGCCAGGACAGAGGGTGGAAAGCCCTGTGGTTGCACAGCGCACAGCACAGCACAGCACAGCACAGCACAGCACAGCACAGCACAGCACAGCACAGCAGCTTTAAGGCCATGATCATCACCTATGGAAGCTGCGCGGACAACAGCCCTTTCTAACCCTCCACCCATTGACACATGCGCTCCAATCCACTTTTTAGGCATAACACGCTCTCTATATGGCACAACGTCCACTGACTCCAGCAGCTGCTCAACAGTGAGGACTGTCTTTGCTCTGGACTTACGGGGTTTGCTCTTCTTGGCTGACTCATCAGACACTGCTGCTGCAGATGCGTCAGGCGATGTTGAATCTTCCTTTACAACCACTGTCTCTGTCTTGACTACAGCTTTTGGCTTCCGTTGCTTGCGAGGCTTGCCAAGAGAGGTATCAGCAATTGTTGCTGAATTCTTGCTGGGCTCAGCCTGCTGTGCTGAAGCTGCAGCACCTGTTGGTTCTGTCTCAGCTGCTAGCTCACTTTCGACGACCGCTTTTGCCCGAGGCTTTTGCTGTTTGAGTGACTTTGCTGGCTTGCTGACAGGCTCAGCAACGTTCGGTGAAGCCTGTTGCACAACGTCAGCAGCATCAGCTAGGACTGTGAAATCCTCAGTCTTGCCCGTGACAGCTGCTTTTGTACGTCTCTGTGGGCTGCAAACAGATTTACGACTGCTAGAAGCAGTCACATGCTGTTTGCCGTCTGTTGCAGCTGCTGTTTGTGCTGACACATAAGAAGCATCTGGTTCAGACGGGTGATTAGGTGCTTCTGGCTGTTTGCGTTTCCTGGCACCAGGAAGCTTGCCAGGCTGCTCTGTACTGACAAAACGCACTGCCGCAGTTCCTTCTGTAGAGGCTTCCTGCTTGACGTGCTTGAAGCTGATCGAGTCCGTGACAACCGGTTGCGGTTCGGCTGTTGCTGTAGCTCGAAGGTGTGAGCCAGGCTCAAAGGCAACATTTGCTGCAGACGAGACTGGCTTTGTGTGTTGCCGTCTCGTGGCAGCTCGCGCAATGCGTTCTCGACCTTGGGACATGCGTGTGTCACTTGTAGCTGTCTTCAGGCATACAGGAAGCAAAGTACGGGTCAAACGTTGTAGCATACAGAGAGTGGCTGGCAAATTACCCTTGTAGTTGCTGCGAGACCCAGTCGTCGTGCAACAAGGCACTACAAGAGTACTGTCCTTCGAACGAGAGTTTTACTCTGCCGCGGATTTAAAATGGGACCATTTTAAATCCGCGGCGGAGTAAACAACTCATGAATGAACACGATGCATGAACGAAAACCAGTGGCCTGGCAAGCCAGCCCAGGAGGTCAATGGCTCTGCTGATGAGCTTTCAAATCACTCATACAAGCTGTTGACAGAGCCTCCCTGCTACAACCCTACAGCACAATAAGCAGCATGCAACAGTGATGCAGCTGTGAGCCCAAATCTGCCACCAGCAATGACTCACATGTTAACTACCTGGACTGCAGCTCAGGCGTAAGTGTTGCCCGCACCTGCCGTGCATATGCCTCTGAATGTGCCTTGCAGAAGGAGATTTTTCTGACAAAACGACCTGTTGAGTTGATGCCCATCTTAAGTCTTGATGAGGCTGACTGCCATCCAGTTAGCATACATGCACGGTGGAGCAGCACTGGCGCTATGCGTCGCTTGTATGCATGACAACATGATCCAGACTTCCTACAGTAAACTTGGCAGACTTCTGCTGACGACGCTATGCTTGTGTTGGCTTGTGTTATGCATACCTACTTGTGATTCAACCAATCAATTTGCATGGTGTCAACTGCTCACAAACAAAAGTCATCCATACTGTTTGACTCCATGTTTGTCTCAATTGAGCAATGTTCTGCGACGGGTAAATTAATACGCAAAATGCAGTGCTGATGTGAAGGCTGGTCGAGAGTTACAAAGGGGCCATCCTGTGCGCCTCAGCTGAGACTGGGAGGGCAGCAACTCTGACCTTTCTAGGGGATGCACCTGTAATTAGTGCTCCAGCTCCTGCCGTACATTGCGCACATCTTTCCAGTAACCCCTGCACGCAGCCAGCTGTGATTGTGGAGACATGTGCGATACAACTTGGTTCACAAAGCATGTCCTGCCTCCTAAATCATCCTGGCCAAAGCCCTGCAGGATCATTTGCATTGCCCTGGTCAAGGTAACGTTAGAGGAGGACAGAAAGGTCAACACACAATTGCAAGGCCGTGATGCCATGAACTTTGGAAGCTGTCGCATCTCACAAAGCAGACATCATGGCAGGGTCACATTGGGTGCGGCAGGCTTGCAAGCTTTGTTTTGCCGCTTGAACAAATGCAACCTCAATGCTCCGCTCAACCACACTTTCAGACGACAACAAAGCCATCGCTTTCCTTTTGCATCTCATCTCGCCTTGCGGCTGCCATTGCCTTCACGAACCTTCTGACAAAGCCATACTCAGCTGCTACTGGCTCACTCTGTGTTGACGTCAGAGGTGCCTTGCAAATGCAATCGAAGCTTTAACAGAATAGCACAATCACGGCACACTTAGACTCCACCAGCGGCTTGGTGGACACGCCTTACCGTGTAAGGCTGTGTTTTGCCAGTGCTCACATCAGGCTGCAAGCCTGGGGGTAAGTCAGCGCTGACAGTTGTGTCGAGCGTCACGAGGGCCCGGGGTCCCCGTCATCATGTTAGCTTTGTAAGCTTTGTACAATAATCAACAGCCCCTGCTCCGCGCATTGATTCCAAGCAGCTCGCGCAGTGACGCAGATTGCAGACTCTGACGCCAGCCCCCGTTAACGCACTGAGCGATCACAAAAGTCAAATCTTGCATGCTATGCAGGTGTATGCAGGTGCCCCAGGGCAAGAAGAGATGGCAGATGGAATTGATCAGCAGCACAAGCACCAGGTACATCATGATGTTTTTAGACATTGACTCTAAAACTATCTGTCGCCGACACCTAAGACTGTCGATGCCTCTCTGATCCCAACACAGTTGTGCAGGTTGACACAGTAGCCGATAAACTGAGACCAAGTTTTGCTACTGAACGTGAGGAGCATCAACACAAATTCTATGTGACAGGTATGCATCAGATTCTGCTGCTGCTTTGCTCCCTTCATCCTTGCAGACATGACCTGACAGTGTGTGCTTGCCACTGGCAGGCGTGGACAGTCTGAGCACCTCAAAATGACTATGGACATGTTCAATTCTGGTGTCAGCGATGCATTGCCTGCTGAAGATTACAGTGCAATGCATGCGCTGCCTTATTTTTTGTGCAATATAGTCTAGTATCGCTATATGTGCCTGTTTCAGACACAGCTCCAGCTAGGCAGTCAGGCCAAGTTTTTGGTCAGATTGCTTCATTGCATCAATCCTGCAGCTACCAGGTAGCAGAGCTGACGCTTCCCCCCCCCCCCCGGGGGGGGGGTGGGGGGGGCGGGGGGCGGGTGGGGGGGGTGGTGGGTGGGGGGTGTGGGG
>JAABUK010001415.1_pt1 | contig 45947 bp, 35 predicted proteins | sample 5559141 | NCBI WGS metagenome assembly JAABUK01 (sample SAMN10711869, study PRJNA513367) | rock metagenome | isolation source: Antarctica rocks | place: Antarctica: Victoria Land, Pudding Butte nord | collected 2016-01-03 | reverse complement strand
CAGTAAGCTATCTGAATACAAAGCCGTTGATGTACGCTTTTAAGCACGGTTTGCAGATAAAAGGAATGAAAATAACAGAAGGATATCCCGCAAAAATTGCAGCCATGTTACTCAATGACGAGATTGATGCGGGATTGGTGCCCGTAGCCATTATACCAAAACTCAAAGAACATTACATCATAAGCGATTATTGTATAGGAGCAGAAAGCGCGGTTGCTTCCGTCTGCCTGTTTAGCGAAGCGCCGCTGGAGAAAATAAAAAAAGTACTGCTTGATTATCAAAGCAAAACATCGGTAGCGCTTGCCCGGGTTTTAATAGAAAATTACTGGAAGCTGCAGGTCGTTTTTGAAGAAGCGAAAGAAAATTTCAGGGAAGAAATAAAAGGCACAACAGCCGCCGTAGTCATTGGCGACCGCGCTTTTGAGCAAAGAAAAATATCAAGCTATAAATACGATCTTGCCGAAGCATGGATTGCATTTACCGGGCTGCCATTTGTGTTTGCCGCATGGGTTGCAAACAAACCATTGCCGCAAGATTTTATAAAACAGTTTAACGAAGCCAACAAAGTTGGTTTAGAAAATATTGCCGCAGTCGCAGCAGAAAATTTTTCTCCTTTGTATGATCTGAAAAAATATTTTACAGAAAATATAAGTTATGAGTTAACAGAAAATAAGCGAAAAGGCCTGGAAAAGTTCTTATCGTTTTTAAAAAAATAGCGACCTCACCCTAACCCTCTCCAACGGAGAGGGGCAAGAAGGATATTACTTACCTGCCCTTATGTTTTTTGCTTTATTAAGGTAATTTCTGATTAAACCATTAATTTCCTGGGAGATATGCGTGTAATAAATAGCCGGGGTAAATAAGGTTATAAATGCCGCAGTGCGCATAATTGTATCTATAACCGGCGAAGAATTTTTTGGGATAAAATACACTATTACCGTACATACAACTGCTATCACTACCACCAGCAGGTTTGACCATGTATAGGGTTGCATTTTAAATTTATACCAAAGAAAACCAAATCGCATAGCATTGTAAAAAGTAAGCGAAATAAGTGTTGAATAAGCTGCGCCCATTAGTCCGTATCTTGAGATAAGAAGATAATTGAGAGGCAATGCGAGAATAGTATACAATACATTGGTAGTAAAATCAACTTTCCAATAACTGGAAGTGGCGATAATTTGTGAATTGGCGCCAGTGCCAAGGTCAATTAATTTTCCGGTGCCCATAAACAAAACCACTTTTCCGATGCCTGTGAAATCTTTGCCTAAATATTTGGCGAGATTAGATGTATTGAGCCAGATTATTGAAAAAATAATCAGGCCGACTACCAATAAATTACTTACACTTTTTATATAAATACTTTTTATATGCCTGAGATCTTTATTTTTCCATGATTCTGCTAATACCGGCACAGAGATAGAAGTTATGCTTCGTTGCGGAATTTCCATAATAGTAACAACATAAGTAGCGATGGTAAAAACAGCCACATCGCGTAATCCGCGGTCAGATTTTGAAGATAATATGAATGTATCAACTGTGCGGGATAAAAGATTGAGAAACTGGGCGCCGAAAATAAAAAGGCCGAAATTCATCATCCTCCCTCCTATCCGCCTCGTTACCGGGCTCACAACAGGATTGAAAATAAATTGCCCTGTTCTTCTTAAAACAAAAAATAAAACAGCGGCAGGCAAAAGATAAGAAAACGAAAAAGCAGTAAAAAACTGTGATATGTTTATAAGCCCAAGGCTTACAAGAACCAGTAAAAAAGTAAAAGTAAGTCTTGAAACTGTCTCTTTTAAACTATTTGAAATTACTCCTTTTCTTAGTGACCAGCTAAAGCTTTCCAGCCATAAAAACAAAAGCATAAACAATCCAAAAGGGTAAACCAGGTAACTGTATTTTACAAACAACGGCGACCGGCTGCTGAACTTTCTTACTATAATATCCTGCAGGGCAAAACCTGCCACGCACATAATTATAAATCCTAAAAGGCAGACAGCGAGCGTAATAAAAGGAAGATCATTCTTTTGCGGCCTTAGATAACTTTTGTAAAAAGGGAAAAATTTGTTTATTACCGGTATAGAACCTAACGTGCACAATGAGGCAAGGGTAAGACCTGCATCAGTAATTATTCTGGTAAGCCCAAGCTGCTCTGCCGTAAGAACTTTAGGCTGAATCAGAATGATATTAACAGCCCCGATAGCAAAGCCAATCATTATGACAACAGAAGACTGAATACTTTGCTTTTGAATAACACTCATGTAAATGGTGATCCTGATTTTTTAAGCAGTCGAAGGTATTGCAGATTTATGATAACAGGTAAAACGAAATGAAAGGGGCAAATTCTTTGAAAGGCCGAAGCAATAATTTTACATTTATGTTTCTTTTTTCAAACTGTTACTGATATTAAAAATTTAACAGCAGCCAAATGAATTATTCTCTTTAAATGTTTCAGTAATTAAAAAAATACAGCGTCTTTTGCCGGATTAAATGAAATCAGTTTTATAAATAATTATTTTGGCAAATGCACAATCCGGCAAATAAAGAATATTTACAATCTTTTTATTCTGGTAAAAAAGTTTTTATAACCGGCAACACAGGTTTTAAAGGCGCGTGGTTATCGGCACTTTTGGAGGAGTTAGGTGCGGAGGTAAAAGGATATGCACTTGACCCGGAATATGAAAATAGTTTGTACGAAGTTATACACGATCAGATAGCTGCAAACGACATAACAGCAGACATCCGGGATAAAAAAAGACTGGTTTCAGAAGTTGTTTCTTATGAACCTGATTTTATTTTTCACCTCGCTGCCCAGCCGCTTGTAAGACGTTCTTACGAAATACCTGCAGAAACATTTGAAGTAAATGTGGCCGGAACTGCAAACCTGCTGGAAGCTGTTAAACATCTTACAACAAAATGCACTGTCATTGTTGTTACTACCGACAAAGTATATCAAAACAAAGAACAAAACATTTTATATAAAGAAGAAGATAATCTGGGCGGATATGACCCGTACAGCGCGAGTAAAGCTTGTGCTGAATTGGTTGTAAGTTCTTTCCGGGATTCTTTTTTTAATGTAAAAAATTACAATACGCATCAAAAAGCAATTGGCAGTGCGCGTGCAGGAAATGTAATCGGCGGCGGTGACCGCAGCAAAGACAGGCTGATACCGGACATAGTAAGGTCGTTAACAGAGTCGAAGACAATTGAGGTCAGAAATCCAAAGTCAGTAAGGCCCTGGCAACATGTGTTGGAGCCTTTAACCGGTTACTTACTGTTTGCTGCCATGTTGCATAATAATCCGGCTGATTTCTCAAAAGCATATAATTTTGGCCCTTTGCCCGAAGATCATTTAACGGTAGAAAGTTTGGTGAAATCAGCCATCAGATCTTGGCAACAGGGTTCGTGGAAAGATATATCGAATCCGGAAGATGTGCACGAAGCAGCTTTATTAAAATTAGACATCGGTAAAGCAATGAAAGAATTAAGCTGGCAGCCGAAGCTAAATGCGATGCAGGCAATAGAATGGACAATTAACTGGTATAAACAACCGCTTGATACAGCGGCCAATTATACCTTTAGTCAAATACAGGAATATCTTTCATTATGATTTTTACACCAACTACTTTAGATGGCAGCTATGAAGTCAGCCTGGCTCCCCGTGCAGACAGCAGGGGTTGGTTTGCCCGTTTTTACTGCAAAGATGAATTTAAGCAAATCGGACATGATAAGGAGTGGGTTCAGATGAATCATTCTTTTACTGCAGAAAAAGGCGCTGTGCGAGGAATGCATTTTCAACATCCGCCTTATTCTGAAATAAAGATGGTTCGCTGTATTGCCGGCTGCGTGTATGATGTCATTATTGATGTAAGAAAAGATTCGCCTACTTTTTTGCAGTTTTATGCAACAGAATTATCAGCTCTCAAAAAAAATATGCTGTATATTCCGCAAGGCTTTGCACATGGTTTTCAAACACTTACCGACAATTGCGAATTGATTTATTTTCATTCTGAATATTATACGCCAAATGTTGAAGGTGGAATCCGGTTCGACGAGCCATTGGTAAATATTAACTGGCCTTTGCCGGTAAAAGAAATTTCTGAACGTGACTCAAATCATCCATATCTAAACGAAAATTTTAAGGGAATATAACTATGAAATGCAGATTTTGTAAATCAGAATTGTCTGATGTCTTTATTGATTTAATTAACGCCCCCGCTTCCAATTCTTTTTTAACCAAAGAAGAATTGAACGAACCGGAGATATTCTTTCCTTTAAAAGTGTACACTTGTCATACCTGTTTCCTGGTGCAGATTGAGGAATACAAAAAGTCAGATGCCATCTTTGATAATGACTATGTTTACTTTTCGTCTTATTCTACCAGCTGGCTGGCGCATGCAAGGCGCTATACGGAAAAGATAATCAGCCGTTTTAATTTTAATGAAAATTCAAAAGTTATCGAAATAGCTTCGAACGACGGTTATTTGCTGCAGTATTTTCATGAGAAAAACATTCCGGTTTTGGGCATCGAGCCAACGGCAAATACAGCGGAAGTGGCCATTAATAAAGGCATTGAAACCGTAACTGAATTTTTTGGCGTGAAGCTGGCAAAAGAACTGGTTTCAAAAGGAATAGAAGCAAGCTTGCTTTTAGGAAATAATGTATTGGCTCATGTGCCAGACATAGTGGATTTTGTGTCAGGAATGAAAATTTTGCTGAAAAAAGACGGCGTGATAACAATGGAATTTCCCCACCTTATGCAATTGGTTGATAACAATCAGTTTGATACGATTTATCACGAGCATTTTTCTTACTTATCTTTTTATACAGTTAAGCAAATTTTTGAAAGTTGCGGGTTAAGTCTTTTCGACGTGGAAGAAATTCCAACGCACGGAGGTTCTTTGCGGATTTATGCAAAACATGAAGAAGATGCAGGTAAAGAAATCTCGCAAAACGTTGCTGATTTGCTTAATAAGGAAATGGCGAAAGGAATGAATAAACCTGCCTATTATCAAAATTTTCAGCAAAAGGCGTTACAGGTTAAATTGAACTTTACGGAGTTTTTAATAAAGCAAAAAAAAGATGGGAAAAAGGTTGCAGCGTATGGAGCTGCTGCTAAAGGAAATACTTTATTAAATTATTGCGGTATTAAAAATGATCTGATCGGATTTGTTGCTGACGCAAACCCGCACAAGCAAAATAAATTTCTTCCTGCCAGTCATATTCCTGTCGTTTCTGAAGACGAGTTGAAGCAGGCAAAACCTGATTTCGTAATAATTTTTCCGTGGAATATAAAAGAAGAAGTAATGAAACAATTAAATTATATAAAAGAATGGAACGGTAAATTTGTAATTCCCATTCCGCGATTAGAAGTGCTGGACACTCCTTTACAACGTTTGCAGGTTGATAGTATTTCGTAATTTTGATAACAAACTATTTAAACATGGAAGGACGTATCATCAATATTGACCCTGAAATTTTAGGAGGTACACCTGTATTTTTCGGTACAAGAGTTCCTATTAAAAATCTTTTTGACTATCTTGAGTCAGGCGAATCTATTAACTATTTCCTTGATGACTTCGAAGGCGTACAGCGGGAACAAGTAATAAAAGTGCTTGAAATGTCTCAGAAACTTATTGAAACCTCGTCAAATATTCTGAATGAAAATTTTGCTTGACGAGTGCGTGACCAAACATTTAAAGCCTCATTTAACAGACCACGAGGTTTTTACTGTAAGAGAGATGAGATGGAGCGGTATTAAAAATGGTAAACTAATGGCTTTATGTACAGAACACGGTTACGACATTCTGCTAACAATTGACAAAAACCTTCAATATCAGCAAAACCTCGACAAGTATTCGGTGACAATAGTTGTCCTGAATAGTTTGACAAGCAAGGTCGAAGAGCTTATCATGTTTTTAACACCTTTTCAAACACAGCTTTTATATTTTAAAAAACATACGGCATACTTAATAGAAAAATAAGAATGCTGCAAGATATTTTTAATAACCAATAAAACAGGTAAAGCGATAGTAACACCAAAATCAACCTTCTGGTGGTTCAATCGTTACAAGCAATGAAAAAAGTATTGGTGACCGGCGCCTCGGGCTTTATAGGTGAATACGTTATTGAAGAACTATTGAAGAATAACTATTCAGTTATCGCTGCATCTGCCTCTGCAGATAAAGCAGCAAAAAAAGCATGGTATTCAAAAGTGACTTACATTTCTTTTAATCTTAAAGATTACGCTGCAAAAACTGACTATTTTAAATATTTTGATAATCCTGATGCTTTGATACATCTGGCGTGGGAAGGTTTGCCAAACTATAAATCACTGTTCCATTTTGAAGAAAATTTGCCGCGCCATTATGCTTTTATAAAAAATCTTGTAACAAACGGTCTTACAAATGTTACTGTTACGGGCACCTGTTTTGAGTACGGGTTCAAAGAAGGCTGCCTTACAGAAAAAATGGAAACCAGCCCTGCAAATGCTTACGCTATTGCAAAAGATACTTTACACAAGTTCCTTGTCCAATTACAATCAGTTCATCCTTTTGTTTTGAAATGGGTGCGGCTTTTTTATATGTATGGAAAAGGACAAAATCCCAACTCCATTTTTTCACAGTTAGAAAAAGCTATTGCAAACAACGATGCCGCTTTTAACATGAGCGGCGGCGAACAGATCAGGGATTATTTGCCTGTAGAGCAGGTTGCCTGTTACATTAGTAAAATAGCCATACAAAATGAAATAACCGGGGTTATCAATTGCAGCAGCGGAAAGCCGGTAAAGCTTACGGAACTAATTAAAAAATTTGCAGAAGAAAGAAAATCAAATATTTATCTTAATCTTGGTTATTATCCTTATCCCGATTACGAACCCATGAGTTTTTGGGGAGATAACACTAAATTGAAAACAATTTTGGAACATGAAAGATGCGATTAAAGAATTTATAGAAGAAAGAAGAGAGCGCATTAAAGCTAATGGCAACAACGAAAGCTTGAAAGCTTCAGCAAAAGCTTTTAACGATGCTTCAAATAGTAATCAGTACTCTTATAATTTTTCCTGGATGGGACGTCCGATCATTCAATATCCGCAGGATATGATTGCCATGCAGGAAATTATCTGGGAAGTGAAGCCGGATCTGATAATTGAAACAGGCATAGCGCATGGCGGTTCATTAGTGTATTATGCTTCATTATTAGAGCTGACCGGAAAGGGTGAAGTGTTAGGTATTGATATTGATATCAGAAAACATAATCGAGCAGAAATTGAAAAACATCCGATGTTTAAACGCATTACGATGCTTGAAGGTTCTTCGCTCAGTGAAGATATAGTTGCACAGGTTAGCCTGATAGCACAAGGCAAACAAAACATTTTAGTTGTTCTTGACAGTAATCATACTTTTGAGCATGTGTTTAGGGAACTGGAACTCTATTCTCCGTTTGTGAGCTTAGACTCTTATATTGTAGTTTTTGATACTATTGTAGAAGATCTTCCAGCTAACTATTTTAAAGAAAAAAGACCTTGGGGCATCGGAAATAATCCTAAAACTGCTGTTTTAGAGTTTCTTAAAAACAACAGTGATTTTGTTATTGATGAAGAAATAGATAATAAGTTGCTGATAAGCGTAGCACCGCAGGGATATCTAAAAAGAATAAAATGAGTTATGATGCCAAAGATAAGTTTTTGTTTTACTACCTATAAAAGAAGTGATATTTTAAAAAGTACACTGGAAAGTATTAAAATTCAAACCTTTTCGGACTATGAAGTAATTGTCTCAGACAATGATCCTGAGGGCAGCAGTCGTGCTGCTCTTGAGGAGATGCATGATGACAGGTTTAAATATTTTCCTAACGGTGCAAATCTTGGTATGAAACCAAGCTTTAATAAAAGTTTAGAGCGCTCGACAGGGGAATACATTGTAATGATAGCAGATGATGATCCTGTGTATCCGGGAATGTTGGATACTTTAATATCCTTACAGGAAAAATATCCAGGTTATGGGATGTATCTTGGAGGGGGAGATTGGTTTTGTACACATCCAATTGTAGCTGAGTTATACAATATGAAAGTGGGTACAAATACATTATTAAACAATGATCATGAAATTGATTATATATGGAAATTGAATCCGGAACAATTTATAACCGGCCTTTTCCATTTTAATTTACTTAGAAATTACTTGTGGTCCAGTGGAATGGTAAGTCGGAATGTTTTGATAGAAATGGGTGGTGTACCTGATTATGGAACTCCTTTTTTGGGAGATTATGCCTACTTGTCAATTATGGCTGCTCATTCAGGTGTAGTAGTAATCAACAGAGCTTTAGGAAGACAAACAATTCATCTTGAAAATTTCGGCAGAGCGCAAAATGATCAATTGAAAAAGGCGGTAACAGGGTTTAGAGAATATGCTGCCAAACAGTTTAAGAAAAAGAACATGCCTCCTTCTGTTTATGCCTCAATGGATCGTTTTCTTGGACTGTGGGTGGGTATTCATCTTGCTTTTTTATTTCAGTATTATAAAAAGAATAATCTTTCAATAGCTCCTCTCAATATAGCTGAAAAGGAAATATTTACCATTCCAATAGTAAAAAAATTTTACTGGAAATATAAGATCAAAAAAAATTTCCCTCATTTTCATGATATTATTGTTGCTGTGAAGAAAAAAATTGCTTTTAAAACGCTTTAAATAAGCAGATGCTTTATTCGGAGAATGAAGAATAATTTACAAAATCAGTTGTCGTTTTTATTATGTCTCTTGTTGTAAATTTTATAATTTAATCACTGCTTCCTTTAGTAAAAGATTGTTTTTAAAATTAAAAAACCTTTATTTATTGCATATTCTTTAATAAAAGAAATTATTACTGAAATAAAATATTTTTGCCACAACTTTTTAAACTCTATGAAAGTAGTCATATTTGCCGGCGGACTGGGTACAAGAATATCTGAAGAAACCGGTACACGACCTAAGCCGATGGTTGAGATAGGAGGCAAGCCTGTGCTCTGGCATATCATGAAAATTTACAGTCATTATGGTTTTAATGACTTTATTATCTGCCTTGGATACAAAGGATATGTGATAAAAGAATATTTTATGCATTATTTTCTTCATAACTCAGACATAACTATTGATGTTGCCAATAATAAAATGGAGATGCATGGCTCTGCTGCCGAGGCTTTTAAAGTAACGCTTGTAGAAACCGGGGCTGATACAAAAACGGCAGGCCGCTTGCAACAGGTTCAAAAATATATAGGCAAGGAAGACTTTATGCTAACATACGGCGACGGTGTTGCCGATGTTGATATAAGTAAGTTAGTATCTTTTCATAAAGCGCATAACAAAATAGCAACCGTTACCGCCGTGCAGTTAGACGCAAGATTTGGCGGTATGGATGTATCAGGCCAGGGAGAAGTAACTTCGTTCAGAGAAAAAGCAAAAGATGAAAGTAAATGGATAAACGGTGGTTTTTTTGTTTTAAAACCTGAAGTATTTAAATATTTGCCTGGAAATATGAATAATATGATGTGGGAAGATGAACCGCTGGAGAACTTAGCCGCAGACAACCAGTTAGTGGCATTTCAGCACAAGGGATTTTGGAAACCTATGGATGCGCTGAGAGATAAAATAGAGCTGGAAGCTTTGTGGCAAAATAACCAGGCAAAGTGGAAAGTATGGTAACTGAAAACGTTGCTTAACCAGAACGAATAAATGAAAAAATACAGCATTGTCTTACCGGTAAGAAATGGCGGCGAATATGTAAAAGAGTGTGTAAACAGTATACTTGCACAAACTTTAAATGACTTTAACTTACACGTACTTGATAACTGCAGCACCGATGGTACTTTAGAATGGATAAACTCTTTACATGATGACCGTATTATAATTACTCCTTCTGCTAAATCATTAACTATCGAAGAAAACTGGGCAAGAGTATTAACTGTTCCTAAAAATGAATACCTGACTCTTATCGGACATGATGATTTATTAGCAAAGAATTATTTGGAGGTAATGGATGAATTAATTTCCAGACATCCTGATGCAAGTCTTTACCAGGCACATTTTAATTTTATCGACAGCAAAGGCAAAATAATTCGTAAATGCCAGCCGATGGTGGAAATAGAAAATGCTGCAGATTTTCTTGCCGGTCTTCTCACCAATACCTTCGATATTATGGGCACCGGCTTTATGATGCGTTCCCGCGATTATGATGCAATTGGCGGTATACCGGCCTTTCCTAACCTCCTGTTTGCTGATTTTGTAATATTTCTTAGTCTTTCAAGAATAAATTATAAAGCTGCCTCTTCTGAAAATTGTTTTTCATTTCGTCTTCATCAAAGCACGACTGCTGTTTCTTCGCCTGTTAAATTTATTAAAGCACTGGAACAATTTATTTACTTTCTTAAATCATTAAAAACACAAGACAAAGCATTGAATAAGGTAATTCAAAAGGATAGTCCTGCTTTTCTGCTTTTCTACTGCAAAGGATTATCGCACCGTTTATTAAGAACACCTCTTGGTATGAGAGATAATTTAACGGTAAAGGAATTTATTGCAAAGTGCGAAACGTATGCTCAAACCCTTGCGCCTGGCAATACATTTAAACCATTATCAGTTTTTTCTATCTGGTTGGCAAAAGTGTTAGACAGCAGTTTTATTGGCAGAAAATTATTTTTAGGTTTTAAAAAATTATATTCAAGGCCTGTTTTGAAGTAACAGTTTTCTATACTCTGTATTAAATTTTTCTTTGCTGAAGTTTGCCTTAGAATAGGCATAAGCATTATCAGAAAGTTGCTTTAATAAGTTCAAATTTTTTATAAGCTTTTTAATTTGTTCAACTCCCAGTGCTATCACTTTCTGTTCATCTTCTACAGCATCAATTAATAAACAATTAAAGCCTGAAGTCAAGTGCATTTTATTGCCTTCCAATGCAGTTACCACAGGTACGCATCCGCAAGCCATACCTTCTTTGATAAACATTGGAAACCCTTCATACGCAGAAGTCATCAGGACAACATGACTTAAACTATACAACTCATACATTTTTGAAGGGTCACTGATTCGTCCATGTATGATGGAATTTAATTTTACTGCTTCTGAAAGCTCATCTGTCATTGTTCCCGCAAAATGAAAGGAAACCGGCAATTGTTCGACAAAGCATTGTTCACAAATTTTATTTATAAGATTAATTCTTTTTTGTGGCCCGCCTCTTCCTGCATATAAAATGTTTAATGGTAAAATAAATTCTTTATGAGGCATGGAAGGTATTTCTACCCCTGGCTCAATAAACAGTATGCGGGACAGCATTGCAATAAGTTGATTGTCTTCATATTGCTTTTTAATATTTGAAAGCGTGAAGGTGTCGTAAACAATACGATGATCTAAATAGTTAACATTGGCAAGACCAAAAAATTCCATGCCTTTTTTTCCAAAAGAAAAGTTGTGTAATAATTCAGTTTTTACAAAATTGCTTTTCAAAAAAGGAAGCATATTATAAAAGAACGTACTGTTTGAACTGAATATATGTGCCTTATTATGCCTGTTCAGATAAAAGGCGTAATAGTGTACAGTAAATAACCGGAATAATAAATAGTCACACCAAATATGAATGTCTTTGTTATCTGTATTTGGGATACTGTAAAATTCTTTTTTTAAAGAGTCGTTATCAGATTTGCGGGTAAAATAAACCTGCTTATATTCTTTACTGATTGTTTTTAAAATATCCAGATGAATACGCTGTGCGCCTCCGATGACATACCGGTCAAAGAAGAAGAATAAGTGAGACTTATTCTTCTTCTTCAATAGTGTAAAGGGATAAACGAAAACCAATGACAGAGGATATGTTACCCATAAAGCAACCCTGAAAATTTTTATCTTTAAAAGATTATGCATCGGTTTTGATAATTCTTATTGCTTTATCAATAATGTTTCCCCAGTAAAAATGGTTATAAAACTCTTCCCCGATTGATGATTGAACTTCACGTGCTTCAACAATCTTTGCTGCAAAATCAGCATAGTTTGCATTAGCAGAAAGTAACAGTTTTCCATTGCAGATTTCTTTATCAATACCAAAAGCGCCGTTTATTGTTGATACAGAGGTAATGTTATATCCAAGGGCTTCCACCAGTTTTGTTTTTATACCGCCTCCGTCGTTTACCGGGTTGATGAATATGTCTGACCCTTTATAATACATGTCTATATCTGCTACAAAGCCTGCTAATATAACATTTGGAAAAGGTTGATCCATTATTTCCGTTGGAATATGTCGTCCGCAAATAATAATCTTATACCTGAACCCGGCTTTCAAAAGAAGGTCAGGATTAATGGTATAAATAATTGCTTCTAAAGCTTCCCTGTTTGGCTTATAATCATAAGCACCGTTAAAAAGTATGATTGTTTCATCTTCGTTAAGCTTATACAATTCTGTAAGTTGCCTTTTTGCCTGCTCTCCTTCTTTGAAATCCGGTTGTTGCTTCAGATCAATTCCTGAAGTTATGACAGCAGTTTTACCAGGAATTAAAGAGAAATTTTTTATAGCGTAATCTTTATCATTCTCTTGTATAAAAAAAGTATAATTGGCTATTGAGTACACCCATTTTTCATAATGCCATAATATCTTCCACCACCACTTGCCTAAACTTTTAAAACGTAATCCTTCAATATTGTGTGATCGTATGATGATTTTTACTTTTAAGGATTTCTTTAAAAGATACCCTAACCATCCAAAATATGGTTGTTCAAAAATTATAACATTAATCTTATTCTTATTAATAAATGCGCTTACTTTAAAATAAAGAAAAGGATTTATGTACCTGAAAACAGTGTTACCTAAAAGAGGGGCGATTGTATATTCAGCATATTCAGGCTTAGTATTGTTTGAAGTACATATCAACGTTACATCGCTTTTTTTTGAAAAGAACTGATAAAATAAGGCAATGGATTTTTGACCCCCGGAATTATAAGGATAAATTTTATAAGGTACTATTGCTGCAATTCCTGCCATTGCCCTTATTTAAGCGGCACTTTTTTAAAAACCTGTTGATTTCTTACTGAGACATAAATGGCTACTGTAAGTATAAGCAACAATACTATTTGAAATATTGAAGAAAAAGTGTTTCCTAATTTATGAGCCATTGGCGCAAATTTAAACTCTATACCATGTTTACCTGACGGAATGGAAAGGCCTCTTAAAACATAATCAACTTTTACAATTGGTGTTTCTTTTTTATCAATAAAAGCTTTCCATCCGCGGTCATAAAATACTTCGCTGAAGACGCCAAAACCATTGTGATTGTTATTGGATTCGTACTGTATATAGTCGTTATCATTTTTTATGAGGCGGATATTCGCAGAAGAGTCAAGTGCATTTGCGTCAAATTTTACAGCATTTGCATATTCTTTATTTGCGACAGCCGTGTCTTTCGGATGAAAATTATTGAGAGCATTCATTTCTTCCAGAGGCGTGTTTACCAGCCTTACATTTTTTATAAACCATGCATTCCCCAAAGCGCCTGGATTAGTTTGTACCTGCGGATCAGCAGGATTGCCTGTTATAAAATATTTGGTATTCAGCATATCAAAAACGGGCATATTTGCAGGAGATTTAGAAAGCTGGTATTCTATTAAATCCTGGTAAATACTGAGTTTGGCGGGGTTATATCCACCGATCGAATTATGGTAGTACGATTGCATAGCATCTGTAAAAGGACCTGCGGTTGTATTAAAAACACGGTAAAATGATTTATCCTGCAATATCTGCTGGTCGGCAGGTGTGGGATTAAAAGTGCTTTTATCTTCTTCTGCATCTAAAAAATTGTCGCCGTTAAAATACTTTGTGTCAATGGTTATTACATCTATAAAAACGGTAAGCGTTAATAGTATGGTTAATAAGAGTTGTTTAATTATTCCCTTTTTATAAAAATAAATAAGACCTGTGGCGATGCCGATAAATATAATGCTTCTTATAATTGAATTAAGCATCAGCGCCTGGCGGTCTTCTTTAAGCGCTGTAAAAAAAGACATGACAGGTTCTTTTACCTGCGGCTGCAGGTCTTTTACCTGCTTCAGAAGCGCTTTATCCTGAATGCTGTAAAAGTCTGAGGTAAAGTATAAAACCAGGGTCAGCCCGACCAAAACTCCGAATGCTATTAGCCCGTTTTTAAAATTCTTATTAAAAAGATTGTTATTGCTGCTTACCTTCTGTGTGATGTTGCTGTTTGCCTTTCCTGTGATATTATTGCTTGCTTTTTCTGTGATTAAATGATTAATTGTTAAACAGGCAAGTATAGTAAGCGTCAATTGAGGTATTACCATAATCATTGACGGTGCCCTGAATTTATTGTAAAAAGGCAGGAGCTTCAAAAGAGGTTCATTGAAAGCAAGAAAATATCCTCCCCATGACATTATTATGGCCAAAACAGTTATTGCTGCTATCCACCATTTGTGTTGGTTATCCAGTATAAACATTCCCATAAGGGCAAAAAAGCAGATAACTGCTCCGATATAAGGCGGACCTGCGGTGCCGACACCTTCTATGCCGCCCCAGTAATAGGAAAGACTGTTTTGCAATTGCGATTGCAATTCCTGCGGCATTGCTGAGAGAGCTTCCACTGCTTTGGATTTTTCTTCTCTTTCATCTTTAAACGAGCTTCCGCCGTATACTTTGGGAAACAGCAATACAAGCGGTTCTGTTTTAAAAAGACTGTAGCTGAAAGCATAGTCCGTACTTAAGCCGCCCGAGTTTTTATCACCCATATCTTTACTCAGCGCATTACCGCCCCTGATGGTAGCTTTTGCAAAATCGTACGTAGTAAATAAGATAGAGGCATTTACTAAAAAGCCGGTCAAAACAGCAAAAGCAGCAAGGCTTCCTGCTGCAAATAAATGTTTATATTGTTTTTCTTTTATCCAGTGTACAAAGTAGCCTATAGTAAGCGCGGCGGCTATAAGACCGGTGTAATAAGCAATCTGCGGGTGATTGGCTGCAAACAAAGTGCTGGCAGTTACAGCCGTTAAAGCCGTGCCGACCCAATAGTTGCGCTCATATAGCAGTATCAGAGACCCAATCAACGCGGGCATTAGTGCTATCGAAAGCATTTTGGTATCGTGGCCAGCCACAATAATAACCGGATTGTAGGTGGCATAAGCAAATGCCAGGCTTCCCAAAATAGAAATAACCCGGTTAATTTTTAAAACCTGGGCTAAAAAATAAAAACAAACACAGGCTAAAAAGAAAAAGTTGATCGGCTTAGGCAACCAAAGAGAAAAGATATTTATAAAAATATAAGGAAGATCATTATTATACTGTGCGCCAACCTGGAAGGAAGGCATGCCGGAAAACATATTATTTATCCATAAAGGAAATACCCCGTGTTTATCGCGGTAATTAAAAGCGTCTTTACTCATGGCCTTCCAGTGAGTAACGTCGCTTTGTTGCAAAACTTTTCCTTCTAATGTTGGCTTACTATAAATGGCGGCAACTATTAAAAAAATGGCAACAGCCAAAACATGCGGTAAAATCTTCTTCCAGTCAAAATTCTTCATGTTGTTATTTTAAAGCAGATGGCAAAATAATACTATTTTACACGAAATAATTTCATGCGCGGGCTTTTATTTCTGGGCAGGATAACATTTATCTGCAATGTTTTCTTTATTCTTTGTCTATTATTGCGGCATACTCATTTCACTGTTCCTCAAGGTTTTAAAGAATTTATTATCATAATGGGATGGATAATGTCTGTTATTTTAAACATTATTTTTGCCTTTTCTTTAGCAATCTTTATTAAGAAAAAAGAAATAACAATGCATGCGGCCTTGTTTGCTTTTAATTTATTTTGGTTGGTATTTCAGGTTGTTTATTATTTATTTATTCACTGATAACTCAAAATATCTAAAAAGGCAAGCCAACAAAAGTTTTTATCCAATTAACAAAAAGAAATCTTTATTTAATATATCTTGTTAGCTATGTACAAACACTTATTTTATCTCTTACTTATTCTTGTGCTGTCAAATAAAGTTTTTGCACAAAAAACTTTTGTTTTAGTTAATAACGCCAGGAGCAATTATAAGATTATTATTCCTGCTGATGCCACTGATATTGAAAAACAATCTGCCACTGTTTTGCAGGATTATATCCAAAAAATTTCGAATTGTAAAATTCCTGTCACTGCACAAAACTATTCCACTTCAGCTCAACAGATTATTATCGGTCGAAACAAAATTATACCTCAGCGTGATATGAAGGGCTTGGGAGATGATGGTTTTATTATAAAAAAAATAAATAATTCTCTCATTCTTACCGGCGGCAGCAGAAAAGGAACTTTATACAGTGTATATACTTTGCTTGAAGATTATTTGGAATGCCGAATGTATACTTCAAAAGATATAGACATTCCTCATAAAAGTACTATTATTTTGCCATCGCGCATCAGCAAAAGAGAAGTGCCTTCTTTTTACTACCGAACTACCTTTTTTCAGGATGCCTACAACAAAGATTATTGCGATTTTCATAAAATGAATACTATTGGAGAAGGCTTTGGCCTGTGGTTTCATTCCTTTGAAGCGCTTGTGCCGAAAGCACAATATTTTCAAAGCCATCCTGAATATTATGCCCTTGTAAACGGCAAACGAACTGCTGATCAGCTTTGCTTTACAAATCCTGAAGTGTTAAAAGTGCTTATTCAGCACCTGCAAACTTTTATTACTGCAAGACCCAATGACATTTACTGGAGCGTTAGTCAGAATGACAACGATAACTATTGTGAGTGTGAAAAATGCAAAAAACTGAATGATGAACAAGGCAGCGTACAGGGAAGCATGCTGCCTTTCGTAAACAAGGTTGCAGCACATTTTCCTGATAAATTTATTCCGACACTGGCTTTCAGAAGATCTGAGGTTCCGCCAAAAACTATTAAGCCTTTACCTAATGTGCTCATTACGTTATGTACCACGTATGATGAAAGAAGAGTGCCATATAGTATTCAGCCTCTGAAAGGTTTTGATAATGACTTTAAAAACTGGTCAGCAATCACTTCAAGGTTATACATCTGGGATTATATTGCTCCGCTGGTTAATTCGCTGAGTCCTTTTCCTAACTATTATACTATGCAGCCGAATGTGCAATATTTCGCTTCGCGAAATGTAACGCACTTATTTTTGGAAGGAATAGGTGAATTTCCTGGTGAATTTTCTGAATTGCGCACCTACATGGCCAGCCGTGTAATGTGGAATAAGAATGTAAATATGAAAGCAACCATGAGCGAATTTATCAATGGATATTACGGCCCAAATGGCGGCAAATATATAAGCAGTTATATTAATCTATTAGATAAAAATGCCTCATTAAAGCCAGTGGGACTGCGAAGCGGAGGCGGGCCGTTAGACGCGATGAATGCTTATTTATCGGCTGAAGATATTAAAACATATAAAAGTATTTTTCTTAATGCGGTGAATGCAACTGCCGGTACGGTCTATAATGCAAGAGTAATGAAAGAATACCTGCCTGTTTTATATGCAGAGCTCGAAATTAATAAAACCAGGATTACGCCAGGAAAAGTAAACCCTGCTGATAAAGTAGCTGCTGCTAATCTTTTAAATGATTTTTATAAAAAGGCTAAACAGCTTAACATTGTATACCTGAATGAGGCAAGAATGACTGTGGATGATTATTATAAAAGCTACAATGAGGTATTAGGTAATATAAAACGATAAACGTGTGGTACAAATATTTTTTTAATAAAAAAATCAACATTTGCAGATTATATAAAAACTGAAAATATTGATAGTAAAAAGAACAAAATCAAATAAAATTCAGATAGGCGCAAAAAGCTTTTACCCAATCCTCTTTCCGTTTTCAAGCTTTATAAATTTAGTGACACATTCAGGAATTTCAGCAGGATAGTGAGAAACATAAATAAGTGTTTTATTGCCTGTAACACATATTTCATTAATAATGGCTTTAAATAATGCTGTTTGCTCATGATCCAATCCCTGGCAAGGCTCGTCTAAAATAAGCAAAGGAGGATTTTTTACAAGAGCACGCGCAAGCAAAACCAAACGTTGCTGACTATTCGAAAGCTGAAAAAAAAATCTGCCGCTTAAGTTTTCGATTTTTAGTAATTGCATCCATTTGATTACAAGCAATTTTTGCTGTTCATTTATTTTCCTGAATAATCCAATCGTATCGAATAAACCGGAAGCTGCCACATCAAAACAATCAGCGTTTTTTTCAAAATACAGATGAAGTTCCGGCGACACAAAACCTGTCTTTTTTTTAATGTCCCAAATGCTTTCACCTGTTCCGCGCTTTCTGTCAAACAAATAAATATCATTAGCATACGCCTGCGGATTATCAGCATTTACCAGGCTGAGAAGCGTAGATTTGCCGGAACCATTTGGCCCTGACAGCGACCATCTTTCTCCTTTGCGTACCTCCCAGTTTATATCATTTAAAATAGTGTGATCATACTTTACGGTAACATTTTTCATTTTTACCACAAAATCAAAAGAGTCGTGTTCACGGTTTGCTGTCAGTTCGCGGAATAGTTCTTTATCAAAATAAAATGCCGGTCCGGCTTTTATATTCGCTACATCTCCATCAAAGGCTGTAACGTCTTCAAGCGAATATGAACCATTACCGGAAAGCGATAAAACATTGGTTATAAAAAAAGGAAGGTGAGCGGCAGATGTTGCCATTATTAAATGAATACCTTTTTGCAAAACCTTGTATAAAACGTCTTCAAGCGTTTGCCTGCTCTTTACATCAAGACCTGTGAATGGATTATCTAATAACAAAAAAGCAGGCTGCTGCAGCAATGCTTTCACTATTTGAAGTCTTTTGTTTTCTCCGTTTGATAACTGTATCAATCTTTCAGGATACAATTTTTTTATATCGAATAATTCAGCTAACGCGGGCAGTTCATTTTTTGCTTTTACATTTTTAGAGATAATATTTTGTAAATCTTCTTCTACTGTCACCGCATCTTCTGCGTCCTGCGAATTGAAACGTTGCTGGTAATAAAAATTGCTGGTATTAGACAGGTTTTTAAAATGATGCTGCTGTTCGGCCAAAACAACTTTTTTTGGCAATAAATTAATGTCATTTATTGCAAGATGGCCGCTAAAAAAATGTTTGCCTGCAAGCGCTTTCAAAAGTGTTGTTTTTCCGCTGCCCGACGTACCGGTAATAGCCCATTGTTCTCCTTGTTTTATACTAAAAGAAATTTTATTAAGAATGGTTTTTCCATTTTGTTTTACTGTTAATGTGTCTGCCGTTAATACGACCATCCGTTATAATTTAAACCGTTATTTTTTCCGCTAATTCCTACAAGAATGCATAACAATTATGGGCTGTTTTCTTACATTCCCCGTCATACAAATTTATATGATTTGAAGCAACCAAAGTCTTAGCCTGAAGTACCATTATTTCAGCTAAAGTTTCTGATAGGTAATCTTAATCCTAATAATTGATAAAGTGCCTGTAAAGTAATGTAAAGGTGTTTTGGCAAAATATAATATTGCTGTTATCAGTTTTTTTACCCGCGTATTTAAATGCCTGCTTCTGTTAACTTTACAGCTATTTTATTTAGCGTTGATAGATGTCCTGGTTTTTATTGCAGCAGTATTTCTTATATTTATAGGAGAAAAAATTGAAATGAAGTTTTTTATTTATTTTTTTGTAATCACAATTGTAATTTTTACTTGTCACAGAACAATGCTGACTGAAACTTTCACCGCTGCATCAGGTATTCCTTCCTGTATACAAGAAAAGATTGATAGTATAAAAAAACTTCCCTCCTGGAATCCGCCTGCTGAGATAAATGAGTATGAATATGGAGAGCGTAATATATATCTTATTTCAGCTAATTGCTGTGATAATTATAGTATTGCTGTTGATTCAAACTGTAATTATGTTTGTGCACCTTCCGGCGGCTTTACAGGAAAAGGCGACAGAAAATGCAGTGATTTTGCTGTAAATGCAAAGCTTGTACGCCTGGTTTGGAAAGATGAGCGGGGAAGAAAGTAACGCTTTACGTTTTTTTCAGATCATCTTACAATTTCACAACGAAATGTTTAGGCATACATCAATTTTCCTTTCCGAACAGGAATCGTCTGACCGGATTCCACAGCAGTTTCTATCCATTCGCCTATAATTATTTCAGCATTTTGTACTGCCTCCTGGTAAGTTTTTCCATCTGCCATACATCCCGGCAATTCAGGTACTTCCGCAATAAAACTTTCATCTTCATTGCTCCAATAAATTATTATTTCATATTGAGGATTCATAACAGCAAGTTTTTTACTTTTTCAATTATCTGTTGCAAATTTCCTGCGTCCTGTCCGCCTGCGGTGGCTAAGGTTTTCTGTCCTCCTCCTCCGCCTTTAATCAGTGGCGCAATTTGTTCTTTTATAATTTTGGTTGCGTCCATGTTTTTTGATGCAGCAACTTTTTCATCAAGCATAACTGCCACCTGGGCTTTGCCTTCGATGTTTGCTGCTAATACAACTATGTAATTTTGCAGTTGCTGCTTCAGATCAATGCAGAGTTTTTTTAAACTATCTCCGCTGTTTACTTCTATTATCTGCCCGAGAAAGTTAATTCCGTTGATTACTTCAACTTTCTTTAATAAATCAGCTTTTATAATTACCAGTTGCTTTGCTTCGAGGCTTTCAATTTTTTTCTTTAAGTCTGCATTTTCAAATTGAAGATTTTCAACTGATTTTCTTGCATCTTTTGGATTTTTGAGTGTTTCTTTTATTTCCTGCAAAGCAGAAAAATTTTCTTTAACCCAATCTTCTGCAGCTTTACCGCTGACAGCTTCAATTCTTCTGACGCCTGCCGCTACGGCAGTTTCATTTTTTATTTTAAAAAAACCAATTTCCCCTGTATTTCCAACGTGAGTTCCGCCGCAGAGCTCGATTGAATAGGTTGGATCCATAATAACCACTCTTACAACATCGCCGTATTTTTCTCCAAACAGAGCCATTGCACCCATTTGCACTGCTTCATCTTTGTTCATTTCTTTAATGACTACCGGCACGTTTTCTCTTATCTTTTCATTTACAATTGCTTCGATCTCAGCAATTTCAGCATCTGTTACTTTTGCAAAATGCGAAAAGTCAAATCTTAAATGTGCTGCATTTACCAAACTTCCTTTTTGAGCCACATGCGCTCCCAACACTTGCCGCAAAGCTGCATGCAAAAGGTGAGTTGCGCTGTGATGAGTTTCTGTATTTCTTCGTAAAGTTTTGTTTACCCGTGCAATAACTTCTGTATCAATCTTTTCGGGCAATTTTTCAGTAAAATGAATAATGAGGTTATTTTCTTTTTTTGTGTCAAAAACATCAATAACATCATCTCCAAAAATCAGTTCGCCTTTGTCTCCAACCTGGCCGCCGCTTTCTGCATAAAAAGGTGTGGCATTCAAAACCAATTGAAATGCTTCTTTACCTTTTGCTGTAACCTTACGGTATTTTAAAACTTTGCTTTTTATTTCGAGCGTGTCGTAGCCAACAAATTCACTGAAAGTATCTTCATCTGCAACTATCCAGTCTTCGCTATTTATTGCTGTTGCAGCGCGGCTGCGGTTTTTTTGCAGTTGCATTTCAGCTTCGAAGCCGGCTTCATCAACTGTCCAACCTTCTTCTTTTGCCATTAATTGAGTTAAATCTAATGGAAATCCATAAGTATCAAAAAGCTCAAAAGCAAATTTTCCGTCAATAGTAGTAATTGATTTAAATTTTTCAAGAGTTAAGTTAGGCCATTGTTCACCATCTTTTATTTGAGGCATTAAATCTCTCGTAATTTTTACTGCATATTCAGCATATCTGGTAATCCCCTTTGCTATAGTTCTTAAAAATCCTTCTTCTTCTTCCTTAACAACTTTAGTAACAAAATCTGATTGTTTATTTAATTCAGGAAAAACATTTTCAAGTTGCTTTGCTAAAAAAGGAACTAATTTAAACAGTAATGGTTGTTGATAGTTAAGCCAGGAATAATAGTAACGGACAGCTCTACGCAAAATCCTTCTAATCACATATCCTGCACTTGTATTTGAAGGAAGCTGACCGTCAGCAATTGTAAAAGCGATTGCACGAATATGGTCAGCAATTACCCTAAATGCAACATCTTTTTTATCGTCTGTATTTGTATATTTTTTACCGGTTATTTTCTCCGTTTCTGTAATTGTTCCCGTAAAAAGATCTGTATCATAATTGCTGGTTTTTCCTTGAATTACACGCACCAGTCTTTCAAGCCCCATTCCTGTATCTACGTTTTTTGAAGGTAACGGCTCTAATCTTGTATTCTCTTTGTCTCGTTCTATTAGGAACTTTCGTTCAGTAAATTGTTCTTCACCAATTTCATTTCTTTCAAATCTTTCTCTTTCTGCTTTAATTAGAGCTTCAATTTTAGTTTTGTCCTGCAAACGGTTATATTGAATAAACACATTGTTCCATATTTCTATTACCTGCGGATCGTCTGCATTTACTAAAGTTTTTCCGTCAACCCGTTTTCTTTCTTCTTCACTTCTGCTGTCGTAATGTATTTCGGTACAGGGTCCGCACGGGCCGGTGTCGCCCATTTCCCAAAAGTTATCTTTTTTATTTCCCAATAAAATACGGTCTTCGCTTATTACTTTTTTCCATTCACTATATGCTTCTTCATCTTTTGGAAGGTTCTCAGTTTCACTTCCTTCAAATATTGTCACATAAAATCTGTCTTTCTCAAGCTTGTAAACTTCGGTCAGCAATTCCCAGCTCCAGGCAATGGCTTCAGCTTTAAAATAATCACCAAAGCTCCAGTTACCAAGCATTTCAAACATGGTATGATGGTACGTATCAACGCCAACTTCTTCAAGGTCGTTGTGCTTGCCGCTTACACGCAGGCATTTTTGCGTATCGGCTATGCGCGGAAATTCAGGCTTCCTGTTTCCTAAAAAATAATCTTTAAACTGGTTCATACCCGCATTTGTAAAAAGCAGGGTCGGATCGTTTTTTACCACAATAGGCGCAGACGGAACGATAATGTGTTTCTTTTGAGCAAAAAATTGTAAGAACTCCTTTCGGATTTCAGCGCTTGTCATCATAATAACAGGAAAATTTTTAAAAACAGAATGTGTATTTATGCTTTCTTTTAATAAGCTGCAAAGGTAAGAAATGAAAAAAGGTTTACAGTTTACAGGCTTATGCAATTCTCTTTAAATTTTTTGTTACTACTCATGTATTTTTTTAACGCAGAGTTCCGGGAGGTTTTCGCAGAGAGTCGCAGAGTTTAAATTGTTTGTTTCTGTGGTTCTCCGCGTGTATTTTTCTCTGCGCACTCTGCATTTAAATTATTACTAATGATCCAATGACTTATTGACTTAGTGACCAATTGACTTATTGCCTTCACTGACTTATATACCATTTATCCACCACCATACCCTGCGGCAATTGAAAAAGCATTATCATTTATTACTTTTACAGTATGCGCCAGTTAGACCTTTTTGGATCTTTTATTGATACGCCACCTGAAGAAGAAAAACCTCAGGAAAAAATACCTGAATTAATAAAAAGTAAGTCTATTCCTTCTGTTTCTGCAAATGAAGAAATTTCTTACTCTTTAGTTGAATTAGCCGAAGAAATGCTCGGAGCAAAAACTTTTAACGATACAGAAGAAATCATTGAACAATCAGAAGAGGAAGCTGTCTTTTCTTCTTCACCAAATACAACAATTTTAGAAAATACAGCAGAATTAATTCATATTGAACGATCAGAAATTTCTCCGGTTTTAGCGGAAGATAATATTAACATTGACGAAAAGGCTCTTTCTCAAAAACCGCTAATCCTATCAGAACCTGAAGTGATTGAAGAAGTAATTTTTGAGAATGATGAAATAGCGGGTGAAGCTGAAAACGAACAGGTTGCTGCGACGAATACTGCAGAAAAAATAAAAAAAGAACCTCAAAAGAGAGGAAGAAAATCATTGCAGGAAATAGAATCAGAAGCTGACCTGATCGAAGTTCCTGAAGATGAAGTGTTGTTTCAAAAACAATATTACCCGATCAGTGAAGTGGCAAGATGGTTTAGAGTTAATAATTCTTTACTGCGATTTTGGGAGAATGAATTTGACGTGCTTAAGCCAAAGAAAAACCGCAAAGGCGACCGTTTATTCAGACCTGAAGACGTAAAAAATTTACAGTTGATTTATCATTTGCTTCGCCAGCGAAAATATACGATTGAAGGTGCAAAAGAGTACCTTAAAACACACAGACAAAAAGCGGATGTGCAACTGCAGCTTACCAATACACTACAAAAGTTTAAAAGCTTTTTATTGGATCTTAGAGCAAATTTGTAGCGCAATGACAGTATTAATGTCTTTATCAGAAAATTCTACTTTAAGTGATAATTTTAAGTTGTCAAAAACTTTCTGCATTGCATTGCCCTGTGCAATAGCGGCCTGTGCTGTGTTTTTTTTAATTCAGCTTCAATCTTATTCGTGCCGACAACCAAGTCATCCACGGTAAGCGTGGCGTTCCATTGTAAAGAATTGTCACCGGAAACGTTTACTGGCATTTACTCTGTTTTTATTTTCATCAAACTGTCTACCTTTCTTTGATATTCACGGCCTTCAAACGCTGCTTCAGAAGTCTTGCCTAATCTTACAAGGCTGTCTATTTTTATGTCTCTTTGTTTCCTTAACGGTAAAGATGCTTCTTGCACTGATTGAATGCTTTCGTTTATATGCGCTTGTGAAGCCTGTTTATTGGTACAACCTGCCATTGCTATTATAATCATAATGTATTTCATACATCAAAATTACAGCAACGCACAATTCACAATGTATTAAAAGAAAAGTTTTAATTAAATACATTCCTTTGCGAGCCTCTGCGGGTTATTTCTTTGCGCTCTCTGCCTTTTAAAAAAAAATATTTGTCAAAACAAACTGTTTAAAACTTGTTTTCGAGAGAAGAATATATTTCCACTTCTCCATCTTTTGTCAAACAATAAATCCTGCTTCCGTTAAAATTGATCTTTATAAACCTGTTTTGTTCCCGGAAAGCTTTATAAGATAATAATTGAAATGTTGCCGGTTTAAACAAAATTATATGTATGCTGTCTCTTGCCGTAATAGTATTTTTATCAATTACCTGCAGGTCTGATAAATGTAATAATTGATAATTATTCTTTTTCCCTCCATAATAATCAAACACCATAAGTCCCTTTCTGGCATCATACAAATACAGCAGCCCGTCGCGGTCATACATAACAGATGGCGAAGGAACAGAATCAAAAATCTGCCTGAAATCCGTTGATTCCAATAATACATTTCCGTTGTCATCAATCTTTTTTAGCTTACTGTCAAGCTCATCATACAGCCAGATATTGTTGTCGTAACTGCTTGTAATTGCTGTAACCTGGAAAATGTTTTGTTTTCGGAGATCAATAGCAGCGCGTACATTTAATAACCTGTCTAAAACAACTACTGTAGAAAAATCTTTATAATAAACCAACACTTTCAATGGATTGGCAGCGTCAACAGAATTAATTTTTCCGTATCTCCTCACATCGTTATAAACTGCCATTGAGTCACCTTTTTCATTTACTTTTTTAAGCTGGTTAGTTGCCGTCAGCAGGTAAATATTACCAAGATTATCAGTTGAGAAATCTTTAAAGCCACCGGTAAGTGTTTGAACTTTTGTAACATGTAAAATGCTGTCCTGCTGCCCTAAAGTGATAAGGGAAAAAAGGCACGCAGAAAGTATGGCGAAAAACATTTTCATTGGTTGCTCCATTTTTTCAGTTCAGTTTCCTGCCCGTCAAACTCTGCATAAGTGAAGTAATTGATCCAATCGCCTAAGTTGATATAATGACTGTAATCGGTTAATGCAAGATCCATCGGAAGATGGCGGTGGCCGAAAATAAAATAATCGAAATGCTCTTTAGCTAAAATTTGTCGTGAGAATATAATAAGCCATTCATTTTCTTCGCCTAAAAAAATAGCATCTTTATTACCGGTCTTTTTGCGGCTGCTGCGGCTGAAAAAACGGGCAAGGCCAATTCCCCATGACGGAGGTAACAAACCAAACATCCATTGGGAGATACGGTTTCTGAAAACGCTTTTCATTAATTTATAACGATGATCGCCAGGGCCTAAACCATCACCGTGGCCTATAAAAAATTTCTTTCCGTTCCATTGAAATGTTTTCGGTTCAAAATATACCGGAATGTTGAGTTCTTTTTCAAAATACCCGCGCATCCACATATCGTGGTTGCCGGCAAAAAAATGAACCGGGATGCCGGTGTCTGTTATTTCGGCAAGTTTTCCTAATAAACGAACATAACCTTTTGGCGTTACATGTTTATATTCGAACCAGAAATCAAACATATCTCCGACAATAAAAATGGCCGCTGCATAATGTTTAATGTCATTTAAAAAAGAAACAATTATTTTTTCTCTTTGCAAACTATTCGCATAATCCGGTGCACCAAGATGGAAGTCGGACAAGAAATAAATTTTTTTCCCGGCTGGTACCTCCATTACTTTTAAAATTTACTTTTTCTAAAATACGATCTGTCCGATTACAGATAGTATTTTGTTCGTCTTTATATTTTTATCAGATTAATATTACTTATAGCAACTATCCCTCAACCAAAAAAACATACACTTCTTTTGGCCCGTGAACACCTACTACTAAAGTCTTTTCGATATCCGCCGTACGGCTGGGACCTGTTGCAAGTGTTATAAGCGAAGGAAGTTTTCCTGTATATTTTTCTTTTATAATTTGCAGGGCTTCCTTTACATCATATACTATCTGGCTGGTATATGCGATACAAATATGAACAGGTGCATACACACTGACAGTCCTTCCTCCGGCCTGGGCAGTGCTCATTAAAATGCTTCCGGTTCTTGCTATTAATAACTCACACCCTGTAATGCTGGCATCGCACAAAGCAAGATTTTCTGCAGAAAAATCGGCAAAACCGTTATCATACAGTTTTTGCTTTATATCTTTTTCATTACAAAAAATTGATTTTATCTTTTTTGCTTCTGCTAAATATTGAAGCTGCGCTGCAAGTTCCTTTTCATCCATACAGAATGAAAACCTGCCAAGTAAAGCTGTAAAGTTTTCTGCAAATTCTATCTCCAGTTCTTTTTGTAAAGGTTGGAAAACGCTTGCATTTCCTTCACTTTGCGGAAACGGAACAGGCACCGGGTTTGCCAGTGCCTGTCTTATTTTTTTTAGAATGTTTTCTTTAGAAGATGAAACTTTCATATTGTTTCATTAGTCAATTTGAACTGATAAATCTACGACTGTTTTTTCAGGCGGAGCACTCAATTCGGCAGCAACTTCCTGGTCAACTACATCTAAGATTTTTTTCTCTTCGAATGGCCTTTTACCAATCAGCGTTTCTACGTCGCTTTGAAACAAAACTTCTTTTTCCAGCAGCTCCTTAGCTAAAATTTCTACTTCTCTTCTTTTCTCTGTTAAGAGAGCTTTTGTGCTGACATAAGCTTCTGCGATGAGGTTTCTTACTTCTTCATCTATCATTTTGCCTGTTTCTTCGCTGAACGGTTTAGTGAACGTGTTTTCCTGCGTAGGATCGTAATAACTGATATTGCCTATTTTATTATTCATACCATAAACAGTAACCATGGAATAGGCCATTTTTGTAATCTGCTGTAGATCATTGCTGGCTCCGGTTGAGATTTTTCCAAAAATAATATCTTCAGCAGCGCGACCGCCGAGAGTCATACATATCTGGTCGAAAAGCTGGTCTGTGTTATACAAATATTGCTCTTTTGGCGTGTATTGGGCGTAACCCAAGGCTGCAGTACCACGGGGCACAATAGTTACTTTAAGCAATGGATAAGCGTGTTCTAAAAACCAGCCGCATATTGCATGACCGGCTTCGTGATAAGCGATTATTTCTTTTTCTTCCGGAAGAATAATTTTATTTCTCTTTTCAAGTCCGCCGATGACGCGATCAATTGCATCCTGGAAGTCGCTCATGTCCACAGAGTCCTTGTTTTTACGAGCTGCAATTAAAGCTGCTTCATTGCAAACGTTTGCAATATCTGCACCGGCAAAACCCGGTGTCTGCTCGGCAAGCTTATGAATGTCAAGAGTCTGAGAAATTTTAATTGGCTTCAGGTGAACTTTAAAAATGGCCTCCCGTCCTTTTACATCAGGACGGTCAATCGAAATCTGCCTGTCAAAACGACCTGGTCTTAACAACGCACTGTCTAATACATCAGGGCGGTTAGTGGCTGCAAGAATGATGATTCCAATATCAGTACCAAAACCGTCCATTTCCACAAGCAACTGGTTAAGTGTATTTTCTCTTTCGTCATTACTCATTATGGCATTTCTGCCACGGGCGCGACCGATTGCATCAATTTCATCAATAAAGATAATACAAGGCGCTTTTTCTCTTGCCTGCTTAAACAAATCACGCACACGGCTGGCACCTACACCTACAAACATTTCAACAAAATCACTGCCGCTTAAGCTGAAAAACGGTACCTGTGCCTCGCCAGCCATTGCTTTTGCCAGCAATGTTTTTCCGGTTCCCGGAGGACCGACAAGTAAAGCACCCTTGGGTATTTTACCGCCAAGCGCAGTATATTTTTTAGGATTTTTAAGAAAATCCACAATTTCCATTACTTCTACTTTGGCTTCGTCCAAACCTGCTACATCGCCAAAATTTATATTTACCCGCGTTCCTTTCTCAAACAAGGTAGCCTTTGATTTTCCAATATTAAAAATACCCCCGGGGCCGCCGCCGCCGCTCGGGCCACCCATCTTGCGCATTATTAACACCCACAAACCAGCAAAAAGCGCAATGGTCACTAATGTATTTAAGATAGGGCCAAACCATTCCCCCTCGTTGGTAACATTTTCCGGCACCTTTTGTACGCGTAAAGGATTTGCCGCAGAGTCGGTAAAAAACTGGTTTTGACTGGCATTGAAACTTTCCCAGTCAGTAACTGTAAATTCAAACTGCGGGCCTTTGCTAAAGGCAACAGAAGGTCTTTTAATTTTATCCAGATAGAAAGGTTTACCTAAATTTTCAGGTTTGATATACACCCTTACCAGCTCCTTATTTTTAATAAGGTCAAGTTTTTGAACATCTCCTGTAGCCAGCATTTTTTGCCTGAATTCTAATTCAGTTGTTTTAACTGCGTCAGCGCCCATATTGATATAATTTACACCAATAAGCACTAAAGCAATAATACCGTAGATCCAGTAAATACTGAACTTTGGGCCTTTACGGCCTGGCTTCTCATCTCCGGGTGGTATACCCGGAATGTTTCTGAATTCTTTTTTTACCTTTTTATCTTCTTGTGCCATATTTCTTCATCTCTGTAAGTGAGAAATTTTCCTTTTTTTAATTATTTACAATGTCAATTACAATAGTTACCCTTCGTGCTCTTCTCTTGCCGCATCACTCCACATTTCTTCAAGCTGGTAAAACTTTCTTGGTTCAGGCAACATTACGTGAACCACTATATTTACATAATCTATAAGAACCCACTGCAAGGCCTGGTAGCCTTCATGCTTGTAAGCCTGTTCGCCGCAGTTTTTCTTAACTTCTTCTTCTACGAATTCCGCGATAGCTCTTACCTGCTGTGGATTACTTGCTTCACAAATAACAAAAAAATCAGATACTGCTTCGTGTATTTTGCGTAAATCAAGCGAAACAATATTTTCACCTTTTTTTTCCTGGATAGCTTTTATAATGGCTTTGAAGAGCCGGGAGCTTTTAGTCAGTTTCGTTACCGAACTTTTTTTTCGGACAGATAATAATGAAAGTGTTTCCAATAAATGAAATCTTTTAATTAATAATACAGTTTGTAAGATATAACGATAACGCTATTCTTTTACTTAAAGTTTAATAAATAAAGTCCTTTAGCCGGAGGATTTTGATAATCTTCTGATTAAAATACTTTCCAGATTGTCTTTTTGCCTGTAAATCTATCTTTGACAAAAATACTAATTCTTTGCAACCTGAAAACTTTATCGGTAACCCGTTTTTTGAATTAAGTGAAGTAGATAGCTCCAACAACTATGCCATGCGGCAGGTACAAGCCCAAATGGCAGTACACGGGGCAACGTGGTTTGCGCACCACCAAAATGCGGGCAAAGGACAGCGCGGTAAGGCATGGAATGCAGAGCCGGGACAGAATATAATGATGAGCACAGTTTTAGAGCCAGCCTTTCTTAGTATTGATAATCAATTTATTCTAAATATAACTGTTGCTTTGGCATGTTTCGATTTTTTTAATAAGTATACTTTTGACGAGGCAAGCATAAAATGGCCAAATGATATTTATTGGAAAGACAGAAAGGCAGGCGGAATACTTATAGAAAACCTTTTGCAGGGCAAAGAATGGAAGCATTCTGTTGCGGGTATCGGCATAAACATTAACCAAACTTTTTTTTCGCCGGGGTTGCCAAACCCTGTTTCATTGAAGCAGATTACAGGAAAAACCTATAATATTATTAATCTGGCGAAGGAGCTTTGTGAATGTATGAACGATCGCTGGAAACAATTAGCTTCTGAAAAATACGATCAGCTTTTTGAAGAGTACGTAAGTCATCTTTATAAGCTTGGTGAGAAAGTCACATTTAGAAAAAATAACCAACTTTTTGATGCTGTCGTTGCCGGAATTAGTAAAAAAGGAGAACTCTTATTAGACTCAGGAAAACAGGAAGTCTATACTTTTGGAAGTATTGAATGGGTGACAGCTACTTAAAATAAATTTCAGAAAGCACAGAGAAATCTTTTTCCTTTTGCCGCGCCTCCACTTCGAAACGGTTGTTTTGGTAGCCTTTTTTACAGGTTTCAATAAGATATAAAGCTAAAAAACGAAACACGCCTAATTCAAGGTACTGCTTTACATGCGCCACTTCGTGCTGCAGCCACTGTTGATTATTCAAAAAATCTGCTTTGGCAGCATTGTGCAGATAAATGGTTTTACCAATAACCATTGCAACAGAATCGCTGTTTAGTTTATAAGCAGCAATTCTTGCAAGCAAAGAGTTTTCTTTGATTTTTACTTTAGTCATTAAAACAACAATTATATAAAAGATCAAATACGCTATCATTTGGTCTTATCTAAGAATTCCATGCGTCCAAAACCTGCTGCGTTTGATTTTTTGTATCAGGCTTTGTAATGATTTTTTTTATAGTGCCTTCTTCATCAATCAAAAAAGTGGTACGGGTGGTTCCCATATAGTTTTTACCCATAAATTTCTTTTCTCCCCAAACGCCATATTCGTCAACTATTTTCTTTTCTTCATCCGCAATCAAAGGAAAAGGCAATGAATACTTATCTTCAAACTTTTTGTGGCTTTTTACGCTGTCTGTGCTTATGCCAATCACCTGGAAACCTTTTTGAATTAAATCATTGTAATTGTCTCGCAAATTACACGCTTGTGCTGTGCAGCCCGGCGTATCGTCTTTAGGATAAAAGTATATAATAACCTTTTTACCTTTAAAATCGTTCAGTGATACGTCATTTCCGTTTTGATCTGTGCCTTCAAAAACGGGCGCTTTCATTCCTTCTGTAAGTTCACTCATTTTTAAGAATTTTAGTTATACTATTTATAAGTACAAATTATTGCTGAAAATTGTTGAAAACATTTTATTATCATATCTTTTTGGTAAATAAAAATTAGGTTTTACGACAATTATGTATGGCTAAAATAGCCACGAACTTTAGGTCGTGGATTTGTAAAAAAATTTAGGTATCGGCTTTAGCCAAAACTTTTAAAATAATTTGCATTTAGTAATTCTTTAAAAGTTTATTTTGGGTACTATTCTCTTTCAAATGCTGTAGTAATAAAAATCTCAACTTGTTATAACATGTTGCGTTTAGTCTTTTTTGGCTAAAGCCTCTTATTTATTATTTCTTATCCACGACCTGAAGGTCGTGGCAATTACTGCTCAATCATAATTACCCATACTCTCTGTAATAAAACCAAAATTATCTTATAAAACTATAATTTCTTTCTGCAATATTTCCTGCAATATCTTCAACGATAACTTTTAATTCATGCCGTCCCGGCGTTGTTCTTTCGTCAAATGTATGGATAAATGAGTCTTTTTTTCTGCTGAACATATACCAGTTGTTGTCTAAAAAAGCATTAAAGCTTTTTATTTCACCTGCGTTGTCCGTCACTGTTATTGATATTGTTTTTTTATTTCTTACATTACCTCCGTTTGCCCAGCCCGCCAAACGGATATTTGCAGGAGTTGTATCAAGCAACAATTTAACTATTCCCAAATCCCTGAATTTTGTTTCCATCCAGTTCCCTTTCCATTCTCCTTTCATCGCTTCTGTTTTATGATTGCTTATAAATTGTACTACAACTCTGTCTTTTAAATCGTCCGGGATAATAACATCAGGCTTAATGCGTACAGTAAAACTATCATGAACAGGTATTGTATAATTATGCAGGTGATGAACAGCAGAAACAACTTTCGTATCTTTTGACACCTCTTTGCTATAAACGAAAGGAACTGTGTCGTAAAAAGCCTTAGCTGAAAAATCAGCTTCAAGAGCATCCATCCTTAATTGATTTTCTTTTTCCGGAATCATCGAAACAGTGTTGGTTGACAACACACTCTGTGTTTTTGAGGGCTCCCATTTAATTTGAAAACGAAGAACAGATGAATTGCCTGCAGCATCTTTTACCACAATTTCAGCAGTATGTACCAGTGTATCTGTCAGCACTATTTTTCCATCTCCTTCGGGAGAAAAAATAGTGCTGAGATTTCCGGGAAGACGACTTAAATGCTGAATATATGGTCCGCCCAATGCTTTGGTTTTATAGTCAATGCTTCCGTTTACATACCTGGTTTCGTCATAAGAAAAATCATTTAACTGAAAAGATGATTTCACAGAATCATCCACTGATAATAAAGCTTCATAAATCCCATATTTAAAAGACGAAATATTTAATTTGTCTTCTGCAGAAATGCCAAAACTTACAACCGGAGAAGATAACAAAACTACATTTCGTATAGATGAATATTTACCGTTACTTCCGGTTATTGGTATAGATAACGGGCCAGCCTGGTAGGTGCTGTACCGCCTGTCGAAATAGAATAACCTGTAAATGGAAGGAGGCATTTTATCAATCAGCCCAAAACCAAATAACCAGGGATTAAGATTGTTGCCGGTTTTGGTATCGCGAATTTCGAAATGCAGATGCGGTCCTTCCGAGCCGCCGGTGTTGCCGCTGAATGCTATAAATTGTCCTTTTGCAACGGGAAACTGGCTGGGCTCAAAATCAATTTCCTGCTCCCATCGCTGGTCTGCATATTCTTTTTGTTTTACATATTTATTTAAAGTATCATAAAAATCGTTTAAATGAGCATATAAAGTTGTGTAACCATTTGGATGATTTATATAAATGGCACGCCCGAAACCAAATCTTTCTATTTTTACTTTGCTTATATATCCTTCTGCTGCTGCGTATACCGGCAGGTTTTCTCTCTGATTTGTGCGAATATCAAAACCCATGTGAAAATGATTGCTTCTAAGCTCACCAAAATTGGCAGCTAATTGTATGGGAATGCCAAGCGGATCTCTAAAATAATCTTTAGGATAATCAACCGAAGAAAATATGTTTTGAGAAATAACCGGGGCAAAGGAAAATAATGAAATAACAGAAAACAGTAATAAAAATATCATTTTCTTCATAAGTTCAATAAGTTTTTTACCAGGATTTTAAATTTTGCCAATGACAAACTTCAACCTATGAGATTAGAACGAATAACAAAGAAAAACCTGTATATTTTTTAAAAACGTCATAGTATAATTATAGCAAAATAGTTAAAAAAAGCTGATTAAAGAGTTGCTGTACAAGTGTGCGACGCAACAATTTTGAATAAAGATATACTGCTGGTTACAAAAAAAACTTTAAAAAAAATAACTGTTCGTTGCGTCTGCACAACTTACATTTGCAGAATTTGTCTCGTTATAAAATTTTTCGCAAAACAATTTTTTAAAGCGGAAAAGGGTCATTCTTCATCTTTAAACAAAGGTTTGTTTTTCTATGCCAAAAGATAATTCTATACAATCTGTTTTAATAGTTGGTTCGGGTCCGATAGTAATTGGACAGGCTTGTGAGTTTGATTATTCCGGCTCGCAGGCAGCACGCAGCCTGCGTGAAGAAGGAATTAAGGTTTATTTGATTAATAGTAATCCTGCCACTATAATGACTGACCCTATGATGGCGGATAAAGTGTACCTGCTGCCCTTAACAGTTGAAAGCATTGAACAGATACTCGAAGAAAACCAGGTAGATGCAGTCTTGCCTACAATGGGCGGACAAACGGCGCTGAACCTTTGTAAAGAAGCGGACGAATTAGGTGTATGGGAGAAATATAACGTGCGCATGATTGGTGTGGACGTGGCAGCGATTGATATGGCGGAAGACCGGGAAAAATTCAGGCAACTGATGGTTAGAATTGGTATAGCAGTTGCGCCAAGCCGGGTTGCAAACAGCTTTTTGGAAGGAAAGGAATTTGCACAGGAAATCGGGTTTCCACTGGTCATTCGTCCGTCATTTACTTTGGGAGGAACCGGCGGCGGATTTGTGCACAGCAAAGATGAACTGGATGAAGCGCTCAACCGTGGCCTCACCGCATCGCCTATACACGAAGTGCTGGTAGAAAAAGCCGTGCTCGGCTGGAAGGAGTATGAGCTGGAATTGCTGCGTGACAAGGCAGACAACGTTGTGATCATTTGCACAGTTGAAAATGTTGACCCGATGGGTATTCACACGGGTGACAGCATTACTGTGGCGCCGGCGATGACTTTGAGCGACACAGCTTTCCAGGAAATGCGGAATAAAGCAATTTTAATGATGCGAAGCCTGGGAAACTTTGCAGGCGGCTGCAATGTACAGTTTGCCTTAAATCCTGACACAGAAGAACTGATTGCGGTGGAGATTAATCCCCGTGTAAGCCGTTCGTCTGCCCTGGCGTCTAAAGCTACCGGTTACCCGATTGCAAAAGTGGCTGCAAAGCTGGCTGTCGGCTACAACTTAGATGAATTAAAAAACCAGATAACCCAGACAACATCAGCTTATTTTGAGCCTGCGCTCGACTATGTGATTGTAAAAGTACCCCGCTGGAATTTTGATAAATTTAAAGGCGGCAATGACACGCTTGGATTACAGATGAAAAGCGTTGGTGAGGTAATGGCTATCGGCAGAAGTTTTACAGAAGCTCTGCAGAAGGCCTGCCAGAGCCTGGAGAATGATGCGGTCGGTCTTGGCTATTATGGCAAAAGCCTGATGAAAAGCGCCGAAATTATTGAATATATAAAAATACCAAAATGGGACCGGATATTCCGGATTAAAGATGCGCTGATGGAAGGAGTAACGGTAAAAACAATTGCCCAGGCAACGGGAATTGACAGATGGTTTCTCTACCAAATTCAAAAAATATGTGAGATTGAAAAAGAAATACTAAAATATACTATAGATACTTTGCCGGAAGATTTGCTGAAAGAGGCAAAGAAAAATGGCTTCGGTGATGAACAAATCTCAAGAATTATGAGAAACTGCACAGAAGAACAGGTATACGAAAAAAGAAAAGCATTGGGGATCTCACGGGTGTACAAAATGGTTGATACGTGCAGTGCGGAATTTGAAGCTAAAACACCTTATTTCTATAGCACTTTCGAGTGAGAAAATGTAAAGACACTTTTATTCTAAATTTAACCTGCTTTCAATTAATACGACTTCAACAGGCGTATAATTAAATACAGTTTAAATAGTATAATTGATATGAAAGACTATTCCTCTCGTAGAATAATCCTGCTCTATCTTTGCATATAAATTATTTTTAAAATGCTTCTTATTATTCTTGGAATAGCTGTTTTTTTTGCAGCCTCCAGCCTTCGCAAACTTCAATCACCTTTCCCCGGTTACGCAGGCATTATTCGTATTGTCGGGTCACTTATGATTATTATCGGTATTCTCACTTCGTGTATTGTACAGATAGATGCAGGGCAAATAGGCGTAAAAACACTTTTTGGAAAAGTACAAAATGATGTACTAAACAGCGGCCTTCATTTTATCAATCCTTTCATGGATGTAAAAAGCTTAGATGTGCGTACCCAGAATTATACAATGAGCGGAGTTAAAGACGAAGGTGATAAAGAAGGAGACGACGCTATACGTGTACTAACGTCTGACGGTCTCGAAGTGATAATAGATCTGACGGTGCTGTATCGTGTTCAGGCAAATGAAGCTCCGCGACTGGTGAGACAAACAGGGCTTGATTTTAAAGATAAGATAGTGCGGCCTGTTACCAGAACCAAAATCAGGGACAACGCTGTGTACTATACGGCCATAGATTTATACAGCAATAAACGGGATGAGTTTCAAACCCGTATCTATAAAACGATAGAAGACAATTTTAAAAGAAGAGGTCTTGAGCTTGAGCAATTACTTGTCAGAAACATTACTTTACCAAATAAGGTAAAAGCTGCAATAGAAGAAAAAATAAATGCAGAGCAGGAAGCACAAAAAATGCTCTTTGTTTTACAAAAAGAAAAGCAGGAAGCCGAACGTAAGCGAATAGAAGCGCAAGGTATCGCAGACTACCAACGCATTATCAATACGGGTTTGACAAGCAATCAACTGCAGTATGAGCAAATTCAGGCCTGGAAAGAAATTGCTTTATCACAAAACTCTAAAGTGATCATTATGGGCAGTAAAACACCTGTAATTATTAATGATAAAAATGAAAAATAAAACAGGAAACATTAAATGCTTCTTTAAGAAAATTAAAAACTAAGATTCTTATATAAAGAACCTTAGTTTTTAAAGTAATTATATTTTTTCAGGCGTATTTCTTATTCCTGCAAACAAAGGTCAGTTGCCCGGCTATATTTTATTCTTTTACTAACTTCCCTGCTATTACTTCATTGCCTATTTGCAATTTATATATATATATTCCTGACGCAAATTTGCTTGCATTAAAGATTGCATTATAATTTCCGGCAGCTTTTATACCATTAACAAGCAGTTCCATTTGTAGCCCTTGTATAGAATTAACAGACAAAATAACTTTCGCTTTATTTTTTAATGTATAATAAATCTTTGTATTTTTTGTAAATGGATTCGGATATGCTCTAAATGATGGTGTGGATGAATGATTAATAAATGCATTATTCCCATTTGTTTTACTAAAATTATCAGATGCATTTTTAATTTTATCCTGATTAACGAATAAAAGTCCATTTAAACGGCCACTTTCAGCTTCTTTGCCTGTTTTGAAAGTAACAACAATCTCACGTGCTTGTGTCTGGGCCTTTGCCACCACACAGTACTGGTTTAATGCACCTGCCGCCGGGCTTGCCAGATTGCCGCCTAAAGTTACTTTGCCTGCCGGATAAGTCTTGCTATATAAAACTAAACTACTGATGTTTGGATCATCTACTCCCAGTTTATCGGTTAACTTCTGCCAGCCACTCAGCCACGCAGGTAAAGTTGTAGCCCTGGGATCATAACCAATATAAACCGTGGCATTTTTTGTCAAATTAAAAGTAAGCGCTGCAGTCGATTTGTTGGCTTTATCATCATTAGGGGTTTTTATATAAGGGGCATTATTTAGAAATGCAGGTACCGACGTAAATTTATAAGTACGGTCAGTATAAATAAGTTCGTCAACGGCCAGGTTGTTTAAAGTATAACTATTACCGGTAGCAGATGAAATGCCGGTTATCAAATCAGAGGATGACTGTGTTTGATTTATCACTGTAAAGTTTACAGTAAGAGATGTTCCGGTGGTTCCCCCGGCATTTGAGGCAGAATAAGGTGTGCCTTTAAGCGTATAATCACCTAAAGCAGGTGTCCACGAGGTGTAATTACCCGAGACATCACCAAACAAAGAATAAGGTGCAGTATTTTCAGTATTTGCTTTTGTCTGCGCTCCGCTTAAGGCAAATTTAACACTGCCAACCGAAGAGTTAGTGTTAGCGCGAATGTTTAGATTTGTGGTTGGCAAAGTAGCCAGGTTGATGGTCTCACCGGAAGTAATTGTTTTTATATCCTCATCTTTATCTGCATTAATTAAAGTAAAGCTTGTCACCTGCTGACCAGTACTTGCTGTAAAATTAGCAGTAATAGTTTTATTACCGTTCATAGTTACAGTCAAAGGATTAGAGCTTCCGCTTGCCGAACCGCTCCAGCCGGTAAAGCTATAGCCGCTTGCTGCTGAAGTAGTTAAAGTTACACTTGTACCGCTTGTGTAAGCAGTTTGGTTTGGATTCTTTGCTGCAGTGCCATTACCATTTGTATTTACAACCAAGGTATACCCTGCAGTGCCGGAACTTACCTGCAGATTAACACAAAAACTGGCACTTGTAAAAGTCTGCCCTGTTCCGGTTCCGTTTGCTGTAATTATGGCCGAATAATTTCCTGCACTTAAGCCGGTCGCATCAATGGTCGCTTCTATGGCCACAGCAGATTGAGTAGCTGTTCCTGTTATGTTTTTAGTTATTTTAAGCCAAGCGGCATTTGAGCTTAAACTGTACTGCTTTGTTCCTTCAATAGTATAAAGGAAATTTTTAATAATAGTTTTCTCGTTAGTATTTAAAGTTTTACTAAAGCAGTTTGTTGAGAAACCAAGTTTGTAGGGTATATTTCGGGTAATTGGCATTGTATACGTTTCTCTTCGCTCATCTGTTATAGTCAGTAATGCTCCATGAGACATGATTATACTATTTCCTATGACCTTTGAAGCTATACCATAAAATGAGTTAGGTAATTTATATTGCGTTGCATTGCTCCAGGAGCCGAGATTGTTATTTGCATCGGTAGTAAATATAAATGCTGTGTTTTGAGCAGCGCCAGAGGTTCCCTGGCCGCCTAACATAAAGATTTTTCCATCTACAGGATAAGTAGAAGATTCGGTATGAGAACGAGGAGAGGGTAAATCTGTTAATCTCGTCCAGGTGTTGGTAACCGCATCGTACACATGACAGTATTTTTGATCAGCGCCGCTACAATCGTGACTGAACTGGCCGCCGAGAGCATATATTTTACCTCCTAATACAGTAACACTAAGATGATTTCGGGGGGTAGGCAACGGAGCAGATTTGTTTTCCCATGAAGTATGCAACGGATCAGCTAACCATTTATCTATATCCAGCGTTAAATGATATTTATTTTGATCTATACATATAGTGGGTGAAAAACCGCCGAATACATGTATCGTACGTCCTAATAAAACAGCTCCGCCTCCTCCTAAAGGCACCGCCTGGCCTGTAGCTGGATCTTTTAACTGCGGACCATCTTTCCAACTGTTATTTGTTATATCGTATATAATAACCTGGCTGCTTACAGGGCCATCTGCATTTACTGCCCTGCCTCCGATATGCCATATTTTATCATCAACTAATACTATACCCTGGTGTGAAATTTCTTTTCCTGACGGAAAGGAAGCTGTCAAAGTCCATTTATTTAATGCAGGATCGTATACCTCATTATCTTTTTCAAAATTTGGATGCTCTCCAAATCCTCGAAAACATAAATTTTACCTTTATATAATATACTTGGACATTCACCTCTTTTCCTTAAAGCGTCTGACTTCCGTGTCCATTGACCAATGCTATCATTTATTTGAAGAAGCAGGCACATGCTCTATAAAAAGGGAAACCTGCAGCAATTGCTTTTAATTGAGACAGGCTGAAATAGAAAATCATAAAATTTTTTCATAAAAAACATATTTTAATGCAGAATAAAAAGTATTAAATAATTGGTTAATTAAAGGAAAATGGTTCATTTAAAAAGCCTTGGTATGAAAAGTTTTTAGGTGTGTATTATAGTATTACTAATTTAATTACCTCCTTTTTCATATTTGACTGTATTGAAAGGAAATAAATACCAGGCTTAATGGAAAAGCCGGAAATATCTATCAGCATATCAGATCCGCCCGCTATTAGTTTCTTTTTGCCTATTTCATATATTTTACCTAAAGGATCAACTATTTGTATGGTGTAATCTCCCTGGTATTGATAAGGAAATTTAATATTAAATCTTTTCCGTGCCGGGTTAGGACTGATTTTTGGTTTTTCATTTTCCGAAGTGTTGCTGATGGCGGCAGCGGATAAAAGTGAAGTACTTTCAGTAACAACTGCCGCTTCTTCGTCACATGAAGGAATTGTGTTAGGATGATTGGCGGGAATAAATACTGCTTTGTTTTCTGTCAGTGTAGCCCGGAGAGCAGTGTTGGTACGTGGTCGCAGTAAGGTAATTTTACCGCTGTCACCACCATACTCAGATACATATATATTACCGGTTCTTACATCTTCAGTAAGATTCAAGGGATCAACAAATCCTGAAAATCCCGGAATTGAACTTCCCTCTACAAAGCTTACAATGTCTTTAGTGGTACCGGGAGTAAGCGTAATAATATCATCATGCTGGCTGTACCTTACTACTAATAGTTTACCTTTTAAAGCTCCATTAAATGTACTGCTCTTATATTCAATAGCTCCGTCAGGGGAACAATTATTTTTAAAATTAAAAGCATTTCCCCGCCAATTTTTATCAGGTAAAGTTCCTGCAGGATAGGCTGTTACCTCTGCATTGTCTGCTCCTGATGTCGGGTTGCCGCCATTTAGTACATACTCTCCTCTCAATGAATTAGGGTGACCGTAATATCCGCCTTTAACAACCCTAAAAAGAAAATCGTTCATGGTTTGCTGCACATTAGTTAAAGCAGGAACTGTAGGACCGCTGTAAGTTGTACCGTCAGGTCTTAACGTACCGTTTACAGATGCAGGCGTATTACCACCGGCAGCAGATCCGTTTGTTGGCACATAAAGGCTTCCGTTGCTATGCCACACCAGGTCAAAGGCATTGCGGACACCTGAAGCATAAATAGTCAAAGGTGCATTTACTGTATAAGGACTATATGTACCTCCGCCCTCCGAGGTTTTAACGCTTAGAGGCAGCACTCCAAGTTTTGAGACGTCCAGTCTCAAAACCGATCCTGAAAACAAATGTTCATCTCTGTTGCTCCATGTCTGATCTGCCTTTCCCATTGCTGAATTGCTGCCTTGTGTAAAATATAAAGCTCCGTCGGGGCCGAAAGCTATACTATTAGTGAGATGATCTTTAGCCGACCGGGGCAAATTAACTAATACATCGGTTACGGTTTGCAGGTTGCTTCCGCTTAATTTGGTCAATTTGCCATCCCAGTCAGGACCATTTGTAAATACATAAGTGCTATGTGTAATCCAAACCATAAGGTTGGCAGCGGTTGCTGATGGGTCAAACGTGAAACCAATCGCAAGTCGTTGTTTTCGGGTGCCGTATGCATCTTGTAAAGAATATATTAATTGAGGAGTTCCCAAAGTGCCATCGGCATTTATTGTAAATCTCTTAATTATTCCGTCAATAGTTAATGCATATAGTTTACCATCCGGTCCTACAGTCAAGGTAGAATGTCTTCCCGTTGCAGTACGCAGGCTTACCTTGTCAAACTGAATTGTGCTGCTGACAGGAGTGGCAGTTGACGTTGTAGTAAATGTGCTGGAATAAGGAACAAATGAAGCTCCTGATAAATCTTTTACGCCGGAAGTGATGGTGAATTTATAAGTAATGTTTGATTTTAAAGCAGAAGCGGGAACCAGTGTTATCGCATCTCCTCCGCCTGTACCGTTAACATTTGAAGGTACTAATGCACCAGTCGTATTTTCTGTGAGATAAACTGCTGATGAAGTAATAGTAGCATTATTAATTCCGCCGTTAGGTAATTTTAAAACGTTTGTAGATATAGATGTATTCGTGCTGACATTTATTGCACCATTTTGCGGATTTACTGATACCACTGAAGGTCTTGCCGGCTGAATAGTAATCCAGTTAATTTTAGTATTAGTTCCTCCTGTTGCATCAATAGTTATACGCCCGTCTGCAACTGCAACTGTAACAGTTGCAGATTTAAATTTAACCGTTGATGTCGGTACAAAACCTGATATAGCGCTTATCCCTTCTACATTAATACTATGTTTACTGTCAATTCCAGTACCATCACCCACAGAAACAGTAACATCGTATTTTCCATTTGCGATCTGTGCTTCCCATATCCCTTCAATGGCGGTCCCTGAAAATGAAGACAAATTATTTGCCTGCATGTGCATAAAAGTTGCTAATAATATATCAGAAGGAGAAGTTCTTTTTCTTCCGTTTTTAGTTAGATTAAGAGGCGTTCTGTCTGTTTTTTTCAACCAGCCAAAAGTATAACCACTGCCCTGATTAGCAGATGTTCGTCCACCGTAGGATTGTCCATAGTCACGCAGCCAGCCGGAAGGAGGTATTGTTGCTGAGTCTTGAAAATTTACTTTAATGTTTAAAGCTGTGGCATTCGATGTAACTGTAAGAGCTATACTTAACGTTGCACTTGCATAGCCGCCTGCCGAAGCAGTAACCGTTGAAGAATATGTACCGGCAGCAAGGCCGGAAGAGTTTATACCAAAAGACAATGACCCAAGCGCAGCCGAAGGAAGAGTCAACCAGTTGCTGTTTATAGATTTGCCGAGTGTAACAGCAGGTGTTCCTGTATTAGCGGAAAGAACAGAAGACTTATTTGCTGTTGTACCGTTTTGAACAACCGAAAAAGCAAGGGAGGTTGGTGAAAACGATAAAGCAGGTGCAGCGGTAACTGTAAGAGTGATACCTACCGTTGCACTTGCATACCCGCCCGCAGAAGCTGTGACCGTCGAAGTATATGTTCCGGGAGTCAGGCCGGAAGAATTTATACCAAAAGACAACGAGCCAAGCCCAGCCGAAGGAAGAATCAACCAATTGCTGTTTATAGATTTGCCGAGTGTAACAGCCGGCGTTCCTGTATTAGCCGAAAGTGCAGAAGATTTATTTGACGTAGTGCCGTTTTGAACAACTGAAAAAGCAAGGGAAGCCGGTGAAAACGATAAGGCAGGTGCAGCAGTTACTATAAGAGTGACCTGAAGAGTTGCACTTGCATATCCGCCCGCAGAAGCGGTGACCGTTGAAGTATATGTTCCGGCAGCCAGGCCGGAAGAATTTATACCAAAAGACAATAAACCAAGAGCACCTGGCGGAAGAATTAACCAGTTACTGTTGACAGATTTGCTGAGGGTAACAGCGGGAGTTCCTATATTAGCCGAAAGGGCAGAAGATTTATTTGATGTAGTGCCGCTCTGAACAACCGAAAAAGCAAGAGAAGTCGGCGAAAACGATAAGGCAGGTGCAGCAGTAATTGTAAGAGTGACCTGAAGAGTTGCACTTGCATATCCGCCTGCCGAAGCAGTAACCGTTGAAGAATACATACCGGCAGCCAGGCCGGAAGAGTTTATACCAAACGACAACGACCCAAGAGCACCAGACGGAAGGACTAACCAGTTACTGCTGGCAGATTTGCTGAGAGCAACAGCCGGAGTGCCTGTATTAGCCGAAAGGGAAGACGATTTATTTGATGCAGTGCCACTCTGAATAACCGAAAAAGCAAGAGAAGTCGGTGAGAATGATAAGGCAGGTGCAGCAGTTACTGTAAGCGTGACCTGAAGAGTTGCACTTGCATATCCGCTTGCAGAAGCAGTAACCGTTGAAGTATACGTTCCGGCAGCCAGGCCGGAAGAGTTTATACCAAAAGACAATGACCCAAGAGCACCCGGCGGAAGAATTAACCAGTTACTGTTAGCAGATTTGCTGAGGGCAACAGCAGGCGTTCCTGTATTAGCCGAAAGGGCAGAAGACTTATTTGATGTAGTGCCGCTCTGAACAACCGAAAAAGCAAGAGAAGTCGGTGAGAATGATAAGGCAGGTGCAGCAGTTATTGTAAGAGACACACTCAACGTCGCATCAGCATATCCGTCTGCAGAAGCTGTCACCGTTGCAGTATACGTTCCCGGAGCAAGGTTTGCAGATTTTATATTAAAAGATAATTCACCAAGAGCAGCCGAAGGCAAAATAAGCCAGTCGCTGTTGGCAGATTTGCTGAGGGTAACAGCAGGCGTTCCGGTATTAGCCGAAAGCGAAGAGGATTTACCGGCCGGTTCACTACCCTCTGCAACAGAATAAGCAATGGATGCAGGTGAGAAGGACAATGCAGATGAAGCAGATACCGTAAGGGTGACACTTAAAGTTGCACTCTCATACCCGTCTGCAGAAGCTGTGACCGTGGAAGTATATGTTCCGGGGGTAAGGTTTGCGGAGTTTATACTAAACGACAACTCGCCCAAAGCAGCAGAAGGCAAGATAAGCCAGTCACTGCCGGATAATTTACTCAGGATAACAGATGGAGTTCCGGTATTGGCTAAAAGGGCAGAGGACTGACTCGCTGTGCTATTGCCTTGTGTAACAGAAAAAGTAACGGAGGATGGTGAAAATGATAAGGCAGGTGCAGCAGTTACTGTAACAGTCACAGTTAACGTGGCATCAGTATATCCTTCTGCAGAAGCGGTAACTGTTGAAGCATACGTTCCCGGGGCAAGGTCTGCGGAGTTCACATTAAAAGACAGTTCACCCAGAGCAGCCGAAGGCAAAAGAAGCCAACTGCTGTTGGCAGATTTGTCAAGGGTAACAGCAGGAGAGCCGGTACTGGCAGAAAGGGCAGCGGATTGATCAGGAGCGCTGCCATTCTGCATAACCGAAAAAGAAAGGGTCGTGGAAGAAAATGATAAAGTCGGCGAGTCGGTTTGAGCCAAAACGGAGGAATCGAAAATTCCGAACAAGAATAAAGTAAAACAAGACTTTAAAAAAACGGGTAAGCATCGTTTTAAAAACATATTATATAAATATATCATAAATAGTGAATAAAGTTTAATTACTATTACTGAAATGTAGGATGGAGGATAGGTAAATAATTGAGCGAAAAATTCTAAACTGCCGGGGGAGGATATTGAATTGACATATATACCTGCAAACGCAAATCTAATCTACGGCGTTAAATCGTAATTTGCAAGTAAAATGCATACTTTTTTTTTAAAAAAAAAGTTGCTGATAAATCATAATGTTTCTTCATAAAAATAGTACTTAAACTGCACCTACAATTACATTACGGCGAAAACTTTCTTCAAGAGAAATGAAAGTTTCTGTTCTTTCAATTCCCTTAATTTTTTGCAGTTCATCATGCAGTACCATTCGTAACTGGCCTATATCCTTGCAAACAATTTCCGCAAACATGCTATAATTGCCGGTAGTGTAATTTAGTCTTACTATTTCCGGTATCTTTTTCAGTTCGTTTACAACCACATCATATAGTGAGCTTTTCTCAAGATAAATACCAATAAAAGCTATTACATCATAGCCCATTGCTTTCAGGTCAACGTTTAATCTGGTGCCTTTTACAATGCCTGATTCCTGCAGTTTTTTTATACGCACGTGTATCGTTCCTCCCGATACGAATAATTTTTTACCCAAATCTGCATACGAAACTTCTGCCGTTTCCATCATTTCATTAATAATCTGGTAGTCCAGTTTGTCAAAATCTAATTTAGCCACCATTTTTAATTATTAAATTAAAATTATTCTAACAGTTATTGAAATTAATTGAATAATTTCTAAATTCTAAATTTATACTTTGAAATATTTGCAATGAAAAGAGAAAAGACTGTAATATTGCACTGTTAATTATTGAACAACTATACTGTGGGGTGATGAAATTTTTGGCAGACATGCCCTCTTGTCTCGGGGGTGAGGAGCCCGGAATAAAGTTAAACGTAGAGCCGACTGTTCCTTGCGTTCGGCCGACCAGGGTTGACCACTAAACTTTGCGTTTAAACTAACCGCCTCGTGGAGGTTCGAGCCCTCCCCCTACAGCTATTAACTATTGTTTTGTTAGTAAAGGATACACCTTTAGAAGGACAATTGAAAACTTTCCTAAAAAGTGGATTGTTTGAGAATATCGAAAAGTTTATAATTTATAAATAATTTTTCCTTTCCCACTATT